>ODAI010644619.1_pt1 | contig 13105 bp, 11 predicted proteins | sample 1539321 | NCBI WGS metagenome assembly ODAI01 (sample SAMN02144231, study PRJEB22623) | gut metagenome | biome: sheep rumen | host: Ovis aries | place: New Zealand | reverse complement strand
TATCTTTCTCTATAATCCTCTTCTTTATTGATTAATTGAATTTCACTTAAAATATCTTCAAGATTTTCTCTTAAGTATTCTCCACCTTTATTTGGTGTTTCAATACTAATGTTTTCGAAGTTTTCAAGTTCCTTATATTCTGATCTTCGTTTTCTTGTTTCAATTATTATTTTTGAATCATCAGAGGACAGTTCATTAATCAATTCAATTTCTTCATCTAATAGTTCATTATTTTCTGTTTTAAGATTATTTGAAACGATATCTTCTTCATCAAATAGTTTATAGTTAACTATTTTTAAATCCTCATCAAAGGCAATGAATCCTGCAATAAATTGTGTAATATAATATTCCATAGTTTTATTTTAATTTTTATTTCTAATATATTTAACATTGATTTTGATAATTTTTATATTCCTTTTAAGTCATAGCCAAATTTTTAAGTCATAGCCATAAATCAAATATTATATATCATATGTTATTCATATATTAAAATAGTATAAAATATGTAAATATTAATCAAATATGCGAATATTATTTAAATTGTAAATTTATTTCAAAATTTATTAAAATCATGTTTATCTTATGTTTGGAGGTTAATAATGTTAAAAACTAAATTATGTGGAATTACTTTAAAGAATCCATTGATGCTTGCAGCAGGTGTTTTAGGCAGCCATGCATCTTCTCTTAATTGGGTTTTAAACTCTGGTGCAGGTGCAGTTGTATCCAAATCCTTTTCAAAGGAACCTAATGAAGGATATCACAATCCTACTACTGTAGCAGTTGAAGGAGGAATCATAAATGCTATTGGGCTTTCCAGTCCAGGTGTAGATGCATTTATTGAAGAACTAGAAGCTGTCAATAGAATCAAAGGAAAATCAATCGCTTCAATTTATGGAGCTACTCCTGAAGAGTTTTCATATGTGGCTGGCAAAATAGAAAATCTTGTTGATATGATTGAGCTAAATGTCTCTTGTCCTCATGCAATGGAAGGATATGGGGCTTCAATTGGCCAAAATCCTGATTTAACCAAGGAATTTGTCAGTGCAGTTAAGGATGCTGTTAGTGTTCCTGTTCTTGCAAAATTAACTCCAAATGTAACTAACATTTCTGAAATAGCTATTGCTGCTGAAGAGGGAGGGGCAGATGGATTGACTTTAATCAATTCACTAGGTCCTGGAATGAAAATAGACATTGTAACCGGAAATCCTATTTTGGCTAATAAGTTCGGTGGAATGAGCGGCCCTGCAATTAAGCCAATAGCTATTCGCTGTGTTTATGATGCTTTTGAAGCTACAGACATTCCTATTGTTGGTGTTGGTGGAATTCGCACTTATGCAGATGTTGTTGAGTTCTTGTATGCTGGAGCCAGCGCAGTTCAAATAGGAACATCAATCATGTATGAAGGTCCTGAAATCTTTGGAAGGATTTCTGAAGACTTGGAAGAATTTTTAGAAGACAGTGGATTTGATTCCATTGAAGATATGGTAGGTTATGCTCATAAGGATTAGAAGTTTGTTTGAGGGTGATAAAATGAATGTACCGCAAGTTTTAGAGATTAAAAAAATTATAGAAGAGACTCCTTCAATTAAGACTTTTATTTTTGATTGGACAATGGTTGGTGAAAATATTCCTAATCCTGGCCAATTTGTAATGGTTTGGAATTTTAACGATGAGAAACCAATGTCCATTTCATATATTAATGTAGCTAAAGGGGAATTAGGAATCACAGTTAAGAATGTAGGTGAATTCACCAGTCAATTGCATTCCCTTGAAGTGGGAGATAAGTTAGGTCTTAGAGGACCTTATGGAAATGGTTTTGACACTGATTTAAAAGATATGAAGGTTTTAGCTATTGGTGGTGGAGTTGGAATGGCTCCTATTGCTTCATTCACTGAAGAGGCATTAAGAAATAAGGCAAAAGTTGATGTTGTCTGTGCAGCTCAAACAAAGGATGAGCTATTGTTTAATGAACGCTTAGAAGATAAGGGAGCTACAGTCTATACCTGTACTGATGATGGGTCATGCGGATTTAAAGGATTTGCAACTCACAGGGCTTTAGAGTTAATATCAAATAAGAAATATGATTGGGCTGTTGTCTGCGGACCCGAAGTTATGATGAAGCCTCTTTATGGCACATTAGAATCTAATATGATTGATGGAGAGTATTCTATGGAAAGATATATGAAATGTGCTATAGGTGTTTGCGGCCAATGCTGTGTTGATACTCCTGGATGGAGAGTTTGTGTGGAAGGTCCTGTATTCTCTACTGATCAAATGTCTGAGATAATTGAGTTTGGAGAGTTTCATAGAACCGCTTCTGGATTAAAAGAGTTTTATTAATTTAGTTCATTAATTAAACTAATGATTAAAATTTTATGATTTAATTAAGATTATAAGTTATGATTTAACTAATGATTAAAATTTTATGATTTAATTAAGATTATAAGTTTATGATTTAACTAATGATTATAAGTTATTGGAATGTTTATCTAAAACATTTTTACAAATCAAATATTTATTAAGTTTTATTTAGAAAATAGGGATTGAAATGATTGATTTAACTAAAAATAAATATAGCTTGCACATATTTATCATTATAATTTTGCTAGCAATGTCATTCTTTACAATTGTGCCTGTATTGAATATGGTGCTTTTAGGTGCAATGATAGCATATGGTTTGACTCCTATTGCTCGTAAGATTCAAACAAAGGTTAAATACTCTTCAATTTCCATTTTTATTGCAATTATTCTTGTTGTCATTCCATTAATACTCCTGTTTGCTTATGTTTTCTATGAGATAAGTGTATTCGCAAATATTTTCTTCAGTTCAAGTGATATTGTTCTTGGAAATGGAATGGATTTAAATCAAACAATGAATGTTTTAATTCAAAAATTACCTGTAGAAATGCAAGGGCTTATAAATCCTTATGCTTCTTCCATTTCTGGCAGTTTAGAGAGTGCAGTCTCTTATGTATTGCACTATCTTGTTAGTTTAGTCAAAAGCTTTTCAGATGTTTTAGTTCAATTGTTTGTCTTGATCTGTTCAATATATTACTTTACTCGTGATGGTGATGTAATTTGGGAGAATATATTCGCTTTCATTCCAAAAAAGCATAAGGAGTTCTTTGATAGCACATTCAATGAGATTGCAGATGTCTTGAAATCAATATTCTATGGTCACTTTTTGACTGCAGTGATCATTGGTGTCATGGGTGGTGTAGGATATTACTTTTTAGGATTTAAATTTGCATTGTTTTTAGGAATTGTGACTGGAATATTTCAATTGATTCCTATTTTCGGCCCATGGATAGTCTATTGGGCTTTGGCTATCTATGCAGTATTTGTCTCTGGAGACATTCTTCAAGCCATATTGACTGTATTGTGGGGTTTTGTCCTCAGTTTAAGTGATATGTATATACGTCCTGCATTGGCAAGTAATTATGCTGATATGCCTTCATTGATTCTTTTAGTTGGATTTATGGCAGGCCCTTATGTCTTTGGTATTGTAGGATTTATTTTAGGTCCTTTGATTTTAGGAGTTACTTATGCTGTTATTAAGTCTTTAAAGAAAGAATTGGAAAAGGACAATTGGAATGGTGATAATTCTGATAATCCTGAAGGAGTTTTAATAGATAGTGAAGAATCTGAAGATGTTTCAAGTGGTAGTGAAGAATCTGAAGGAGATTTAGTGGATAGTGCAGAATTTAAAGAAAGTTCTTATAATGATGTTGTAGAGTCTAAAGAGAGTTCTTTAGACAGTAAGAAATAATATTATGCTTATTAGGTTGATAAAATGGTTAAAAGGAATATCGTTCTTTTAGATATTGATTATATTACTCATGATGAGAAGGCAGTTATTCGCCTATTCGGTAAAGTAAAGGGAGAAGCGTCTAATGATATAATTGCTATAGATAACTCTTTTGTTCCTTATCTATACGTTTTGCCTCTTGGAGATATAGATGCCTGCATAAATGATATTAATGGTCTAAAAGAAGATGGAGAAATTGAGTTTACTAAAATTGAAAAGGTAAATAAGAAGGATCTTCAAGTTCCTAAGGAATTTATTAAGCTTACACTTAAGCACCCTCAAGATGTTCCAAAGTATAGGGATATTATTTGGGACTTAGACTCTGTAAAGCAACTTAGGGAACATGATATTCCATTTTATAGAAGATATTTAATTGATAATGCACTTGTTCCAATGTCTGAGCTTGAACTTGAAGGGGATTTGATAGATTCCTTTGAGACAATTGACAGCGATGATGAGTCTCTTGAGATTCTTAAGCTTACATGCCCTCCAAAAACTGCTAATACTGATTTTCAGGAATTTAGGATGATGAGCTTTGACTTGGAAGTTAGAAACCCTCATGGTATGCCAAATCCTGATGAGGACGAAATCATCATGATAGGAATTGACAGTAATGTAGGTGTCAGAAAGGTTATTTCAACAAAAGGGGATGAATTTGCTAGTGATGAGGAAATGGGTTTCATTGAGGTTGTCCGCAGTGAAAAAGAAATGATAGAACGTTTCGTTGAAACTGTCAAAGAGGCTAATATTGATATTATCATAGGATATAACTCAGATAACTTTGACTTCCCTTATTTGAGAGATAGGGCTAAAAAATGGGATGTTGACCTTGATTTAGGTGTAGACGGTTCCGGATTGAAATTCTTAAGAAGAGGATATGCTAATTCAGCTGCCTTTAGAGGCCTTTTGCATGTTGACTTGTACTTGGTTATGAGAAGGTACATGTCTCTTGATAGATATACATTAGAAAGAGTTTATTTTGAATTCTTTGGTGAGGAAAAGATAGATGTTCCTGGTGAGCGAATCTATGAGTTCTGGGATAATGGCGGAGATGAGCTTAAAAATCTTTTCAAATATTCCTTGGATGATGTGGTCGCTACATTGAAGATAGCTATGGAAACCTTGCCTTTGAACTTGGAATTGACTCGTATTGTCTGTCAGCCTTTCTTTGATGTGACTCGTATGTCTACAGGACAACAAGCAGAATGGTTTTTAGTGAGAAAGGCTTATGAAGTGGATGAGGTCGTTCCAAACAAGCCTAATATGACTATGAATAACATTAGGGAAAGAGGTAACAACTCTGGAGGTTATGTAAAAGAGCCAGAAATCGGTTTGCATGAGAATCTTGTTCAATTTGACTTTAAGAGCCTGTATCCTACATTGATCATTTCAAAAAACATTTCTCCAGATGTATTGATTAAGGATAGTGTTTCATACAACTCTAAGTTTGAGGATTTTGAAACAGGCTATGATGAAATAGATATGTATTTAGATGAAAATCCTAGTGAAGAGCTTGATGAAGAGGACTATTATGTCTGCCCTGAACATTTCTTTAAGTTTAAGAAAGAGCCTCAAGGTTTCATACCTTCTGCATTAGCAGATGTATTGAATGAAAGATTTAGGGTTAAAAACAGAATGAAGCAAACCGAAGATCCTATTCTTAGAAAGAGTCTCGATGTTCAGCAGCAAGCTTTAAAGCGTTTGGCAAATACAATGTATGGAGTTTATGGATTCTTAAGATTCCGTTGGTATTCCTTTGAATGTGCTCAAGCCATTACTGCTTGGGGACGTCAGCATATTAAAAAGGCTATGAAAGAAGCTGAAAACTATGGTTTTAAAGCTATTTATGCAGATACTGATGGTTTTTATGCTAAATATATTGAAGAACTTAAGAAAGAGTAATTTATTTATTTGTTATTTTGTTTATTTGTGATAATTATTGATTATAAAATGAGGATGTGTAGTTATGAAAGAAAAAATAGCTTTGGCAGCATGTAGTGGAATGAGTCCAAATGGATTGGTTGCAAGAGTAGCAGTTCATGATTTGGCTATTGATGACCTTGAAATCTTGTCTATATGTATGGGATCTGTTTCAGCAGATAGTGAAGGATTCCAACCATTGATTAAAAAATATCCTATTTTGGCTATCAATGGTTGTGAAGGCAATTGTGTAACTAAAATTTTAAAGCAAAAAGGTGTCAATGTTATTGGCGAACTTAATGTTGGTGACATTTTAGCTGAAACTGATTACAAGGCTAACGATGCTGCAAGATTGGATGATGAAGGAGAAATCTGTGTAAAAATAGTTAAAGACACTATTGAAGATAAAATAGATGAATTGAACGGATAATCTGTTGTTTTTTTTTTAAATTGGTGTAAATATGGTTAAACCTATCAAAGTTCATGATAACAATCTTTGGGATAAATTTATAAAAGATACAGAATCTTACTGGGCTGTATTAAGTCCAGATACAAAAATAGCATTCTTTATTGGAGAGACAGATAAGAATTTTTTATTGATTGAAAGAAAGGAAGGCGCTATCGACTCTAAGTTGAATCTGAATAGTTCTTTAAACATGATGGAAACAGATTTGTTTTTCACAATAACTGAAGAAGATGCTTCTCTTCTCTTAGATGATTCTAGTTTGTTATCCAGTTTCATTAAAGAAGGTAAATTAGGTATTTTTTGCTTAGTTGATGATGTTGTAATGGCTGAAAAAGGTCTTGATACTTTATTAAATGATTTAGGCTTTGCACCTTCTTGTGCTATTTAAATTCTTTTTATTTTTTATTTATTTTTCATTTCTTTTCATTTCTTTTCATTTCTTTTTTATTTATTTTTCATTCAATAATCTTTTTATTTTTTATTTTTCACTTTTTAGTTTGTTGTATTTCGAACTTTTTATTTTTTGATATTTTTTCATATGATTGGAAAAAAATAAAAAAAGAGCTAATAAAAGGAAGAAAAAAAGAAAATCATTGATGTTTCTTATGAGAAAACTCAAGAAACTCAATTATATTTTCTCTTTCATTATATGAATAATATAATCTAAAGGTATCAGCAATATATACCTCTTGCTGGCCTCTTCGATTGGCACACATGTATTTACCAATACTTGGATTGGAAAATATTTGTTCTATCTTTTTAAAAAGTTTAAATAAAACAGTTTTATCTATCTTTTTTAAAGATTTTAAGAACTTTTTTTCATATGTGCAGATCAATAATGAATCACCTTGAATCTCTTGAAATACATTGTTCAATTGCATTTCATTACGGATTCTGTTAGGACATGCAATCTTTGGGCATCACCTAACGCTTAAGTTTTTCTTCCTCCTGAAATATCGTTTAGGCTAAAGCCTACATCTAATTCAACCACTGTGTACATTTTATTAGTTCTTGTGTTTAAAATAGACATGGTATACTCCGATATTTAGTGGCATTGCCACATTCATATTATTTTTTTTAGAGAATAAAAAATTTTCTAAATTCATCAAAGTCTACTCTTTTATTTTTTTGTTAATGTTTTTTTTGATAATTTGTATTTTTCATTTTTTATTTTTCTGTTTTTGTGTTTTTTCATTATTTCACTATTTTGATTTCGCTTCATCTACATATTAAACATAACTTTAATATATTTTTTATTTGATTGTTATTTAATTATAATTATGTTTCATAATTTTGATAGTTATGTTTGTATCTATTAATTTAATGATAGTTTAATTTAAGAATATTAATCAAAAATTCTTTCATAATTTTCCCATAATTTACAAAGGGGATTCAATGTGAGAAATTAATCATATTTTCTTAAAATAGTTTTAAATTATATGAATAAGTTAAAAGTAAAAAAGTTAAAATGATTTAAAAAGTTAAAAATAGTTAAAAAAAGTTAAAAATAGTTAAAAATAGTTAAAAAAAGTTAAAAAAAAGAAAATAAAATGATTTATTCAGTTATATAACTGCTTAAATCAATATCTAAATCATCACAGATTGATTTTAAAGTTTCATAGAGTTTTGGGTCTATGTCTAAACCTTTTTCTTCGTTTTCTGCGATTCTTTTTACTTCAAGGTCACCTGGTATGAAAGTGTTACCAGATTCTCTGATTTCTGCAACAAACTCTTCTACTTGTTCTTTGAATGTGTCTATTGATACGAATTTGGAAGGATCAATAGCAATGAATAAGTCTCCTTTGTTACAGTTTTCCTTATAGTCTCCTGCAGTACCGGTTACTTTAGTACCGAATGCAGCATTTACTAAAGGTCCACACATGATTTCAATCATAAGGCTTAAAGCATAACCTTTAACTCCACCGAATGGTAAGATGGTACCTTCTAATGCAGCTTCAGGATCAGTTGTAGGGTTTCCATCCTTGTCAATTGCAGTGTTTGGAGGAATTTCTTCACCTTTTCTTCTAGCTTCTAACAATTTTCCTCTTGCACTAACAGAAGTTGCCATATCTACAGCAATATAAGTTTCGGAAGGGATTCCTATAGCTACTGGGTTAGTACCGAGGATTGCCTTTTTACCTCCAAGAGGTGCTACTCCAGGTTCAGTGTTACAAGTTACAATACCAATTACATCATTTCTAATTGCTAAATCTGAGTAGTATCCAGTTACTCCAAAGTGATTAGCATTAAATGTACCTACTGCAGCAATACCAGTTTCTTTAGCTTTTTTAATTGCTAACATCATTGCTTCATAAGCGATGTATTGTCCAAAGAGACTTTTTCCATCGATTAATGCAATAGAATCAGTTTCTTTAACTATTTCATATTCTCCATCAATTTGAATATGGCCTGCCTTGATTCCTCTAATATACTGTGGGAATCTTCCAAGACCGTGAGAAGTAAAACCTTTTAAGTCAGAGTCAATGGTAGCTTCAGTAACTACATCCGCTTGATTTTCCTTAACTCCAAGTTTAGTTAAAATTGCTTTAACAAGTTCTCTTTCTTTTGTAACACTAATATTCATTATTTCCCTCCTATTTTCGATTATTACTGTAAATTTAGTGTTAAATTATTAATAAGTTAATATTTAAACTATTTAAACTACATTTTAGATATTCTGTATTTTTAAATTAGTTTTAATTATAGTATTTAATCTTTAAATTTAGTAATTTAATAAGTTATTTCAGTGCCTTCAAATGTTTTTACAACTATTTTTTCATCTGAGATAACTTTACCGACTTTATAAGTGTCAATATGTTTATTTAATGCTTCTACAACTGCATCTGCTTCTTCAGGGCTTGCAATTACACAGAATCCAATTCCCATATTGAATACCTTATACATTTCCTCTAAAGGAACTCCTTGTTCATAGATTAATTTAAAAATGTCTTGTGGTTCTGGATAGTCAGTAATTTCAAAACCGATTCCTTTCTTAAGTCTTGAAAGGTTGTTTACTCCACCACCAGTCATATGAGCAAGTCCTTTTATATTGAAGCCTTGTCCTAAAAGGTCAACAATTGCTTTTACGTATAATTGGGTTGGCTTTAATAATTCTTCGCCTATGGTTATGTCTGAATTAGGCATCTTGTCATCGACAGTGAAACCACCGTCTTCGAATATTGCACGTCTTGCTAAACTTAATCCGTTACTGTGGATACCGCTACTTCTTAATCCAATTAAAATGTCTCCTTCCTGGATATTTTCTCCAGTAATGATTTTGTCTTTGTCTACAAAACCAATTCCAGTTCCTGCTAAATCGAAATCTTTTACAATTCCTGGAAGTGAAGCGGTTTCTCCTCCAATGATTGCAATTTTAGATTCAATAGCTCCTTTGACTAATCCGTCTGCGATTTCTTCAGCAACTTTTGGATCAGGCTCTTCCACTGCTAAATAGTCCACTAATGCTATAGGTTCAGCACCTACACAGAGAATATCGTTAACTACCATTGCAATCATGTCGATACCAACAGTATCATATTTCTCCATCATTTTAGCAACTAATATTTTACTTCCTACTCCGTCAGTACTCATTGCAATAGCCTTGTCTCCAAGTTCGACTAAAGCAGCAAAATGTCCACTGTCAGTTATAATGTTTCTATATTCGAGTGTTGGTTGCAATTTTGAAGCTAATTTAGATACTGTTAAAGCTTCAAGGTCAATGTCAACACCAGATTCTGAATATGTAACCATAAAATACACCTTATTAATAATTTTTCTAATTTAATTAATTATTTTAATCTAATTTCTTATTGATGTATATAATCAATAAGATTATGATTTATTATTTGTAAAATCTATTATTTATTATATACTATTTAATTAAATAGTTTTAATTTAAGCAAATTGTTTATAATTATATAAATAATCTGTATGAACTGTTTATTTTTTTTAAGAATTTATATTCAAACTTTTTATTTAATAATTAAAATTTAAGAATTTCTATTCAAACTTTTTATTTAATAATTAAAATTTAAGATTTATTGAAGTCTTACTGCATCAAGTATGACTGGAGTTTTGGTTTCCATTTTAAAGCTTCTGTGAATACTTGAAGCTAAGTCAACAGTTTTATATGGGTCTCCATGACAAGTGATGATCTTATCTGGTCTTGGATGTAATCTTTTAGCGAATTCCATCAATTGTCTTCTGTTGGAGTGACCACTGAATCCATCAATGGTTTTGACTTCCATTTCAATATTGAACATTCTGGTTTTGCCGTCTTCATCTTCAAATGGCAATTCCTTATGTCCTTTTTGGATTTTTCTACCGAGGGATCCTTCAGATTGGTATCCTACAAATACGATAGTGTTTCTTTTATCTTCACATAACCATTTAAAGTATTCTACAGAGTTTCCACCTGTTAACATACCTGATGTGGATAAAATGATTGAAGGTTCTCCTTCAACGATTTCCTTTCTTTCTGCATTGTTTTGAACCTTATTGAATGCATCAACAACAAATGGGTTTCTGCTCATGTGGAGAATTTGGTCTTTAAGGTCTTTGCTTAAGTACTCTGGCCTTGCAGTATGAACTGCAGTAGCTTCCCAAATCATTCCATCAAGATGTATTGGCACTTGTTCAATATAGTCATGATGCATATACTCTTCAAGCACAATCATTAATTCTTGTGCTCTTCCTACAGCAAATACAGGAATCAATACCTTTCCACCACGTTTTAAAGTCTTGTAAATGGTTTTCATCAATTCTTTTTCCGCACTGTTTCTTGAAGGGGTCACGTCCTCATGTCCACCATATGTACTTTCCATGATACAGCTTTCCACTCTTGGGAACCTTGTTGTAGCAGGTTCAAGAAGTCTGCTTCTTTCGTACTTAAAGTCTCCAGTGTAAAGCAAGTTATGAGCTCCATCTCCAATGTGGAAGTGGCACATTGCTGAACCGAGAATGTGTCCTGCATTATGTAATGTCAACTTAATGTCTGGAGAAATGTCTGTTACAACTCCATAATCTAAGGTAATTGTATGTTTAACTTCTTTTTGAACATCTTTTCCTTTAAATGGGAGCGGATTGTTTTCCCTATGTGCAATATCAATATAATCCATTTGTAATAATGTCATTAAGTCTCTTGTTGCACTTGTACAGTAAACTGGACCTTCATATCCATAGTGGTATAAGTAAGGGATGAATCCACAGTGGTCTAAGTGAGCGTGAGATAGAACAACAGCATCTAAATCTTGAATTGAGAATTCAGGAACTCCTAACATTGGGAAAGAAGTTTTTTCATCTTGTCCTGCTACATTTACTCCACAATCAAGTAAGACTCTACTGTTTGGGGTTTGCAATAACATGCAGGAACGTCCTACTTCCTTAAAACCGCCCATTGCAGTTAACCTTACCCATTCATTTGGATATTTACTGCTTTGGTGAATTCTTGCACCTAATGTTTGGAGGAATTTCTTTCTTTCTTTACTGCTGTTCATTAATGTAGTTCTGACTCTGTCGATGATTTCAGATCTGATTGGTGGTGTCCTTAAGATTTTAGGAGCCCAACCAGTATTTCTTACGATTTCTCTAGATGTAACTCCATATTTACCAATAACAAGACCTGGCTTGGTTGCTTCTATGATGATTTCACATGTGACTTCATCAAAAGTAATGTTGGTAATTTCAGCATCTTCTGGAACAATTTCCTCAACCTTTCTGATTGCATCTTCATGATCTAATAAAACTGACTTGTCTGAACGTATGATGATCCTTTTTCTTAAGTCTTTAGCTAAATTTCTAATTAGGTCTCCATTATCTGCAATGATATCTGGGTTTTTAGTATAGATTACTACTTCCGGACCCTCGAATTCAATATTAGCTAATTTGACTTCTTCAGGAAGTTTCTTTTTGATTTCTGTTTTAATTTCTTCTAAGATATTTGAAGGCATATAATCACTTCGAAAAATAGCTGTATAAAATTAGCATATGGTAATAAATCAATATTTTTTCGATTAATATTCGTTAAGTAAATTTTGGTTAATTTTTAAATAAGCTGTTTAATAAGTTGTTTTCTCAATGATAAAATTTAAAATAATTTATACTGCTTAATTTGAATTATTAAGCATTATTTTAAGGTTTAAGTTATTATTTTAACTTAAAAGTATTATTTTAAGATTAAACTTATCTTATTTTAAGTTAAAAGTATTATTTTAAGATTAAACTTATCTTATTTTAAGTTAAAAGTATTTTAGAATAGTTTTTGTTTTAAATTAAATTAAAAGTATTTTAAGAATATTGATTTATTAAATAAATTCAATACTCTTACTTTTTTTAAAACAGCTGTTGTGTCATAAAAAAGATGTTTACTTAATTATTGCACATGCTATTTATACTGTATATGTAAAATTAGTTGTAAAATAAAAGTTAAAAAATAAATAATTCGTTATTTTTTAGCTATTGATTTTTTCAACAATAGCATCTACTTCTTCTTTTTCTAACATTTTATATCCGTCTTTAGTAACATTTGCCACTAAGAATCCATTTCCTGAGAAAGTATCTCTTTCTGTAGCAGCTTTGATTGCTCTAAGAGCTACTTCAGTAGCTTCTTCTACAGTGATATCTTCGTGGAATCTGTCTTCAAGTACACCGTATGCAAATGTGGAACCTGAACCGGTAGAGATGAAAGTGTCTTTAATCATACCACCTGCAGCATCTAATGAATAGATTGATGCTCCAGTGTCATCTACTCCACCAATGAGAGTTTGCACATATGCTGGTGAGGAGTGTAATATGTTAGAACTTACAGCTGCAGCAGCTTCTAAGCTGATGTCTTTGCCATTTCTTAATCTGTATAATGCAGTTTCTGCACTGATGATTTTCATAAGGCTTTGTGCATCTGCAACAGATCCTGC
>ODAI010061088.1_pt1 | contig 13105 bp, 11 predicted proteins | sample 1539321 | NCBI WGS metagenome assembly ODAI01 (sample SAMN02144231, study PRJEB22623) | gut metagenome | biome: sheep rumen | host: Ovis aries | place: New Zealand | reverse complement strand
GAGAAAAACCAAAAACAAACAGTAACTATCAATGGCGAAGTACTTTATCCTGGCACCTATAAATATGCTGCCAATGAGAGTGTCGAAGACCTCATCCTGCAGGCTGGAGGTCCTACCGATGCCGCCTCACTCGTCAAAGTAGATGTATCTCGTCGAATTACTAATCCAAACGCCACAGAGGCCGACGACCAAATAGCTCAGACCTTCAGCTTTAAACTGACTCCTGATTTTTCGATAGCAGACCAGCCCGACTTCAGACTGATGCCTTTTGATGAAATCTATGTTCGTCGCAGTCCTAACTATACCGAGCAACAGAATATTACCATCGAAGGCGAGGTCCAGTTTGAAGGCACCTATACCCTATCCAACAAAGGACAGCGTCTGAGCGATGTTATCAAATTGGCAGGAGGGCTGACCAAGCGAGCATATCCGGAAGGCACCAAACTGCTGCGACTGATGACTCCAGAGGAACGCGAACAGATGGAGACCATGTTGCGTACTGCCCAGCGTAACTCGGGTCGCGACTCTATCGATGTCAAGAAACTGATGGTTAATGCCAACTATCCTGTAGGTATCGAGCTCGACAAGGCCCTCAAGAATCCTGGCAGTGAGGACGACCCCATTCTTCGTGAAGGAGACCGCATCGTCGTTCCACGCTATGATGGTACTGTCAAAATCAATGGTGAGGTTCTCTATCCCAACACCGTTTATTTCAAGGACGGCAAAAATGCAGACTACTATATCGACTTGGCAGGTGGAACAACATCGTCTGCTAAGAAGTCAAAAACCATCATCATCTACATGAATGGCATGGTAGCCCGTGCAGACCGCAAGCATAAGCCACGCCCTGGTTGTCAGATTGTTGTACCTACCAAGAAACAGCGCCGTGGCCTCGGCTTACAGGAATGGCTCAGCATCGGAACCAGCACCGCATCTCTCGGCACCATGATTGCCACCATTGCTAACTTGACGAAGTAAACGATTATGGAAGAAAAGAAAAATAATAAGATAGAAATTGACTTTCAACAAATAAAGCAGAAGCTATTAAGCAAAAGACGTCTTTTTTTGAAAGTATGGGGAATTACTTTCATTCTTTCATGCATTTGGATATTTCCACAGCCACGATATTACAATGCAGAAGTATCTATTGCACCTGAAAGTGCTGATACAAAAGAATTGGGAAGTCTTGCTTCCCTTGCTTCTAACTTTGGAGTAAGCATCGGGAACGGCAGCTCAGATGCGATTTATCCACAGCTATATCCAGATTTGTTTAAGTCAACCAAATTTTTAGTAGGTCTGTTAGATATTAAAATTAAAACCAAGGATGGAAAAATCAAAACAGACTATTACGACTATCTCAAGAACCATCAGAAAAAAAACATTCTATTTACGCCCCTACACATCGTAAAGGATTGGATAAAAAGCATGACAGGTCATGAAGAAGAAGAATCTCTGGGAAAAGATGGAAAGCGCTTTAATCCTTTTGAGTTATCAAAAAGCACAAATGACATATTAGGTTCCATGCAAGATAATATTAAATGCACATATAGTAGAACTACTGAAGTTGTCACAATAAACGTTACAGATCAGGATCCACTTGTATGCGCTCTTTTAGCTGACAGCATAAAACAACATCTTCAACTATTTATCACGGAATATCGAACTAAAAAGGCTCGAACAGACTACGAGCATTATGCAAAGCTCACCCTTGAGGCAAAGAGCAATTATGAAAAAGCCCGTGATAAATATGCAGCATTTTCAGATGCATCAACCAATGTTTCACTTAGAAGCATTGAGTTAAAATTAGAATCTATGGAGAATGACATGCAGACAAAATATACAGTTTATACTGCAATGAACACCCGTCGTGAAGCAGCACTAGCAAAGGTACAGGAAAGGACACCAGCTTTTACCGAACTTAAGAACGCTACTGTACCCGTCAAGCCAACAGGCCCCAAACGTATGATTTTCGTAGCAGCTATGCTCTTCCTTTCTACTATTGGAACAATTTTCTATCTTTATAAAAAGGAAATCAAGGAGTGGTTCTGATGTCCATCTTCTATCTCATATTTATACTTTTAGCAATATATTTCTCTTGGAACTATGATGGCATAGAGGAATACGACAGCCGTAAACAGCACCGGCTGTGGCTGATGTGCGGATATTTGATATGTCTATCTGGTTTTAGCTATAAATTGGGTGCAGACAAATTTATGTATTTGGATGAATTTGAGCTATACCCAAACAGTTTTTCAGAAGCAAGTGATTACATTTGGATTAACTTCATGTTAAGAGGTCAAATGCCATTATGGACTTTACTTAATTTATTCTGCAAAATTAATTTCGATTCTTTTTATGTTGTACAATTCATAGAAAGTACTGTCGTAAATATTACAATTTGCTATCTAGCATCTCAATACACACGACGCTATTTCTTATTTTTATTAGTCTACTTTATATCCCTTCAATATTTCATTTTTAATACAGAAGTCATGCGTGAAGGATTCGCTCTTTCATTGGGCCTTTTAGCCATACATGAATATCTAAATGGTAAAAAATGGCTTTTAGCAATACTCCTTCCAATAGCTTTCCTATTTCATGTGTCAGTAGCTATTGTACTTCTTTTCCCTTTCCTGAACTTTACCATTTCTTGGAAAACAATAATTTATGCTACTATTGCAGCTATTCTAATCTGGGGTTTCGGTGACAAATTATTAAGTAGTATTATTATTAAGGCTTTAGGAGGGCAAGGGGCTTTTGCTCAAAAGATATTGTATTACTCTATGCAGACTAGCAATATTTTTGGATTTACCCGAGCCTTAATTACATATCTCATTCTTCCGTTCATTGTCATGTATACTAATCTGACAACAGAAGAAAGTCCAAAACAAAAAAAGAAAAAAGAAAAGCTCATCGCCTTTATGCTTATATTAGCAGTTATGGCAAGTTCATTTGCAGGTGCTGGTTTTATACGTTTTTATAATTATATACGACTTTTCTATCTTGTAATGCTAACCGATTTTATTTATACATTACTGCTTACAAAAAAACATTTATTATTGCGAATAGGAACACTAACTGCAACGGTATTCATAATCATTCTATCCTATTTCGCGCATTACGAATCAACAGATAGTTACTTTTATGAATTCTTTTATCCATACACATGCATATTAGACGAGAATGTTGATGTACAATTCAGACAGATTGCGCATCAAGAAGCTGTTACATTGGAGGAGAGAGATGATAATGTCCGAAGTATTGAATAATCATACAAAGAGCAATGCCTAATAATACAAATAACCGTTCCAATATGATTATCAAAAATATCGTAGTATCCTTTTTTGTTAAAGGATGGTCGGCCATTGTAGTATTGCTAATGGTACCTTTGACTTTGAAGATGCTCGGTGCGTATAACAATGGTGTATGGCTGACTATTAGTGGCATTCTCATCTGGATTGACTTCATGGATATTGGTTTAGGAAATGGACTACGCAATACACTTGCAAAATATGTTGCTATAGGGGATAATGAAAAGGCTCGCATGGCAGTATCATCCACTTTCTTCATTTTGACCATCATCATCATACCCCTCATGCTGCTCTGCTGCACTTTGATTCACCTGCTCAACATATATGACATATTGGGAATAAGCAGAGATATAGTGCCTAACCTTAACAACATACTGACCATTGCTATTGTAATGACCAGTATTACCTTTATATTAAAAGCTATTGGGAATCTGTATATGGGATTACAATTGCCTGCAATAAGTAATCTTATCATGTGCCTTGGTCAAACGCTATCACTGGTAATTACATTAACTGCATATTATATAGGGTGTCGTTCATTAACGTATGTGGTATTCATCAACACCCTGTCTCCATTAATTATCTGGACTGCATTCTATCCATATACCTTCTTTTACAGATATCCACAATTCCGTCCATCTTTCAGGTATATAAACAAGCAGATTTCATATATACTGTGTAGTCAAGGAATAAAATTCTTCGTCCTGCAGATATTCAGTGTCGTACTCTTTGCATCAGTCAACATTATTATCAGCAAACTATTTTCACCTTCAGAAGTAACACCATATCAGATAGTATACAGATACTTTAGTCTCATTCTGGTAATTTTTAACATCATATCTATTCCTTTTTGGAATGCCACAACCGATGCTTATTACCGCGATGATATGATTTGGATTAAGAACTCTTCACGCAAACTAGATGCTGTCGTAGTCACATCATTCTTTGTATTATTAGTAATGGTACTTCTATCTGGATTTATTTATTCTATTTGGATTGGCTATGAGGTTACTATACCAATTGAATTATCTATAGCTATGGCTGCTTACATCTTCGTTCTGATTGTAAGTTTACGTTATTCATACATACTTAATGGTGTAAATGCATTAAGGATTCAATTGATATTTACTATATTTGCAACTGTTGTTTTCGTACCACTATCATGGTATGCAGGCAATACTTTCAGAAATGTGTCGAGCATTGTCTGGGTCATGTGCATCATCAATATTCCGGGCATGTTGGCAAATGCATGGAAATATTATCAGATTTTTTATAAGAAAGAAACAAAGTGTTGATAAATTGCAATTCGATAATCGCCATATTAATGGCAACATATAATGGAGAGAGATTTTTGGGCGAACAAATCGACTCTCTATTGGCGCAGACCAACAAGGACTGGCATTTATTTATTCATGACGACGGGTCTACAGACGACACCGTCCGTATCGTCAAAGAATACCAAAAAAGACATCCTAACAATATAACACTAATGGATTATCCAACTCAAGGCGGTCCATGCAAGAATTTTCTCAGTTTGCTTGATAGAATAAAAGCACGCTATTACATGTTTTGCGATCAAGACGACATATGGCTTCCAGAGAAAATTGAGTTATCGTACAAGGAAATGATTCTCAAAGAGCAAGAATCACCAAGAACAGGAATAGTCATCTGCACCGACTTACACGTTGTTGATGAGGAACTAAACATCATCAACAATTCCATGTGGGAGTATCTCAGCATTTTCCCGCAATACATTAGGACGTTTCGTGATAGCGGCGCTTCGGCCATAGCTACAGGTTGTACCATGTTATTTAATCATAAGGCGAAGGAGGATTGTCTTCCCTACTCTCCCGCTGTCATGATGCATGACTGTTGGGTTTGTCTCTGTACCCTTAAACAGCACGGCAAACTCTATGGTATATCCAAACAACTTGTCCGTTATCGACAGCATCATGACAACAACCTTGGCGTTGGTGTTAGTTCTGCACAGATTGGCATCTCATACAGGATAAGACACTTCTTCGAATTATATAAATATAATGCATCATATTACAAGATGTTGTCTGCTCTAGATTATGGTTCTGTTTTCAAATACCTTGCTGCAAAGATTCGTTATAGGCAACGTATAGAGAGAGGATATTATTAATGACTCATAACTCATCATATAATGGATTTACTCTTCACTTTTGACAACAACTATACACAACATGCGGGTGTTACCATTTACTCGTTTCTCGTCAACAATCCTGGCGCTCACTCAATTCATGTCATTTCTGATTATATTAGTGAGCAAAATCAGGCAATACTCAAGGATATATGTTCTAATTCAGGTAGTATAATTAGTTTCTATTTTATTAATGCTGAAGATACTAAGGATTTTCCCGTTGGCGAGGGCACTATAAATCCCACACTAACAATAGCGACCTATTTTAGGCTTTTCATGGCAGACATACTGCCAACAACAGTACAAAAGATTCTATACATTGACTGCGACATCATTGTCGACGGTTCGATTGATGGTTTATGGAACACAACTTTTGATGACGGAAAATGTATAGCAGCCTTGGAGGAATTGGCAAACATTCGTACTGAAGGATGCAGACGCATGGGATATCCACTATCTTATTCCTATTTTAATGCAGGTGTCCTTCTTATCCATCTTGAAAGGCTACGTTCCTTCTTTTCAGTGAAAAAAGCGAGTCAGTTTATACAAAAGCACAATGCTGAAATCAGATATCACGATCAGGACGTACTTAATGCACTTCTATTTGATAAAAAACAATTCTTTGAACTGCAATACAATGTCATGGATACATACTTGATTCATGGTACCTCATTCCCTGCACGCTATCAACAACAACGTGATGCTATACTTAATCCGAAGATCATTCATTTCACAGGTTATTTCAAACCATGGGATACAGAAAGCATGAATCCATATACATATAAGTACTATAAGTATCTGAAACAAACTCCTTGGAATGACTATCATCCTAAGAGTAAATTTAAGGACTGTAAGACAAAAGTTGTTTTCTATATGAAGCATTGGAGCAAGTTGTTTCTTGATACTATTCACGTCAAGAACTACCGATACATCTCTGTACCACTAAATAACGCTTCCGTATGAGTCATTTCTATTTTGAACGGTTATTATTGATGTTGACTTTACTCTGCATCAATCCATATCATCTTTTAGCAGAGGGTGAGATGCCTATCATCGCCTATATGGGAGTACCATACGATAAAACCACCGATGCAAATTTCAAGACTTTTAGCGAATGTGGATTTAACGTCAGTCTTTACATCTATCCTAATTTGGAGCAGATGCAAAAAGCCTGTAGTATTGCTAATAAATATGGAGTTAAGATTTTGGGGCATTGTGCAGACACACATAACAATCCAGAAAAAGCAGCTGCCATCATGAAAAATGTGCCAGGGTTCTTCGGTTATGTACTGCAAGACGAGCCTTCTGCTGATGACATTAAAGTACTTCAGAAAGAAATTATGCGTCTTAAGGCAATCGATGACACCCACTGTTTCTATATTAACCTTCACCCATACTACGCCGACTGGACGCTCTCTTACACTAAGACTAACACTTATGAGGAGTATCTTGACATAGCCACAACCACTTCGATTCGTCAGATCTCGTTCGATTATTATCCCATCACACATAACGGAATTCGTAAAGGTTGGTATAAGAACCTTGAACTTATTCGCCAACAAAGCATGAAAAGCCAAATATCTTTTTGGGGGTTTGTATTATCTGTTCCTCACGCCATTTATCCACAACCCACCATAGGCGGTTTGCGTCTACAGGTATATTCAAATCTGGCTTATGGTGCACAGGCCATCCAATATTTCACCTATTGGACACCTAAGCCCGATGGTTCTAACGACTATCATGACGGTCCTATCGACATCAATGGTAAAAAGACAAAGACTTATGATTTAGTACAATCCATGAACAAAGAGCTAAAAGGTGTATGTAAACTCTTTTATGGTGCCAAGACCACATCCGTACATCATCTTGGAAGCATCCCTGAAGGAACAACGCGACAAACCGCCATGCCAACCAATATCAGTTTACTGAAAGTAATTGGGAAGCAAGGGGCCATCATCTCACGGTTTGAGAAGACCAACCATCAATATCTTGCTATAGTTAACAAAAGCCATGAGGAAAAGCTTATCATTCATATAAGGACCCGAAATGACATTCCTCGCCACATCACTAAAACGTTGCAAGAAGAACAGATAAAAAACTTATATACGATGCCGGCTGGAGACATCCTCATTTTCAAACTAAACTAATCTTGAAAGTCGTATGAAAAAAAACATACTATATATCCGACAAAACATGTCTGGGGGTACAGACAACTACTGCAAGACTCTATACCATCTTCTTAAGGACGATAGAGAACTTCATCCACTGCCCATAGAAGACTTGCCCATTATCCCTTCGCGCCTGTTCCACTACTATTACAAGGTTGCGCCACTGAGAGAAGCCATTCAGAATACAGATATCGTGCATATTAATGGTTATACTGCTATGGGATCTATTCAGGCATTCGTCATGGCCCACCGTCTTCATAAAAAAATTGTATATACGGCTCATTGGCATCCTTTCTATTGTCTCAGACATCCTATTTTAGGAAAGCTATTTTTCTCCATTCTTTTCAGACCCCTCATAAAAAAATGGGCAGACACGATTACGACTATAAACAATGAAGACACCCGATTTTTCCAAGCATTTCATTCTAATGTTGTCCAAATCCCACACTGTCTCAAGCCAAAAACTATCAGAAGGAAACAGCATAAGACAAATTTAATTCTTTTTGTTGGCAGAATTGACGATCCTGTAAAAGGAATTGAACACCTATACCATCTCCCTAATGAAAAATATGAAATACACTGTGTTGGTAAAGGATTGTTATCTCGAAAAGACTTTCATCAACATATCAATATCTCCGATGAAGATTTAGCTTTTCTTTACGCTGAAGCGGCTCTTCTTGTCATCCCATCCAAATACGAAGCCTTCTCGTATGCAGCATTAGAGGCTTTGAGTTATGGGACACCAGTATTGATGTCAGAACGTGTTAGAATTGCAGACTATTTGCAAGATATTCAGGGTTATCAAGTTTTTAAATATGGTGACTATGATGACTTTGCCCAAAAAGTCCAATCAACTATTGGAATGACTGTAGATACGGAGAGTGTTATAAGGAAGTTCTCCCCTGATGTTTTCAAGGAAAAATACCGTTCTCTTTATCTACATCTCTAAAATAAAATCTCTGTAGTTTGTTTATTACTACTTTTTTGCTTACCTTTGCAGCATGAAACATTTCTCATTGCTGATGTCTGTTTATATAAACGAACAAGCTAACCACCTAACAGCTTGTTTTGATAGCATATATAAACAAACAGTCCCTCCTACAGAAATCATTCTAGTAGAAGACGGACCGCTTACTTCTGCATTGTATGAAGCTATTAGTAAAGAAGAAGAGCGCTTCCCTCAATTGAAGCGAATCAAGTTAGATACAAACCAAGGTTTAGGAATTGCATTAAACAAAGGTTTGCCAAAATGTTCATACGATATTATTGCTCGAATGGACACAGATGACATTTGTGTACCAAACCGATTTGAAACACAATTGAGTTATCTTCAGAATCATCCGGAAATTGATGTTATTGGAGCATGGGTCTTCGAGTTTGAAGAAAGCACTTCTAAAGTTCTCGGTATTCGAAGCCTACCAGAACAGCACAAGCAAATATACCGATTTGGAAAAAAACGTAACCCCATGAATCACCCAACGGTAATGTTCCGGAAAGAATCCGTTCTTAAGGCAGGAAATTATTTACCATGTCCCCTATTCGAAGATTATTATTTGTGGGGACGAATGCTTATGAAGGGATTTCGTTTTTATAATATACAACAACCACTTTTATACTTTAGACGTTCACCAGAAATGATAAAACGAAGAGGAGGTCTTTCCTATGCAAAAAAAGAAATCTCCTTTTTAAAAAAACTCCATGATACAGGATATATTTCAAAGTGGAATTTAATTAGAAATGTTTCTCAAAGATACATAGTAAGAATCTTACCAGATTACATAAGGAGTCTTATTTACAAGTATCTCTTGAGATTATCACCCAACAAATATCAATAAATATAAGAAATTTCTATTTCTACCACACACATTTTTCCCGTGAGCATTGATTTGCAAAAATAGTAAGGAAGACGATTTTTCGTCTTTCATAGAGAAGGAGCAACTAAATCATATCAAATGTCTTGCTTTATCATCGAACATATATGCTTCTTACATCAAAGATATACGCTCTTTACATGTATCATATTGGCTCAACATCATGTCCCGATCCACTCGACACATCGATTATTTTGTCGTTTCCCAATAAAAAACCAAATTATTTATCGAATAAGGCAATAAACATGGCTCGTTAAACGTTTTATTAGATAAAACAGATGCTTATGACAGATATTTCTACCCCAAAATATAAACTTAACGCAGACAAAGACAACCCACGCTACATCTCGGACGGCATGAACGAGTTGGAGCGTAACATCAAGCGACTGATAGACTTCTTCGCCGCTTGGGTGTGCCTGATAGTTTTCTCTCCGCTCTTCCTGATATGCTATTTTGCCATTAAACGTGAAGATGGAGGTCCTGCTATTTTCAAGCAGGAGCGCATTGGACGTTTCGGACGACCTTTCTACATCTATAAGTTCCGTAGTATGGTGGTGGATGCTGAAAAGGATGGTCCAGCACTCTATCAACACGACAAAGAGACCCGTATGACGAAGATAGGAAAGTTTCTTCGTGCTCATCATTTGGACGAACTTCCCCAGTTGTGGAATGTAGTAAAGGGCGAGATGGCTTTTATCGGCCCCCGTCCTGAGCGAAAATACTACATCGACCAGATTATCAAACATGACTCTCGTTATGTCTACCTCTATCAGGTTCGTCCTGGCGTTACTTCCTACGCCACCTTATATAATGGATATACGGATACGATGGAGAAGATGTTGCGCAGACTGGAACTTGACCTCTATTATCTGGAGCATCGCTCTTTGTGGTTTGATGCCAAGCTGTTGGCATTGACCTTCCTCAACATTGCATTTGGAAAGAAATTCTAAGGTATTATCAACAAAACACTATTACGGGTATGATGAAACGAATATTAGTAACGGGTGGAGCAGGTTTTATTGGTTCCCACCTCTGTGAACGATTGGTGAACGAAGGCAACGATGTGATATGTCTGGACAACTTCTATACAGGATCGAAAGAGAATGTATGGCACTTGATAGGACGACCGAATTTCGAAATCGTAAGACATGATGTTTGCCAACCCTATTGGGCAGAGGTGGATGAGATTTATAATCTGGCATGTCCTGCATCACCAATATATTATCAGAACGACCCTATCCAAACTACCAAGACATCTGTTTTTGGAGCCTACCACATGCTGGGATTGGCACGCAGAACTAAGTGTAAAATTCTACAGACCTCAACCAGCGAGGTGTATGGCGATCCCTCCGTTCATCCACAGCCAGAGAGCTATTGGGGCAATGTGAATACCATCGGAATACGTTCGTGCTATGACGAGGGAAAGCGATGCGCAGAGACGATGTTCTTCGATTATCATCGTCTGCATGGTGTCCGCATCAAGGTGATACGTATCTTCAACACTTATGGCCCCCGTATGGCTCAGAATGACGGACGTGTTGTTTCCAACTTCATCATGCAGGCACTTCGAGGAGAGGATATCACCATTTATGGCGACGGACAGCAGACTCGCTCTTTCCAGTACGTTACCGACTTGATAGAAGGTATGGTACGCATGATGAATAGCGGCGACGACTTCCTAGGTCCTGTGAACATTGGCAATCCAGGAGAGTTTACCATGTTGGAATTGGCTGAGAAGGTAATTGCAATGACTGGTTCAAAGAGTAAGATCGTGTTCCGTCCACTACCCTCTGACGATCCAAAGATGCGACGTCCTGACATCACATTGGCAAAGTCAAAGTTAGATTGGGCGCCAAAAGTTCCGCTTGATGAAGGTTTGGCAAAGACGATTGAGTATTTCAAAGGAACAATTAAAAAGTAAATATGTATAAGGTTTCTGTTGTCACACCGTTCCACAACGTGGACATGGGCATGTTTCAGAAATGTGCCGATTCCATGCGTGGTCAGACCCTTGGGTTCGAAAACATTGAATGGATTATCGTGGTTCATAATAGCAAGCCACATTATCTGCCTCTGCTAATAGATATGTTCAAGGATGACAAGAACGTCATCATCAAGGAACTACATGACGACTTCCACTCTCCAGCCTCTCCACGCAACCACGGCATGCAGTTCCTTGATACACGCCGTATAGCCGATATGTTCGACTATATCACAACCCATCGCGATGAGTTGATAGCAGACGATAGCGACATCTTTGAGACCCTTCCCTCTAAAAGTTTCCACGAGTATCAGATACAGAACGATAACAACACGGCTACCCTCCTCTCTACAGACACTAAGCCAGGAGATCCCTATCAGCTAGTGGTTACCAACAGTGCCGGTCTGTATCGTTATGTTACCGACCACATTGTTTGCATAAAAGAAAAACAGATAGACAAAATATTATTTACCATCTATTGATTTCATGAACTATCGACATTTCATAATCCCCACTCTACTCTTATGTCTCACAACCTATGCTGAGGCACAAGACTCGCTGTCGACACGAGTCAGTTACGACCTGACGGCAGAGACCGCTGTTGGAACAGGCGACTTTACAGCTTACCAACTGTCTGCGAATCGCCATCATGTATTGGCAACTCGTCCGAATACGGCTTATCTGCGCGGAGCCGTCAATGTGGAGCATGCCTTCAACAAAGATTGGACGCTGTCTGGCACTGTGGATGTGGTGGGTTCTATGCATGCCGACCATAAAGTGTATTTGCAGCAATGCTATGCCAACCTGAGTTGGAAGCATTTCTTCCTGGAGGTGGGCAGCAGGGAACAGCCTTTGGTGATGCGTGACGACCTGCTCTCCATCGGTTCGTTTGTCAAAGGCACCAATGCCAAGCCTATCCCCCAGATTCATTTGGGTACTAATGGTTTCTGGAACGTTCCTTACACAAAGGGTTGGGTACAGATTAACTTCGACTTCGGCTATGGCAAATTCCTGGATAACGGTTATCGCGAGGACCATTTCAAGAAAGGGAATGAAAACGGGATGAAAAACTTCCTATATGCTACCGGAGCTTATTACCATCAGAAGCACCTGTATATCCGAAGTAATCCAGAGAAGCCTATCTTCGTAACGGTGGGTATTGAACATGTAGCCCAGTTTGGAGGTACAAGCTATAACTATGAGACAGGTGAGCTGGTTGTGAAAAGCAAACCTGCCAACCTAAAAGCTATCTGGAACGTTATCCTGCCTTTGGGCGATAGCAACTACTTTGAAAACGAGGCGCTGGAGGACTGGGTGTATGGTAACCACGTGGGGGTGATGACCTATCAGATAGGATGGAACATCAACCAGAACCATCAGCTACAGGCTTACCTAGACAATCCCTTCGAGGATGGCTCAGGTATTCGTAAGGGTAATGGATGGGATGGACTCTGGGGATTGCAGTACACGAACAAGACTCCAGGGAAACAATATGTTCGTGGTGCCGTAGTGGAATATTTCCAGAGCACCAACCAGTCCGGTCCGTTACATTGGGACAGCGGCGATTATCCAGAGCCTATCCGCAGTCAGATTACCGACCTTGTGACAGG
>ODAI013870128.1_pt1 | contig 13106 bp, 9 predicted proteins | sample 1539321 | NCBI WGS metagenome assembly ODAI01 (sample SAMN02144231, study PRJEB22623) | gut metagenome | biome: sheep rumen | host: Ovis aries | place: New Zealand | reverse complement strand
GATTTTAGGAAAATTTAAGAAACAGTTAAGAAAAAATATGAAACAGATAAGGACTTTGGGGAAAAAGGGGTGTATAATGGGTACAATGAAAGAAAAACACAGGGGGAATATATATGATACTTCGCACGGAAAAGCTCTGCAAATCCTTCTCCAACGGAGGAGTACAGCAGCACGTCATCAAAAATCTTGATCTGGAGATAAACGAAAAGGAATTCACGGTCATCATGGGGGCATCGGGCTCGGGGAAATCCACCCTTCTTTATGCCCTTTCGGGAATGGACACGCCCACTCTCGGAAAGGTGTATTTCGGGGACACCAACATATCGGACTATACAAATGACCGACTGGCAGTGTTCAGGCGGGAAAACTGCGGCTTTGTGTTCCAGAGTATTTTCCTGCTGGACAACATGACGGTTTTTGACAATGTAATGACCGCCGCCCTCGTCCGCAGGAAAAATTCCCCGGAGCTGGTCAAAAAGGCAGAGGAAATGCTGAAAAAGGTGGGCATATCCGAGGGGACATGGAAGAAGTACCCCAATCAGCTTTCGGGGGGAGAGGCACAGAGAGTTGGGATAGTCCGTGCGGTCATAAACGACCCGAAGATACTTTTTGCGGACGAACCTACGGGGAGCCTGAACTCCGCTTCTGCGGCGGATGTGCTGGATATCTTCACCAACCTGAACAAAAGCGGGCAGACCATCGTCATGGTAACTCACGACTTAAAGACCGCCCTCAGGGGCAGCAGGGTCATTTACCTGCGTGACGGTGCGGTGATGGGCGAATACAGAATGCCTGCCTACGGTGAGGATGACATAAAGGCACGCCGTGAGGGACTGCAGGACTTCCTTGACAAAATGGGCTGGTAAGAGGTGTATGTCATGTATAAAATAATGCGTCTGGCATGGACAAACATAAAAAAGCACAAAAAGGAGAGCATATCACTTTTCCTGCTGATAACCGTCTGCATGATGCTCTTTGCCTCCGCACTCTCCACACGGGTAAATGTTTCACGGATGGCAGAGAACATGGGTGAGATCACCCACAGCAAGGAAAATTATGTTTTTTTCTCGAACGATTCCTTTGATGAACACTACGGTACTCTGCTGGCGGAGGACGAAAATGTGAGCGGTATCGCAGACGTAAACGGGCTGTATTCATTGAGTTCCACATACATTGACAGGAACAATGAGGAGCAGTCGATGTATATGTTTTTCATCACACGGGAGACAGAGAAAAAGTTTGCGGATGCCGAGATAGAGACTACCCTCTCCGATGGGGAGATCGCCGCACTGGAACACCCTGTATTCATGCCCTGGGCAGGACATGATTCCATGGGCTATGAGGTGGGAGATACATTTACCATGATCTACGGCGGCAAGGAATACCCATTTACCGTGGCGGGATTCTTCCCTACCGTACTTTTTCCCACCCCCGCCGGCGGTATGAAGTTCATCATATCCGACGAGGATTACCGAAGCTTTGAGAGGCTGTTAGGAGAGTACAGGGGCTTTGCCTACGAGACAGCTCCGGGCACAGGCTACGATGTGAAAAAGGAGTTTATAGACAAGTGCAGGGACTATTCGGGGGAATCTCTTTTTGATACCTTTACAGTATACAAAGAGGAACTGCAGGAACAAGCCACATCATATACAGACATCATAGAACTTGTTATGATAGTGATGTCACTTATCATCATCATTTCCGTGGCACTGGTCATACATATGCACATCACCGGAGACATAAAGGATCAGATGGTGAATATAGGTGTGCTGGAGGCCATTGGCTACACTTCAAAGGATATCGCCCTTTCCTACGGGGCAGAATACCTGATGATCGCCGCTGCGGGCAGTATACTGGGAGGGATATGCTCTCTGTTTTTGTCCCGTGTGCTGTTCGGGATATGCGAGCTAGTATGCGGCACAAGGGGCGAGTACAGCCCTGACCCGATCTTCGGTATAGTTACGGGCATCGGCATATGCCTGATCATAACTGCGGTCGCACTTGTCCGTGCAGGCATGGTGAGAAGATACCCTGCTGTGAGAGCGCTGCGCAAAGGCACCGCTGACCACCACTTTGCCGCCGACATCCTGCCGCTGAGAAACACGAAGTCGAATGTCCACCTTCGCCTTGCCATGAAGGGCATATTCGGGCAGCTGCGGCAGAGCGTCACCATTATGGTAAGCGTTGCCATTTCCGTGGCGGCAGTGCTGACCATACTGGTATTCCGCAGGTATTTATCCTCGGATATGGGGCTTTTGAAAGGGATCATGGGAATGGAACTGAGCGATCTCAATGTGACGCTTCAGGTGAGTGCAGACCCCGATGAGGCGGCAGAACAGATCAGGGGCATGGAGGGCGTAAGAAAGGTACTTGCCACCACGAACCTTACAAAGGACTATCTGTCTGCACCTGACCTGAATGACTATCAATTCTTCGTAGTGAGCTACGAGGACTTTGAGGAAACGGAGAACATCATTCCCTGCGAGGGACGATTCCCCGTACACGACAACGAGATCATGCTGACAAGGATGGGCGGCACAAGACACAATATACACACGGGAGACACTGTGACCCTTGAAAAGAACAAAGCACGCAGAGACTATATCGTGACGGGCTTTGTCACCAGCATAACAAACAACGGCTCGAACATCTACATGACCCATGAGGGATACAGAGCCATAGACCCTCTGTGGCAGCCTGCGGATATCGGGATATACCTGGAAGATGGCGTTGATAAGGAGGCCTTCAAGTCTGAACTTACACGCCGCTACGGCAAGACCGTCGCCGATGCGCATAAGGAAAGCGGAGAGGGCGAAGGCAGCCTTGAAGAGAAGCTGCGCCGGAAGGCAGACAAATATATAGCACATATGCTGTCGGTGTATGGTGCGGTGAATGTGGAATACACGGTACAAAGCGGAGACACGGTGGTTACGGGAGGCAGCGACAGCTTCATGATCGCCTACACCTTAGACTATGCGGAAGTGGCAAGGACACAGGTCGGGGGCTTTATCAGTGCGGTTGGAGGCATGACAGCGCTGTTTATGGTGCTTACTGCCCTTGTGATAATGGGTATCATCTTCATTATCATGGAGCAGGAGGTGCGCAGAGAGTACAGGGAGCTGGGTGTCATGCTCTCAATGGGCTACACCACACGGGAGCTTATGATACAGCTGGCGCTGAGGCTCATGCCTGCGGTGATAGTGGCTGTGATACTGGGCATTGCAGGCAGCAGGGTCATCCTTAATGGGATGTCGGGCTACCTGGGACATATAATCGCAAGCCCTCTTGTGACAGCAGCGGCATCTGCTGCGGTAGTGGTATTCTGCTTTGCCTGCGCATATCTGGGAGCAAGGAAGATAAAGGATATTTCCGTTTATGAGCTTATAACTGAGTAGGTGAAAGATATGAAGACAGATTTCAGCATGATAGCAGCGGCGGCGGCAGCTTTGTCGGTGATGGGGATGGGGTTCATCCCCGCAGATGCCCTTGACATTCCCGAAGAAAAGATGCCTGCCGTGAAGGAGCACAAGGAATATGTGCAGAACATAGGCTCCGTCAGCAAGATGTTCGGCACGGTGGCTGCGATGCAGCTCTATGAACAGGGAAAGCTGGATATAGACCGCCCCGTTGCCGACTATCTGCCCGAATTTACCATGGAGGACGAGCGTTATAAAGACATCACCGTGAGGATGCTGATGGATCACACCAGCGGGCTCATGGGCACCACATTCTCCGACAGCTTTCTCTATGACGACAGCGACAGCACCTTTCACGACAGCTTTATCAGTCTCCTTTCACGGGAAAGGCTGAAGGATGAGCCGGGAGAGTTCGCATCCTACTGCAACGACGGCTTTACCCTGCTGGAACACGTGGTGGAGAGGGTGAGCGGGGAGAGCTTTACGGACTATGTGGAAAAGCACATATGCGCTCCCCTTGGTATGGAGCGCACGGGCACGCCCTGTAATATGTTCGGGACAGAGGATCATGTCCGTGTGCAGGCGGCGGGCACAGACTTCGCCGCAGATTATGTGATGACTCTTGCGAGCGGCGGTATACTCTCCACATCGGAGGATCTGAACAGATTCGGCTGCGCCTTCTTCACGGGGAATGAGACCATGCTCTCCGACTCTTCAAAGGAGGAGATGCTTATTCCCGTGGCAAAGGACAGGTTCGAGGCGGCAGGAAACAGCGGCAACGGTCTGGGCTGGGATGATGTGGGGTATGATGACTACGAAAAGGCAGGCATAAGGGTGATGTCAAAGGGCGGTGCTACGGAGCACCAGTATGCGGCTCTCTATGTGGCACCCGATGAGGAGATAAGCATCAGCGTGCTAGTGTCCGGGGGGAACGGCAATCTCCCCTCCTACCTTGCGTCGGCACTCCTTGACACTGCCCTTGAAGACAAGGGCATAGAGGTGACGCACGAGGGGCTCCCCGAAATGTCCTTTACGGAGACTGTCCCCGATGAGTACCTGAAATATGAGGGATACTACTCCAGAGGCGGATTTTTAGATACGGACTGCGTGATATACAGGCTCAGTTTCCCCGAAGGTAAATACGCTCTTCTGGAACGGGTCGATGGAAACATAAAGCGTGACGAAAAGTATATGTACACGGGGGAGGGCAGCTTTGTAAGGGTAAAGGAAGGCTCCGACGGGTACAGACCTGACCCGGAACGCAGTGTCATCAGCTTTGTGGAGAAGTACGGCAGGACATACATAGCGGAGGATTCGGAATACAGGGATATGAGCCTGGATATCGTAATGAAAAGCTCCGGCTACATCATGGAAAAGATGGAGCCTAACACTGTTGACAAAGCTGTGCAGGCTGCATGGGACGGCAGACAGGGCAAATACTATGTATGCAGTTCGAAATACTCCAACAATGTATACAACACGAGCCCTGCGCTGAAGCTGCGCACCTTTGAGGAGCTGCCGGGCTACACCAACATGGGAAGGATGACAGACAGCACCCATGCGGTGGTGTACACCTCAATACCGGGAGGAAGAGATTTTACAGATATAGAAGTAAGAGAGCGTGACGGCAGGGAATACATCTTCCTGCGTGAATCGGACTTTGAGGTCATGAGCGAAAGGGATATGCCCTCACTCACGGAAGATATACATGAAGTTGCACTTGAAAAGGGCAGGGCAAAGTGGTATAATATAGGGGAAATGGGCGGAAAGACCATAGTGACCGACATCCCCGGAAACAGCGCAGTATATGTCTATGACAAGTCGGACAATGTGCTGTATTCGAGCTATATGAAAAACTACGGCAATAAGATCATCCTGCCGGAAGAGGGAAAGATAGTGTTCATAGGCGAAGACGGGGGAACGGTGCGCATAAACTGAGCACGACCGAGGTGCAGTATGAACTACCGTGTACTAATGATAGACGACGATGAGACCATCGCCGCCAACACTGCGGAATACTTCAATATTTTCGACATAAAGACAGCCTATGTCACAGGCTTTGAGGCGGCACTGGAGTTTCTTGAGGAAAACACCGTGTCACTGCTGCTGCTGGATATCAACCTGGGGGACAGGTCGGGATTTGAACTGTGCAGGCAGATACGCAGCCGCTACGATATGCCCATATTCTTCATCAGTGCACGCACGGCGGATGATGATGTGCTGATGGCACTGGGCATAGGCGGGGATGACTACATAAAAAAGCCCTACACCATGAGCATACTTCTGGCAAAGGTGAAGGCGGCTCTCAGCCGATACGAGAACACATCCCGCAGGGGTCAGTATGCAGTCCCCGCCGACGGCATCACCATAAACGGGGAGATGTACCTTGACACACGCTCCCACAGCGTGTGCAGGGGGAAGGAGAGCATACCCCTGAAGGCGATGGAGTTCCGTATGCTGAAATACCTGCTGGAAAACAGGGGAAAGGTCATAAGCAAGGATGAGTTCCTCAAAAACGTGTGGGAGGATGAGTATGTGGGAGAGGGCACCCTCTCCGTACATATCCGCCACCTGCGGGAAAAGATAGAGACTGACCCCAACGACCCCGTGCTGATAAAGACAGTGTGGGGCACGGGCTACATAATGGAGGGCTAAGACATGAAGATACTGCGTGTTTTAGCCCTTGCTGCCGCTGCGGCTGTGCTTTGCGCAGCCGTGTTCCTGCTGACGGCTCAGGGGGATATCAGCAGGGATACGGTGTACATCAACGATGTTACTGAGACCGTAAGGGAGAACCTTGATGACCTGTCGGTGCTGGAAAGGGCATTTCCCGGCAGGGAGATAATGGTGTTCGATACGGAGGGCATATGTATATATCCCGGCGGCTGCGACAAAAAGCTCCGTGATGTGAGGGGAGAAATGCTGTGCCTTGCTGTCACGGATGGCAGTGTGTACTTGGGTACGGCGGCAATGGAGGATCCCGCAAGGGAACAGTACGAGAGCGCCCGCAAAAGGCTGCGAAACGGGGGACTGCTTCTGCTGGCGGTCATGCTTGCGTGCGGGGCGGTCTTCTACGGCTATGTGCAGAAGAATATGATACAGCCCTTTCACGATCTGAGGGGATTTGCGGAGAAAATAGCGGCAGGCGACCTTGACAGCCCCCTTGAGATGACGAGAAGCAATGCTTTCGGGAAATTCACCGAGAGCTTCGACATAATGAGGGAGGAACTGAAAAGCGCACGGGAGCGGGAAAACGAGCTCAAACGCAGGGAAAAGGAGCTGGTGGCGTCACTTTCCCACGATATACGCACACCGCTGGCGGGGATACGCACCATATGCGACGTGCTCTCCGTAAAGTCCGGGGACGGATATGTGCTTGACAAGGTAGCAACGATCAGCCGAAAGACCGAGGAAATAGACCTGCTGGTGAGCGACCTGCTCACGGCCTCTCTTGAGGATATGGGGGAGCTTACAGTCTGCTGTACGGACGAACCCGCTTCCGTTCTGGGGGAGATACTGCGCTCCGCCGACACGAAGGATCAGGTGCGGCAGTCGGAGATACCGGACTGTCTTATCAGCATAGATAAAAAGCGCATGGCACAGATAATCAACAACATCCTCGGCAATTCCTACAAGTATGCGGGCACGCCCATTGATGCGGACTATGTTATCAGCGGAGACTTCCTGAAGATGAGCATAACAGACAGCGGCCCCGGTGTAGCGAGGGAGGAGCTGGATCTTATCACGGGGAAGTTTTACAGAGGGCGTAATGCAGCCGACAGGGGAGGCAGCGGACTGGGGCTGTATATAGCTTCGGAGCTTATGGGGAAAATGCGTGGGGAGCTCATATGTTCCTCACGGGGTAAGGGTCTGACAGTGGTGCTGATGATACTTTTGTCGTGATGCCCGTTCTGCCGCCGTATGAAAAGCTGCCGAGCCTGTATGTGAAGGGCGAGGGGAGAGACATCAACGGGTGCCTGCGGGCGCTGCCCGCCGGGTTGCCGCCGTATGAAAAGTTACCGAGCCTGTAAGTGAAGGGCAAGGGGAGAGACATCAACGAGTGCCTGCGGGCGCTGCCCGCCGGGTGGATGCAGGCTCTGCCCGCACATTGTACATAGTTTATCGTATAAGGGTCAATAACAGGGCGGTCTTTGTGCAAAAGACAGATTTTTGAAAGTTCACAATTAAACACTTGCAAATCAGAAATAAAAGGTATATTATATATTCTGACAGTTTTGGTCAAAAAAACGGGTTTTTGCAGCAAGACCCATTTACCATAAAATAATTTTTGCAAGGAGAAAGCATATGTCACTCAAAGATATGAGCCGTGAAGAACTGCTTGCTTTTGCGGCGCAGGCACAGAAGGAATATGATGATTTCAAGGCTAAGGGTCTGAAGCTGGATATGTCCAGAGGAAAGCCCTGCACCGAGCAGCTTGAACTTTCCAAGCCCCTGCTGGATGTTTTTGACAGTTCCTCTGACCTTCACGACAAGGACGGTATAGATGTAAGGAACTACGGCTTTCTCACGGGTATATCGGAGGCAAAGGAGCTTTTTGCGGAGCTGCTGGGCGTAAAGCCTTCAATGGTGATAGTGGGCGGCAACTCCAGCCTGAACCTTATGTACGACAGCGTACAGAGAGCTTATAACTTCGGCGTTTACGGCGGTTCAAAGCCCTGGTGCAGCTGCGGGAAGCCCAAGTTCATCTGCCCCGTTCCCGGCTACGACAGGCATTTCGGCGTGACACAGACCTTCGGCATAGAGATGATAAACGTGCCTATGGGTGAGACGGGCCCCGATATGGATATGATCGAGGAACTGGTAAAGGATGAGAGCGTAAAGGGTATGTGGTGCGTGCCCATGTACTCAAACCCCGACGGGTACACCTACTCCGATGAGACGGTAGAGCGCATTGCCGCACTGAAGCCCGCCGCAGACGATTTCAGGGTATTCTGGGACAATGCCTACTGCATACACCACCTGGTCGAAGCGGACAAGGCTGACAAGCTGATGAATATCTTCGATGCTGCCGCAAAGTACGGCAATGAGGATATGATCTACGAATTCGCATCCACCTCAAAGATCACCTTCCCCGGTGCGGGCGTGGCTGTGATAGTGTCCTCCGAGAACAACACAAAGTTCATCACAAAGCAGCTGTCCATGCAGAATATCAGCTATGACAAGGTAAATCAGCTCCGCCATGTGCGTTATTTCGGCAGCGCAGAGGGTCTCAGGGACTACATGAACAAGCACAGAGCCATTCTGGCACCTAAGTTTGAGCTGGTGTCGGATATGCTGGAAAAGGAACTGGGAGGACTTGATATCCTTCGTTTCCACAAGCCCAACGGCGGGTACTTCATATCCGTTTACACCCTTGAAGGCTGCGCCAAGGAGGTATGCCGCCTGTGCAAGGAGGGCGGTGTGGTGCTTACCGGTGCCGGTGCTACCTATCCCTACGGAAACGACCCTGCGGATTCCAACATCCGTCTTTCCCCCTCTTATCCCACACTCTCCGATCTGGAGAAGGCGATGGAGCTGTTTGTTATCAGCGTGAAGCTGGCAAGCGCAAAGAAGCTCGCTGAGGCAATGGGTTGAGCTGTATATCCGAAACAGATCTGCACGGCAGGGCTTCTGCCGTGCTTTTTTGTGCTTGCGGCACTGTCCCATTCAGGTGAAGGCTTTTTGGGGCACCCTGCTCCATTGTTCAGCCCGGGGGCTTTGCGGAAAGAGAAAAGCTGATGTGGCAGGCTTACATATGAAAAGCGCTGCGGTTGACAAATCAGAAAAAATATGCTATACTGGAATAAAGTTTTAATATAAGATCAGAGATGATGCACAAAATACGGAAAGGTTGAGTAAAATGGCTTCACACTACAGTTTTTCACAGGTAACACCCCAGATAGAGGCACTTGCGGGACTGGCAGTCAAGAACGGGAACATCGACCCGGAGCTGTACACCAAATACGAGGTGAAAAGGGGACTGCGTGATATCAACGGAAAGGGCGTTCTGGCAGGCCTTACGGAAATATCCGAGATCGTTTCCTATATAGTCGAGGACAGCGAGATGATACCCTGTGAAGGCAGGCTCTATTACAGGGGGTACAACATAAATGACCTTGTGAAGGGGTTCACCGGGGACGGGCGCTTCGGATTTGAGGAGATAACCTATCTTCTGCTGTTCGGACAGCTTCCCGATGAGCGTGCGCTGAACGAGTTCAAGTCGCTGCTGGCGGAGTACAGGCGTCTGCCTACTGCCTTTGTGCGGGACATCATGATGAAATCTCCCTCAAACGACATTATGAACAACATCTCACGAGGGGTGCTCACCCTTTTCTCGTATGATGATATGCCAAACGACACGTCCATACCCAATGTACTGAGGCAGTCGCTGGAGCTTACGGCTCTGATGCCCCTTATCTCGGTTTACGGATACCAGGCAAAGAAGTATCTGAAGGACGGGGAGAGCCTTATACTGCATATGCCCCTGCCGGAGTATTCAACGGCGGAGAACATCCTTCACATCCTGCGCCCGGATTCAAAATTCACCGATCTGGAGGCAAAGGTGCTGGATATGGCGCTCGTTCTCCACGCAGAGCACGGCGGCGGCAACAACTCCACCTTCACCACCCATGTGGTCACCTCCTCCGGGACGGACACCTATTCCGCCATTTCCGCTGCTCTTGGCTCTTTGAAGGGCCCCAAGCACGGCGGTGCCAATGTGAAGGTGTCCCAGATGTTTGAGAACATCAAGGAGAATGTGAAGGACTGGAGGGACGAGGAGGAGGTCTCCGCCTATCTCCTGAAGCTGCTGCGCAAGCAGGCATTCGACCGTTCCGGGCTCATCTACGGAATGGGTCATGCGGTATATTCCATTTCAGATCCCCGTGCTTCCATACTGAGGAGCTATGTGGACAAGCTGGCATCCGAAAAGGGCATGACGGAAGAGCTGGAGCTGTACCACACCGTGGAGAAGCTGGCTCCCTCCGTTATCGGCAGCGAAAGGCACATCTACAAGGGCGTTTCCGCCAATGTGGATTTTTACAGCGGCTTTGTTTATTCCATGCTGGGCATCCCCATGGAGCTGTACACCCCTCTCTTTGCCATCGCAAGGATAGTGGGATGGTCTGCTCACCGCATAGAGGAGCTGTCCAACGCCGGCAAGATCATCCGTCCCGCCTACAAGAACGTGGCTCACCACAGAGAATATACTCCCCTGAATCTCCGTGGTGTGGAAATGCACGTCAGCGACTGAGCCGACCGGCACTTGATGATCTTCCTTTCCCTGATCCTTACATACGGGTGGTCAGGTCGTTATATTCGGGGGAGCCTCCCTCAGCCATGCCTTAGCGGCATGACATTTCCCCCTCCGAGGGAGGCAGCGCACAGCCCCGGAGGGAGTGCTGCGGAAAGAGCGATATGCTTTCTGTTACGGTGTTTTACAGGTATATCACACATCTTCCTTCGGCACATAAATAACATACATAAACAAACATCAGGTGACAAAAAACTGCACATTTGGAGGGTGATCTAATTGAGCCTTGTTATCGGCGCTGTCATTATCCTGCTGATACTCTGGATCCTGGGAGCATCAAAGACTGTCATCATGTCGGTGATATTCTTCGGCATGATGGCTTTGGTGTTCATCAGCTTTGTGGTATTCGTAGTCACTAATATCCGCCTTATCGGTGCAAAGCGGACGGAGGCAGTATATTCCCGCACGGAAAAGAACTACTGGGGCAGTCTTGACAGGGTGTTCTACACTGTGGACGGTGTGGAATATCCCAACATCTTCCCCGGAGAGGTGGCCTTCAAGGATATCCTCTACAAGACTGATACCCCTGTAAAGGTGCTCTTTACCCGCGGGAAAAATGTGGTGGACAGGAATGCGGAGCTTTGCTGCCGCATAGGGATAGTTGTCACAGCAATTATGCTCCTTGTTTTTCTCTACCTTACCCGCAGCCTGTATTTCCTCTAAGCCGGCAGGCAGAGCCCGCTGCCGCCCGGCAGGCAGAGCCTGCACCCACCCGTTGATGTCTTTTGCCTTGTCCCCTGCATAGGGGTTCGGTAAATTATCATACTAAGAAAATGCTGATTTAATGCGTTTAGATGATATTTATACCTAAAAATTGTTTTAATAGGGGACACTCCCTCGGTCGCCTATAAAGGGCGAGCGCACTGCGTGGCACGGTGCAAGCCGTGACGGAGGGAGTACAACTTGCAGATATACTGATCAAATCAGCATTTCCCTAAATAAGTATCAACAAATGAGGTGTCAACGGGCGGTAAAAGAAAGGCACGACATTCAGAAATATATCTCGCTTATCATGCAGGCAAGCGACATTATGTGGGGAAACACCCTGCGTGTATACGGTGCAGTGATTTTTATCATCATTGCAGGCGGCATCGCAGAACACTTTTTGTTACAGGCATCGCCGGGCGCACAGGCTGATGAGGGGACGATGACCCCGATCCATGTTTTCGGTGAGCGGGCAAACAATCCCGCTGAACGAAAGGTATGCTTTGTGAAAAAACTATTGAACGGAAAGAAGAGGAGATCCATGATAGAAACATTCACCAAAAAAGCGGATGAATACCTTGACAGTGCCGTAATGCTGCTGTCACAGCTCATATCCTTTCCCAGTGTACTGGGGGAAGCCGAGGAGGGCGCACCCTACGGGAGAAACTGTGCGGAAGTGCTGAGATTTGCGGAGGAGACCTTAGAGGATGAATTCACGGTGAAGAATTTTGACAACCATGTCATCACAGTTTCCTTCAACGATGAGCCCGCAGCCCTGGGTATCCTTGCGCACCTTGATGTGGTGCCTGTGGATGGTCAGCAGTGGACCTCCGATCCCTTCACGGCAGATATCAGGGACGGGCGCATCTACGGCAGGGGCTCCATAGATGACAAGGGGCCTGCAGCTGCTGTCATCACCGCCATGCGGATAATAAAGGATATGGGGCTGCCCGTAATGAACAACTGCCGGCTCATACTCGGCAGCAACGAGGAAAACGGCTTTTCCGACATAGAATACTACCAGACGAAGGAAGCCTTTCCGCCGATGCTCTTTACTCCCGACGGTGATTTCCCCGTGGTGACGGGCGAAAAGGGAATGATACGCTACGAATATACAGGCACCTATGATGGCGGGGACATAATCTCCCTTGATGGGGGCAGCGTGGTGAATGCAGTCCCGGAGAGGGCTGAGGCTGTTATCCGCTGTGTGTCCCCATGCAGTGCAAAGCAGCTTGCGGAAAAGTATGAAGGCATCGTCTTTGATATGGAGGCGGACGGGGAGTATCTGAAGATAGCCGCAAAAGGCACCGGTGCCCATGCCTCCACTCCCGGACTTGGGAAAAACGCTCTTACAGCTCTTATGTCACTGCTTTGTTCCCTTGACCTGAAAGGCGGACTTGCAGACAGTGTACGGCTCCTTTCGTCTCTTTATCCCTACGGTGAGCTGCACGGTGAGTCGGCAGGGATATTCATGGAGGATGAGCGTTCCGGGGCGATCACATCCGTTTTGTCCCTTGCACGCTGCGAGGATGGGAAGTTTTCCTTCATGACCGACACCCGATTCCCTCTTTCCGCACGGTGCAGCGATATCGTTCCGGTCATGGACGAAAAGAGCGGCGGCACCGGCAGGGCGGGGTTCCTCACGGAGCCACACGCGGCAGGGGAGGACAGCG
>ODAI010811292.1_pt1 | contig 13106 bp, 7 predicted proteins | sample 1539321 | NCBI WGS metagenome assembly ODAI01 (sample SAMN02144231, study PRJEB22623) | gut metagenome | biome: sheep rumen | host: Ovis aries | place: New Zealand | reverse complement strand
CCGGGTCGTCTTTACCTCGTTATCATGGGTGCTGACCGCCTGCTGCTTCTCCCGCAGCCAGGTTTCGCCGTCCGCGCCGTCCAGCTGCGCCAGCGCTGCCCGGGCGGCGCTTTCGTCTGCGAATCCTTCGCTTTCCAGCGTCCGCGCCGTCTCCGCCTCCGCGGCCGAGAGCGCCTGCCGCCGCTGCGGAATCTCCTTCCGCTTTCCTTCGAGGCTGCCCCGGACCGTATCCCGGGCCTCTTTCGCGTCCGCCTCCGCCCGGGCATGGGCTTCCGTCTCCGCCCGGATGGCCGCCAGCTGCGCCTCCCATTCCAGGATCCGCGCCTTCGCCTCCGCCCCGGAGGCAAAGGTCAGCGTCTGCCGCAGCGCCGCGGCGGCGCTTTCCGCCCCGGCCTTCAGGATGCCCTCTCTCTTCTCCGCCTCCCGCAGGCGCTCCGTCCTTTCCTGCACACCCTCCAGCTCCCGCCGGTTCCGCTCCTGCCGCTCCAGCAGGCCGCCGCGCTCCGCCAGCTTTTCCTGCACGGCCCGCAGCGCCGCCCCGGCCGCCTCGTCCCGCTCCCGCAGCGTCCGGGCCGCCTCCTCCAGGAATTCCTCCCGGGAAAGGTCCGCCCAGGCGCACCCGGGAAACAGGGCGTCCGCGCTCCGCAGCAGGTCATATTCCCGGTTCTTCACTTCCTCCCGGATCCGCAGGATCAGCGCCTCCTGTTCCCTGCGCTCCTGCTCCTTCCGGTCCGCCCGCTCCCGGGCGGCCCGCACCTGCTCCTCCGACGGGGTATCCTCCGACCGCAGGGCAAAGCCTGCCTCGTCTCCGCCCCGGTGCACCGTGCCGCAGACCGGGCAGCGGGCCTCGCCCCGCGCTTCAAGGGCCTGCCGCAGGCCGTCCGCCATCAGCCCGGCCTGCCCGCGGATAAACCGCTGGTACATCTCGTGATGGGCTTCCTCCGCGTCCGCCGCCTCCCGGCCCCTCTCCGCCAGCCGGTTTTCCTCCCGCTGCAGCCGCTCCGCGTCCTTCCGGACGGCCCGGGCGGTTTCCGCGATTCCGTTCCCGCCGGAAAACAGCTTCAGCTCCCCGGCCGCCTTCTGCCGGTCCTTTTCCGCTTCCCCGGCCTCCCGGTCAATCTCCCGCAGCGCCTCCAGGCGCACTTCGATGTCCGCCTGCTCCTCCGCCAGCGTCCGCTGCCGCGCTTCCGCTGCCGCCAGGCCCTGCCGGGCTTCCTCCCCTGCCTGCTGCGCGCGGATTGCCTCCGCTTCCTTCCGGCCCAGCTCCTCATATCTCGGCAGCTGCTCCTTCAGCGCGTGCAGCTCCTTGCCCAGCCGCTCCGCCTGCTGCAGCTTCCCCGCGTCGCCTTCGGCCGCCTCATGGGCCCGCGTCACCTTTTCCTCCTGCTCCGCCAGGCGCTCCTGCAGCCTTTCCGCTTCCTGCTCCGCGCCCGCGAGCTCCGCCGCCGCCCGGTCCCGCGCCTCCATCCGGGGCATCACCGTGTGCAGCACCGCGGCGGCGGTCCGGATGTCCGCCTCCAGCCGCCGGATGTCCGCCTCCCGGGCCTCCAGCCCCTCCAGGCGCGCCTTCTCCTTCTCCAGGTCGTCAAAATCCCGGTTGACGCCCTCCGCGGCGCCCCGGGCGATGTTCAGCCGGTCCAGGGCCCCCTGGATCTCCGCTTTTTCCTTTTCCCGCTCCGCCAGGCGGTTTTCATCCCCCTGCACCAGCGCCTCCAGGTTGCCGAGGCACTCCGGATTCTCCGGATGATACAGCAGCCGCTCCTCCGCCGGCGTCCGGTCCTCCGGGAAAGCGTCCCCGATCAGCCGCTCCAGGGCCTTCGCCGTCTCCCCGCGCTGCTTTTCCAGCAGTCCCCGGGCGCCGTAGAGCAGCTCCTGGTACCGCCGGAAGGCGGAGTTGTCAAACAGCCGGCCCAGGATTTCGTTTTTCCGGTCGCTGTCCGCGTTCAGGAATTCCCGGAATTCCCCCTGGGCCAGCATGACGATCTTCCGGAACTGGGCCACATTCATGCCCAGCAGCTCCGTGCACCGGGCCGTCACGTTCGCCGCCCCCTTCACGGTTTCCCCGGGCCCGGTCAGGTCCGCGTCCTGCTTCACGTCCCCGTAGGCCTCTTCCGCCCCGTGCTTTTTCGGAAAATGCAGCGTCCGCGTCACCGTGTATTCCCGGCCGTCCTGCAGGAAAACCAGCTTCACCACCGTGTCCGTCCCCGGGCTCACCCGGTCGGAATGCAGCCGGGCGGCCTTCCGCTCGCTGCCGCTGGCCTCCCCGTAGAGGGCAAAGGTAATGGCGTCAAAAATCAGGGTCTTCCCCGTCCCGGTCCGGCCGGTGATCAGGAACAGGCCGTGGCTGAAATCGCTGAAGGGCACCGTTGCCTTCTCCGCATAGGATCCGAAGGCCGTCATTTCCAGTCTGACCGGTTTCATTCCTGCCCCGCCTCCTGCTTCATCACAAAATCAACGATTTTGCGGAAATCCGCCTCCCCGGGCGCCTCTTCCCGCCCTTCCCGGGTCATTTCGCCCACAAAGGACAGGAGCGCCAGGTCCCGCCCGTCCGGTTCGGCGCCGCTGTGCCGCTCGGTGTAGAACCGCGCAAACAGCTCCTCCACCGGCTTTTCCCGCGCCTCCCGGCTTTCGGCCAGGGACGCGCTCCCCGTGAACGCGCTGTATTCCGAGGTCAGCTCCAGCACGTCGCTCCCGTACGCCCGGGCGCTCTCGTGCAGGAAATCCGAAATCTCCGGCGTCACCCGCCGGTCCGTCAGCACGATCTTCAGGTATTCGTTTTTCCAGGGATCCTCCGTCATCCGCCGGCGGATGCTCTCCGCGTCCGAGCGGATCTCCCGCATCCGGTGCAGCGGTTCGATCACCTGCCGCTCAATCCGCACCGCCCCGTTCTTCTCCGCCAGGGTCACCAGCAGCGGGCCCTTGTCCGGCTGCCGGGTCTCGTTGAAGTGATAGGCCAGCGGCGTGCCGGCATACCGCACCGTCTCCCTTCCGACCGCATAGGCGGAGTGGATGTGCCCCAGGGCCGCATAGTCAAAGCCGTCAAAGGCGGTATAGTCCACCTGGCCCACGCCGCCCACCATGGATTCCGATCCGCCCCGTTCCGCCTCCCGGCCGTCCGCGGTCACGTTCTGGTGGGCGATCACCACGTTCCGCCGGGAAAAATCCACCGGCTGCGCCGCCAGGATCCGCCGCACCGCCGTGTCATAATCCCGGATGCCTTCATCCCCGAGCACCTGGGCGATCATCGCCGGATAGACGTAGGGCAGCAGCCAGAAGGTCACCGGCCCGAATTCGTCCTCCAGCGTCACGTGCGTCAGCTCCGCGGAAGGCCCCAGCGGCGCGGAGATATACACCTGCTGCCGGGCCAGCAGCGGGCTGAGGAAGGACAGGTGCTGGATGGAGTCATGGTTCCCGGCCGTCATCATCACCCGGATTCCCAGATCCGCCAGCCCCGTCACCAGCCGGCTCAGCAGCGCGGCCGCCTTTCCCGGCGGCTGCCCCCGGTCATACACGTCCCCGGCGATCACCGCCGCGTCCGGCTTCAGTTCCTGTGCCTTTTCCAGGAATCGCTCCACCCAGGCCGGCTGGTCCCCGCGGTCCGTCAGGGAAACCCCGTAGATGGTCTTCCCCAGGTGCAGGTCCGCCAGGTGCAGGAATCTCATGTCCGCCGCCTCCTCTTCTCCCCGTTCATGCCATGCCGTAGTTGTCCGCCGCTTTCCGGATTTCCGCGCGGATCTCCTCCACCAGCGCCGGCGGCGAGACCACCCGCACCACGGACGCGAACTGCGATGCCCAGCGCTTCATGGCCTCCCGGCTCACCCGGATGCTGCAGGAGACCGTTCCGTCCCCCCGCTCAAAGAAGCTCACGTGCCGCCCGAAGAAGTCGATCACCAGGCTCACGCTCTTTTCCGGTACGATGAACTCCACCTTCTCCGGCTCGCCGGAGAACATGTTCACATGCTCATACACGTAATCCTGCAGCTTCAGGCCGTTTTCCAGCCCCGCCACCCGGCTCTTCGGCTTGGCCGGGGTGTCCAGCAGCCGGATGTCCATAATCCGGTCCACCCGGTAGTTGGCCACGTTGTCATAGTTGTCCTTGTTGCAGATCAGGTAATACCGGCCGTCGCAGGCCGCCAGCTGGTACGGGTTCAGCAGCTGCCGGCGGACGGTTCCGTCCGGGTTCCGGGATTCATGCAGCTGCAGGTCCGTGCCGTAGTAGCCGTAGATGATCTCCACCTGCTTTCCGTCCGCGATCGCCTCGTCCAGCACCTCAATGTTCCAGAACAGCTTCCGGTTTTCCGGCGAATCCGTGTCCATGCTGTGCACATGGCGCATCCGCTGGCTGAAATGGGACCCGGACAGCTCGCACAGCCGCCGGATCAGGTCCCTCCGCGGCTTGTAGGGCACCGAGCGGGAAAACAGCAGGCCGTCGATGAGCATATGCAGCTCCGACTCGGAGAATTCATGGATATAGTACAGGTCCGTATAGATCGAGTTTTCCTCCAGCTCCCCGGTCTTTTTGTCCCGGTGGGACCGGGTGATCTCCCGGAAGCCGATCTCGTAATCCGCGTCGATCAGGTCCGCAATGTTCCGCTTCACGGTCGACCGGTTCACCGCCATCCCGTAATCGCTCAGCAGCTTGTCCGCAATCTCCTGCTGGGTCATCGTGTGGTTCATGTCCGTATACTTCCTGAGGATATTCAGGATATACAGGATAATAATCTTCTTTCCGCTGTCCGCCGGCATATGCGTTTTTCCCCTTTCCTGCTGTCCGGAATCCACTTTGGATTTATTTCCATTTGAATGTCGCCAGGCCGTAAATATACAGGAACAGGATAATCGCCGGAACGATCCACCGGAACAGCGGCTTCATCCATTCCCGGACCTTCCATCCCCGGCCCGTGTTCGCTTCCGCAGCAAACTGCTCCCATCCCCATCCGAAACGGTTGCAGCAGAACAGGGCCAGGATCAGCGAGCCGATCGGCAGCAGGTTCGTGGATACGATGAAATCCCAGAAATCCAGCCAGGTCGTGCCCTCCGCAAAGGGCTGGAAATGCAGCACGCTGTATCCCAGCGCGGTGGTCAGGCTCAGCAGGAAAATCCCGCATCCGCAGATCAGGCTCCCCTTCTTCCGGCTCCATCCGAACAGGTCCCGGGTCATGGCCAGGATGTTTTCGCACACGGCCAGCACCGTGGAGAAGGCGGCAAAAACCATAAACAGGAAGAACAGGGTCCCCCACCATCTTCCGCCCTCCATATGCCGGAAAACGTCCGCCATCGTGTCGAACAGCAGCCCGGGGCCCCCGGTCACCTCCTCCCCGTAGGTAAAGCAGGCCGGGAAAATAATCCCTCCGGCCAGCAGCGCCACCAGGGTATCCAGGGTGATCACGGTTTTGGCCTCGCCCAGCAGGGAGCGCTCCTTCCCGATATAGCTGCCGAAGATCGCCATGCAGCCGATCCCGATGGACAGGGTGAAGAACGCCTGGTTCATGGCCTTGACGATCGTCACGCCGCTGATCTTGCTGAAGTCCGGAACCAGGTAAAACTTCAGGCCTTCCGCCGCCCGGGGCAGCGTCACGGCGTAGCCCAGGATCACGGCCATGAGCACCAGCAGGCACACCATCATGATTTTCGTAATCCGCTCCAATCCCCCCTGCAGGCTGAAGCTCAGCACCGTAAAGGCCAGCGCCACCGTAATCAGCAGGTAGACCGCATTCTGCCCGGGGTTGGAAATCATGCCCCCGAACGTCAGCCCTTCGGCCCGGCCGGCCAGGAAGCGGACGAAATAATGGATGATCCACCCGGTCACAACGGTGTAGAAGGACATCAGGGATACATTCCCGATCAGCATCAGCGGGCTGGCCGCCCCCCAGCGGGACCCCGGCTTCCCCAGCTTCCGGAACATGCAGATCGGGCTGGTCTGGGCCGCCCGGCCCACCGCGAATTCCATCGTCATCACCGGCAGCCCGAGGATCATCAGGCAAAGGATATAGATCAGCACAAAGGAACCGCCGCCGTTTTCCCCGCACATCCAGGGAAATTTCCATACGTTGCCGCAGCCGATCGCGCAGCCCGCGGAGAGCATAATGAATCCCAGCCTGCTGCCCAGGCGTTCGCGTTCCTTCGGGGACCTGTCCGGTTCCATCATCTTCCGGTTTCTCTTCTTTCATGCCGGCCGGGCGGCAGCTGTCCCGCCCCCGGCCGTTTATTTCAGGCAAACAGTTTATTGGATCGAATGCAGGGTTTCCGCCAGGCCCTCCCGGTCATACGATGTACCGCTCGCGGATTTCGCGGATCACGTGGGCCGTGCTCTTTTCCACGGTGCCCTCCCGGAAGGGGTTCAGCAGGTTTCCGGTTTCCAGCAGCTCGAAATAGCCCTTCGTTCCGCCGGCGCGGCACAGCCGCAGGTAGTCCTCCCAGGCGGCCTTCCGCTCCTCCTTCATCCGGCCGTAATACTGGAAGGCGCAGATCTGGGCCAGCGCGTATTCGATATAGTAGAAGGGGTACAGGAAGATGTGCTGCTTCTGCATCCAGAAGCCGCCGCCCTCCAGGAATTCGTTGCCGTCATAGTCCCGCCAGGGCATGTACTTCCGCTCAATGGCCCGCCAGGCCCGCCGCCAGTCCGCCGGCGTTCCCTCCGGATGGGCGTACACCTCATGCTGGAATTCATCCACGCTCACCAGGTACGGAATCGTGCACAGGGCCTCCATCAGGTGGGCCGTCAGGTATTTATCCGTCTTCTCCCCGAAAAACAGCTCCATCCAGGGATAGGCAAAGTGCTCCATGCTCATGGAGTGGGTTTCGTTGATCTCCGAGGTGGAGCCGCTCAGCGCGCTCACCGGGATCGACCGCATGGCCAGGTAGCCCTGGAAGGCGTGCCCCGCCTCATGGGTCAGCACGTCCACATCCGCCTCGGTGCCGTTGAAATTGCTGAAGATGAACGGCGCCTTGAAGGCCGGCAGCCGGGTCATGTATCCGCCCATCCGCTTGCCCGGCTTCGTCTCCAGGTCAAACAGCTCGTATTCTGTCATGAAATCGAAGAACTCGCCGGTCTCCGGGCTCATCTCCCGGTACATCCGCCGGGCCTTCTCCACCAGCTCCTTCGCCGTGCCGATGGGAACGGCGTTGCCGTCCGGGAACTTCAGCGCCTCGTCATAGTAACGCAGCCGGTCCACGCCCAGCCGCTTCCGCTGGGCCTCCCGGAATTCCGCCACCGCCGGCGTGATCACGGTCCGCACCTGCTCCCGGAACCGGGCCGCGTCCTCCCGCGTATAGTCAAAGCGGTTGCGGGTGATATAGGCCATATCCGTATAGGAGGCAAAGCCCATCTTCCGGGCCATTTCCGTCCGCAGGCGCACCAGCTCGCCGTACTGCTCCTCCAGCGTGCCGCTGATCTGCTCGTACAGCGCCGCCCAGGCCCGGAAGGCGTCCCGGCGCTCTTCCCGGTCCGTGCTCTGCATATGCTTGAGCAGGCCGTAGAAGTTGCACTTCTCGCCCCGGAAATCCGTCTCCGCCACCGCGGTCGCCTTCTGGTAGGCCTGGCGGATCTCCCCCTCCCGGATGGTTTCGGGAATGATCCGCTCGTCGCTGGTCATCAGGGCCGCGTCGATTTTCCGGAACAGCTGGGCGCCGAATTCCGCCTCCAGTTCCCCGCGGAAGGGGGATTCGGCCAGCGCCTTCTGCCAGGCCTTGAACTGCGGAATCGTCTGGGCCATCGCCTCCCGCAGCCATTTCATCTCGCTGTCGTAAAACGCGTCCGTGGTATCGATGGTGTTCCGCACATGGCACACCGTGAACATGGTGTCGGCTTCCTTCTCCTGCTCCTGCACGGCGAAGTAGATCTCCCGCACCTCCGCGGCGCTTTTGGCCTCCCGCACCTTCCGGGCCGCCTCCTCCACCGCTGCCTTCAGCGCTTCCATGTCCGGGCGCTGATACCGGATTTCACTGAACCGCTCCATGCCTTCCTCTCCTTTATCCTCATTTTTGATTTAACTCCGTTCCGGTTTTTGACGGTCCCATCATACCACAGGCCCGGCGTTTTGCACAGAAAAAAAGGCGCCTGGCATCGGCTGCCGGGGCCTTCCGGTGATTCCTTTTTACGGCCGGATATCCGCCGCCGTTTCCCCTTCCACCAGCTCCACCGGATAGATGGTCGGCTTCCGGTAGGCCGTGTCCGGATGCTCGATCAGGTCCGTCAGCCGCCCGGCCGCCACCTTTCCCAGTTTGTCGCAGTTCTGGCGGATCGTCGTCAGCCGCGGCACCAGCGCCTGGGTCAGCGGAATGCCGTCATACCCCGCGAAGGAAATATCCTGCGGAATCCGGAGATTGCAGTCCCGCGCCGCCTCCTGCGCCCCGAAATACGACATGTCATCCGGCAGCAGGATAAAGGTCGGCGGCTCCGGCAGCCGCAGCAGCTCGGTCACCAGGGCCCGGGTGCCGCCGATGTCGTGGTACCGGCCCTCCCGCAGGTAGGCCTCCGGTACCGGCAGGTGATGGTACTCCATCGTGTTCCTGAACTGGCTGATCCGTGTGCGGGTCACCAGGGAATTGTTGTGCCCGTGAACGAAGCCGATCCGCGTGTGGCCCCTGGAGATCGCGTATTCCACGAGCCTGCGCATCCCGGTCTCGTTGTCCGAAAGCACCGCGGGCATGCCCTTGAAGACATGGTCCACCGTCACGCAGGGCAGCCCGCTGCCCATCAGCTCCGCAATCCGCGGATGGCTGAAATCCGTGCAGATCAGGCACAGCCCGTCCGTCCCGATCCGGCGGGCGTGCTCCGCCAGCGGCTCCTCCGTCCCGTCCAGCGGGTGGTGGATCATCGTGACATCATAGCCCCGGGCTTTCGCCTCCTCCATGAAGGCGCTGATGATCAGGATAAAAAACGGATGCTCCAGTCCCTTGCCGCTGTCCTCCTGGTAAAGAATCCCCAGGTTTCGCCGGATGCTTTCAGTCATGTGTTTTCCTTCCTTTCCCGATCAGTTCAGCCAGGCTGCTGTAGAGCTTGTCCGGTTCAATCGGCTTGGCCAGGTGCGCGTTCATGCCCGCCCGCAGCGAGCTTTCCACGTCTTCCTCAAACACATTGGCGGTCATCGCGATGATGGGAATGGTTTTCGCGTCCGCCCGCTCCGTCTTCCGGATCTCCCCGGCGGCGGTCAGTCCGTCCATCACCGGCATCCGCACATCCATCAGGATGGCGTCGTAATATCCCGGCCCTTTATCGCGGAACATCTCCACCGCTGCCTTTCCGTTTTCGGCGTGCTCCGCCTCCATTCCTTCCAGCTCCAGCAGGTCCGCCAGGATTTCCGCGTTCTGCTCCACGTCCTCGGCCATCAGCACCCGGCAGCCGGCCAGGCGGCTTTCCGCCTCCGCCTGCGCTTCCCGCGCCGCTTCCCGGAACACCCGGTCCGACCGGCCCAGCGGAACGCTCACCGTGAACAGGGATCCGACGCCCTTCCGGCTCTCCACCCGGATCGTCCCGCCCATCATGTCCACCAGGTTCTTCGTAATCGCCATGCCCAGCCCGCTTCCGCCGTAGCGGTTCGTGGCGCCGGCGTTCTCCTGGGAGAAGGCCTCAAACAGCTTCGGGATGAATTCCGGATCCATGCCGATGCCGGTATCCTGCATCCGGAAAACCAGGCGGCAGCCTTCCCCGGTTTCCTCCTCCGCCTCCGCCGTCAGCGTCACCTTCCCCGGCACGTCCGTAAACTTGACCGCGTTCCCGAGGATGTTGATCAGCACCTGCTTCAGCTTCATATCGTCCCCGATATAGTAATCCCGCACGGGCCCGGTCACGCTGCATTCGTACTGCAGCCCCTTGTCCGTGCACTGGCCGCTGATGATGATGTTGATCTGCTCCAGGAACTCCCGGAAGGAGAATTCCTCCTTCTTCAGCACCATCCGCCCGGACTCGATCCGGCTCATGTCCAGGATGTCGTTGATCAGCCCCAGCAGGTGCCGGGCGCTCGCGCCGATTTTTTCCAGCTGGTCCCGCGTCTGGGGCTGCAGGTCCGGGTTCCGCAGCGCGATATTGTCCAGCCCGATGATCGCGTTCATCGGGGTCCGGATTTCATGGCTCATGTTGGAAAGGAAGCTGGTTTTCGCCCGGCTGGCATCCTCCGCCACCGCTTTGGCGATCTCCGTCTTCCGCTCCCGCCTCTGCACATGGGAATAGATATCAAACAGGATCAGCAGCGACCCGACGATCAGCAGCGCCTGCACCGTCATGCTGACGCCCAGCGTCGAATCAATCCCGGCCAGCGCGCTGTGCACCTTCCTGCCCAGCGGATAGGTCCTGCCGGATTCCGCGCTCTCCTGCTGGGCTTCCAGCTCCTCCGCGATCGCGGCCTCGGATTTTTCGATGGCCGCGTCGGCGGTCTGGCGCATCCAGACCCCGGAGGTGAAAATCACCAGCCCCAGCAGCACGATCCACGCCACGGTCGACCGCCCCAGCCGGCTCTTTTCGTCCTTTTTCAGGATGATCCGGAACACGATGAACCCGAGGATTCCCCAGGCCGCCAGGATCAGGTAGGATTCCGTCGAAAGGGTTTTCACCGCCGTGATGTTCGGAATCAGGAATTCCAGCGCAAACAGCAGCGACACCGCCATGCCCAGCGCGCCCGTGACCGTATACAGCCGGTTCTTCTGCCCCCTCGCCTCCTTCCAGGCGGAAGCCGAGGCAAAGGCATAGGCAATCGTCGCGCCGACCGTGGTCACGTCCACGATCCAGCTGATCGCCGTCCGGCCGAAGAAGGGCAGCGCGACGGACACAAACAGGATGCACAGGATCGCCCGGCGCGGCACATGGCGGCTGTCCGTCTCCGCCATTTTCCCCGGCAGCAGCCCGTCCTCCGCCATCGAATACAGCAGCCGGCTCAGCGCGATGAAATGGCCGATCAGCCCGGTCAGGATCCCGCACAGCGCCGCCGTGCCCAGGATCACGCTTCCCGCGGTCTTCATCGTGCTGTGCGCCGCGAAAAAGGCGGGCTGGGAGGCCAGGCCTTCCTGCCGCCCCAGGCTTTCCGTATATTCCGCCCAGCTGGCGCAGCCCTCCGGCAGCGCCATCACCGACAGCAGGTTCAGCAGGATATAGGCCGCCCCGGCGGCCGCCAGCGCCCCCGCCATGATGCGGAAGCTGTGCCGCAGGGGGAATTTCGCCTCCCCGGCGGAGTGCGAAATGGATTCAAAGCCCACATAGGCCCAGGGGGCCAGGGCAAACACGGTGAAGGTCCCGCTCAGCGCGCCCCGGTCTTCCGAAAACGCCGGCCGGAAGGGCTCCGCCACCTCTGTCCGCAGGGCCGCCGCCGCAAAGCACACGACGATCCCGGCAAACAGCAGCACGGCCATGGCGATCTGCGCCCGCTCCGCCGCCTTCCGCCGCAGGCACACCAGCGCCCCCAGCACCAGCGAGCCCACCGACAGGATGATTTCGCCCATATACACGTGGTATCCGGCGATCTCATAGTGAAAGCCGAACTGGAAGGCGTCCCCCAGCAGCGTCCGCACGATCAGCGGCAGCGCCGTGGCGTTCGCCCAGATGATCGCCACATACGTCAGGATCAGGAACCACGCGCTCAGGAAGCCGTGGTCGTATCCGAAGCTCTTTTTGGTATAGGTATAGGTGCCGCCCCCGTCCGGAAACCGGCCCATCAGGAAATGGTAATTGGCTGCGATGATCAGCATCACGGCCGCCCCGAGTCCCAGGCCGGCGGCGCCGCCAACCGGTCCGGCCAGCGGCAGGAAGGTGCTCCCCGGCATCACAAAGGAGCCCCACCCCACGCTGCATCCGAAGGCCAGCGCCCACGCGCCGGCGATGGTCAGGTAGGGCGAGGTCCTGCCGTTTCCCGTCCGCTTCATCCCGCTGTTCATTGTCCCGTTCCCTCTTTCAGTGCTGCCCTGTGCTTACGGGTTCTCCGCCTCGTATTTCCGGATCTCTTCCTTCGTCTTCCCGTAGATCGCGGCGATCTTCTCCAGCTGCTCCGCCACTTCCCGGTCCGTCCGCTTCCGCCCGTTGCCCGGCCGGAATTCCTCCGCGATTTCCGAGGCGGCCGCCGCCAGGCGCGTCAGGCCCAGGTTCCCGCAGTTTCCCTTCACCGCGTGGGCCGTCTCAAACAGCTTTACCGGATCCATGGCCTGCCCGGCGGAGAGCAGGGAATCGATCAGCCCGTTCGTCACCAGCTTGCGGATGTGCTTGTCCACCAGCTTTTCCACCCGCAGCACGCGCAGCGCCTGCTCATAGTCCTCCCCGATATTCCCGTACAGTTCCCGCAGTGTCATTTGCCTTCCATCCTTTCCGTCTCCGCTTCCTTCCGCATCAGCTGTTCAAACTCCCGGGGCGGAACCGGTTTTGAAAAATAGTAGCCCTGCACCAGGTTGCACCCGAAGTCCTGCAGGATCTTCATCTGCTCCTGGGTCTCCACGCCCTCCGCCACCACCTTCACCCGCAGGTACCGGGCGATGTCCAGCATCAGCGCCACCAGCTGCCGGTCCGTTTCGCTCTCCGCGATGTTGCGGATGAATTTCATGTCCAGCTTCAGCACATCGATCGGCATGTCGGAAAGCATGTTCAGCGAGGAGTAGCCGGATCCGAAGTCGTCCATCTCGATCTCAAAGCCCGTGTCCCGCAGCCGGCGGATCACATCCAGCACGACCGCCGCGTTGTCGGTGTAGGCGGACTCCGTCACCTCCAGCTTGATATCCCGGTAGTCCAGCCCGTTCTCCCCGATCAGCCGCACCAGCCGGTCCACCAGGTGCGGGTCAAACACGTCGCTGCGGGACAGGTTGACGGAAACCGGCAGCGTGAATCCGAATTCCTCCCGCCACCGGGCCACCTGCCGCGCCGCCTCGGTCCAGACGAAATTATCAATCAGCCCGATCAGCCCGTTCCCCTCAAACAGCGGAACGAACACGCCGGGGGAGATCATGCCCCGCTCGGGATGCTGCCAGCGGACCAGGGCCTCCGCGCTGGTCAGCTTCGGCGGATTGCACTGGATATCGTACTTCGGCTGGTAAAAGACCTTGAACTGCTTTTCCTCCAGGGACCGGTTCAGGTCGTTGAGCAGGCGCTGGTTCAGCAGCTCCCGGTGCTGCATCTCCTCGTCGTAGATCTT
>ODAI013103915.1_pt1 | contig 13107 bp, 9 predicted proteins | sample 1539321 | NCBI WGS metagenome assembly ODAI01 (sample SAMN02144231, study PRJEB22623) | gut metagenome | biome: sheep rumen | host: Ovis aries | place: New Zealand | reverse complement strand
GGTCTGATGCAGAGGTGACCCAAGAATGCCTGCAGGAGTGGCGGGCTGCCGACAGTACAGTCTTACCTGATGCAGCGTTTTTCCGGAATTAAACTGGCCGATCGGTGAATCGTAACTCGCGGATACGCGTACACAACAGGAACAATTTTATAATATTGCGAATAAATGTACGATATGATAAAATGAAAAATATTATACAGCGGGAGGTACGCTAATGTTGCAGTTTGAAGTAAGCGAAGCTGATAATGCGCATATCATCGTCATTGGTGTAGGCGGCGGCGGCGGAAACGCAGTCAACCGGATGATCGAGTCAGGCATGGGCGGAGTATCGTTTGTGGCAGTCAACACAGACCTGCAGGCGCTGAAAGCTTCAACAGCCGAGACAACCATTCAGATCGGCGAAAAGCTGACGAAAGGTCTTGGCGCCGGAGCGAATCCGGAGATAGGGACAAAAGCTGCCGAAGAAAGCATTGAAGAAATCGGTCGCATTTTTGACGATATCGATATGGTTTTCATTACGGCAGGTATGGGCGGTGGTACAGGCACAGGGGCAGCTCCTGTCATTGCCAGAGCAGCCAGAGAAAGAGGCATACTGACAGTAGGTGTCGTGACCAAACCATTTTCATTTGAAGGCAAAAGACGCAGGGATTACGCGGAACTCGGGATTGAGTACCTGAAAGAATACGTAGATTCCCTTGTTGTCGTCCCAAATGACAAACTTCTCGAAATCGCGGATAAAAATACGACGATGCGTGAGGCGTTCGTCATGGCGGACGATGTCCTGAGACAGGGTGTCCAGGGCATCACAGATCTGATCAGTGAAGTCGGTAACATCAACCTCGATTTCGCGGATGTCAAGACGGTTATGAGCAACAGAGGCATCGCTCATATGGGAATTGGCACAGGTACAGGCGAGAACCGGGTGGTCGACGCGGTCAAAGGCGCGATTGGCAGTCCTCTTCTCGAAACCTCCATCGATGGCGCGAAAGCGATCCTGTTCAACATCATGGGCGGATACGATCTCGGTATGCTGGAGGTTAACGAAGCAGCGGATCTTGTACAGAAAGCTGCTGCCCGTGACGCGAATATTATCTTTGGTACTTCCATCAACGGCGATCTGGGAGATGAGATCAGAGTAACCGTGATCGCGACAGGTTTTGAAGACCTGGACAACGATCCGGTAATGGGCGCGATCAGCAGTGACGGGAACGAAAGTGCGGCTCCCGTAGCACCGCAGAACGAGAGCGTTCCGGAGGAATTTCCCCAAAAGGCAGAGCCTGAACAGCCAGTTCGGAAGGAACCGGAAGATGATGAACCATTAGATGTACCTGATTTCCTGAAAAACGCCGCGGCAAAACTCAGAAACTGATCGATGATCAACGTAAAGCCGGTTTAGACCGGCTTTTTTTGACTTGAATATATAAGATATTGCGAAACATTGGAGGAAAGAAACACACATGATACTTGATGAATTAGAGGCCATTCGCAAAGACGCGGAAGAGTCCTTTGAAAAGGCCGGTTCTACAGAAAATGTCGAAGAACTGAGAATCAAATATCTCGGAAAAAAGGGCGCTCTGACCAAAATACTCCGCTCGATGGGAAAACTCAGCCCGGAAGAACGTAAAAATGTCGGACAGAGAGCAAATGAAATCCGTAACGGTATCGAAAAGTTCATTGATGAGAAAACCACAGAACTGAAAAAACATCAGGCCGCGATGAAATTCCGTGCGGAAGCGCTGGATGTCACCGCTCCGGGAAGGATCCCGAAACTGGGCGCGGAGCATCCGGTGACAAAGACCATCGATGAGATGACCAGGATTTTTATGAATATGGGATTCTCCCTGACAGAAGGACCGGAAGTCGAAACCGTCTTCATGAACTTTGACGCGCTCAACGCGGGGCCGAATCATCCTTCCAGGGATATGACCGACACCTTCTATATTACGGACAAAACACTGCTGCGGACACAGACTTCTCCTGTACAGGCCAGGACCCTTCTGACTAAGAAGCCTCCTCTCAAGATTATCTCTCCGGGCAGAGTCTACCGCTGTGATACGCCGGACGCGACACATTCCCCTGTCTTCCATCAGGTGGAAGGTCTGGCAGTAGGAGAAGGCATCACCATGGCGGATCTTAAAGGCACGCTCAGCGAATTCGCCAGACAGATGTTCGGACCGGATACAAAGACGAAGTTCCGGCCGCATCATTTCCCGTTTACGGAGCCAAGCGCGGAGGTGGATGTTTCCTGCTTCAAGTGCGGGGGAGAAGGCTGCAGGGTCTGCAAGGGCAGTGGCTGGATCGAAATCCTCGGATGCGGGATGGTCCATCCGAACGTACTGAAGGTTGGCGGAATCGATACAGAAAAATACACCGGCTTCGCGTTCGGGATCGGCGTGGAGCGGATCGCGATGCTCAAATACGAAATCGATGACATCAGACTGTTCTATGAAAACGATGAGCGTTTTCTGAAGCAGTTCAGGTAGAGCGTGTGAGGTGTAGAGAATGTTAGTATCAGTAAACTGGTTAAAAGATTATGTGGACATCGATGTACCTGTCAGTGAATTCTGTGACAGGATGATTCTTTCCGGATCCAATATCGAAACGGTGGAGAAAACCGGTGATTCTTTTTCAAAAATACAGGTAGGAAAAATCGTCAGAATTACCCCGCATCCCAATGCGGATAAACTGGTAGTCTGCCAGCTGGATGTGGGAGAAGAAGAACTCCTGCAGATTGTCACCGGAGCGCCGAATGTATTCGAAGGCGCGACTGTGCCGGTCATCCGCAACGGCGGCCTGCTGCCGGATAGCACAAAAATCAAAAAAAGCAAACTGAGAGGGGAGACCTCCAACGGGATGCTCTGCTCCGCGGCGGAGATGGGCTATGATGATAAAGTGATCAGCCTGGATATCCGGGACGGCATCTGGATCCTGGATGACGACCTGACGCCGGGGATGGACATAAAGGAAGCACTGGGACTGGAAGACAGTGTCGTGGATTTTGAGATCACCCCGAATCGCCCGGACTGCCTTTCCATGATCGGCATGGCGAGGGAAGCGGCAGCTGTGTTCGGCCATACACTGAAGTATCCGGAAACCAGCGCGGAAAACGAAGAGGGCGATGTCAGGGACTATGTCAGCGTTGAGATCCGGAAGCCGGATCTCTGTCCGAGATATACGGCGCGTGTCATCAAAGACGTAAAGGTGGGACCGTCCCCGTGGTGGATGCAGAAGCGTCTGATGCACGGTGGCATGAGGCCTGTCAACAATATCGTCGATATAACGAATTTTGTCATGATGGAATATGGCCAGCCGCTGCACGCGTTCGATATCAGCAGTGTCGCCGGCGGAAAGATCATCATTGATACCGCGAATGACGGAGAACATTTTACAACACTCGACGGGACCGAACGCGAACTGGACAGCTCCATGCTGATGATCCACGATGCCGGGAAATCCATCGCGGTGGCAGGGGTTATGGGAGGACTCAACTCCGAAATCACTCCGGATACCAGTACCGTCATCCTGGAATCCGCGAATTTCAATGGGGACTCTGTCCGGCTGACTTCCAAGAAGCTGGGCCTCCGGACAGAAGCTTCCGGAAGATATGAAAAGGGGATCGACGCGAATCTCTGCAGCGAAGCGGCGGACCGGGTCTGCCGCCTGATTGAGCAGCTGGGCTGTGGTACGGTAGTTGGCGGCATCGTTGACGAGTATCCGGAAGTCAGTGAGCCGAAGCCGCTGGATGTCCGGGTATCGAGAATCAATCATATTCTCGGCACAGATCTGTCCGGTGAGGAAATGACCCGGATTTTCACAAGCCTGGAAATGGAAGCCGTACAGAATGAAGATGTGATCCGGGTCACTCCGCCGACGGTACGTCAGGATCTCCTGATCGAAGAAGATTACGCGGAGGAAGTCGCGCGTATGTATGGTTACGACCGGCTGCCGGAAACGCTGGCTGCCGGAGGCGCTGCCGCTGCCATGACCACAGAGGAAACCATCCGTCAGCAGGCCAGAGCGATCCTGAACGCCTATGGTCTGGACGAGATCCTCACCTATTCCTTCGTGAGCCCGACCAGTATCGAGAAGGTCAATGTGTCTGAGAATGACCTCATGCACCGGAATTTTGTAAAGATCATCAATCCGCTGGGAGAGGAAAACAGTGTCATGAGAACGATGCTGATCCCGAACATGATGGATGTTCTTTCGAAAAATTACGCGCAGGGCAATAAAAAAGTCGGCATGTTTGAGATTGGGAGGATCTTTAATGATTCCCATATTAACTGTGACGGACAGCCTGCGGAGGCCGAAGATCTCTGTATCGCGTTCTACGGCGGAAAAGGAGATTTCTATACCTTAAAGGGATATGTCCAGGGTCTGCTGGACAAACTGGGGATTCCGGATGTTGAGTACCGGCCGGAAAAAGGACTGGCAACCTATCATCCGGGCAGATGCGCCAATATTATCGCCAACGGAGAACTGATCGGTACGATGGGTGAGATCCGTCCGGATGTTTCAGAACGGTACGGCATTGATGAAGACGTATATCTCTGTGAGTTACTGTTTACAGCGATTATGAGACAGACGGATACGGAATTTGTCTATAAACCGCTTCCGAAATATCCGGCAGTTACGAGAGATATCGCGGTACTGGTCGACGAAGAAGTCACCATCGCTGAGATGGAACGGATCATTACCGAAAAGGGTGGCAGCATCCTGGAAAGTGTTTCCCTGTTCGATGTCTACAGAGGGAAACAGATTGAAGAAGGAAAGAAGAGTGTCGCGTTTGCTCTTGTCTACAGAGATCCGGACAGAACACTCAAGGATGAAGAAGTCACGCAGCAGCAGGAGAATGTGATTGCCGGTCTTGAGAAGGAATGTGGCGCGGAACTCAGAAAAATGTAGCGGAAAATATTCTGACGGGAGGGGTATATCTGTATGACGGATAATAACAGAGCTATTGTGAAAATTTACGGACAGCAGTATACAATTGCAGGTACTTCGTCCAGTGAAGATATGGAACGTGTCGCAGGGTATGTAGACGATCTCATGTATAAACTCGCGAAGAATCAGCCCTCCCTTTCGACTCTTTCGCTGGCGGTCCTGACTGCTGTCAATGTGGCAAATGAATATTTCGAGACACTGAAGCTGAACCAGTCGCAGCAGGATCAGATTGATAAAATGAAGGAAGATGCCGAGCGTTATTCCGCTTTATGGGAGGACGCGAAGGCCAGTCTTCTGAAATATCAGGATGAAACGAAAAATGGAGTGGAGCAGCTCCAGGAACTGCAGCGGATCTTCAATATGAAAAATGAAGAACTGGAGCAGGTTAAAGAAGCGCTGAAGATCATGACCGCCAGATGCGAGGAAGCGGAAAACCAGCTCCGGGAAGCCCCGGCGAATGAAGCTGCTCCGCAGCAGTCCACGTCCGGCACGCCTGATCAGCCAGTAAAACAGACAGAGGAATGTGAAGCGCTGCAGAAGAAAGTGGAAGACCTCGAAGCGCAGCTGAAAAAAGTCAGGAAGAACGAAAAGAATGAATCCCGCACACTTGCTGACTTCAGGGACAAATATAAGGAACTGGAAAACAGCTTCTTCGATATCCAGATGGAGAACATTACGCTCAAAAATGAACTGGATGAACTGAGAAAGAAGCAGTAGGTAACAGGATCATCCATATGAACGAAAGAGTTTACAGAATTCTGGAATTTGATAAAGTAAAAGATATCCTCAGGACTTACGCGAAATCCCCGATGGGAGCTGATCTCATCGGGGAACTTGTACCACTGACGAAAACACACGAGATCCGGGAGCGGCTGAACGAAACCGATGAAGCGGTCCGTGTCGTGCTCGCGAAGGGGAGCCTGCCCCTCGGCGGTCTTTATGATATTAAAAGAAAAGTCCGTTACGCGGAAAAAGGACGTGTCCTGGAGATGCAGGAACTTCTGGAAGTGGCATCCAGCCTCCGCGTGGCGGAGGAAGTCCGGGAGTATCTCAGAGACACTGCGTTACCGGACATCCCGCTGCTCCGGGAGTACATGAGTTTCCTGACGGAAGTCCCGGCGCTTTCCGACCGGATCACCCGGAGTATCCTGAGCGCGGAGGAAATGGCGGACAGTGCCAGTCCCGCGCTCCGGAACATCCGCAGGAGCATGGCCCGTCAGCGTCAGGAAGCCAGGGACCGGATCGCCGCGATGATCAGTTCCCGCGCGTATCAGAATATGCTGCAGGATACGGTGATCACCGTGAGGGACGGCCGTCCGGTGATTCCGGTGCGGCAGGAATACCGCTCAAGTGTACCGGGCATCGTCCACGATACGTCCGCTTCCGGAGCGACGCTGTTCATAGAACCCCAGGTTGTGGTGGATATCAATAATAAGATTCGTGAACTGGAGGCAGAAGAACGGGAAGAGATGATCCGGATTCTGACAGAGTTGTCAGCGGAAACCGGCCGCAGGGCAAGAGATCTGATCCGTAACCAGAAATACCTGACCCGTCTGGACCTGATCTTCGCGAAAGCAGCGATGTCTGTGGACTACGGCTGCCTGGCGGCGGAAATCAGCACCGACGACTGCCTGGAGATCCGTCAGGGGCGTCATCCCCTGATTGACAGGGAAAAAGTCGTGCCACTGGATATCCGGGCGGGGGATCAGTACAGAACCCTGGTCATTACCGGCCCGAATACCGGCGGTAAGACCGTCGCCCTGAAAACAGCGGGCCTGCTCATGCTCATGAACCAGGCAGGGATGCATATCCCGGCCGGGCCGGGTACGACGCTGCCGGTCATGAAACAGATCTTCGCGGATATCGGCGACGAGCAGAGTATTGAGCAGAGCCTTTCAACCTTCTCATCCCATATGAAACGGATCGTGGAGATTTCGTCACAGGCGGATGCCCGTTCTTTTATCCTGATTGACGAGCTGGGTGCCGGCACGGATCCTTCCGAAGGCGCGGCACTGGCAGTAGCGATCCTGGAACATCTGGCTTCAAAAGGCTCCCTTATTTTCGCGACGACCCACTACAGCGAAGTCAAAAAATATGCCATGAGTACGGACGGGGTGGAGAACGCGTCGATGGAATTCGATGTGGAAAAGCTCAGCCCGACCTACCGGATGATCATCGGGATCCCGGGCAAATCCAACGCTTTTGAGATAGCCCGCAAGCTGGGGCTGGAGGAATCAGTCATTGAAAACGCGGCAGGCAGGATCAACGCCGATGAGGCGAAGCTGGAAGACCTGATCGGTGAGATCGAGCAGGAACGCAGGGAAGCTCAGAGGGAACTGGAGGAAGCGCGCAGGCTGCGTGACGAACTGACCCGTCAGGAAGCAGAATTACAGGCACGGATCGCGCAGCAGGAGGAAAAAAGCCGCAGGATTCTGGAAAAGGCCAGACAGCAGGCCAGTGACACGATCGCGGAAACACGCCAGTTTTCGGAAGAAATGAAAAAAGAACTCCGTCAGCTCCGGAAAGCGACGCCTGACCGTAAGAATACTTCCAGGGAAATCGAGATCCGCAGGAAAATTCGGGAGAAGACCGATCAGTACCGAGAACGGTATGAGGCGCCACCGGTCGAAAACACCCATCCGGCGAAACGCAGTGAAATACGGATGGGCGACCGTGTCAATGTCGTAAGTCTCGGAAAAAAGGGGATCGTCGCCGGTCTGCCGGATGATCATGACGAGATCATGGTACAGATCGGGATCATGAAGATGCGGATGCCACTGGCGGACATCGCGATCATCGATGAGCACGGAGTGCAGAAAACATTTGAAAAAACACATTACGGACGGATGTACCGGAATAAATCCATGTACATTTCACCGGAAATCAATGTGATCGGGAAACGTCTGGACGAGGCGCTTCCTGAGGTGGACAAATATCTGGATGACGCCTATATGGCAGGGCTGTCCCAGGTTTCCATCATACACGGAAGAGGTACCGGAGCGCTGAAAAACGGCCTCCGGGATATGTTCCGAAAACACAGGGACGTGGAATCCTTCACGTCCGCTTCCTATGACGGGGGCGGAGAAGGAGTCACGATCGTAACGCTGAAAAGTACATGAGGAATCTCAGGAACTTTCACAAAATAATCTAACTCATCTTGCTGGTCTGTTTCTCCGATTGCGGCGTCCGAAAGCCCTGCTGCAGTTATTGCGGGACAATCGCGGAAATCGATGTTCCTGTATAGGAACGGTTATGGAATCAGCCGCGCGGATGACACAGAGTGTTTCATCAGAATGTGACAATCCGGAAACCGGCAGATGTATCAGGAATTCGTGAAAGTTCCCGGTTCCGGGCGGAGGAATCAATGGAAAATCAGAAAAAACAGCTCGCTGAAACACTGGCGGGCGTACTGGAAAATATTACAGCAGACGAGATCGGGAAACTGATCGAAACCCCTCCTGACAGTTCGATGGGAGATTTCGCGTTCCCGTGCTTTAAACTGGCAGCGCTTTACCGGAAGGCACCACAGAAAATCGCGGAGGAAACCGCGGAAAAACTTCAGGGGACCGAAGGGTATTCGGAGATCCGGAATGTCAACGCGTATGTCAATTTCTTCATGGACCGGGCAGCGACTTCTTCATCAGTGATCTCGGAAGCCATCGAAAAGGGAGAAAACTACGGAAACAGTGATCTTGGGGCGAATCGTCCGGTCATCGTGGAATTTTCTTCCCCGAATATCGCCAAGCCGTTCCATATCGGCCACCTGCGCAGTACGGTCATCGGCAACTCCATGGCGAAGATCTACAAAGCACTGGGCTATGATGTCATCCGCATCAATCATCTGGGGGATTACGGCACACAGTTTGGAAAGATGATCGTCGCCTACCGCAGATGGGGCAATGAGGAAGAAGTCCGGAGCGAACCGATCAAAACGCTTCTGAAGTACTATGTCCGTTTCCATGACGAGGCAGAGAAAGATCCTTCCCTCGAAGATGAGGCGAGAGCGACCTTTACAAAGCTGGAGCGCGGAGAAAAAGAAGAAGTCGAGCTCTGGCAGTGGTTCCGGGAAGAAAGTCTGAAGGAATTCTCCTATGTCTATGATATGCTCGGGATCGAATTCGATTCTTACGCGGGAGAGAGCTTTTACTCAGATAAAATGGACCGGGTTGTCGACATGATGCAGGAGAAGGGGCTGTTAAAAGAATCCGAAGGCGCTATGATCGTCGATCTGGAGGAATATGGCATGCCGCCGGCCCTGATCCGGAAGAGTGACGGTTCCACCCTTTATATTACCAGGGATATCGCGGCGGCGATCTACCGTAAGGAAACCTACGACTTCTACAGGAATATTTATGTCGTTGCTTCCCAGCAGAACCTGCATTTTAAACAGTGGTTCAAAATCATTGAACTGATGGGCTTTGACTGGGCGGATCAGTGCGTCCATGTACCGTTCGGCATGGTCAGCCTGGAAGACGGTACCATGTCCACCAGGCACGGCAAGGTGGTGTTCCTCCTGGATGTCCTGAATAAAGCCGTGGAGAAAACGCGTGAGATCATCGCCGAGAAAAATGTGCCGGCGGAAGATCTGGATCAGACTGCCCGCGATGTCGGTGTCGGAGCGGTCATGTTCCAGGAACTTTCCAATAACATGATCAAGGACTACACGTTCTCATGGGATAAGGTACTGAATTTCGACGGTGAAACGGGTCCTTATGTTCAGTACACCCACGCGAGATGCGCCAGCGTCATCCGTAAGGCAGGGGAAGACGCGGATGCCATCCTGACCGGGCAGGTAAAACCGGATCTGTCGCTGACCGGAAGCGATGTGGTCTATGAACTGGTCAAAGCCATCGGCCGCTTCCCGTCTGTCGTCAGAGAGGCGGGAGAACGGTATGAGCCGTCGCTGATTACGCGCCATATCACAGATGTCGCGGAGCTGTTCAATAAGTTCTATCATGATGAGTATATTCTGGTGGAAGACCGGGAAGAGCGCCTTGCCCGGATCGCGATTGTCATCGCCACGAAGCTGACGCTGAAAAACGGACTGGCGCTTCTGGGTGTTTCCGCGCCGGACCGCATGTAACAGAGGACTTAAAGGAGTGACAAGGATATGAGATACGAAGGAGATATCTACAGACCGCCCAGTGAAGCATACAGTTATATTCTTCAGGTGACGATCGGCTGTGCTCATAACAAATGCACCTTCTGCGGTTCCTTCAAGGCCAAAAAGTTCCGGATGAGGCATCTCGATGAGATTTTTGAAGATCTGGAAATGGCGCGCCGTTATTACAGACGTGTAGGGCGGATCTTCCTCGCGGACGGCGACGCGCTGGTCTGTAAAAATTCCTTCCTGGTGGCCATTCTGGAAAAAATCAGTGAGCTTTTTCCGGAGTGTGAACGAGTGGGGATTTACGGACGCGCCAAAGATATCCTCAGGAAGACGGATGAGGAACTGCTGGAACTGAAAGCGCATAATATCGGCATTATTTACATGGGTGTGGAATCCGGGAATCCGGAGATCCTGAAGCGGATCAATAAAGGAGAAACCCGTGAGGAAATGATCGCGGCTGTGAGAAAATCCGAAAGCCTCGGAATTCCGACCTCCCTGACCTTCCTGTCCGGTATCGGCGGAAGAGAACTGTGGCGTGAGAACGCGATTGATACGGGGACGATTATTACCGAGATGGAACCGTCCTACGCGAGTTTCCTCACCCTGATGGTGGTTCCGGGCACACCGCTGCATGAACAGTATCTCAAAGGCGAGTTTGAGCTTCTCCGGCCGGATGAAGTGCTGAAAGAAGCGGAACTGATGCTGGAAAATATCAATGTAAAGAAAACCTGCGTTTTCAGAAGCAATCACGCGTCCAATTACGTTTCCCTGAAGGGTGATCTTCCACAGGATAAGGAAGTGATGCTCGAAAGGCTCCGTGTGGCGCAGAATCACAGTGAAATGTGGAAGGACGAGCGTTTCCGGATGTTGTAGGAAACCATCGGAACGGTTGAAACGATGAATGACAGACTGAACCGGTACTTTTCAGGATACGCGGAGGATTACGCGTTTCTGGAACTGATGCCGGATTATGTGAAAAAAGAACGCCTGGATTTTATGAGGGGTGTGCCTCTTCCGGTGAAAAGCAAATATGTTATCGGACTGGCAGGCGAACAGGGGATTGATTTTAAGTATTTTACGATGGGGATGATCAATATGCTCGGGATTGATCCCGATTTTGAATACGCCTCAAAGTATGCTATGTTTCTCAAGTACATCAATCCGCAGATTCAGAAGGTGATCGTTGATGTAGGGGTCGGCCTGGCGCAGACCAGTCATCTGGATGACGCGTGTATCACGTTCCGCGCAGCGCTGAGGATCGATCCGGATGACCTGGATGCTCTGTACAACTATATGCTGGTATGCCGGGAAATGTATCAGAAAAGCGATGATAACAGCTACATCGCGGATTTCAAGCAGGAGGTACTGGAGACACTGCTTCATATGAAGGACGTACATCCGGATTTTCCAAAAACCTACTATTATCTTGGCTTCGCGTATCTGAATGCGGGGCAGTATGCCATGTGTGAACGGGAATGGCGGGAATTCCTGAGCCGTTCCGGCCCGTGCCCGGAAAAGAGTGAAGTCGAGAACCGTCTTGAAGGCATGGAGGACGCTGTGCTGATCGAAAGGGCGTACAGGGATGTGATCAGCGGAAACTGGGAACAGGGACTGCGCGGCCTGGAGAACTATAAAGAAACGGAAATGATGGAATGGTGGCCTCTCAGCTACTATCTGGGCGTAGGCTACAACCGGCTGGAACGCTTTGAAGAAGCTCTGGAAATGCTGAAAATCGCTGTCCGGAAAAATCCATCCAGCCCTGAGATCTGCGCGGAGCTTGTCATCGCGAATCAGGGACTGGGAGATGAGGTAAACGCGGAGAAATACCGGCGGAAGATCGAAATCCTCAATCGGCCCGTGGAACACTGAATCAGGGAATGATTGTTTTACGCCTGGCCGGAAACCGGGAAACACTGCGGGGCTGCCGGTTTGCCAGGTTACAATTCACGGATCAGCCAGAATCATATAAAAAAACGCTGCTTAATCGTATCACAGTTTTGGGGACAGCCTTTTCAAAAAACAGTACGGTCTTAACAGGTGCAGCGTTTTTCCGGAGTGAAACTGGCCGATCGCTGAGCAGTAATTTTGCCGGCAGTCCGGACTGACGGAAACACAGGAGTAGAGAATTTATGATGATGCTGGGAACTATCGTCAATACGGTGACGATTACGGTCGGCAGTATTGCCGGCAGTCTGCTGCACAAAGGTCTGAAGGAAAAGTATTCCGAAGCGCTGTTTACCGCCATGGGGCTCGCGGCGGCCGCACTCGGAATCAATACAGTCGTCCGTTATATGCCGAAAAGCCAGTATCCGGTACTGTTTATCGTCAGTCTGGCGTGCGGGCTTCTGATCGGGTCCATGATTGATATTGACGGCAAATTTAACCGTCTGGTGTCCCGGCGTTCCGGAGGCAATCTGGCACAGGGGCTTTCGACAGGCATCCTTCTGTACTGTATCGGCGCTCTGTCGATCCTGGGGCCGATCCAGAGCGCGCTGAACGGGGATAATACGTTTTTGTTTACCAACGCGACACTGGACCTGGTGACCTCGATGGTCCTTGCGTCAACGTATGGGATCGGGATGGTGATTGCTGCTCCGGTACTGTTCTGCTGGCAGGGGTCGATCTATATGCTGGCGCTGTGGCTGGGAGATTTCATGTCGGAAACTCTGCTGGCGGAGATTTCGATCGTGGGCGGTGTCATGATCGCCTGTTCCGGCTGCGGGATTCTGAAAATCCGGGATTTTAAAACACTGAATATGCTCCCGGCGCTGGCGGTGCCGCCGCTGTGGTTTATCCTGCTGCATTTCGCGGGGCCTTTGCTGAAACTGTAGGAGTCCGGAAACAGCGTTTTCCGAAGTGAAACGGGACGGTTACTGGACAGCAAACTCAACAATGGTTACAATTCAGCGATCGGCCACTGAAAAATAATACTGCCCGGAATGGAGTCCTGCGTTGCTCCGCTCACCATTTTGAAAGGTCATCAGACCACATCGCGGGAGACAGCAGACCATTCCGCAAACTCACAAAAAGTCCCCTGACTTTTTGTTCGGACC
>ODAI010252631.1_pt1 | contig 13108 bp, 7 predicted proteins | sample 1539321 | NCBI WGS metagenome assembly ODAI01 (sample SAMN02144231, study PRJEB22623) | gut metagenome | biome: sheep rumen | host: Ovis aries | place: New Zealand | reverse complement strand
GCTCGCTTTTTTTTGCAAAAATAGTGCAAACCGAGAGAAAAGCCAAATATATTTGAGCTTTTCCGAGGTGCATCCTATTTTCGCCGAAGGACAAAAATAGTGCAAACCGAGCGAAAAGAAAAAAAAACAAAGTTTTATTTGACTTTTCCGAGGTGCAGCCTATTTTCGCTGCAAGCAAAAATAGTGCAAAATTCCGTTTAAGCGAGGAAAAAACCAATTTATTTGTTTTTTCGAGCGAAAGGAATTTATATCAACCGAGCGAAAAGCAAAGAAAACGAAGTTTTATTTGACCCACAATCACTATTGGAAAAGAAATATGACGCCACTTCAGCAAATCGGTGAACGAAATGCAAGCTGCAGAGAGCGGAAAACGAAAAAAATGACGTAACTTTGCACCCGCATCAGGAAACCTGCATAAAAGCAACGACAAAAAGCAGCAATATGACAAACTTAAGATTTCAGGTGGTGGAAGAGGCTTTCAAGAAAAAGCCACTCGAAGTGATCTCTCCCTCAGAACGGCCGTCGGACTATTTCGGTAAATATGTCTTCACGCGAGACAAGATGTTCAAATACCTCCCACGCGACGTCTATATGAAAATGGTAGATGTCATCGACAACGGCGCAAGACTGGACCGCTCTATCGCCGACGCCGTGGCCAAAGGCATCAAACAGTGGGCCGACGAGAACGGGGTGACACACTACACCCACTGGTTCCAACCACTCACCGAAGGAACAGCAGAGAAGCACGACGCGTTCATCGAGCACGACGGCAAAGGCGGCATGATAGAGGAGTTCAGCGGCAAACTGCTCGTACAGCAGGAGCCCGACGCCTCGTCGTTTCCCAATGGCGGCATCCGCAACACCTTCGAAGCGCGGGGATACTCGGCATGGGACCCCACATCACCTGTCTTCATCATCGACGACACCCTCTGCATCCCCACCGTCTTCATCTCCTATACTGGTGAGGCCCTCGACTACAAGGCGCCGTTGCTACGTGCACTCAGGGCCGTAGGCAATGCCGCCACCGAGGTGTGCCACTACTTCTATCCCGAAGTGAAGAAGGTGACATGCAACCTCGGATGGGAGCAGGAGTTCTTCCTCGTCGACGAGGGGCTCTACAGTGCACGCCCCGACCTGATGCTCACAGGGCGCACACTCATGGGCCACGACTCGGCCAAGAACCAGCAGATGGACGACCACTACTTCGGCATCATCCCCGACCGCGTGCAGGCTTTCATGAAAGACCTCGAGATACAGGCTCTCGAACTCTCCATCCCCGTGAAGACCCGGCACAACGAGGTGGCTCCCAACCAGTTCGAACTGGCACCTATCTATGAAGAGACCAACCTCGCCGTCGACCACAACATGCTGCTCATGTCGCTCATGAAAAGGGTGGCACGCAAGCACGGCTTCCGCGTACTGCTCCACGAGAAGCCCTTCGCAGGCATCAACGGTTCGGGAAAGCACAACAACTGGAGCCTCTCTACCGACACCGGCGTGCTCCTCCACGGACCAGGGAAGACCCCTGAAGACACGTTGCGCTTCGTCGTCTTCATCGTCGAGACGCTCATGGGTGTCTACCGTCACAACGGACTGCTCAAAGCCTCTATCATGAGCGCCACCAACGCCCACCGTCTGGGAGCCAACGAGGCCCCTCCGGCCATCATCTCGTCGTTTCTGGGCAAACAGATCAGCGAACTGCTCGGGCACATCGAGAAAGCCGATAAGAAAGACCTCTTCACACTGGCTGGCAAACAGGGCATGAAACTCGACATCCCCGAGATTCCCGAACTGCTCATCGACAATACTGACCGCAACCGCACCTCACCCTTCGCCTTCACCGGCAACAGGTTTGAGTTCAGGGCCGTAGGCTCCGAGGCCAACTGCGCCTCGGCCATGATCGCCCTCAACAGTGCCGTGGCAGAGGCGCTCGTCGACTTCAAGGCCCGCGTCGACCGACTCATCGCCGGCGGCGAGGACAAGACCAGCGCCATCATCGACATCATACGCGAGGACCTCAAGACCTGCAAACCCATCCATTTCGACGGCAACGGATACAGCGACGAATGGGTGGCGGAAGCCACCATCCGCGGACTCGACGTGGAAAAGAGCTGCCCCATCATCTTCGACAACTACCTCCGCCCCGACACTATCAAGATGTTTGAAAGCCTCGGCGTGATGAACGCGAAAGAACTGGCCGCCCGCAATGAGGTGAAATGGGAGACCTATACCAAGAAAATACAAATAGAGGCGCGGGTGATGGGCGACCTCTCGATGAACCATATCATCCCCATCGCCACCCAGTATCAGAGCCAACTGGCCAAAAACGTGCTCAACATGTTTGAAATCTTCTCCACTGACGAGGCTGAGGAACTCACTTCCCGCAACAAAGCCATTATAAAGGAAATCGCTGAGAGGACACAGGCCATAGAAAACGGTGTGGAGGACCTCGTGGCCGCTCGTAAAGTGGCCAACAAGATAGAGAACGTGCGCGAGAAAGCCATCGCCTACCACGACACCGTGGAGCCCAAGATAGAGTCGATACGCTATCAGATAGACAAACTCGAACTCATCGTGAGCGATGAATGCTGGACGCTGCCCAAATACCGCGAACTGCTCTTCATCAGATAGAAAGACAAGACGAAAGGACATGAGAAAGACAGGCACCGGACACATCAAAGTCATTGCCTTCGACGCCGACGACACCCTCTGGGACTGCCAGTCGCACTTCGTCGCCGTGGAGCAGGAATACTGCCGTTTGCTCGCCCCATACGGCGACGAGCAACAGGTGGCCAGTGAACTCTTCAAGACAGAGACCGCCAACATGCCCGAACTGGGCTACGGAAGCAAGGCCTTCACCCTCTCGCTCGTGGAAAATGCCGTCAAGATGAGTCAAGGAAAAATCAACGCCCACTCACTGCTCCGCATACAGATGCTGGGCCGGAGTCTGCTCAATATCCCGTCGACACCACTGCCCGGGGTGAGAGATACCCTCACACACATCAAGGCACTGGGGAAATACAAGATGGTGGTGTTCACCAAAGGCGAGATCCTTGACCAGGAAAACAAATTGTTGCGGTCGGGACTCTGGGATTTCTTCGACCGCACAGAAGTGGTGGCCGACAAGACACCACGGCAATACCGCCAACTGTGCGACACTTTCGGCATCAACATCGGCCAGCTCCTCATGGTGGGCAACAGTTTCAAGTCTGATATCGAACCCGTGCTGCAACTCGGAGGATATGCCGTGCATATCCCTTTCCACCTGACCTGGCAGCACGAATACACAGAGGAATACGACCACGACAACCTTTGGAGAATCAACCAGTTCGACCAACTGACAGAAATCATCAGATGAACGGGTGAAACAAAAAAGGACTACGACGAACCAATCGCCATAGCCCCCGTTCATTCAAAACTTAAAAAAAAGGTCACTTATTTCACTATTAACTTCTTCCCTTTTTACTTTTTCAGCCCCGCTGGGCAAAACTATCTATTTAATGTAATGTCTGTCTCGGATACAACTGAGAAACCACTGAATCATTTTGCGCTTATCACCACCCTCTCTTTGCGGGCAGATAGCAATATGGTAACTCACAACCGGTAAAAACCAGCTGCGAAAAGGCATCTTTCATCTGAAACTCCGTGAAGAATTGGCGGAAAGCCAAACTGCTGAGATGGACGAAACGAAAACCAAAATCAGGTATAATCCCGACAAGTAAACCATATATCATCCAATAATGAAACAGTGCTAATCTTTTAAAAATGCTGATCTTTATTCTTAGGCCACAAAGTTACGAAAAAAAACTCATGTATGCACCTGCGCTCCTAAAGAAATTTTGTTAATAGATATTAAATTTTTAATGGATTTAACATTTCATTACTGCCATGTGGTTTTCTATCGAAAAATGTAGAAAGAAGGAATACTATTTACGGACCGAAAAATGAGGCTATAGCATGCCGTCGTATTTGTACCATCACAAACAGACATCGGACTCCCCAGACCAGATGTCCAAGGAGTCCGACACTTGAATAATTTACTGAATATCAGCCGATAGTTACTTCTGAGAGAATCTGATGACCGTGAAGGACTTGGCCGGCAAGGTCACTTCCAGCACGTTGTTAGTGCCTGTCAACTCCTTATAGGAAGGTTTGACGGCTTCAGGCCGTCCCACAAGGTTCTCTGCCTTGAGATCAGCGGCGAGAGTCGTAGCCTTCGCATTTCCCACCACTTTGAGACCTTTGAATGTGATCGTCACCGTCTGGACCTTATCTGCGTTACTGGCCAGTTTCACGATATACTCCTTTGTATCTTTGTCGTAGACAGCACTGGCATAGAGTCCGTCCTGTCCTGTCATTGCCTCGCCATTCCCATTAGTGATCGGAAGCACGTTGGTGCCTTTGTTGGTGCCATAGAGCATCTGCACATACCAGTTGGCCGACCTGACAGTGGTCAGGTTGTCAAACCAGATAAGGTCGGGCTTCCACTGCCATCCCTCCACATGTGCGAAAAGCGGGGCATAGGTGGCCTGATAGACCACATCGGCATTGCGCTCCAGACCCGTCATAAAGGCGGCCTCGGAGAGGGCAGCCTCCCAGTTGTTGAGGTCGCCACGGCCGTGGGCTGCATATTCGCCGGCAAACACCTTCGGTCCCTTGCGGTCGTATTTGTCATAGCGTGCGGCATTCTCAAAGAACCACTGCGGCGGTTTGTAGTAGTGCTCGTCGACGAGGTCCACCTTGAGGCGCTTCATCTCCTTCCATCCGTAGTCGAAGTCCTTGCCGTCGGCCGACGGACCACTGGTGCCGCAAATCTTGATTTTAGGATACTTGGCACGGATGGCAGTGATAAACTTCTCGAGACGGACGGGATAGAGTTCGCCCCACTGCTCATTGCCCACACCAATCTGCTTGAGGTTGAAAGGCTCGGGATGTCCCATGTCAGCACGAAGCTTGCCCCATTTAGTGTCAGTACCTCCATTGGCAAACTCGATGAGGTCGAGGGCATCGTCGATATAAGGCTGCAGGTCATCCACTGCCACATGGGCATCCTCAGTATGGTTCTGGAACTGGCAGGCCAGTCCGCAACTCACCACGGGAAGGGGCTCTGCCCCGATTTTCTCGGAGAGGATGAAGAACTCATAGAAGCCCATGCCGTAGGTCTGGAAATAGTTGGGATACATACGGTGAGCGAAGGTGTAGTTCCACCGGTTCTCATTGAGCGGGCGGTTCTCCACCTGCCCCACGGAGTTCTTCCACTGATAGCGGGTCTCCAAGTCGGTGCCCTCCACGATACATCCGCCGGGGAAGCGGAAGATGCCGGGCTTGAGGTCAGCGAGGTCCTTCACCAGGTCGGCTCTCAAGCCGTTCCAGTTGTCGGAGGGGAAAAGTGACACATGGTCGAGGTCGACACCCTCTGCCGTCTCAAGGAACACACGCATAAGTCCCTTGGCGTCGGTCACGTTGGGTGTGAGCGAGCAGGTATACTTCTTCCAATCGCGGCTGTCGATGGTGATACGCTGACGGGTGATGATACCGTTGCTGGAGTTCACCAGCTCTACCCTGATGCGTGCCGGCTTACTGCCAGCGTCGTGCAGACGTGCGTAGACGGAGAAGTCGTAGCGCAGGTCTTTCTTGAATCCCATGCCGAAGAATCCGCGGTTCTCCAGTCCGGTGCGCTTCTCAATATGGCCGGAGTCGCCGAGCACCACATAGTGGGGATTGCGGTCGAAGGCGGGACGCACGTCGCTCACCTGTACGTTGCCGAAGACATTCCATCCCATCAGTCTGTCGGGAAACTCAAACGAGCGGTTCTCCACCATCTCTGCATAGAGTCCTCCGTCGGCACCGAAATTAATGTCCTCGAAGAAGATGCCATACATCGTGGGCTGTATGGTGGCCCCAGGCTTGTTGGCCTTGACAGTGAGTTGATACTGAGCAGCGGCTGGTATGGCAAGAGCCGCTGCGATGAACACTGAAATAATAAAATGCAACTTTCTCATGTTGTTAGGTTGATGATGAACGATATTTTTATTGATATGCTATTTATCTCAGCGGGGTGAGTGTAAAGGTGAACCGCTTGTCGCCATAGGCCACCCGATAGGGCTTGAGGGCTTCGGCATTGCCGCTCCAGGAGTCGACGCCGCCCACGCCTGTGTGCTCACCATCGAGGAAAAGGTTGGTGTATTTGGAGTGGGGCACCTGCGGGGAGTGCCGCTGCTCCTTGTCGTCGCCGTCGTCGAGGTCGGCGATATCATAGTGGAGGGCGCTGGCATAGAAGAGCTGGTCGCTGCCCACGCTCAGTCCCTTGCCTGCGGCGTCGGTCTGCCGCCACCATCTCATATCACTCTTGGTGCCCGTCTCCTGCGGCCGCACATAGGGATAGAACTGCTCGTCGGCGGTCTGCTTATAGATGCCGATGAGCTGCGAATACTTGCGGTCGGCATAGTTCTCCACAGGTCCGCGGCCGTAGTACTCGCTCTGGTCTGCCTGATATGGCATCTGCACGACCACGCCGAAGCGCATCATGTTGCTCACGCCTTCAGAAGCTTCGGTCTTGAGCTGTTCGGTCACGGTGAGGTCGCCTTCCGGTCCGAAGGCATAGGTCATGGTGAGGGTGGCCTTCACGTCGGGCATCTGATAGACAGCCGTGGCGGAATGTGCCTTCTTGTCGTAGGTGAGGCTGACGAACTTTCTGGCCGGATTGCGCCACACGGCATATCTCCTGTGAATCCGCGCTCCCATATCATTGTCGGTAGGAGCCCGCCAGAAATTGGGCAGGATGGTGCCGCCCTCGCCCAACTGGCTGACGCCACCTACCTCCCAACGGGACAGCAGTCCCGTCGACGGGTCGAACGTAGCGGTAAACACATCGTTGGCCACGGTGAGCGTGCCGCTCTTCTTGTCGGTCTTGCCTTTCACCTGATGCTTGCCTTTCGCTGCCACAGCGACAACCGTGGGCGTGGCTTCGTCGACAACCACCCGGGGATAGAGCTGGTCGTAGGCAATCACCTGCCCCACCTTCATCAGCGGCTCATTCCTCTTCAGCTTGAAGTACACGTTGAGGCAAGCGTCAGAAGTCAGATAAGCGGGGTCGACGGGCAGCGTGATATTGGCGGTCTGCTGCGGCCGCACATCAAGGTCGGCGACGGTGCCGCTCTGCACCACCTTGCCGCCGTTGAGCACTTGCCAGTCCATGCTCACACCGCTGAGGTCGCGGAAGAAGAACTCATTGCGCACCTCCAGATTGGTGAAGTCGCCTTTCACGTCCTTCACCCAGATGTTCTGATAATAATAGCCCACCTCATACATGTGGGGATTGGGCACACGGTCGGGACTGATAAGGCCGTTGCAGTTGAAGTTGTTGTCGCTGGCGTCATAGGTGTTATAGTCGCCGCCATACTTATAGATGTCGCGGCCCTGGGCATCCTTGCCGTGCAAGGCCTGGTCGACGAAGTCCCAGATGAATCCGCCCTGGAACTTGGGGTATTTGCGCACCAGGTCCCAATACTCCTTGAAGCCGCCGCAGGAGTTGCCCATGGCATGGCTGTACTCACACTGGATGAGCGGCTTCTGGTGCTGCGGATTGTCGCTCAAGGCATAGCGCTCGCACCACTCCTGGCTGGCATACATCGGACAGCGGATATCAGTGTTGGGGCCGTCACCGGCTTGCTCCCAATGGACAGGCCTGCTGAGGTCCTGCTCCTTGATCCACTGATAGGCGGCGGTGAAGTTGGGACCGTTGACAGTCTCGTTGCCCAACGACCAGATGATGACGCTGGGATGGTTGAAATTGACGCCCACATTATGCTGGTTGCGCTGCAGGATCTGCATGGCAAACTGAGGTTTCTTGGCCTCAGAGTCGTCGCGGTAGCCGAAGCCGTGCGACTCCTGGTTGGCCTCCGCACAGAGATAGATGCCATATTCGTCGCACAGGTCATACCACACCGGGTCGTCGGGATAGTGGCAGGTGCGCACAGCATTGATATTGAAGCGCTTCATGATGGTGATGTCTTCTATCATGCGCTCACGCGACACCACATAGCCACCGTCGGGGTCAAGTTCGTGACGGTCGGCGCCCTTGATGTAGACGGCCTGTCCGTTGACGAGGAGCTGGCTGTTCTTGATTTCCACCTTTCGGAATCCCACTTTCTGCGGGATGACCTCATAAGTGGTGGCACGACGCGCACGCGGCGTGGTGGCACTGACGAGGAGGGTATAGAGATAGGGGGTCTCTGCCGTCCATTTCATCGGGTGGTCCACATGGAGGGTGACGTTCTCAGTCCCTCCGGTGAGGTCGGTGAGTTTCTGCTCAGCCACACTGTTGCCCTCGGCGTCGAGGAGGCGGAGGGCGATATTGCACTTACCGCTGTACTGCAGCGCCACCTGCAGTTCGCCGTCAGTGTAGTTGTTGGTCAGGTCGGGGGTGATACGCACGTCGCTGATATGCACACCCTTGTCGCGGGCATAGAGATAACAGTCGCGTGCCACGCCCGACAGGCGCCAGAAATCCTGGTCTTCGCAGTAGGAGCCGTCGCACCACCTGAAGGTCTGGAAGGCGATAAGGTTGTCGCCTTTTCTCAGATAGGGCGTGAGGTCGAACTCTGCGGCCATCTTGCTGTCCTCTGTATATCCCACAAAATGTCCGTTGACCCACAAATACATATTGGAGGTTACAGACCCGAAATGGGCAATCACCTGGCGTCCCTGCCATGAGTCAGGGATATTGACGATGCGTCGGTAGCTGCCCACATGGTTGTCTTTCGTCGGCACGTCGGGGGGATTGTTTTTGAAATGTCCTCTCCATCCGAAGCCGATGTTCACGTAGATGGGGTCGCCGAAGCCGTTGAGCTCCCACATACCCGGCACAGGCATCTTCGCCCATGAGGCATCGTCATAGGTCTCAGCGAAAAAGTCGGTGGGACGCTGGTCGGCATTCTCCACCCACTTGAAATTCCAGTTGCCTTCGAGCGAGAGATAGTTGGACGAGGATTTCATGTCGCCCCGGCGGGCGGCCTGCTCGTTCTCATAGGCAAAGAACGTGGTGTGCACAGGGAAACGGTTGATTTCATTCACTTGCATGTCATGCCATTCGGTGAACGTGGGCACCTCGTCGGCCAGCACGGCGGTCAGCGGAAGGGCAAGAAAAACTGCGGTCAAAAATGATTTTCTCATGTTATTTCGTTTGTTTTCAATGTTCAAGGTATCTCACATATTCGCAGGCGGCCAACAGAAATGCCCCCACACCGAAATTGGCCTCGCTGTTGGCATCCACCACCTGTCCGGGGATGGCTTTCTCGCCGATGGGCTGCACATACCCTATCCGTCCGTTGGCTTGCAGCGCGGTCTTCGTCAAGTATTTCCACGCCTTGCTGATGACAGGTTTGAACTCTTTCTTCGACAGGAAACCGTTGTTGACGCCCCACAACATACCGTAAGTGAAAAAGGCGGTGCCGCTGGTCTCAGGACCGGGCGCCTGCTGCGGGTCCATCATCGAGCGGGTCCAGTAGCCCTCTTTCTGCTGCAGTTGGGCCACGGCCTTGGCCAACTTGACGTATTTATCCACAAAGAACTGGCGGTGCTTGTAGTCTGCAGGCATGTCTTGGAGTACTTTGGCCAGTCCGGCGAGCACCCATCCGTCGCCCCTGGCCCAGAAATCCTTCAGGCCGTTGGCGGTCTTGTGCTTGGGATAGACATACTTGCCGTCGCGGAAATAGAGGCCGGTCTCCTGGTCGAGCATGATATTGTCGGTGTAGAGGAGATTCTCATACAGTTTGTCGAGGTAGTGGATGTCGCCGGTGAGCTTGTACATCTTGGTCATCACGGGCATCACCATATAGAGGGCGTCGGCCCACCACCAGTAGTCGTTGGCCTTGGAGTAAGCCTCATAGCCCATCACCTCCTTGGCGCGCTTGATGCGCTTCGCCGGGTTGTCGGCCACAGGCACCTTCTTGTCGGCGGCAGCAGGCACATATTTGCCCATGGCCACCCAATAGAGGTCGATATAGGTCTGGAAGCAGATCTGCCAGTCGCCGAAGAGCACGTGGCGCTGCCCCTCGCCATAGGTCTTGTATTCCCACAAGGTGGGGTCGGCCTCGGTAGCACCCATCCACTTGTTGTGCTCTGCCCACCGTAGTGAGTAGTCGAGGTAGCTGGGCTCACCTGTGAGGAAATAGGCCTCCATATTGCCTGTGTGATAGGCGGCATTGTCCCAGAAGGAGCGCACCTCGGCGGCATTGTTGCTCTGCCAGTAGGTATTCACCTTGTCAATGATGGCTATCACCTTGCGTACCTTGGCGCTATGTGCCGCCAGAGGAGCGGCGGCTGTCAGTCCGATGAGGACCATGCATAAAAACTTTTTCATGGGCAGGTAATAATGGTTTCTAAATCGGTGTGACCGTAAATGCTACCACTTGTCTGGCGTCTTCGGGTCGTCGGCCCAGCGGTGGTCCTTGGGGAAGGGCTGTCCGCCCCATGCCTTCACCTGAGTCCAGGGTTGCGGGGCATCGGTCCAGAAAGGATGGTCGGCAGCGAGGCCGAGGGGCATGAAGGAGAGCGAGGTCATATAGAGGCTCCCGTTGTTGGTATACCAGTCGGCGGTCTCGGGCTGCGAGCCGCAGAAACCGATGGTGAGATAGCCGCCGCTGTTGTAGTTATCCTGGATGTCGAACATGCGGTGCATCACCTTGGTGAGGGCCGCCCGCACCTGACCATTAGACAGTTCGGCAGGCAGTTTCCCATACCACGCCATCAGGGCGAGGGGCTGCATGGCAGCCAACCGGTAGGGGGTGCTTCGGCCGATGACGGGGAAAGTGCCTTCAGGTGAGATGAAGCGCTCGAGGATGACGGAGAATTTCTGTGCCCGCTTGAGGGCGCGGTCGTAGTATTTACGGTAGTCGATGCGCGTGTTGGCCTTGGCATCGATCATCGCCTGGAGTGTCTCCAGATACATGGCATGAAAGACATAGCTGGTGTAGTAGTCGAAAGCGAACACCGGACCGTCGGCATACCATCCGTCGCCAATATACCATTCCTCCACCTTTCGGCAGGCGGTGTTCACACGGAACTCATCATAGGGTGCTCCGGCCTTGGCCATGAAACTCTCGATGACCGAAGAGAAGAGGAACCAGTTGGTATAGGGAGGGTCGACCTTGCGCAAACCGGTGAACTCCTTGAAATAACGCTGTTTGGTCACCTCATCGAGAGGCACCCAGAGCGCATCGTAGGCGCGCAGGAAACTCTCAGCCACATAGGCGGCATCCACGAGGGCCTGACCGGCACCTTGCCACAGCAGATAGTCGGGCGAGGAGGGGTCGACGGCATGCTTGTAACTGGCGAGGGCCCACTCCCGCAACTCCTTGCGCATGGCTCCCTCAGCGGTGTCGTCGTCGGGCAGCGCGAGCCATGGGGCTATGCCTGCCATGAGCCGTCCGAAAGTCTCCATATACACCACCTTACGGTTACGGTTGTCGAAACTCGGGCTGAATTCGGTCTGCATGTTCTTCTGCAACTCTCCCTTCGCCATGTTCTCCAAGACGGGACGAGCCATCTTGTAGGCCTGCGAGACCCAGTATTCCCTGTCGGAGAGAGTCTTGTTTTTCGGTTTGGCGGCCATAGCCGACGTGGACGACAGCATAGCTGCCATCATGCTCCATAAAAGCAACAACAGTGTTCTTCTCATCGTAGTGTTAGAAAATGTTTTGCAAATATAATAAAAAATCTGTTTACATAGAGCATGATATCGGCATAATTTGCATTTTTCGACATGAAAGGTGAATGACCGAGAGACCCACGCCAACCGAAAAAAGAAAAAAAGCCGAAGATTTGTGTAAATCGTCTTTTTTGCCTAAATTCGCAGTTGAATTCGAGTGCTCAAAACCAGCAAAGACAAAAAGGAATATGGAGAACAAATTTTTCAAGGAGTTTCCCGACATCATGGCGGGCAAGAAAGTGATGTACGTCCACGGCTTCGGCTCATCGGCGGCCACGGGCACCGTGTCGCGCCTGCAGCGGGTGTTGTGCAATGCCACGGTGATCGCCGAGGATATGCCCCTGCATCCTCAGGAAGCTCTTGACCTGCTCCGCCGTCTGTGCGAGGAGGAGCAGCCCGACCTCATCATCGGCACCTCGATGGGCGGCATGTATACCGAACAGCTCTATGGCTTCGACCGCATCGTCATCAATCCCGCCTTCCAGATCGGCGAAACGATGGTGGAGCATGGCATGATGGGAGCGCAGGAATATTTCAACCCCCGGAAAGACGGTGTGCAGAAGTTTTTCGTCGACAACAACTTAGTGAAAGAATACAAACAAATCACAAAGGGCTGCTTCAGCGGGGTGAACGAAGAGGAACGGCGCCGTGTGTGGGGCCTCTTCGGCGATGCCGACACGCTGGTCCACACCTTCGACCTCTTCCGCCAGCACTACCCCACCGCCATCCGATATCATGGAGAGCACAGGGTGGACGAACGCTCATATATGCATGCCGTACTACCTGTGATCCGATGGATCGACGACCGGCAGGAGGGACGCCAGCGCCCCATCGTCTTCATCGGTGCCGACAGCGTGAAAGACCGCTTGGGGCATCCTGCCAGCAGTTCACAGAAGGCTTTCCGCCGCTTGCTCGAGTCCTATCAGGTGTATATCGTGGCACCTGCCGACAGCAATTCCAAAGGCGAGATGGACGAGACAATGGCATGGATGCTCGACACCTTCGACGCACCAGCCTATAATCATCTGATATTCACCAATGAGCGCCATCTCCTGATGGGCGACTATCTCATCGACACCACCCCCTGCGACGGGTTCTTCGGGACCGTCGTCACCCTGGGCACCGACCCCTTTAAGACCTGGGAGGAAATCATCACCTTCTTCGACCGCTTAGGAGGGCAATAATATCATCTTTGCCTCATCGTCGAGGTCTACGATGATGTGGCCGCCATTCTTCAGACTGCCGTAGAGGATTTCGCGCATGAGTTTCGGTTTGAGGTCGTGGGCGATGACACGGTCGAGTTCGCGGGCGCCATACTCGCGTGTGAAGCCTTTGTTGAGCAGGTGCTCGCGTGCCTTGTCGGAGAGCGTCATCGTCACATGGCGCGCTTCCAGTTTC
>ODAI014755654.1_pt1 | contig 13109 bp, 13 predicted proteins | sample 1539321 | NCBI WGS metagenome assembly ODAI01 (sample SAMN02144231, study PRJEB22623) | gut metagenome | biome: sheep rumen | host: Ovis aries | place: New Zealand | reverse complement strand
GGGTTGTAGCATAAACCTCTACCATTACTCCCGCAGGAACGAGAAAGGCTTTAACTTTGTCGGAATCAATCTTGTAATCACTTATCTCTTCGCGCTTTGCTACCAGCAGAATAAAGTCGCCGGGTCCAACATTTATTTCGCTTGAACGATGATACTCAAGGCAGTTGAGCTTGGTGTTATGACCGTTGCACCAGCCAAACTGCATAGGGGATCCTCCAAAGAGTGAATTTGTGATCCTGTCTGCAGCAGCAAGACTCTGAAGCGCAGGATCTTCTGCAACATACTCTGTACCCTCGGGTATGGGAGTCTTATCCCTAAGAGCTTCCAAAATCTCCTGTTTCTCTTCTTCATACCCCTCAATGATTCTTCCGTAATTTGTAAATTCCGGATCTGTAGCTTTGTAAATTTTCATACCTTCTCTCCTTTTTTGAAAAAATAACCACCTAATACATGTTATCATTATGGTGTTGAAAAATCACTAGGCTAGCGGGAGTTGATATAAGAATTTGGAGATTTTACCAGCGGAGCAGTCAGTTTTCACTAAGAACGGTGCGGCACTCCCTGATGAGGTTAAGATTGCTGCAGAGAATGAGAACTTCATTCCAGCATCTTCCGACAACATCCGAGAGACTCTCAAGATCCTCAAATCTCCACATAATGGCGAAGTCGTCATAGTTGCCGGCATCGCAGAATCCATTGATCTCGCGGTCTTCTTCACAGAAGATACGCTGCCATTCATCGGAATCGCTTCCGCAGAAAGCAACATTTTTACAACCTCTTGTAAGAATTGTATCCGCCAGATCTCTGATGATGCCTTCATCTTCAAATTCATCCGTGATGATGATGACTGTCTGGCTGCACATATTGCGAAACTTATTGTTGTTATCCAGAATGCCCTTACCGGTGAGACCGAAAGTGATATTCTGGCTACTGGCCTTATCCATGATCATATTCTGTGTCATAACAATCCTCCTTGCAATGCTGTAAATCAAAGATTTCAAGTGTCTAATTTCTTCTATGCTGACAGTATCGCACTTATGGTGGGTTATAAATGACACAGTAATTTTGGATGATCCTTGAGAATGAAAAAGCCTCTACCCGTAAGACGGATAGAGGCATGTACAGCAATCAGCTGTTTTATCTTTCAATAAGAGCGTCAATCTTTGTTGCCAAAGCGTTTTTTGACATTCCGCCCACAGCGGAATCAACAACTTTACCGTTCTTTATGAAGAAAAAGCTGGGGATACTCATGACGCCAAACTTACCTGCAAGAGCAGGCTGCTGATCGGTATTTACCTTGCCAATTTTTACTTTCCCGTCGTACTTTGAAGCCATCTCATCGACGATAGGCAGCATCATCTGGCAGGGACCGCACCAGTCGGCATAGAAATCCACCATTACGGGGATGTCGCTGTTCATTACTTCTTCATTAAAGTTATCTTTTGTAAACTGATATTCCATATAGTTACCTTCCTTTCGAGATAATTTGTGGTTGTTTTGCAGTGCTGATAATGCTAGTATATGTGGTATAAAAAATATATCAAGTACGCAGTTTGTTTTAACCTGGTACAGAAAACCTGAGCAATGGGAAAGGATGCGGATTATGGCAGATAAAAAAATTGCAGAAAAACCTGAAAGAGAATATCTCTGTGAAGATCTGGCAGGACAGAATTGTGGACTGAAGAAAGTTATCGACATTGTCGGGGGCAAATGGAAGATAATGATCCTGTGCGTAATGGATAAAGAAGGCACCATCAGATATGGAGATCTCAGGCGGAGGGTATACGGTATAACCAATACAATGCTGGCGAATTCGCTAAAAGAGATGGAAGAGGCCGGACTTGTTGACAGAAAGCAATATATGGAGATGCCTGTAAGGGTCGAGTACTCTCTCACCAAAAAGGCGGAAAGCATAGTACCTATCCTGCTGGAACTCAAGCGATGGGGCGAAGAAAACCTGTAAGGGTATGATAGCGCATGTTATTTAACTCCAAGTCTGGCTTGAGAAGAATTCAAAAAGCTAAATCCACACTGGCTGTAACACAGTTTATTTCACTCTTATTATTGAATTAAGAAGGAGGGAATAAAGATGAGTATAGGTACAAATATAAAAGCTCTGAGAGAGGAGCGGAAGCTTACACAGGATAGGGTGGCTGAGGCGCTGGGGGTCACCTTTCAGGCGGTTTCTTCCAGGGAGAGGGACGAGTACAAGCCTGACACCGATAAACTGATCAAGCTCGCAGAACTTTTTGATGTTTCGGTCTCTGCCATAGCAGAGGAAAGACAGAAGGCGTTCCACACGAAAGAGACCATATACAACTGGGAACACATGAAGACCTACGTTAAGACGACGGCAAGGAACTTTAAGCTTGAGGATACCTTAAGATCCGTGGACTATGCTGAGGAAGCTCACCGGGGGCAGACAAGAAAGCGCTCTGACGTTCCGTACATCTATCATCCTTTGAATCTTGCCTGTCACGCGCTATCCATGGGCATTATTGAGGATGATGTTATTGCGGCATGTCTGCTCCACGATGTGGTAGAGGACTGCGACAAAAGGCTTGAGGAACTTCCGGTAAGTGATGGGACCAAAGAACTGGTAAGGCTGCTTACAAAAAAAGAATATAATGAGAAAAACAGGAAAGAGGCGCTGGACTCTTATTTTAACGACATCGCTAAAAATCCCAAGGCAACTCTGATAAAATGCATGGATAGATGCAACAATCTTACCACCATGTCCTGGGGACTTAGCAGAGACAGGATCTACAGGACTATAAAAGAGACTGAGGAATACTTCCCGCCACTGATAAAAGTGCTGAAGGGCACCACGGCATACGGGAATGCTTCCTGGCTGTTAAAATACCAGATGGAAAGCATGCTGGATATATACAAAAGGCTTATGTAAATATGAAGAAACTGTTCACACCAAAGATTAGGATTATATGGCTGGCCCTTTTTGCAGTGTGCCTTGGATATTCGCTGATGGTGTATCTTGTGGGCAGCGGCACTTTTTCATTCATGATCTGGCTTGCAGGAGCTGTGTTTTTTGCCCTGTGCTACCTTCTTGCAGGGGAAAAGAGATGGCGCAGTATCCCAAAAGCTCTCAGATACGCTGCGTATATCGTGCTGGCTGTCATTACTGCGATATTCATGATATGCCAGGGGGCTATTTTATCTCACTTTTTCGACAAAGGAGAGCCCAATCTTGATTATATCATTGTTCTGGGTGCACAGATGCGGGAGAGCGGGCCAAGTGTCATTTATCGCTACAGACTTGAAAAGGCATACCAGTACATGACGGAGAACCCCGATACAATCTGTATTACAACGGGAGGTGTCGGTGTAAATGAGAATATCAGCGAGGGAATGGGTGGAAAAAAGTACCTGGTTTCCCTTGGGGTTCCTGAAAGCCGTATACTTGCTGAAGAAACCTCAAAAGACACCGGGGAGAATATAAAGAATGCGTTATTGCTGATAGAAGCAGAAAGGGCAGAAGAGGATGATTCTTCAATCGGGATTGTAACCAATGGATTTCATGTATTTCGAGGGGTACAGATCGCAAAGAAAAATACAGACGCCAGAGTATGCGGGATAGCTGCATATATGCAGCCTAGATTTATTCCGAACAACATGGTACGGGAATGCTTTGGAATAATAAGAGATATGATAACAGGAGAGCTTTTTTGAGGATATAGGATATGTGCGCCAGATATGTGTTTTGGGACAGAAACGCCATAAAAGTAGAAGCTGAGCTGGGGCTGGAACCCGGCTCATTAAGTGTGCCCAAGGGAGATGTCTGCCCGGGTATGTCAGCAGCCGTCATAATCCCTCAGCGGGGTGATAGTTCTTTTCCCCTGACAGTACGATACATGAATTGGGGCATACTGGACAAGTCGCTGGTTATAAATGCCCGGGCGGAGTCGGTATCTGACAAGCCGATGTTTGCTGAGAGCTTTGCGTACAGACGATGTGTAATGCCTGCGGGGGCATTCTATGAATGGGACAGAGACAGGAATAAGGCTACATTTTACGATATGGACAAAGATCCGGTTTATCTGGCGGGAGTATATACTTTATCCGATAATCGAGACAGCTTCGTGGTTATCACAACAAAGGCCAATGAGTCCATGATAAAGGTTCATGATCGTATGCCGCTAATGATTCCTGCGGATTCCGTGAAGGACTGGCTATATGATGATGGTGTGGCCAGACAGATGCTGCTTGCCAAAATGCCACAGTTACTCAAAGAGCAGGAATATGAGCAGATGAAACTGCCGGGGTGTGAGTAGGAATCAGTATTTTGCTTCAGGAGAAAAATAGGCACCGATTTATTGCGAAGCTTACTATATATCGCGCAGAGCCCCTTTCATATAATGTAATCAGATAACAGGAGATGACATTTTAGAAAGGTGGTGATGGTCATGTTATCAATTATATTCTTTGTTTTATTCATGATGGTTTTCGGAAAAATGATCGGTTTCGCCATCAGATTTACCTGGGGCGCATTTAAGATTGCAATGTTTCTGGTATTTCTTCCGCTGACTCTGGTATTCATGGCTCTTGGCGGACTGGTCTATATAGCATTGCCGATACTTATTATTGCAGGGGTGGCAAGTCTCTTCGCAAAAGCAGTATAATATTATAAAAACTGTAAAGGCGGGAAATACCCCATGAAAAAAATATTGGCAGTAACAATGACAACCATACTACTGGCGCTTTCGCTTACAGCTTGCGGAGGCGCCGGTAGTTCTGCGTTCAAGGAAGCCGGGGATTATATCGGCACCTGGGCTGAAGAATCCGCTGAGCGCGTTATCATGATGGTTAGAGAATCCGAGGATATGGAAGGGTACTACGATATTGTAGTTACCTGGCGCGAGGATCTGCCTCAGAAAGACATGTATTTCATGCATGGAAAGCTTGAAGATGATGGGACGCTTACCTATACGGATTGTATCTATGTCATTCGCTATTATGAGGATGATGAGACCTATTCAGATGAAGTGGATTATACCAACGGTACCGGTGTAATCTCTTACGATGATAAAACTCTTTCCTGGACAGAGAGAGACGGTGAGACTGACGAGGTCACCTCTACCAAGTTCATTAAGGCTGACGATCTTGCGATAGAATGGCCGGCCACTGAGATAGTTGTTTCCAACGAGTAACATACTTTAGTTGGCTGTAGTTATATAACATATTTAAGATATAGAACAGGATGGGTATGGAATATATTTACGAAACACATCTTCATACAGTGGAAGCCAGTGCCTGTGCCAGTATGCCCGGAGAAGAGTATCCGTCGTATATGAAGAGCCTTGGTTACTCGGGGATCTTTGTAACAGATCACTTTTTTACCGGCAACAGCTGCGTTCCAAGGAACCTTCCCTGGGAAAAAAGAGTAGAGCAGTATTACTCAGGCTATGAACATGCCAAAGCGGCTGCAGGTCCTGATTTCACCGTCCTTTTCGGGATAGAATACAACTTTCAGGGAGATGAATTTCTGCTTTATGGAGTAACAAAAGAGTGGCTTCTTGATAATCCCGATATCGAGGGTTTTAGCCGCAAACAGTTGTATGAATCGGTACACAGTGCCGGGGGAATAATGATTCAGGCGCATCCATACAGGGAAAGAGGGTATCTGTCTGCGATTCATTTAACTCCGGATGTCAGCGATGGTATTGAGGTTTATAATGCGGCCAATCCTGACTGGCAGAATGCCCTCGGGTACGAGTATGCTTTGGAGCGGGGCTTCCTTATGGCGGGAGGGTCGGATATTCACAACTATTCGCTGGATAATATGGGCGGAATGAGCTTTCCTTACCCTATACATACAGTAGAGGAATATGTCAATGCTTTCATGAACGGAGACGGAACTCCCGTGTTCAGAAGAGACATCCATGACAATGCCACGTTTTTCAGGCCGGTGGCAGAAGAGCCAAAGCTGATGGTAACAAAGGCTAAATCTACTCTTGAGGTGATTTGGCATTGACGCGCTCAATTGCACAAATTAATGGAAATTTTATGACAATTTATATACATAGGTATTATTATTAGTGTATGGAAACTCTGATTAGTAGGTCATATACCCCTGTTGGGGATATACTTGTGATTGCGATTATGTGTATCTTCGTGATACTTATTCGTGCTGCGTACATTAAGCCCAGTAAGGAGTTTCGTCTTTTTAAGTGGATACTTGCCGTGCTGACATTGGCAGCATACACGGATATCATGTATCATCTTGCTTTATCCAATATCGATCAGATCCCCAAAATGGTTCCATATGCACTGCGTTTTTTGTACCATCAGTTGCTTTTTATAAACCTGGAGATGTATCTTTTCTATATAGAACATACCATGCAGCTGCTTCCTTCTGAGCGGAAAGCGTTCCCCTTTGTTGGTATTTTAGGGCTTATCGGTTTTGGCATAGTCGATATTTTGGGATCAATAATGGGGTTTGGATTCCGCATTACAGATGATTTTCGGATTTTATCTGAGGTCAATCTCTTCCTTATTGAATATTTCTTCTTTGTTGGAATTGCGCTGTTCATGATGGTTAAGTTCAGAGATCGCGTGTATAAGCCTATCATATGGGCTTTTGTTTTGACGATAGTGATTGCGCTTATCCTTATGTATATTCAGGGGCTGTTCAATCAGCAGTCATTTACTACAGCAACCTTCGTGTTTCCGGCACTTTCGGTTCTTTATCTTCTTCATTCGAATCCCTATGATCTTGAAATGGGGTCTCTTAAGCTCGACTCTTTTGAGTCAGATCTTCAACACCGGATTCAGAGCGGCAAAAAATTTGCGATTTTGAGTATTCTGCTTCATGAATTTGAAGCGGCAGGTCATAAATATCCCAAGGAAATGCGCGATATAATCAGATCATATGTAGAGGGATATTATAATGGTGCGGCACTTTTTCAGCTGACCGGAGGTCGCATGGAACTGGTGGTTGACCTCGACCTGAACCCGGATTATGAGGACAAAACGAAACAGATCCTTGAAGTTTTCCACGATCATTACAACCTATATAAATATGATTACAAGATCATTATTGTCAGAAGCGAAGGCGATATAACAGATCCTGACGACTACATAGCGCTGATTCAGTATGTGGAAAACAGGATGCCGGAGAACAGGATCAAATTTGTTGACAAAGAGGTCCTTAAGCAGTTCTCCAGCCATAAGTACATCGTGGATGAGCTGAACGATATCAATGAAAAACAGGATCTTTATGATGACAGAGTCCTGGTTTACTGCCAGCCTGTCTACAATTTGAGAACGGGACGTTATGACACGGCAGAAGCCCTGATGAGACTTAATCTTTCCCAAACGGGAATAGTTTATCCGGACAGATTTATTCCTATAGCCGAGAAACACAACTGTATTCATATGCTATCGCTTATAATACTGGCAAAAACCTGCAGACAGATCCGTAAGATGCTTAATGAGGGCTACGTGATAAAGCGGATCTCGGTGAACTTCTCCATACTTGATATCAGGGAAAAAGAGTTCTCGCAGAACGTCCAGCGCATCATAAGTGACTGCGGTATTCCTATGGATAAGATAGCCATAGAGATCACGGAAAGTCAGAATCAGAAGGACTTTGACGCCGTCAAGGATACATTCAGGCAGCTTAAGAGCAGTGGGATCACTTTCTATCTCGATGACTTTGGCACCGGATATTCCAATTTTGAGAGGATAATGGAGCTTCCTTTTGATATAATCAAGTTTGACAGATCATTGGTAATGGCCAGCAGAAGTGATTCCAAGTCGGAGACCATGGTTTCATATCTGGCCCATATGTTTACGGATATGAATTACTCTGTGCTCTACGAGGGCATTGAGGATGAGGAGGATGAAAATCTCTGTACACAGATGTATGCCAGATACCTGCAGGGGTATAAGTATGCAAAGCCCATTCCCATTCAGGAGCTTGATAAGTATTTTGTGAAGGCATCACATGTATAGACCAAAAGATAGTTGAAATGAGTATAGAAGCATATATTAACCCGGATTTTACCTGGTACAAAAAGCTCTTTTTCCTGCTGATCACTTATCTGCTGGTTAGCATCTGTATCCTTATAATTGCGGGTGTGGAAAGGCTCATGGTGAAGGACCATGGGAGAAAAATAGGCTGTGATGACCTCTATAAAGACAGGCTGAACGATCAGATACAAAGATTCATGGAGATGATTATTTCGGGAACGTCAGTAATGATGTTCTCCTGTTCGTATGTCGTGGTTAATCATATTTATACACTGGTCAGCAGTGGAGCAGCGGGTAAAGCCCCTGAAGTGCTGGAGATGCTGACAACAGCCTGGAGCGAAGGAAAAGACTTTATTCTTTTGCTCATGATAGTGATCTCCTGTGTTATCAATTCAATTTTGGATCATTTCCTTATGCCATTGAGCAGACTGACCAGAGAAGAAAAGGCCACCATGAGGATGCTTGGCATGTTCTATGTCATTGTGATCCTCATTTTCCTGAACGCGATAGGAGATGAAAGTCAATATGGCCCTGTCATGATGTATTATTTGGGCTTAATGGTTGGAAGATTCGTTTATTTTGACGCAAGTTTCATGGACTTCGTATATAATCTCAGGAATGTATTTTTTAACCTGCCGTTTTTGCTAATGACATTGATGCTTACGGGGATTCTGGGGCTGACCGGTTTTAAAATGGGCTTTTTCTTGGAGCGGAACTACTACATAGTTGGAATATTCTACACCCATCTTTTTATGCTGGTGTGTGTGTTCATAGTTTATTGGGTTTTCAGGTTTATATACAGGAGGAAACCACGGGGAGATGGAGAACAGGCATAGAGTATCCATTAAAACACAGATAAGAATAGCCTTTATAGGAGTTGTCGCGTTGGCACTGGTGATAACCACCATGGTGGCAGTTGTCAGTATGCTTCGAATCAGGCAGGACGCTTCTGATGTGCTTAAAACCCGTATGGAGAACAATCTGACCAATATGGTCACCACTAAGGCTGAAGTGGCAAATGCCGAGTTACAGCGCTATACGGGCTATGCCAATATGCTGGCTGATTATCTGCATATGCTTTATCTTAACCCGGAGGATTATCCTCCCTATGAGGTTTTGCCTCCTTCAAAGGCAGATGCCGATCAATTCGTGTTGAAAAGATATATCGCAAGTGAGGACATATCTTATGAAAGCCTAAAGAGCGAGTGCGATCTTCTCGGCAATGCTGACGATGTATTCAAGCCCATAGCCATGGAAAACGAAGAGGAAATAGTGGCCATTTTCTACAGCACTGAGTCGGGGCTTCAGATATCCTACGACAAGGACTCCGAAGTGACAGCGCATGAAGACCGGTCTGAGGTCTATTTCAATTATTTTGAGCGCCCCTGGTACAAAATGTGCAAGGAAAAGCAAGAGGTCTGCTTTACCGATGTATATGAAGATACCTATGGCCGAGGATATATGATTACCTGCGTTGCTCCGGTATATGACGGAGATGGTGTTTTCGCGGGGGTCGTAGCCATGGATATGATGATCGATCATGTCTACAATGTTCTTGTAGATTTTGATATCCTTGAAGGTCGCAGCGACTATGCATTTCTTGTTGATGGCACCGGTCGTGCGGTTTCTCCGCTTTATAAAGACAGTAACATAAAAAATGATCCCGAAATTGAGCTTGAGATTTGTGAGAAGATTCTGGGGCCGGAAATAGGTGTCTCTTTTTCCGAAGCATCGGGAGCCTATTATGCTTATGCGCCCATTAAGGCGGTAAATTGGAACTTGTGCCTGCATGTACCGGAGGAGATGGTACTGCAGCCGGTTGAGGACATGAGCATTAAGATCAAGTCTTCGGTGCTGATGTTTTTGGCGATTTTTGCATTTATTACGCTATTGAGCCTTACTGCCGCGGGCGTATTATCTTCGGGCTTAATAAAGCCTCTTTTGAACCTTAAGAAGGATGCTGCCGAGATAAGTAGCGGAAATCTGGATCACGTGGCCAAGATCTATCAAAATAATGAGATAGGTGATCTGGCGGTCAGCTTCAATAACATGGCTGTTTCGCTTAAGGACTATATTGCGAATCTGACGGAGGTTACTGCAGAGAGGGAGAGAATTGGAGCAGAGCTCAATGTCGCTACTCAGATTCAGGCGGATATGCTTCCCACCAATTTTCCGCCTTTCCCTGATAAAAAGGAGTTTGAGCTTTATGCCACGATGGATCCGGCCAAGGAGGTCGGCGGTGATTTCTACGACTTTTTCTTCATCGATGATACGCACCTGTGCCTTGTTATGGCGGATGTTTCAGGTAAAGGGGTGCCGGCAGCTCTTTTCATGGTTATCGCGAAGACCCTGATTAAGCACAGGGCTACATTGGACGGTACTCCTTCAGAGATACTTGAGTATGTTAATGAGCAGCTTTGTGAGGGCAATGAGGCAGATCTGTTTGTAACTGTATGGTTGGCGGTTCTTGATATTAAGACCGGAAAGGGCGTGGCCGCAAATGCGGGACATGAGCATCCCGTACTTATGCGGGCCGGTGGAGACTTTGAACTTGTGGAATATCGCCATTCACCTGCGGTTGCCACTATGGAAGGGATGAAATTCAGGCAGCATGAATTTGAACTCCATCCCGGAGATCGCCTGTTTGTTTATACTGATGGCGTTCCGGAAGCAACAGATTCAAGTAACGAGCTGTTTGGCAACGATCGCATGCTCTATGTGCTTAATAATAACAAGGATTCTTCGGTATATGATCTTCTGAAAAACATGAAGAGCTCTATAGACGGTTTCGTCGGCGAAGCACCACAGTTTGACGATATCACCATGCTTGTGTTAAATTATTACGGCGAGCGTTAACAGATGTTTTTGGAGGATTTATTTACAATGAAGAATGAGATGGATTTTGATAATAATGAAGAAATGACAAGCTGCTGCGGCGGCAGTAGCAGTGAGGGCTGCTGCGGCTGTGACGAGGAAGGCTGCGGAGCAGGTGGTTGCGGTGGTTGCTCAGGATGCCATTCAGCTCCTGTTATAGAGGGTAAGAATGTAGGAAAGATTGCCCGCGTACATTACAAAGGAACTTTCAATGACGGTACTCAGTTTGATTCATCCTATGACAGAAATGCTCCCCTTGAGTTCGTGTGTGGTGCAGGCATGATGATCCTTGGATTCGACAAGGCTGTAGCTAACATGGAAGTGGGTGAGACTCTTGATGTTCATCTTATGCCGGAGGAAGCTTATGGCGAGGTTGATCCCAGAGCCGTGCTTACAATGCAAATAACAGAGCTCCCCGGTTCAGAGGAGCTCGAAGTAGGCGAAAGAGTTGCCCTTCAGGATATGTACGGAAGGCCCTTCCCTTGCACAGTAGCTGCCAAGGATGACACATCCATAACCTTTGATGCAAACCACGAGTTGGCCGGAAAAGAGCTGAATTTCACAATTGAGTTATTGGAAATCAAGTGATATTAAATAAAAATGAAGCTTTGTATTGCTCAGCGTTGTAAAATACGCTGGGCAATATTTTTTAGAAGATGAATTATGATTCCGTTATCTCTGTTAAGGGTCTGAGGAAGGGTGGGAACGCGATCGTAAAGCACCTGAAGATAGTCAAACCTGTTGCCCTTATAATCCAGAATTTCTATGGTATATACCGCGGAAACGCCGGTTTTTGCGGGATTTATTCCGGTTATAACGCCTTGCAAATTGGCTGTTATTTCACCACTTTCTACTACCACATCGACATAATCGCCTATAGAGATATCCTGCATTTCATCAAGAAAGATCTTAAGGCTATGCTCTGTAAGGTGAGTAGTGATTCCGTCAAAGCGAGAGTTCTTTTCCCCTGTGGTTATGAGGGAGGCGGGCTCGGCATCTATAACATGTACGGCTTCCGAGTCACTGTCTCTTCCGTCAATAAGGAACATTGACATTATAAGGAAGTAGGAGTTTCGCATAAGCCAGAAGAGCAGTATGAACAAGCCAATAGACCGGATTCCCTTAAAAATGAATAATGTACGGATGATCCCGGCGATGGAAAGTGCTGTAAGGATGATGTAGGGCATTACAGTCTTAATGTCTGTGTGCCGTTTGATTGTCTTTTTGCTCTTGTCTGTTACCGCAAATTTCTTGGTGGTAATGCCAAAGAATTCCTTTATTATGGGGACAAGAAGGAAAGGCATAACACTGGTCTCATAAATACCGCTCCACTTCAGGGATACAGCATTATGACTGTGAGTTCTCAGGCACAGATCCTGCATTATGAACATCGGGACCCAGAATATCAAAAGATCGATCCAACTGCAGCGGAACACCGGGATTGTAAAAACGGCAAACACAAGGGGCGAAAGAATATAAATCAGATTCTTAAGCGGTGAATACCAGTAAACTACCGAACTCCAGTAGCTTAGTTTTTGAATCGGCGAAAGATTCTTTCTGCGGAAGATCTTCAGCTGACGGGCTGTGCTGATAACACCGCGCCCCCAGCGCACTCTCTGCTTGATGTGCTCGGCAAAAGTATCGGGGGTTTTGCCGCTGGCCAGGGGTTCGGGAAGCCCAAGACTCACAAAGCCGTTTGATTCTATGAGAAGGCCTGTAGCAAAGTCTTCAGTGATGGATTCGGTAAAGAATCCACCTATTTTGTCAAGAGCTTTTCTGGCAATTACGGTGTTGGACCCGCCATAGATAACGCTGTTGGAAGAGGTTTTCGCAACTTCTATGGTACGGTAAAAAAAGTCCTGCTCGTTGGGCGCGTTTTTTTCAGAGTACAATGCATATTGGAAAACGTCAGGTTCATAGAAGCACTGCGGAGTCTGTAAAAGTCCAAGCGGCGCCCGCTTCTCTTCGGAAAGAGCAGCATTTTTTTTCTCGCTATCAACAAAGTAGGGTATGGTCTTGAGCAGGAAGTCACTTTTAACAAGCATGTCTGCGTCCAAAGTAACCACGTAGGGAGCATTTGTCAGTCCCAAAGCGTGGTTTAAGTTTCCGGCTTTTGCCCCTTTGTTGTCAGGTCTGTCGAAATATCCTACATGCATCTTCTGAGCCAGCTCCCGCATTGCAGGGCGACGATTATCGTCGCAGACCCAGATGTGCACCTTGCTTTTGTCCGGATAGGACAGATGATT
>ODAI012254803.1_pt1 | contig 13110 bp, 8 predicted proteins | sample 1539321 | NCBI WGS metagenome assembly ODAI01 (sample SAMN02144231, study PRJEB22623) | gut metagenome | biome: sheep rumen | host: Ovis aries | place: New Zealand | reverse complement strand
ATGAACGTGACATCGGGACATTTGGATAGGATTCTGATTATGCCTGATCCCAGTCCCCTGTACCTCATTATGTTGGAACCTATCTTTGAAATAAGCGGGTTTCTTTGGAAGGTGTTGCCTTCTTCTATCATTTCAACGGACATACCTCCGGCTAGAGCTCCCGGACTGATAATCTCGACCCTGTTGTCGAAAATAAGGATTCTAATGGGGGCGGTCCGGATATAGTCTCGGTGAATTAGGGCGTTTTGCAGGGCCTCTTCCAAAGCGTCTACCGGTATTTCCAGTTCCCCGATGGAGTTGAACGACTGGTTGTTCTGAACACTGAACAGGTTCGATTTGAAAAAGTCCATACTTTTCTCGTAGAGTTCGGCAAGGGTTCCCGTTAGTTCCTTGCTGTTTCTGTACTTTGAACCCGACAGGTCGTTACCAAAGAAAGAAACAGCTTTGACCACAAAGGATGGGTAAAAATCTTGCGGCTGGTGCGCAAAAAAGAGAAGTCCAGCCATAGTTGGCGTGTTGTCTTCTGCTAAAATGCTAAGATTCCGTAAGATGCGCTCTTTGTTGCTGCCGAATTCGTGCAATGCCTTCCCCGTCAGTTTATAGATGTAGCCGTCGATCTTGTAGTTGTCCAAGTCTCTGATAGTGCTGTTGCGGACAGGCATTTTGTCGGGATAATAGCTGCCCGATTCTTGAAAAAGGCTGAGTATTTCGGCATTTTCGGTGATGCGCCTTTTGTCGGCCCCCTGTTTAATCCAGATGTGTCCGTTCCAGTCTTTGTAGGGCTTGTTTTTTCCTTCTTCGACGTAGACGAGAAGGAATGCTTTTTCTTCAATCAGAACCACCTCGGTCTGAATGTACAGGGTCGGACGGATTTGTTCGTTAGCGGCATTACCAACCTCTCTCGACGTGTTTTGTATGGTGGCGTAGTCCATTCCAACAAGGTTCCCTGTTTTGTCTTCCACGCCAAACACAATTATCCCTCCTTTGCTGTTGGCAAAGGCTACCATTTCTTCCGCTATCTGCTTTTGGGTGGAGAACTGTCGTTTGAACTGTACGTGGGACGTTTCTCCACATTTGCATATTTTTATTAGTTCTTCTGGTTTCATACTGCTAATTTCTTTTCTTCGCCAAATTTACGTAATAATTCTGATTACTTCGCCATAATTATTTAAATACTTCGTCAAAATTGTGATATCTGATTTTTTCTTCGTCATTTTTTTGGTATAGGAGAGCAAGGTTGACACGTACCGTCTTCCAGACGGAGGGTTGTGTGTGTCTGTCCGGGGGCTTCACCCCCGGTTATTGAGATACCGTCTTCCAGACGGGTGGTGCAAGTGTTCTTTTGGGGCATGCGTTCCGCATACCCGGTTATTGAGGTACTGCCTTTCAGGCAGCAGGGTGGGAGTTCGGTAGTCCGGGGGCTTCACCCCCGGTTATTGAGATACCGTCTTCCAGACGGGTGGTGCAAGTGTGCTTTCCGTGCACGCGTTTCACATACTGGTTATGGAGGTACTGCCTTCCAGGCAGCATAGTGGGAGTTCGGTAGTCCGAGGGCGCTGCCCCCGGTTATTGAGATACCGTCTTCCAGACGGGGACGTTTCCCGGGTATACTCTTCTTCTTCTTGAAACCATTTTTTTTAAAGTGTCAAAATTGGGATTTTATAGCTATATTTGTTGTGTAAAGTGTCAAATTTGATGTTATGGAGAATATTTATATGCTTTCTGATGCGGAGATAACCAACAAGATTTCCGCAAGACTCAAAGAACTGAGACTAAAGCAAAACATATCTCGCCAAGATTTGGCGGTGAGTTCGGGTGTTTCATTGTCTTCTATAGTGCGTATGGAGGATGGCGATATAAAATCGTTCGAGTCATTTCTCAGAATACTAAGGACACTGGGAAAAATTGACGTGTTCATTCCATTGGTTGAGGAGGAACTGATAAACCCGAATGAGTATTTTAAAATGATGCAAGCCAATGCGAAAAAGAAGCGTTTGCGTGCGTCAAAGAGTAATGGTGTAAATAAACAGGAGGATTTAGAATGGTAGATGTCGCACTGGTGAAGATGTATGGCAGGACTGTTGGGTCTGTCAGCTGGGATTCGCGGTATGGAGTGGCTAGGTTTGAATATGATTCTGACTTTGTAAGGAGTGGTATTCAGCCTTCTCCTATACTGATGCCAACAAGAGAAGGCCGAATCTATAGTTTTACAGATCTCAACCAAGAAACTTTTAGAGGACTTCCGGGTATGCTTGCAGATTCTTTGCCTGATACTTTTGGACGGGCTTTGTTTGACAAGTGGCTCTCGTTGACAGGCAGGACGAGCGAAAACTCTATCGAGTCGCTTTGTTACATGGGTAAACGCTGTATGGGCGCGCTTGAATTTGAGCCTGCCATAGAGGGTGCTTCCCGCTCGGAACAGAAAATTGAACTGGACAGTCTGGTCTCTGTCGCAAGGGAGGCGCTTACGTCGAAAGATAGTTTCCAAACCAATTTGAACGATGACAAGAAGAATGCTATTGCTGATATTCTTCGTCTTGGAACTTCTGCTGGCGGACAAAGAGCAAAGGCTGTTATTGCCTACAACAAGATTTCTGGGGAGGTTAGGTCTGGTCAGGTGGATGCCCCTGAAGGTTTCGAGTATTACCTGATTAAACTTGATGGCGTTTCTGCTACTGCAGGCTCTAAGGAAACTGGAAATTACGGACGACTTGAATACTCTTTCGCTAAGTTGGTTCGCGCGTGCGGAATAGATATGGCGGAATGCTCGCTGATTGAGGAAAACGGGAGGACGCACTTCCTTACCAAGCGTTTTGACCGTGTGGACGGTGGAAAGGTGCACATGCAAACCCTTTGTGGTATTGCCCATTACGATTACCGATTGCTGAGGGGCTATTCCTATGAACAGGCGTTTAACATAATGCGTGGGCTGAGATTGTCGTACAAGGAAGCTCAGGAAATGTTTCGAAGGGTTGTTTTCAACGTAGTTGTTAGAAACCAGGATGACCATACGAAAAACATTTCGTTCCTAATGGACAAATACGGCAAATGGAGGCTATCTCCTGCTTATGACATGGGTTATGCGTATAACCCTAATGGCTCATGGACGTCGGCACACCAAATGTCGGTGAATGGCAAATATGACGATATTAACCGAACCGATTTGATGGAACTTGCTGCGCGCAATAATATCCGTAACGCAAATCAAATCATTGATGAGGTTTGTGAAATTTGTGCGGGGTGGCCTCAAATTGCCAAGGAATGTGACGTGCCTCAGACGATGATAGACCGCATAGTGCCTAATATGCTTCTGTCGTTATAAATTATGTTCTGTCTGTTTAGATGGTGTTATAAGTTGATCGGTAGCAAGGTTGGCACGTACCGTCTTCCAGACGGAGGATTTTGTGTGCAGAAGTCCGAGGGCGCTGCCCCCGGTTATTGAGGTACCGTCTTCCAGACGGAGGGTGTGGTGCGTGTCTCCGGGGGCTTCACCCCTGGTTATGGAGGTGCCGTCTTCCAGACGGGTGGTGCAAGTGTGCTTTCCGTGCACGCATTTCACATACTGGTTATTGAGGTACTGCCTTCCAGGCAGCAGGGTGTGGTGCTTGCGTCCGGGGGCTCCACCCCCGGTTATCGAGATACCGTCTTCCAGACGGGTTGTGCGGGTGTGCTTTCCGTGTCTGCGTTCCCTTTCCTGATTATTGAGGTACTGCCTTCCAGGTAGCAAGGTGTGGTGCTTGCGTCTGGGGGCTCCACCCCCGGTTACTGAGATACCGTCTTCCAGACGGAGGGTTGTGTGTGCTGGTCCGAGGGCTTCACCCCCGGTTATCGAGATACCGTCTTCCAGACGGATTTTGTGGCGTGTTGGTCCGAGGGCTTCACCCCGGTTATGGAGGTGCCGTCTTCCAGATGGGTTGCCATCTGCACACGCGTACGTTTTCAGACAGAGTAGCTATGACAGGTGCTCATGCGTTAGTAATAGGTCTTTAAATAGACTGGTTTCTCGAAAAAAGGCGTGTGTATACGTTAATTTAGATTTAAAACACTAATTTTGTTATTATCGTAATGTGTGTTACGGTAACCGTGGTTACGATATTTTAGGTTTTATAGTGCGTATGAAGTTTTACAACAGAGAAAAGGAATTGGAGACGCTTAGGAAAATCCAGCGTTTGTCTTGTTCGGAAAGCCAGATGACGGTTGTTACGGGCAGAAGGCGAGTTGGCAAAACCCAATTGCTGCTTAAGGCTTGCGAAGGACAGGTCACACTCTATTTCTTTGTTTCTAGGAAGTCGGAGACGTTGCTCTGTAAGGACTTTACTGATGAAGTGCGAGAGAAACTGAGGATGCCTATAGGCGAATTCCAATCGTTTGGTAAATTGTTTGAAGCTCTGCTACTGTTGTCGGAAAACCTGTGTTTCAACTTGATTGTCGACGAGTTTCAAGAGTTTTTGAGAATCAATCCTTCTGTGTATGGCGACATGCAGAAGTATTGGGACTTGCACCATAAACGGGGAAAGATGAACCTGCTGGTAAGTGGGTCGGTCAACTCGTTAATGCACAAGATATTTGAGAACAGTAAAGAACCGTTGTTCGGCCGTGCTGGCTGTATAATAAGGTTGAAGGCTTTTGGGGTGAAAACGCTGAAAGAGATTTTGGCAGACCACAATCCCTCGTATAGTAACGACGACTTGCTCGCTTTGTTTTCTATAACGGGTGGCGTGGCTTGGTATGTGGAATTACTGATGAAGTATGGTTGCTTCAGCGTGCGGCAAATGCTTGATGCTGTTTTCGACGAGAACTCGCTATTTCTTCAAGAAGGGAAAAATGTGCTTGTTGAAGAGTTTGGCAAAGAGTACGCTGTTTATTTCTCTATTTTGGAATGCGTTGCCCGCGGTTTATGTACAAGGGGGGAGATTGAATCGTATTTGGGCAACGTTGAGACTGGGGGCTATTTGGCCCGGCTTGAAAGAGATTATGAGATTTTGAGGGTTAGGCAACCTCTTTTCTCTAAACCGAACAGCAAGCAGGTGCGTTACTACATTGGCGACAACTTTTTGTGCTTCTGGTTTCGTTTTGTTTATAAATACCAGCGGTACATTGAGTCTGGTAGTCTTTCGTTGTTGCGTGAAATTGCCGGGCGAGACTATCCGGTGTTCTCGGGATTGATGCTCGAACGTTATTTCCACCGGCTTTTTTCTGAAAGGCAGTGTTATACAGCCATTGGCGGATTTTGGGATAGGTCTGGTGAAAATGAGATTGATTTGATTGCTGTAAATGAAGTGGAAAAACGTATAGATATATGTGAGGTGAAACGCCAGGCCGATAACATTAGTCTGCCAGTGCTTACTGAAAAGTCGAAGGCTTTTTTTGCTAAAAATACGCAGTTGAAAGGCTTTGAAACGTCGTATGTGGGCCTTTCGTTAGACGATATGTAGCATTCTGCCATTATCGTAACCTGTGTTGCAGTAATGGCGGTTGCACTGTTTGTTTTTTGGAGATGTGATTTTTTCGTGTGTGTGCTGGGGTTTCGCCCGACGGCTGTTTTGCAAATCCGAAAACTTTCTGTAAATTTGTTCAAGTGCCACTAGGCCTTTATGGACAGTGACATACTGACGAAAAGACTTTTCGTCGCATTCTTTTTTGTGAGGTAAGAACGAAAAATTCCGGCCAGAATTGTCTATGCTCCTCACAGACAGGAGTGCGCCTGACTATAGGCGCACCCTTTCTGTGTATGCATAGATGGGTTTTCACCTTGGCCGGAGTTCTCCCAGTTCTTATGCGCAGATTGGGTGCGTTTTCTTTTTTCTAAATAAACTATCAATTGAAAAAACTCCGGCCAAATGAGTAAACACACAATTGATCGTCAAGCCCTTGCTATGCGCATACGGCAGCTGGAGGGGCTGACCAACGACGAGAAGGCAGCCCTGCTGGAACTGCTGAACACCCGAAAGAAATACGGATTGGTATGGGAAGACAAGCCTGAACAGGTGGAAGAGGATCTGCGCAGTAAGATTCCTGTCTTCACCGAGGTGAAAGACCGTGCCATCATCAACGATACCCCTAACGAACATTACCCCAACCACCTGCTTATTGAGGGCGACAACCTGCAAGCCCTCACCACCCTGGCCTACACCCACGAGGGCAAGATTGACGTTATTTATATTGATCCACCGTATAACACCGGTAACAAGGATTTTATCTACAACGACCGCTTTGTAGACAGTGAAGACAGCTACCGCCACAGCAAATGGCTCTCGTTTATGAGCAGGAGGCTGGAGATTGCAAAAAGGTTGCTGTCGGAAAAAGGCGTTATCTTTATCTCTATTGACGATAATGAACAGGCGAACCTGAAGCTTTTGTGTGATGAGGTGTTTGGGGAGATTAATAGTATAGGACCATTTATCCAGAATAAGATGAATGCCAAAAATGACACGATAAATATTCAGAAGAACCATGAATATATAATGTGCTATAGGAAACAGCCAAATTATAGAGACAGTTCTATGACAACTATATCTCCAAATATTATTGTTGAGAAGGATGTTGTAAAAGAGGTCTTTAAAGAGAGAAATGAGTTTTATTATTTGAATGATTCTATAACGACTAGAGGTGAAGGGGGAACATTAAATGCACGTCCTAATTTGGGTTATTCTTTTTACTACAATCCGGAAACGAAAGTATTGGTACCCATTGCTGATTATGACATAGAATTAGCCAAAACAAGTAATGAAATAGATAAGGTTTATACAGACAATCAAGATTTGACCAGTAATGGTTTTATAATCATACGTCCTCCATTTGTAAGAGGAAAACTTGGATGTTGGACATGGGATATAAACAAAGCGAAAAGGGATATAAAGGATTTGTATGTAAAAGGAACCAAAAATCGATATAATGTCCATAAAAGAACTTTTGTCCCTTCTGAGTGTGTAAAAGAAGAGAATGGTAGGTATTATTATACAGAAAGGGTATTTTCCAATTCTAGAAGTATTTTAGACTATTCAACTAATGAGGGAACAAATGTATTTAAGTCAATTCTTGGGGACAACACTGATTTCAACAATCCCAAAAATGTGGAGATGTTGAAATATATTATTGTTGCTAGTTCTATAAAAGATTCAATTACCATCCTCGACTTCTTTGCTGGCAGTGGCACGACCCTGCATGCCACCATGCAGTTAAATGCCGAAGACGGCGGCCAGCGCCAGTGTATATTGGTTACGAACAACGAGAACAACATCTGCGAGGAGGTGACCTACGAGCGCAACAAGCGCGTCATTAACGGCTACACCACACCCAAGGGCGAACAGGTGGAGGGCCTGCACCACAACAACCTGCGCTACTACAAAACCGAACTGGTGGAGCGTGAGAACAGCCAGCAGAACCGCAAGGCACTGATGAAGGCCAGTGCCGACCTGCTCTGCATAAAGGAGGACATCTATACCGAAAAAGACGAATTGAACGGTACCAAGTTCAACAAACAGTATATCCGCTTCTACCAAGACGGCGACCGCTCTATGCTCCTGGTCTTCGACCCGCGCGCTATCGATTCCGTGGTGGAAAGGTTAGGCGGGATGGCGTTTGCCCGCCCCGTAAAAGTGTACGTCTACTCGGCCGACGAGTACCCTTATACCGACGACTTTGCCCCCGTGGCCGACAAGGTGCAGCTGGTGGCCCTGCCTACCGCCCTGCGCAAGGCCCTGCAAAACGTGCTGCCCGCTGACGGACCACAACGCCCGGTTGAGGGCATGGAACCCGCTGCGGACGCAACCGCCGACGGCGATTTGTTTAACCAACCAACAGGGGAGGAATAAGTTATGCTGACACTGAAGAACTACCAACGCGAGGCCGTGGACGAACTGAAGAAAAAGGCCGTCAAACTGCTCAATTCCGGACAGAAAAGGAAGAAACTCGGATTCAAGGCCCCTACGGGCTCGGGCAAAACGGTGATGGCCAGCGCCTATATGGACGAGCTGGCGGCTTATGCCTGGCAAGAGGGCTCACCCTACGGGCAGTTTGCCTTCATCTGGCTGTCGCCCAACATGCTGCACCTGCAGAGCTTCCAGTCGGTGCTCAACTACTTTGCCGAGAGCCGCGGCCTGCACCCCGTGAAGTGGAACGACGTGAACCCCAGCGAGGGGCTGAAAGCCAACGATGTGCTGTTCCTCAACTGGCAGAGCATCAACAAAGACAACGCCATCTTGATACGCGACAACGAGACCAACCGCACCCTGGGGCAGCTGGTGCACCAAACGAGCGCCGGCAACAACCTGACCATTGTAGCGATGATAGACGAGGAGCACTACTTCGCTTCGAACTATAAAAACCAGAGCGACAATGCGCTTCGACTGATTAACCCTGCGCTGGAGGTGCGCATTTCGGCCACACCGAAAAGTTCGTTCGACGATATAGTCGTCATACAGCGGAGCGACGTGATAGCCGAAGAGATGATCAAACAGTCGGTCTGCCTCAATCCGGCCGTTAAAAACAACGTAGAGAGCGGCCTGACCATGAACCAGAGCCTGCTGAAGCAGGCTCTGGAGCGTCGCAACTGTCTGGCCGAGCTGTACCGCAGGGAAGGCAGCGCGGTGAATCCGCTCCTGCTTATCCAGTTGCCCAACGACACCAAGGAGAGCCTGAACGCGGAAGAACGGACCCTGAAAGCGGAGGTGGAAACGTACCTGAGGGCAGAATGCGACATCACGACCGACAACGGCCGCCTGGCCGTGTGGCTGAGTAACGAGAAGAAGAATCTGGAAGGCTTGGAGCAGAAAGACAGCCTCTGCGAGGTACTGCTCTTCAAGCAGGCCATTGCCCTGGGTTGGGACTGTCCGCGGGCGCACGTGCTGCTCATCTTCCGCGAAATGAAGGATGTGACCTTCACCACCCAGACGGTGGGGCGCATACTGCGTATGCCGGAACTGAGGCACTACACGCAACCAGATCTGAACGTAGGTTTCGTCTACACCAACCTGAGTGCCGAAGTGGTGCAGGTGGCGGCCGACGATATGGACTACCTGAGCACCATAGTGGCACACCGCCGTCTGGAAGTGCCCGACCTGCAACTGCCCAGCATCTTTATTGACCGACACCTGCTGCGTAACCGTCTTTCCAGCAAGATAAACGGTATACTCCGGAGAAAGTTCGGTAGCGAGAAGTGGTTTGGCACCAAGGGAGTGCTCCCGCTTCCTGACGACGACGGAGGTAGTACAGAGCCGGATGCCGACGACGATGTGTACGCCAAAAACCGGCAGAAAGCGGAACAACGCGGTTTCTTGATGGACGTGAAGCGCATATTCGTCACCATTCCGAGCAACACGCAGTTGTCTGACGAAGAGGGTATCATAACAGTGACCGACACCGAGCGAATGGCGGTGACGCAGGGCGAACTGCGGGCACTGCTGCTGCGGTTCTGCCGGCAGCACGTCGGGCATCTGGCCCCCGCCGACAGTGTGGGCATACTGCGCACGGCGCTCATCAACATAATGGAGGAGTTCTTCGGCTTTATAGAAGACGAGTCCATAAAGGTGTTGCTGCACAGCCGGAACCAGGGTAAGTTTGCCGCCATCGTCGACGAGGCGGTTGCCGATTTCGAGAAAATGCTGCATGAGAGTGGAAAAGACCCGGAAAACAACATAAAGGTGGTCGATTTCGAGTGGCAGCTGCCACAACACCGCATCTACAACCTGAAGCAGCACATTAGCCGCGAGAACGAGATAAGGCACCATGCGCTAGAACCCTTCTTTGAAGACGCCGACGCCTCGTACCCCGAGTACCGTTTCGCCCGCCTGCTCGACAACGACGACAACGTGCAGTGGTGGTACAAGAACGGCGACAACGGCAAACAGCACTTTGCCGTGCCGTATACCAACCAGAAAGGCGAGGTGCACGCCTTCTACGTCGACTTCATCGTCTGCACCCAGCCCGACGACAAGGGCGTGTCGACCATCTGCCTGTTCGACACCAAGACCGCCGGTAGCGATGTAGACGCACCCGAAAAGCACAATGCGCTGGTAGACTACATTAACCAGTGGAATAATCCGGTTGTGACAGAGGGGCAAAATGAGAAAGAAACAGAAATAATAATGAAGGCACAACAGAAAAACACCCGTATGGTGGGCGGTGTCATTATAGAAGATGCAAAGACCGAAGGCAACTGGTACTACTCGCCACTGCACATCGACACCACCGACAACCATAACGGCTGGGAATTATTAGAGTTTAATAGGATAAGGAAAGGAGAGTGAGAGGATGGCAAAAGGCATAGACAACACTTTCGTCAATTATGGCATCCGAAAGGAAGATATGGCGATAATAGAGCGGCTGGCCGAAGAGGCGGAGCTCGATATGGACTGGATAAAGGAAGACATCTTGAAAGAGTACCACACCAAGCGCGTCAGTTCGACCGAGGTGAGCGAACAGGTGGTGGAGGGCGTGATTAGGAACGCCATCAAGAAAATTAAATAATGCGGGCTTATGCAGATTAAACAGATTAAGGCACACAACTACAAGACGTATCTTGACCTCTGTCTCGACCTGTCGGTTACCGATCCCAACCGCCCCATCATTTTGATAGGCGGTGAGAACGGCGGTGGTAAAACGACCCTGTTCGAGGCTATTTACGGAGCCCTTTACGGCTTGAAGATTGAGAATGCCGACCACTTCCAGGAACTGTTGAATGCGGGTGCCCTGGCCTCCGAGAAACCGGAAATAGTGCTGGAAATCGTCTTCACCGGCTGGGTGGCGGGTAGCGAGAAGAAATATGTTCTGCATCGCACCTACAGGTTGAACGACGCCCGCAGGCCGCTGGAAAGCGTTTACCTGAACATGGATGGCAGTACCTACGGATATGGTACGGCTACACCGCCGAGCAAGCGTGCCGAGGATGAAGAACAGGTGAACAAAATCATTAAGGCCAATCTGCCCGAGGAACTGAGCCGCTACTTCCTGTTCGATGCGATGAAGAGCAGCCAGCTGCTCGATGCCGGCGTCTTCTCGGCTATGATTCGCGACAATGTGGAGAATGTGATGGGCTTCAAGAAGTACCAGCAACTGCGGCAGGCGGTTGAGAACATACAACAGCAGAAGGCGAAAGAACGGCTGGAGGCCGAACAGGAGGCGAAAGAGTATGAAGACCTCTGCAACCAGAAAAAAGGGAAAGAAAAGGATTTGGTAGACAACGCTGCCGACCAAGAGCGGTTGAACAAACTGCTGATTGCAGAAAAAGACAACTACGAGGCGGCGAAAGCCGGCGCTACCGAGACCCAGAACCTGCAACTGCAGATTGATGCGATAGACGGTCAGATAAAGGATATACAGAAAAGGGCGAATGAGTATGAGGAAAGCCTCAAAAACTTTACAAAAGAGTTCGAGAAGAACGCCTCTATTCCCTACCTGGCGGCTGAAATGGCCAACGAGATAGACCGCCTGCTGAAGGTGAAGGAGCAGGCCCGCAAGAACGGGGCCAGTGCCTATACACCGCAGATGGTGGACGAGATTATAGAGAAGGCGGTGGCGCACCTGAAAGAACTGCAACTGCTGCCCGACAGCGTGAAAGCTGCCGATGTGGCGGCCTACATCATGTCGGTGCAGAAAAGCAAGGAGGCGGCCGACGAGTACGCCTATCTCGACGAAGACGAGGTGCGGGCGCTTGCCGACTGTGCCAAGGGCAGTTTTACCAACCTCTTCCTCACCCTCGACAACCTGCGTCCGGGCCTCAATACCGAGTTGGAATCGGTGCCCGACTTGCAGAAACAGAAGGAAACTTTGCAAACAGCACTGGTAAAGGGCAACGATGCCCTGATTAACCAGTACGACGGCTGGAAGGCGGAACTGGAACAGCTGAAAATGGCCGAAGAAGATCTGAAGGGTCAGATTGAGGTGCTGAAAAAGCGCATCAACACTTTCGACATACAGGTGCAACAACAACCCGACAAGAAGTACGATACCCTGGTGAAACTGGAAGATTTCTTCAGAAAGGTGACCGACCAGCTGCTACAGACCAAGAAAACCCGCATCGAGCAGGAAATGCAACAGGCGCTGAACCGTATGCTGCTTTCGTACGAGGGACAGATAGACCGGGTGGAGCTGGCCGACAGTATGGAGAACTTCAACATAAAGATGTACCACAAGGCGGGCAACCCGATAGCTCTTTCGCAGTTGAACACCGCTTCGAAACAGATCTTCATACAGGTGCTGTTGAAAGTGCTGCGCAGCCTGGGCGACTACAATCCGCCGGTGATGATCGACACAGTGATGGGCGTGCTCTCGGAGAAAAGCCGCGACTTCTTGATGGAGGAGTACTTCCCCGACCTGGCCGAACAGACCATACTGCTGTGCACCACTACCGAGATACGGCCCGACAGCGACTACGAGAAACTGGAGCCGTTTATCGCAAAAACCTACACCTTGCAACGCAGTGCCGAGACGCAGAGCAGCGAAGTGGTGGAGGGCTATTTCGGCACATTATTAAAGTAAAGAAGGCTTATGGAAATATCATTCGATAATTTGAGGCAGGCCGAACGTCTGATGGATGATTTGGAAGAACTGCGCGACAAAATAGACAATCGGATAAACTTAGGAAAAGAGGCGGCCGAAGATTTGCAGGTGAACATAAGTAACAATGCCGTTATGCGTATCTGCCTGTTGGCCGGGCTATCGCAAAAAGGAGAGCGGGACATGGAGGCGGTGAGAAAGATAAAGAACTCGACTAACCAGATTTATGCCACGCTTTTTGCACGAGAGAAATCGCTCTATTCCGCACTGCTGAAACTCCGCTACAACGCATACGGGATAGACTGGAAAGACAACATATTGTTGTCGCATATTCTGGCTTATGAGATGCTCAGGGGTAGAGACTTCTTGCTGCAGGGCGACCATTTGGAGGCGTTGCTGCATGCAGTGCCGTCGCATTCTACCTTTGGCGAGATACCGAAACTGAACCTGGTGGTTGGGAACTACAACGGCGATATGGATGCCGTGATTGACATTAACAGCCGTAGCATCAGCAACTCGCAGATTCTGGTAGCTGGAGCCACGGGCTCGGGCAAGACCAACCTGCTGATGGCGCTGATGAGCCAGTTCCGTGCGCTGAGCGTCGAGACCCGCTAT
>ODAI013055413.1_pt1 | contig 13111 bp, 10 predicted proteins | sample 1539321 | NCBI WGS metagenome assembly ODAI01 (sample SAMN02144231, study PRJEB22623) | gut metagenome | biome: sheep rumen | host: Ovis aries | place: New Zealand | reverse complement strand
TCGATTCTCTTGTCCTGAAGAAGAATGTCGTAAGAGATATTCTTTTTGATCCGGTGCTCATACTCTTTGTATTCCACACCCCCTTCCCTTCGATCCATCTTCCCGGAAAAGATAGGATTCGATTCTTTAATTAGTTCTTCTTTAATTTGTTTATCTTTATTTAATTGCGTTGGATTATCCAACGTAGGTTCTTCCAACGTTGGTTTTTCCAACGTTGGATTATCCAACATTGGATTTTCCAATATAGGTTCTTCTGATATAGAACCATCAGCTGTTTGTGGATACTCGTAGATAACATAGTCCGTTCCACGAAGACGTCCTTTTTCGTCACGTTCACGAACTCTCGTAATGTATCCGGCTTCTTCTAATTCTCTGATCGCTGCCCGTATGGCATCAATCTTTTCTTTATTGATCTTAGCCAGCCCGGCAAGTGTATAGTCCCAGTCCACCGGAAGGGACAGCATTTGAGACAGCAAGCCTTTTGCTTTTAAGGATAGGGTTTTGTTCCTAAGATGGTGATTGCTCATCACCGTATACCCTTTGTTTTTCTCGACCCTAAAAACAGACATGTCACACCCCCGTTCAATATGTGTTTATGTATCCGCATTCCTTGAAAGAGGAAGCCGTAGAGTTTATTGAAATCCTAACGCCCCCGAAGGGATATTGCTTATTCGGGATGAATTCCTTCGATCGATCACAATTCATCCCATGTATGGGTCAGGTGGATCCATCCAGGCAATCACTTTAACCATGGGTCTGGATCCATGCCAATGCCCGTCCTTATAGCTGGCTGAATCAGTACTCCTGATTCCTCCCACAGAAGATATGCACGTAACCAGTTTCTTTTTTCCATCCCATGGAAGCCCTTCCGTGGTCGGAATCCATCGACCTGCCCGATGATCATAGTCCACTATCTCTCTGAACGCACAGCCTTCATAGGGATACCAGCAGCACATATCAATATGAATGCATCCTAAACAGTATTCTTTTGCAGTTTCAGTTTGAACTTTGATCAATTGCTCTAAAGATTCTTCTATAACACATGTTTTCTGATCGATCTCTTCGCTCATCCTAATCTCACCTCACAGTCCTGGGGCAAATGCTACCCAAAATAAAAAGGACAGGTATTAAATCCTGTCCTCACACATAATATCCAATATCAAAAACTATTAGCTGTATGACAACCCTACCTGGCCTTACTCATAAAAAAAAGCAGTCCAAATGAACTGCTTTTTTGTTCTGTAAGAAACAGTATGTTATACATCTAAAATTGATTATAACTATTAATTTTTGGGTCAAATCTTTTGACCCAATCGCCTGACCCATCGTCTGACCCATGGGGTGCGATATTTTATGGTATTTTGCGACATTTTATGGATATCAGTAGATTTCATTAATCAGCCGAACCCATTGAAAAATGGACAAAACCACCACCTTCCTACGAAGTTTTTAATTACTATCCTAAAGGCCTCAGCCCTGCATCTGCTTCGCTACTTCTTCTGCGAAGTTTTCTTCCTTCTTTTCGATGCCTTCGCCGACTTCGAAACGAACGACCTGAGCGATGGAGAGGTTCTTGTCAACGGTACCGAGGTACTTCGCAACAGACTGCTTTCCGTCTTCTGCTCTTACGTAGGTCTGATCCAGCAGGCAGATGTCTTTCAGCTGCTTGGAAACACGGCCGTCAACCAGACCCTTGAAGATCTTGTTTTCGGTGATGTTTGCCTTGTCAGCAACAGCCAGTCCAGCCAGCTTGGTCTTGCCTTCTTCGGAGATGAAGTTCGGCAGGTAGTTGAAGTTGAAGCCCTTGTCTGCTCTCTTTTCCTGGAGAGTAGCGGTATCTTCTGCACTCCAAACGCCGTCTACTGCCTTGTCCAGCAGAGCGTTTAAGATCGGTTTCGGAAGTGTGAACGGATCGTTCAGTGCACTTTCCAGAGTAATGTTCTTGATATTAGCCAGTTCTGCATCGGAGATCTCGTCTCTGGAAACATACTGCGGATTCATCGCAGCCACCTGCATCGCGATATTGGTCAGTGCTTCCTTGTTTGCATCGTTAGCTTCGCCTGCGCCCGCAACGATAACGCCGATCCGGCCGCCGCCGTGGATGTAGGAAGTGAGAACGTCGCCGGATACTTTCCGGATCCGTCTGATGGACATGTTCTCACCGATCTTGGCGATCTTGTCTGTGAGGACTTCCCCTACTGTGGAACCTTCAAAAGCCATAGCCTTGAATGCTTCGATATCATCGCTTTCCGCATTCAGTGCCAGCTTAGCCAGACCTTCTACGAAAGAAACGAACTCTTCGTTCTTGGAAACGAAGTCTGTTTCGGAGTTGACTTCTACGATCGCAGCAGTTTTGCTGTCATCAGAAAATGCGATTCTGACCAGTCCTTCTGCAGCAGTTCTTCCGGCCTTCTTGGCAGCCTTTGCCAGGCCTTTTTCTCTCAGGAACTCGATCGCTTTTTCCATATCGCCATCGGTTTCCACCAGAGCTTTTTTACAATCCATCATGCCTGCCTGAGTTCTTTCACGCAGTTCTTTTACCATTGCAGCTGTTACAGCCATGTATATCACTCCTTAAATGTAATTCTCGTAATTATTCTGCAGCTTCTTCAGCAGCCGCTTCTTCTTCGCCTTCAGCCGGAGCTTCGCCCGGATCCATCTGTTCGCCCTGCTTAGCTTCGATAACAGCATCTGCCATCTTGCCGGTGATCAGGCGGACCGCTCTGATCGCATCGTCGTTTGCCGGGATGATGTAGTCTACATCGTCCGGGTCACAGTTGGTGTCTACGATGCCGATGATTGGAATGCCCAGGATACGAGCTTCTCTGACAGCGATCTTTTCCTTCTTCGGGTCAACGACGAACATTGCAGCCGGTGTGCCCTTCATATCTTTGATACCGCCCAGGAACCGTTCCAGTTTTTCCAGTTCGTGACGCAGCTTCATAACTTCTTTCTTGGTCAGTTTTTCGAAAGTGCCGTCCACTTCCATTTCTTTGATTTCGTTGAGTCTCTTGATCCGGCCGCTGATGGTCTTGTAGTTGGTCAGCATGCCGCCCAGCCATCTCTGGTTGACGTAGAACATTCCGCATCTCTTTGCTTCTTCTTCGATAGCGTCCTGAGCCTGTTTCTTGGTTCCTACGAACAGGATCGGGCGACCGGTCTTAACGGCTTCCTGCATGAATGCATAAGCTTCGTCGATCTTCTTAACGGTCTTCTGTAAGTCGATGATGTAGATGCCGTTTCTTTCTGTGAAGATGTACTCTACCATTTTGGGGTTCCATCTTCTGGTCTGGTGTCCGAAATGTACGCCTGCTTCCAGTAACTGTTTCATTGAGATGATTGCCATTGTATTTCCTCCTTGGTTATTCCTCCACCCTGTTTTTCTCCCAGACTACCCGAAAATCCAACGTTTCCGAGCACCATCTGCGAATCGCAGGGTGTGTGTTTTTGCCGGACATCTTTCTTGGCACAAAAAATGTCCTTGAATATTATATACAATACACAAGGACATTGCAAGGATTATTTTCGTTCTCAGACCTTCTTTCTCAACATAAAAAAGGCGTCCACCGGCTTCTCCATCCGGATCTTCACGATCTGCTGGGCGTGGGGGGCTGATTCGATGGGCTGCCCGTTTTCATCCAGCATCTCAGTCAGTTCCTGTTCGAAGAAATCCGCTCCCGGTCCGAAGACTTCCACCCTGTCACCGATCACCATCTTGTTCCGCTGTTCCACAGTGGCCAGTCCGGTATCCCCGTCGTAGTCCTTCACCAGCCCCAGGAATGCGTATTCTTTGATGTAGTTGCTGGTGCCGTAGTTCTGCTCCGACTCGCCGGGCTTGTCGAAGTAGAAGCCTGTGGTGAAATCCCGGTGGCTGACTTTGCAGAGTTCTTCCATCCACTTCGGATCATACTGCCACCCTTCCGGATCCTGCAGATACGCGTCGATGGCCTTCCGGTAGGCTCCCACTGTCACCGCCACATAGAAAATGCTCTTCATCCTGCCTTCGATCTTGAAGGAATCAATGCCGGCTTCCACCAACTCCGGGATGTGGGCGATCATGCACAGATCCTTGGAATTGAAGAAGTAGGTCCCCCGGTCATCCTCCTCCACGGGGATGTATTCGCCGGGCCGCTGCTCCTCCACCAGGGCATATTTCCACCGGCAGGGGTGGGAGCAGGCCCCCCGGTTGGCATCCCGATGGGTCATAAAGTTGCTCAGAAGGCACCGCCCGGAATAGGAAATGCACATGGCGCCGTGAACGAAGGACTCGATCTCCATATCCTCCGGCGTATGATCCCGGATCCCCCGGATCTCTTCAAAGGACAGTTCCCGGGCCGTGACGATCCGCTTCACCCCCATAGAATGCCAGAAGGCCGCCGAAGCGTAATTGGTGGTGTTGGCCTGGGTGCTGAGGTGGATCTCCGCCTGCGGCATCACCTGCCGGATCTGCCAGATGACTCCGGGATCCGAAACGATGAACCCGTCGATGGGGATCGGCGCGATCTCCTTCAGGTAGTTTTCCAGCTGTTCCATGTCTTCGTTGTGAGCGAAGATGTTGATGGTCATGTAGACCTTCCGTCCCCGCTGGTGGGCATATTCCGTCCCCTCCCGGATCTCCGGAACGGACAGATTCCCCGCTCCTGCCCGAAGGCTGAACAGTTCTCCGCCGAAATACACCGCATCCGCTCCGTATTCCACTGCGATCTTCAGTTTTTCCAGGTCTCCTGCCGGGGCCAGCAGCTCCGGTCTGCGTTTTTCTGCCATGTTCTCTCCTCGTGCCTTTTCCCGGTCCGTCTTTTGACAGACCCTTCGCTTTCTGTTACAATCTCTACCATGAAGACTACCATAAAAAGAAGGACCTATCAAGCGATTTACCGCTTACTGAACTACATAACGCCTTTGACAACGGACTGCGGCGCCCTTTGCGGTGCGGCCTGCTGCACCAGCGAAGAGGAGGACATGATCATTTACCTGCTGCCGGGGGAAGAAAAGCTGTTTACCCGCCGGGAGGAGTGGCTGATCTGGGACTATGACTATGCGGAGGATTACGATTTCCCGGAATCCTGGCACGGCAAAGTCTATTATGTCCGCTGCAAAACGGCTCCAAACTGTCCCCGGGAAATGCGGCCCCTCCAGTGCCGGTTCTTTCCGGTGACACCTCACCTGACGGAAGACGGGCAGCTCCGTCTGATCTGGTATCCGGATGAGCTCCCCTATGGCTGCCCCCTCCTGGAGCAGCGGATGGAACTGGAGCCCCGGTTCATCAAAGCCGTCTATACGGTCTGGAAACATCTGATCCGGGACCCTCTCATCTACGACCTGGTGGAATTCGACTCTTCCGACCGGGACGAGGACGAATTGGAGTTTTTAGTTTAGGAATAAGGCAGAAGATTTTAGATAGAAGAAAAGATCCCTCGCTTCACTCGGGATGACACGTATGCTGTCATCCTGAGTGAAGCGAGGGATCTTTAATTTCTTTATTCTTGAGACTTCTGTCTCCTGACTCACTTCACCTGCCGCACGATGATGTGGGTCTGCTGGTTCACGGTGCCGTCCGCTTCACAGTAGACGATGAGGTTGATCCCCTTCTGGATCAGGAGGGAATAATAATAGTCAGTCCACCCGAAATCCCCATTATCCTTGTGCATGGAGCCCCATTTCTCATTGGGGATAAAGGGGTCGAATTCGATGATCTGTTCCAGAGCCACGCTGACACCGGTGCAGACCGCATCTTCTCCGGGCATCCCGTCGCTGCCGTTCTTCCCTTTGTACATAATGTACATGCTGTCCGGGAAGCCTTTGTGATAGTAGACCCCGCCGGCCCAGTCTTCATATTTATTGAGGACGCCGAAGGATTCTTCGATGGTTGCCCGGTCCTGTCCCAGTGGTGAGATGTACCAACTGCTCAGGACAGCTGCCCGGATCTTTTCTTCATTCGGAAGCTTTGCCAGATCAACGGTGTTCTCGTCGGTCGCGGCAGCTTCTGTCTGCTGACCTTCGCCGGATTCCTCACCTTCGCCCTCTTCCGTGGCTCCGCTGTTGATGACCTTGATCTGGGTATCAGGGGTCCCCAGGTCGTCCAGGATCATCCTTTCCATGGTCACGCTGTCGTAATCGCTGATCTTATCCCCCGATTCGGTTTCCTTGACTTCCGTATCCTCTTCCACCTGACCGGCTTCCGTGGTGTGGTGGAACCGGTCCATCAACGAGGGCACTACATTGTTCACCAGGGCTTTTACCCCAAAATAGCCGCCCACGGCGATGATCAGGATCAACAGCAGTGCAAACACATAGAAGCGTTTTTTGAGCCGTACGGGTCTCTTTTGCCTTCTGTTTCTGCTTCCCCCGGCATTTCGTCCGGAGGATCTCCCGGAAGTCTTTTTCCGGGAAGTGTTCCGCCTTCTGCGGTCGTCCACTCTTTGGGGTTCCTGACGGCGTCTGCCGCTGTCGCTTTGGTACCGGGCATCTCCCCGCCCGGCAGCAGTTCTTCGATACTCGTATTCCGAATATCCGCTGTATCCATTCCGGGGTCGGTACCCGTATTCCCGGTCTCCCCGGTATTCATAACGGGGATCGTACCCGTAGGATCTCTCAGATTGCTGTGTATGGGAACGCCGATAGTCGGCGTATTCTCTGTCTTCATAATACCGACGGGAGTCGGTCCGCCGGGATTCACCCGGATATCGGTTGGAGCTGGATCTGTTCACTGGCCTGGAAGAATTCTGCTGTTTCCGCTGTTTTCCACTATTCTTTCTATTTGCCATTGCTTTTCCCTTTTTCTCACTATTTCCATGAAATAACAGGTTTTTACACTATTATTTTATCATTTACAGATGGATAATGCAACTCCATCCCCGATGGCCAGCAAAGAAGTTTCCAGTTCTTCGTCCTCGGTCAAAAACCTCAGATACTCGTCCATCCGACGGGCTATCGTCTTGTGTCTGCGCTGGGGGATGAAGGATTCGTCACAGGGCATACCCTTGTACAGAACGTTGTCGGAGACGATAATGGTTCCGGGTGCCATGTTTTTTTTGCACAGATCAAAGAAACGGTGGTATTGGCCTTTGGCGGCATCGATAAAGATCAGATCAAAGACTCCTTCGATCTCCGGCAGCACCTCCGCAGCATCTCCGTGGATCACCCGGATCCTCTCCTCCAACCCTGCTTCTTTTACATTGGCACGGGCTTTGTGGACAGAGCGTTCCCGGTTTTCGATGGTGGTGATCCGGGCCTCCGGCGCCGCCTGGGCGAAACAGATCGCGGAATATCCGATGGCCGTGCCGACCTCCAGAATGTGTTTCGGCCGGCTGATCCGACAGAGGGTGTACAAAAACCGCTCCATGTCCCGGGTGATGATCGGCACAAGCGTCTTCTCCGCCGTCTCCCTCATCCGGATCAGCTGTTCGTCGTCCTGTCGATACAGGGAATACACATAATTCTCGATCAATTCCGGTGTTAAAATACTCATTTCCTTGCCGCTCCCCTTGCATTTGTTTTACCATTTTATTGTGTTTCACCCGCCCTGTCAAGGCAGCCGCGGCCACTCTATATTAAAAGAAGATTACATCTGTGCGGGAATCCTTTATTTTGTAGTGGTTTGAGGTATAATGCAGGTTGGAGTAAAACATATTGTAGCAAGATTGGAGTGAACAGCTGTAATGAAGAACAGACGAGCAGGAATACTGATCATCTTCCTGATCCTCTTCACGGTGGCAGGATCCGCTTCTGCCCCCGCCGGCACCCTGAAGGATCTCGCCGGAGCCCCTGCCTTGGACTCTCACACAATGAAGTCCGCGGTGGTGAATGCCGGCAGTGAGATCGGGCAGGAAATAAAAGAAAAAGGACCTGGCGGCGATGTGAACGCATCCGCTGAGAGTCCTGATGAAGAAACCGTATTTGCCAACCCGAAAGAAGCAGAAACCGCGATCCGGGAGTCGACGGCCGACGTATTGGACAGTGCCTCCGGCGTGATCGCCGCTTCCGATACTTCGGCTTATGTGGATAATGAGATCTACGTGACTTATCGGGACGGATCCGATGAAGTAGTGAACTGCAGCAGCCCCGGCGAAGTGGAACAAAACCTGGCCCGGCTGTCGGAGGACAAAAACGTGGCTTTCCTGCAGCCCAACTACACCTATACCATGGCGGAAGGTCCGGAGCCGGAAGAAGACGAAACAGAAGTCATACTTCCTCCGAATGACCCTTATTTCGGAAAACAGTGGGCTCTGTACAACGACGGCACCTTTGAGATGGACGCTCAGCAGTCCCACCCGGAGTACGATAATCCGCTGGGGCAAAACACCGGTGACGGAACATCTCCGGCAAAGACCGGCACCGACATCCACTACCTGGATGCCTCACAGATCTTTCATGATTCTCACAGGGAGATCATCATCGCCCTGATCGACACCGGCATCGACTACACCCACCCGGACCTCCGGGATGCATTCTGGACCAATGAAAAGGAAGTCCCCGGCAACCGGAAAGACGACGACGGGAACGGTTATGTCGATGACGTCTATGGGTGGAACTTTTTCGGCAACAACAACAAAGTCCTGGCGGACCGGCAGGAAGTCCACGGGACCCACGTAGCCGGGATCCTGGCCGCTTCTTCCGGGAATGGCCTGGGTGTCACCGGCGCTTCCCTGAATCCGGACATCCGGATCATGACCCTGAAGGTGCTGGGAGGCAAGGACGGCCACGGCTCCACCGCTTCGATCGTCAGTGCCATCCGCTATGCGGAAGCCAACGGCGCTTCAGTCTGCAACCTGAGTCTTTGCAGCGACGCCAATGACCAGGCCCTGTACCGGGCCATCGCGGGATCCTCGATGCTGTTTGTCACCGCCTCCGGGAATACCGGCACCAACATCGACAAAACCCCCAGCTACCCGGCCTCCTACGACCTGGACAATATCATTTCCGTAGCCAACATCGCCCCCAACGGGAGTCTGGAAGAGACGTCCAATTACGGGGCAAATTCCGTGGATATCGCTGCGCCGGGGACGAACATCCTGAGCACGACCCCCGGAAACACCTACGGATTTATGACAGGCACTTCCATGGCAGCGCCGATGGTCACAGCGGCCGCCGCGACGGTCTATTCCCACTATGAAGACATCTTCGTGACCGACATCCCCGGCATCCTGGAAACCACCGCACGGGTCACCGATGAACTCACCGGCCGGGTCTCCACCGGCGGGGTGCTGGACATGAAAGCCGCCTTATCGCTGGATAAGGAAATCATCCGGGAAGCCTCTGCCAACCGGAACAGGGTCGGATCTCCACCGGAGATCTTCACCCAGACCACCACCTACCTGAACCGTGATTATCTGGTGGTGAAAGTCCGGGACATGGACGGAGATCTTTTGAAGACTGCCTATTCTGCCGGCAACCTGACGATCCCCGAATTCCTCGGGGGGACAGCCGGCAGGCCCTTCGAACTGAACCCTTTGGGGATCCACGTTTTCACCATCAAAAACGGCGGCACCTATACCTTCTACGCGGCCGATGAAAGTGGAAATGAAACTATCAAAGCAGTGGCTATTTAGAGATCGGAGATGGAAGACGGGAGAAAGATCTCTCCTCTCATCTCCCATCTTTTATACCGTTATCCTGTCCTTTAATTTCTGAAACTTTGCGTCTCCGATCCCGGAGACGTTTTTTATATCCTCCGGCTTTTGGAACGCTCCTACGCTCTGCCGGTAATCGATGATGGACTGGGCATAAACTTCCCCGATCCCCGGCAGCTGCATCAATGTGCTTTTATCCGCCGTATTGATATTGATCAGGCCTCCTCCGGCCTCCCCGGAAGCACCGGTCACGGCGGAGGTCCCGGAAGAGATGCCCGGCGTCCTCGCGCTTTGGTCTTCTCCCTGGAAGGGAATATAGATCGCAGTCCCATCGGTGATCTTCTCCGCCAGATTCACCCGGCCCTTGTCCGCCGTATCCAGCGCGCCGCCGGCTGCCTCCACAGCCTCAAAGACCCGGCTCCCTTCGGGAAGGGATACCACGCCCGGCTGTGCCACGGCTCCTTCCACGTCTACGATGAACTGAACGGGGACGCTGACGGCCGGTTCTCCGGCTTCACTCTCCAGGCTGCTATTTTCCGGCAGTTCCTCCGCTCCTTCCACCTTCAGGATACCGCTGCTTCCTCCCTCCGGCAGGAAGCTCCCCGTATCCAGGAATTGCTTCACGAAAACACTGCCTAAAAAGACCAGCGCCATCACCAGGAATATCAGGATCCGGTTTCTGTTTACTCCTTGCATGTTAAAACCCCCTTTCACGGTTTCATTGTACCATGAAAAGGGGTTAATCGTTCCCTTTATTTTCCTATTTTAGAAAATACAGAGGAATTTCGGTGCCCTCTGCAGATTCGGCATACATCTCGACACGTTCGATCATGGTCTCCATGTCACCGCCGGATAATTCCGCCCTCTCCCTCAGTTTTTCCAGGAGGACCTCCGGATTCAGATTGGACTGGCTGCCGGTATCCACCTTCAGGCTCAACAGCAAATATCCTTCCTGTTGTTGGATCTCCAACTCCCGGACCTTCTGCCGGATGTCGATCTCTTTGATCTTGCCGGATTTCTTCTGGACCTTCTGCACAGTGACCGAGGGCTGCTCCATGAACCACCGGGCGGCTTCCCGGATCTTCCTGTAGCCCTCCGGATCCTCCATCTGGATCCCCACGTGATAGTCGCCTGCGGTGATGAGGGCTCCCACCGCCTTTTTCGTCTCCCGGAGCACACTGCAGGAATCCATCCGGATCCCTTCCGGCATAGCGCTGTCCAAGAGCTCCCGGACAAGCTCCGGATCCATATCCTCCAGGGATTCGAATTCAAAATATTCTCCCACGCTGGTGTAACCCAAAGACAGGGGCTGGGCGATGCTCATCTTGGGGTGCGGGGAATACCCTTCTGTATACTTCATCCGGATCCCCTTCCGTTTGATGGCCCGTTGGAACAGCCGCATGATGTCCAGGTGAGAGATGTAGCGCATATCGCCTTCTTTGGTCCATTTTACCAAAAACTTCATCGTCATCCCTCCCTTCAGCAAATAAACACGGTGTTTACGCCGCACATCTGGCAGCCTTCCCGGCAGTCCTTGGTGATCTCTCCCCGGTGCGCTTTTTCGTTTTCCCGCAGATAGAACTCCTTGTCCACGCCGGTACCGATCAGGTCCCAGGGAAGGATCTCATCATACCCCCAGGCTCTCCGGGCATAGAAATCCGGATCCACTCCGGTATTCTCGAAGGCCTGCATCCATTTATCGTAATCGAAATGCTCCCGCCAACCATCGAATTTGCACCCCAGACGGACCGCTTCCACCAGAGTCTTGCACATCCGACGGTCCCCACGGGCCAGCACCCCTTCCAGGTAACTGGTCTGGCTGTCATGATAGCTCAGCCGCACGCATTTCATGGGTTTGATCAGGTTCTTCACCAACTCATGCTTTCGGGAAAACTCCTCGTCCGTATCCTGTGGGAACCACTGGAAGGGAGTATGGGGCTTCGGCACGAAGTTGGACACGCTGACATGGATGGACAGCCGACCGATCTTTCCGTTGACTTCTTTATAGATGTTCATGATATTCCGGGCGATATCCGCGATCCCGGCCAGATCCTCATCCGTCTCGCCGGGCAGTCCGGCCATGAAATACAGTTTGATGGAATGCCACCCCAATTCAAAAGCCTGACGGGAAGCGGAATAGATGTGCTCTTCCGTGATGTCTTTGTTGATCACGTTCCGCAGGCGCTGGCTTCCGGCTTCCACCGCAAAGGTCAGCCCGGATTTCTTATATCCCTGGATCTCATCCATCACCTTGAAGGAGAAAGAATCCAGTCTCAGGGACGGCAGCGACATGGACACATCGTTGTCCCGGCACAACTGCATCAGATCGGTCACCAGGTCCTCCACCCGGGAATAATCCCCGGTGGAAAGGGACAGGATCGAAAGCTCCTCATAACCGGTGGCCTTCAGTTGTTCCTCAACGATTTCCCGGATCTTTTCCATGCTCCTCTCCCGGACCGGCCGGTAGATCATCCCCGCCTGGCAGAACCGGCACCCCCGGGTACAGCCCCGGAAGATCTCCACCACCGCCCGGTCATGGACGGTGGACATAAACGGTACCACCGGCTCCGTGGGGAAGGGCGCGGAATCCATGTCCTGGATGATCCTCTTTTCGATATGATCCGGAGCTTTGTCATAAAGCTTTCGGATCTCCCGGATCGTCCCGTCCTCATTATATTCAAACTCATAAAACCCCGGGACATACATCCCCTCGATCTCGCAAAGACTCTTCAGGAATTCGATCTTCGGTGCGCCGCTGGCCTTCCATTCCCGAAGCTTTTCCATAATCTCCGGCCAGACCTCTTCTCCCTCACCAATGGAAAAGGCATCCGCGAATTCCGCCAGTGGCTCCGGGTTGTAGGTGCAGGGCCCTCCCATGATGATGAAGGGATCCGTCTCCTTCCGGTCCTTCGCATAGACCTCCATCCCCGCCAGATCGATCATATTCAGTACATTGGTCACCAGCATCTCATACCCCACAGAGATCGCAAAGATGTCCGATTCCTGCACGGCCCTCTTGGTCTCCAATGTATAGAGCGGGATATCATCATCCCGCATGATGGCTTCAAAGTCCACATCCGGCGCGTAGACCCTCTCGCACTGGACATCCGGGATATCGTTGAGGACCTTGTACAGGATCTGGATCCCCAGATTGCTCATTCCGATCTCATACATATCCGGAAACGCAAAAGCCACCCGCATAGACACCTCATCATCGGGCTTGCGTATCGCATTCAGCTCCCCTCCGATATACCGGGCAGGCTTCTCCACCTTCATCACACTGCGGGCGATCTTCTTCTCCAATTCTGTCTTATATTCAAACATTGCGCTTTTCCTTCTGATTTGTATTTTTATATTTTGCCAGCCTATTAATCCAAGAACCTGCCATGAGGGCTGCAAATAGGCGAGCAATAGTTCCTCGGAGTGAAAGGCGCTCGTAAAAGCACGACCATTCAAGGCGATCTAGCCCCGTAGAAGGCGCCGATTCCGAAGAGGAAGCTATTGTCGCCCCTGCAGCCCGGATGTTGCCTTCTCGCTCCTAG
>ODAI011097957.1_pt1 | contig 13111 bp, 12 predicted proteins | sample 1539321 | NCBI WGS metagenome assembly ODAI01 (sample SAMN02144231, study PRJEB22623) | gut metagenome | biome: sheep rumen | host: Ovis aries | place: New Zealand | reverse complement strand
TCTTCTCTCTTCAATTCTTTTGCCTTTTAAGTGTTTAGGCATTTTTTGACTTCTTATTAAGTCAGCTTGTTTTTTACCTCTACTGAATCCCTTGTCAAGTAACTCCTGGTGTGTAGGTATTGTTGGAATCATCATTGTATCACTACCTAAATATTTGTCCTTGGAATTTGTACACATCACAGCTTTCATCCATCCAGCTGTCTGCGCTAATTCCTGCCTTCATACAAGTGTGTTCTAAAAACATTTCAGTATCAAATTTATTTTCAGTTGCTACCTGTGGAAGTAATAATCCTCTTGAGTATCCTTTTTGGACGATTAATCCGTCACGTCCGATTTCAATTTCATCAAAATATTGGTCAGGATGAGCAACTATTATCATTTCAGGTTTTGTTAAAACGGTAACCTCTAAATCCAGCTTTTCAAATTCATCTAAAGTTACTTTTGGAAATCTTGGATCGTTCACTGCCGCTGCAACAGAAACATCAATTGTCGCTTCAATTGCGGTTTTGATTGGTTCGGCATATCCAATGCATCCTCTTAAATTGTTTCTTTTGTTTAAAGTTACAAATACTCCTAATTTTTCATCTAATTCAATTGGATAATCTTCGCCTTTTTCGAGATATTCTCCGGTTTCCAAGTAATGCCTGATTGATTCCTTGGCGAAGTCAACTAAGTATTGCCCAGCTCTATCACTTATCATTATCCCATTCCTCCGACTAGTGCATTTAAAATTCTTGTGTGAGGGCCACCGTCACCGACTGGTGCGGTTTGTCCGTCTTTTCCACAGAATCCTACGCTCAATTTAAAGTCATTGCCAATAGCGTCTATATTTTTCAATGTTTCAAGAATATTCCCGGATAAGGAAACATCTCTTAACGGAGTGGCAATTTCTCCTTTTTTGATTAAATAACCTTCAGCAGCATTAAATTGGAAGATTCCTTTACCTGTATCAACTTGCCCTCCTCTTGAACCTTTAAGATAAATTCCATCGGGAATGTCTTCAATTAGTTCTTCAAAGGTATTGTCTCCAGGCTGAAGGTAAGTATTGCTCATTCTCACAATTGGTTGATCAGCAATAAGGGATCTTGCATTTCCTGAGGACTTCATATTTAGTTTGGATGCGGTTTCCCTTGAATTTAAAAGTGAAATCAATTTTCCATCTTTGACTAGTTGGTTAGGTTTTGTTTTTACTCCCTCAACATCATATGGATAATATCCGAAACCGTCCCTTAGGCTTGCATCATCAAAAATGTTGACAATGTCGGATGCAATTTGTGTCCCTATTTTATCTTTAAGTATTGAATCGTTTTGCAGAATCAAATCCCCTTCAACGGCATGGCCTAAAGCTTCGTGAATCAAAACTCCTGTCAATTCAGGATCCGCTATCACCGGAAAGTTTCCTGAAGGTGCAGGTTTTGCATCAAGTAGTCTGACGGCTTTTTGACCGATGTTTCTTCCAAATTCTTCAATGTCCTCATCTGCTATTACTTCAAATCCTTTTACTCCTCCAAGACTTCCATGTCCGAATTGGATTATTTCGCCATCTGTTGCGGATGCATTTAAAGCCATTCTCACTCTTGAAGTTTTTACTTGAATCTCGCTTCCTTCGCTATTCATGAATAATTCGTTTAATTCGCTGTCTCCATAGCTGACTGTGGTACTGTTTACCTTTTCTATTGTTGCAGCATCATTGGCGTCTTTCATTATGTCTTTTTTTTCTTCAATAGATATGTCTTTAAATGGTATTTTAACATCTACTGCTATTTTATCTTTGATAATGTCGGTTTCACTTAAACTTACATCTCCTTTAAGTGAGTTAGAGAATTTTATAGCAGTTTCAGTAATATCATTTATTTTAGATAAGTCTGTTGTGTATGCAAAACCCCATGCTCCATTGTTTAACACTCTTACTCTTGCTGCTAGGCTCATTCCAGTGTTAATTTCATCGACATCTCCATCTTTCATCAATATGGATGTGTTCTCACTCATCCCTGTTCTAATGTCAATGTAATCTACTTTTGGGCTTGTTTGTGCAATAACTTTTTCGAATAAATCAATATATTCTTCCATTTTATCACTCAAAAAGATTAATATATTATTAGTTTTTGTTTACATATGTAATAAAAGTTTTTTAATTAATTATATTTGTCCGGTCTGCAAAAAATAATAGTAGTTTTTATATAGTAAGAAAAATAACATAACACGTGTTAAATTTATAAAATTGTGGTGATTTAATGATTGTTATTGCAGGTACTGGTGCGGGCGGAGGAATTTTGGCTCGTGAACTTGCTTTAAATGGATTTGAAGTAACTATTTTAGAAAAAGGACCATATATAAAATCAAAAGATGCATTCAACTATTATGATAAATACTCTGAAGATGTAGACTTACTCACAACAACCTGTATTGGCGGGGCAACTATCGTGTCAATGTCAAACATGGTGAGGGCGCTTGACGAGGAGTTGCTGGACTATGATGTTGATTTGTCTGAAGCATATGAATATGTTGAAAAGTTAATAAACGTCCATCAACTTGATGATTCCCATATCGGTAAGGGTACACAGGCATTTTTGGATGCCGGTCGTGAATTAGGACTTGAAACCCTTAAAATGCCTAAGGCAATCCGGGAAGAGGACTGTATTCAATGCGGAAAATGTGCATTCGGATGTCCTGCAGATGCAAAATGGTCCGGAAAGGACTTTATTGATGAAGCGGTTGAAGCTGGCGCAACATTAATATGTGAATCTGAAGTAACAGAAGTGCTTGAGGAAAATGGTCGAGTATGTGGCATAAAATATGTCAAAGATAATGTAGAAGAAATCCTTGAAGCAGATAAGGTGGTCTTATCTGCAGGCGCAATCGGTTCAACATTGATTTTGAGAAATTCCGGAATCAGTGAAGCCGGCCGTGAAATATTCTTTGATCCGTTCGTTTCCGTTGGAGGATATCTAAAGGACATTAACTTTAATACTGAAGTGCAGATGGGAGGTTTAGTAGTAGGCGAAAACTTTGTATTATCTCCTCATTTTTCATCATTCATACGTGCAAACATTCCTGATGACAATGTAACTGATGCGGACATATTAAGCATCATGGTCAAAACACCTGATGAATGCAAGGGGTATGTTGATGATGACGGGGATGTTGTTAAAATCAACACAATAACAGATATCAGATATTTGGCTGAAGGAACTGCCACTGCAGGATTCATATTGGAAAGAGCAGGTGTTGACCCAAAAACAATAGGTTCTACAGTTTATAGGGGAGCACATCCTGGCGGAACTGCTAAAATTGGTGAAATAGTTGACAGCAATTTGGAAACTGAAATTAAAAATCTGTTTGTCTGTGATGCAAGTGTATTGCCTATATCACCTGGAAAACCTCCAATATTAACAATACTTGCTTTATCTAAACGGTTAGCAGATTATCTAAAAAAAGAATAGAAGATTATTCGAATTGCTTATCGATATCTTCTGTTTTTATTAATTTTTCACAATAGTGGCATCTTACTACTGGAGGATACTCATTAACAACATTGAAAATTGGTTCAATGGGTTCATTCTCATAGTTAGTGATGCATTTTGGATTTGTACACTTGATGATTGAAGTAATTTTTTCAGGCAGTACAATTTTATCTTTTTTAATAGGTTTGAAATCTCGAATGATGTTAATTGTAGCTTTTGGAGCAATTAAAGCAACTTGATTTAACTCTTCGTGGTCCAATTCCCTATTTTCAATTTTCACAATGTCTTTTCTGCCGATTTCTTTTGAAGAAACGTTCATAGCCACTGTGACATTTCTTGTTTCAGGGTCTGGAAGACCTAAAATTTTAAGAATATGTAGGGCTTTGTTGGCAGTAATATGGTCAATTACTGTTCCGTTTTCAATAGCCTTAATTTTTAATTCTGATTTGTTGGTTTTAGTCACTTTAATCTACCTTATATACATTTTTAAATCTTTCATTTCAATAATTGCCTCAGTGTCGTTAACTAATTTTTCAGGACTTTTGTCTTTAGTAGCAATTGTGAAACTTTCAATAACTCTTGCTCCACGCATTTTAACTTTTTCTTCAAGCCTTTCGATGTTTGTTTCACCCCTATTGGAGTCCATAGTGGCAAATAGCATGACATCCTTCCCAGTCAAGTTGCATCTGTCAATAATGGTCAGAATTGCAGGGGTAGGATTGCCTGACCAGGTTGGTGTTCCGAAAATTATTGTATCATATTGGGAAATATCAACCTTCGCAGGTATAATGTCAGTTTTATTTTCTCTAAATGCATTTATTGAAGCAAATAACCTATTTTTAAAACCTTCACGATTTTTCAAATCATGAATTCTCACTAAACTAGCTCTTAAACTACGAGCTAATGTCTTAGCTACTAAATCTGTTTTTCCACCTTGTGAATAATAAATTATCAGTGTAGCCATTTTATCCCCTCTTCTGTTTTAAGGATGAAGACCGAAGTGAGTTAATCCTGCTTGTTCATTGATGCCAAGTATGATGTTCATATTTTGAATCGCTTGGCCTGATGCACCTTTGACGAGGTTATCAATGCAAGATAACATTACAAGTCTTCCGGTTTCGTCAATTTCAAATCCTCCGATATGTACAAAGTTGGATCCTCTAACTGAGCTTAAATGTGGTATTTCTCCTTCATCCATAAGTTTGATAAAGTATTCTTCGCCGTATTCTTTCTCGTATAATGCTCTGATTTCATCAGGAGTAATGTCTAAATGTTCTTCTTTTAAGAAGCTGTGGCTTGTAGTTTGAATTCCTCTGATTACTGGCACTAAATGTGGTGTGAATGAAACTTTCACGTCATCGAATCCATGTAATTCCTGTTGAATTTCAGACATGTGCCTGTGTGAGGATATTTTATATGGATTGACATTATCTGCAATATTTGGATAGTGTGTTGTGCCGGATGGGTTTACTCCTGCGCCGCTCACTCCAGTTTTTGAATCAATGATTATTCTGTCCACCAAGTCATTCTTAACTAGTGGGTATGAGGATAAGATAGCTCCTGTTGGGAAACATCCAGGGTTTGCAACAAGTTTTGCCTTTTTAATTTCATCCCTGTATAGTTCTGGAAGCCCAAACACTCCTTTATTCTCTTTGTCAGTGTGTTCCATTCCATACCATTTTTCATAAACTTCAGTGTCCCTGTATCTGTAGTCTCCACTCAAGTCAACTACTTTTGCACCTGTGTCTAAAATTTCAGGTACGATTTTCATTGAGGCTCCATGTGGTGTTGCTGTAAATACTACATCAGCATCCAATTCGGATGGTGCTTTGTTTTTAAATACAAGTCCTGAATCTCTAATGTGTGGATGGATTTTATGTGCTGGCGTACCTTCATATTGTCTTGAAGTAATATCTGTTATTTCCACTTCTGGATGGTTCAATAACATTCTTAAAAGTTCTCCTCCGGTATATCCACTTGCTCCTATAATTGCTACTTTAAACATATCATACTCTCCTTAATCTTCACAATGATCCATGATTTTTCCTTTAAAATCGGTATTTTGAATTTTTCTAATAATCTTACAGCTGCTGTCAAGTTCACAGTCACGATACTTTTCAATACGAACCGCTTTTGCCTTCAAACCTCTTTTATCTATTGCGGCCTGCAATTTGTCGATATCATGGTTTTGATCAGCACCTACAGTGATGATGTCTGGGTCGATTTCACGGACAATCTTGAACACGTCCCCATTTGCATCACCTAAATAAGCATCAGTTACGGGTTTTAACATTTTGATTAGTTCTAAACGTTGGTCTTCTCCAACAATCGGCACTCTTTTACGCCTTTCAACTGTTGCGTCACGCGCTACAACAACATAAAGCTCGGCATCTTCTCCACCTAATTTCTTGGACTCTTCCAAATAAACTCCATGCCCTGGGTGGAGTATGTCGAATGTTCCGGTCGCCATTACTTTCATTTCATAACCTCTTTTGGTATTTTAAAGCTTCAGTTAAATCAATCTTATCTTTATATAGTGCAGAGCCGATTACCACTCCTTCTACACCACTTTCATTTAATTTTTTAATGTCGTCTATTGTTGTAATTCCTCCGGAATAAACAATAGGTAAATCAACAGATTTTTTCAGTTCTTCTACAGGTTCTGTGTAAAAGCCACCTAACAGTCCTTCAACATCCACATTTGTAAATAGGATGCTGCCTGCACCATGCTCTTTGAATTCCTGTGAAATCTCCGCTGGACTTTTATCGATTTTTTCCTGCCAACCTTTGATTACAACCTTATTGTCTTTGCTGTCAAGGGAAATCATAATTCTATCTGAGCCGTATTCATCGGATAGTTCAGTAATGGTTTCAGGATGTTGTATTCCCATTGTTCCAATGATTATTCTTTCAATATCTAAATCCAGGAGTTTCTTTGCATAATCAATGTCTCTGATTCCGCCGCCCAATTGGATTGGAACAGAAATCTCCTTCAATATTTTTTTAATCACATTGAAACTGGTTTCACCGTCAATGGTTCCAGATAAATCAATAACATGTATGTTCTTCGCACCTAAGCTTTCCCAGTGGAGAGCAACAAGTTCTGGATTTTCTATTTCAACCATTTCACTTCCAGGTTCGCCTTGAACAAGCTGTACACATTTTCCGTTCTTAATGTCTACTGCAGGCATTATTAACATTTCATCTTTTTTAAATGACATTTACATTTTTCCTGTAATATTTTAGTATATTATAATTATTTGTTTTGAAATGTTTTATATGTATTGTGGATATATTAAATATTATGAATGAAAATCTCTATGATCTCTTGAGTGATGTGGTCATTCCCGATTTTTCAATAATTGATGACGGTGATAAGAAGATTGTTGATTTGGGGGAATGCGGAAAATTGGAAACTTATCCATTGTTTCCAGGAATAATCCTTGCATTCATTGATATTGATTTGGAAAATTACGATGAAGTATTTATAGAAGAGGAAGTCTCTTCCAGATTTCTTGAAATAAATCATTGCCTTAATGGCAGGTATGCATATACTGTTGGTGATGATGAGGTAATCTATTTTGGAAAGGGGGATTTATGCATCAGCATTCACTATTTGACAAGAACACTTCCGGATTTTCCTTTAGGTTATTATAGTGGTTTGGAGATTTTCATTGATGTGGATTTGGCAAATGAGTATATTAAGGGATATATTCCCAATTTTGACTTGGTTGAATTTTATGAGGAACTTGAAAATTCAAACGGTTATCGTCTGGTTCGCTCCAACGAGAAAATTGACCATGTAATCGGCGAGCTGTATGATGTTGATGAAAGGATTAAGGAATCCTATTACAAATTGAAATGCATTGAATTGTTGCTATTCTTTTCAATCACCAATTTTGTTTCAAACGACAATTTTTCGCTGTCAGTAAAGCAGGTTGAGATAGTTGAAAGTGTAAAGAAGGATTTGATTTCTGATTTGTCTAGTAAAATCACTCTTGATGAGTTGGCAACCAGATATGGAATAAGCAAAACCACATTGAAAAATTGTTTTAAAGAGGTTTATGGAAAGCCAATTTTCAAATGGAGAAAGGAATATAAGCTTGATTATGCTTGCAAGCTGATTGAAGAGGATAAATTGTCCATTTCTGAAATTTCAAGGAAAGTTGGATATGCATCTCCTTCCAAATTTTCACAGGCATTCAAAGAACATGTCGGATGCACACCTTCAGACTACAAAAATTAGTATTGTCCTTTTGGTATATATTTTGTCTTTTTAGTTCAAATACATTTATATATGTAGTCAAATCAATTTTATAATTGAATATAGGTTTATTTAATTTATTTTTTATTAAAAAGCTTAAATTACTCTTTTATTTGTTTTTTCAATAATTTTAAAGGGATTGTCTTTTTAGATTAATTTAAATTTTTAGGTAAACCTAAATTAAATTATAAGGCGATATTAATGTCAAATTCTCAAAGTAATAATAAATTTATCAGATTATTGAATTATTCTGGAAATTACAAATATTTAACCATATTAGGAATGATATTTTCAGCCGTGAGTGCTATATGTTTGTTAATTCCATTTATTTACATATGGAACGTTGTCAATGCACTTCTGGCGGTAGCTCCAGATTTTTCACAGGCACAAAACATAGGTGAATATGCCTTCAATGCATTTTTCTATGCGTTGCTTGGAATAGCCCTTAACTTCTGTGGCTTGATGGGCACTCACCTATCAGCATTTAAAAATGAAAAAAACATGAAAGATGCAGCTATGAATCATTTGCTTAAGCTGCCGCTTGGATACTTTTCAAATCACACCAGCGGAGGTTTGAGAAAGGTGATTGATTTCAGCACATCCAAGACTGAAGGATTTCTTGCACACAACCTATTTGATTTGGTTGGAGCAATTGTCACACCAATTGTATTTCTAGTGTTGTTATTCAGTTTTGATTGGATTTTAGGTTTGATTTGTTTAATACCTATCATATTATGTTTCATATTCATGTATCCGATGTTTTCCAAGGAATCACAGAATGTGATGGCTCAGTATCAAATGTATCTGGAAAAAATGAATGGTGAAGCTGTGGAATATGTCAGGGGAATTCCAGTTACAAAGGCATTCCAGCAAAGTGTTTATTCATTTAAAAACTTCATAGACGCAATCAGGAATTATGGAAAATTCTCAGCAAATTATGCCCTGTCAACTCAGCTTCCTATGACTGCATTCACAGTGTCCATAAACGGATTTTTTGCTCTATTGATTCCAGCGGGAATATTGCTTGCAGGATCTGTTGTGGATGTCAAATTCTTGGCGGATTTCCTGTTCTATGTTATTTTCACACCGATTTGTGCGGTAATGATGAATAAAATCATGTCTGTCTCACAGGATTGGATGCTTGCAAGCTATGCAATGGAAAGCATAGAGGAAATTCTAAACGAAAAGCCTTTAGTTGAAACATCAAACCCTCAAAGGCCTAAAGGCCATTCAATAGAATTTGAAGGTGTGATATTTGATTATGATGAAACAGATTCAGATGATCATATCCTAAATGATATTAGCCTAAGGATTAATGAGAACGACTCTGTTGCATTGGTCGGTCCATCAGGGGGAGGTAAAACCACAATTGCGTCATTGATTCCAAGATTTTGGGACGTCAATTCCGGATCAATCAGAATTGGTGATGTTGACGTAAGGGACATTTCAACAAAGGAGCTGATGGAAAATATCTCATTCGTTTTCCAGAACACCACTTTGTTTAAGGATTCAATTTTCAACAATGTGGCAATCGGTCGAAAAGGCGCCACAAGAGAAGAGGTTTTAAAGGCATTAAGTCTTGCTCAGTGTGATGATATTATAGCGGAATTGCCTCAGGGAATTGATACTGTAATCGGAAGTGAAGGAACATACCTTTCAGGAGGTCAGCAACAAAGAATTGCACTTGCAAGGGCAATACTTAAGGATGCACCAATCATCATTTTGGATGAGGCCACTGCATTGGCAGATCCTGAAAATGAATATTTAATCCAAAAGGCAATTTCACAAATCACCAAGGACAAGACAGTCATCATGATTGCGCACAGGCTTTCAACAGTCCAGAATGTTGATAATATTTTTGTAGTTGAAAACGGCCGTATTGTCGAAGAGGGAAATCATGCTGAGTTGGTTGAAAATAACGGATTATATTCAAGGATGTGGGATGAGTTTAACCAATCCATTCAATGGAAAGTCAAAAGTGAGGTGATATAAATGTTATCAGAGTATTTTACTAAAAGATTCGGACTTACTAAAAAAGGTTCCGACAATCTTGTTAAGGGAATAATTTACACTGCTCTTCAAAACATTTCTTTCATGTTTCCGGTAGGATTATACGCATTGCTTCTTTATATTTGGATCGGACCTCTGATGGGTGGCGAAATCGTCGAACCCAATTTGGGAATGTTCATAGTGGCAATACTGATTATTCTGGGAATCATATTTGTATTTTCATGGAAACAGTATCACTTCGTATACAACACAACATATGTTGAAAGCGAAAACAGGAGAATTAATCTTGGTGAAAATTTAAGAAAGCTTCCGCTATCATTTTTTGAAAAAAGGGACTTGGCGGATTTGACTTCAACAATAATGAATGACTGCACTGATTTGGAGCATGTTTTCTCACATGCGATTCCACAGCTATTGGGCTCAATATTGTCTTTGATACTTGTAGCTATTGGTCTTCTGATGTTTGACTGGAGACTGGCAATAGCATTGCTATGGGTCGTTCCTGTTGCATTTGGAATAATGTATATTTCAAGAAATCTTGTTCAAAAAGGTTCAAAAATTGTTATGGTCGATTTACTTGATTGTGGCGACTCTATGCAGGAATGCATTGAATCAATTAGGGATTTAAAATCATACAACTATGAACAGGAATATCTGTCTAAGTTATCCTGCCTTACAAGCAGGGTTGAAAGGTCAAGAATAAAAGCTGAACTGATGGCATCCGCAGGGGTTATCACTGGAAATGTTGTTTTGAAATTGGGAATAGTTTCAGTTATCCTATTTGGCTCCTATTTAATCATGAATGGGCAAGTGTCAATCTACACTCTTTTGATATTCCTGATAGCTTCCGCATCAATTTATGCACCTGTTGAAAACGGATTGATGTTTTTATCTGAAATATTGATGATGGACATCAAGATTGAGAGAAGCAAAGAAATCGAAGCTCAAGTCATTGAAGGAGGGCTTACCGATTATTCCCTTGATGGTTATGACATTGAATTTAGGGATGTCAACTTCAACTATGATGACTTGAAGGATGTTTTAACAGATATAAGTTTCACTGCCCGTCAGGGTGAGGTGACTGCACTTGTTGGACCTTCAGGAGGAGGTAAATCAACTGTTTCAAAACTGGCTGCAAGATTTTGGGATCCCGTTTCCGGAAGCGTCAGTTTGGGAGGACAGGATTTATCCAAACTTGACTCAGAAAAGCTCTTAGAAAACTTTTCAATTGTTTTCCAGGATGTGATTCTATTCAACAACACTATTCTGGAAAACATTAGGGTTGGAAAAAAGGATGCAACCGATGAAGAGGTTATTGAAGCGGCAAAGCTTGCAGAATGTGATGAGTTTGTTCAAAAGCTTCCTGACGGATATGGCAATGTCATAGGTGAAAACGGTGAGCTATTGTCAGGGGGTCAAAGGCAAAGGATATCAATTGCAAGGGCATTGCTTAAGGATGCAAACGTTATCCTTTTAGATGAGGCAACATCATTTTTGGATGTTGAAAATGAAACCAAAATCCAAAGGGCATTGTCTACATTGATAAAAAATAAGACAGTGATTATCATCGCTCACAGAATGCGTACAATTGCAAATGCAGATAAGATTGTTGTTTTGGATGATGGGAAAATTGCAGAGCAAGGATCACCTGATGAATTGATTGCAAATGATGGATTGTTTAAAAGGATGGTTGAATTACAAAAGTTAAGCGGCGAATGGGAGATTTAACTCCCATTTTATTTTTGAAAATTTTAATTTTTAGGTTAACCTAAATTTTAAATACTTATGTTAATATATAATAAAATAGTTAAATAATATAAAAGAAGGTGTGTACATGAGTACTATTATTGAATTCAAAAATGTGAACAAGGAGTATAAATCTGGAGATCACATTTTAAAAGCTATGGATGACGTAAACTTCACAATTGAAGAAGGTGAATTCGTAGTGATTCTTGGACCGTCAGGTGCTGGAAAATCAACCCTCTTAAACCTTTTAGGAGGACTTGATTCAGTAACTTCAGGTCAGATTATCGTAAATGGAAATCATGTTGAGTCATTTAATGATAATCAATTAACAGAATACCGGGCAAAAAATGTCGGTTTTATTTTTCAGTTTTATAACTTAATTCCAAATTTAACTGCTTTGGAAAATGTTGAGTTGATGAAGGACATCGTTGATGTAAATATCAACGGTGAGGCTGTTCTTGATTCTGTAGGTTTAAAAGGCCATTCAAATCAGTTCCCTGCACAATTATCAGGTGGGGAACAGCAAAGAGTGTCTATTGCAAGAGCAGTAGCTAAACAGCCAACAATGCTTTTATGTGACGAGCCAACAGGAGCGTTGGATTCCAAGACTGGTGTTTTAATCTTGAATTTACTTCAGGACATGAGTAACAACAGAAACACTACTGTCGTTATTGTAACTCACAATGCAATCCTGGCCGAAGCTGCTGACAAGGTAATCCGTATTAAGAACGGACAAATTGAAAGCATGGTAGTTAATGAAAATCCAAAAAAGGTCACCGATTTAGACTGGTGAGCAGATGCTTTTCAGGAAGATGTTGAGAGACATCTCCAAGCACAAAGCCCAATTCATATCTATTTTTTTAATGGCATTTTTAGGGGTATTTGTGTTTGCAGGTGTCGGTGGAGAATCAGTGGGCCTTGAGGTAAATAGTGATAACTTTTATGAAGATACTAATCTGGCCGACGGTTGGATCTATTCAGCCTACATCAATGATTTATTTTTATATCAGGTAGACTGCTTAGGGGCAACTACTCAAATGGAAAGGCAGTTGGTGGTCGATTCGGTAGCAGATTTTGACAATGACCCCGATGTTACACTGCATTTTGTAGAGAATAACACCATATCAAAATTCTATCTGCTTGAAGGTAAGAAGTTGGATATCAATGATAAGGATGGTGTCTGGCTTGATAAAAGCTTTGCTGATGCCAAAGGCCTGAAAGTTGGAGATAAAATCAAGTTCGAGTTCGAGGGTTATACAATCGATAAGGAAATCAAGGGACTTGGATACTCTCCGGAATATGTTTATCATGCTTCAAGTTCATCCATTATTCCGGATTTTAATAAAATAGGTTTCGCATACCTTTCATATAAGGCATTTCCGGCAGATACAGTTCCATACAACGTTTTGAATGTTAAATTTGATGGAACACCTGAAGACTATAATGACATTCTTGACTATCATATGGATGGCTACTACAACTCATTTGTTGAAAGGTCAGAGCACACAAGTGTGAGTCAGTTTGCAGAGGAAATGGACCAGCACAGTATGATGGGAGGTATTTTCCCTGTGGTATTTATTCTAATTGCAATGTTGATTCTTTTAACAACAATGAGAAGAATTATCAC
>ODAI014130245.1_pt1 | contig 13112 bp, 9 predicted proteins | sample 1539321 | NCBI WGS metagenome assembly ODAI01 (sample SAMN02144231, study PRJEB22623) | gut metagenome | biome: sheep rumen | host: Ovis aries | place: New Zealand | reverse complement strand
GCGCTCACTTGGTGGTTGGTTCAAGTCCGGGAAAATTTAATCCTTTAAAATAAAAAAAAGTCGCGCTTGAAAAAAATGCACGACTTCTTGTAAAATTTTTTAGCCAACTGTCGGACTTGAACCAACCCTCCAGTCGCACACATCCTGTGTGCTCCTTACGGGGCGCCTGCGTTCGCTGACGGGCGCGTCCATGCGCCCTTTTCGCAAAATTACTCGCACCTGCTCGCAATTTTGTGCGCTCACTTGGTGGTTGGTTCAAGTCCGGGAAAATTTAATCCTTTAAAATAAAAAATCTCTCGCTTTTCACGAGAGATATTAAAGCCAACTGTCGGACTTGAACCAACCACCTGCGCGTTACGAGTGCGCTGCTCTACCGGATGAGCTAAGTTGGCGAGTGAGAGTATATTAGCAGAATGTGAGGGTTCCGTCAACTGAGGGAAGGGGCTTTTTCTGGATGAGGAAAAGGGGCGGACTTGAAATGTGAGAAAACTAGTTTCTGGAAATCTGGCCGTTGTTTGCCATGCGTTCCATATCGGCAATACTGTGTACAACGATGTAGTTTTCAAATACTTCAATCTTGTTGCGGGAAATGTATTTGTCGATTTCAGCACGGGTCAAATCAACGGAAAGACCTGCCCAGCGGGCGATGTCCTGAATGGTTACGTCAAAGCGACGGAGTGATTTGTTTGTCATGGAAACAGGGTTCATTTCGTCCAGCATGCAGAATACATCGGCGATACGTGCCTGCAGGTCGTTGATTACGAGAATCTTGAGGCGGCGCTTCTGGTCGTAGATGCGCTTACAGAATGATTTGAGCAGCATGAGGGCGATCTGCGGGTTTCCGGCAACGAGAATCTCAAAGTTTGCCTTGCTGAATTCAAGACACTGTACATGACCGGCTGCCATACAGGTTGCGGAACGGGGAGAGTTGTCCAGAATGGCCATTTCTCCGAAGAGTTCGCCGGGACGCAGAATGTCCAGGTTTTTATTGGTACCGTTTACGCATTTTACCAGCTGTACTTTTCCACTCTGAATGAGGTAGAAGGCATCGCCCGGCTCAAATTCACAGATAATTACCTGTCCCGGCTCGTAGTTCTTTGCAAAACGCTGGAAGGCGGGCAGATTGAACTGCTTGAGAGGGCTGCCTGAGTTAATGTCTTCTATGCTTTCTTCATCATAGTTGTTTGCCTGTTTGTCTGCATGAGCCTTGGAAATAGTATAGAGCTTGATGACTTCATTTTTGTCGTAGTAGTTAGGGAAACGCTTGAGGAAGGCGATACAGACATCACAGCATGAGCGGAATTTTTCGTCATCATAGAAAGCCTGTGCAACGGAAATCATGGCCGCCATGGGGTTGATTGTATTGTCCTGATTGAGGATAGATTCAATTTTTTTGTGAACCTGACGCAGCTGACCTGAGAAAACGCGGAGCATCTTCATCATGACGCCCTTGTTGCCGCCGAACATGGTTTCAAATTCAGGAACAGATAATGCAACGCAGGTAGCATCTGTGAGGACGGTTACGGTTTCTTCGCGGGGAAAATGGCCAAGTGCAGACTTAGCTCCGAAGAATTCTCCGTTTTTAATCTGCTCGGTAATGGGTTCTTTTGTTTCGATGTCAGTGGTCGTGCTTACGGCAATACCCTTCTGCAGGATGAAGACGCGTTCATCCTTATCTCCTTCAAAGTAAACTATAGAACCTTTTGTATATTGCATTAATTTTGGCATAAACCTATCCTCAGCATAAGTATACCACAAAGTATGTAAAATATGCTAGTATTTATTTATGATAGATTTACATTCTCACTCAACAGCTTCTGACGGAAGAAAAAGTCCTGCCGATTCTGCCCGCTATGCCGCGGAAAAAAATCTGAAAGTCTGGGCTCTTACTGACCATGATACGGTTGCAGGGCTTCATGACGCGGCTCTGGTCTGCAGAGAATGCGGACTTACATTTGTTCCGGGAATTGAGATTACTGTAAACTGGCCGACTGGAGAATTTCACCTGCTGGGGCTGGGACTTACATCTTCTTCCGGTGAACTGAAAAGTCTTATTTCAGAACTGAAGGCGAGCCGGGATGAAAGAAATCAGCACATAATAGAAAAAATGGCTGAGGATGGAATCCATACATCAATGGAAGAATTAAAAGCTTTCTGCGGGGTGGAACAGCTTGGTCGTCCTCATTTTGCTGACTACCTGGTGCATAAAAAAATCGTAAAAAACCGTCAGGCAGCCTTTGACAAATATCTGGCACAGGGACGGCCCTGGTTTATTCATCACAAGGGCGCGGATCTGGATGTGGCTGTTTCTGCCATAAAATCCAGCGGAGGTCTTCCCGTTCTTGCTCATCCTCTGTCGCTTTACGTTTCCTGGGGAAAAATTGAAGGTGTTCTGAGGGAAGTTATTTCTCATGGCATTGAGGGGCTTGAAGCATGGCATCCGGGGGCTCGGGTTGGTGAAGCAATCCGTCTGGAAGAACTTGCCCGCACTCTGGGTTGTTTTGTAACCGGAGGCAGTGATTTTCATGGCGAGGGAGTCCGTGCAGACAGACATCTGGGAAAGACCAGCGGCGGAAAAAAGATTGAAGACCGCTTCTGGGATGAAGAGCTGTTGCCGCACCTTCCCAATTACAATGTAGATTACTGGCTGAAATAGGGCTGAAAAACAAATTTTTTGCACTTTTTTCTCACTTTTTAAAAATTTTTTTGTAGTTTTTTGCATTTTAAAGCCTATATATAGGTGTGAGGTGATGAAATGCAAATATTTTCTTTTTCTCCGTTTGGATATGAAGGCGCGCTTGTCGCTGTGGAAGTGGATCTGCGTCGTGGAATTCCTGCCGTGGATGTAGTGGGGCTTGCTGATGGTGCGGTAAAGGAAAGCCGTGAACGCATGAGGTCGGCAATCAGAAACAGTGGTTTTAATTTTCCTCTGGAGCGGGTCCTTATAAGCCTGTCGCCTGCTGACTTAAAGAAAGAGGGGGCCGGTTTTGACCTTGCCTTGGCTCTTGCCGTACTGGATGCAAATGCGCATAAGGATGAAGGTGAGGGCGGGGAAGAGTCTGGTTTACAGGCAGAGAATGTTCGTTCTGATGCGGTGCTGGTGATGGGAGAACTGGAACTTTCCGGGGCACTGAGACCGGTGCGGGGTGTGAATGCGGCGGCTACAACTGCGGCTCAGGCTGGAATCAGAAGGTGTATTGTGGCCGGAGCAAATGGTGCGGAAGCCCGGGAGGTAAAGGGTATGAAGGTTTTTGCCGCCGCAAATCTTTCCGAGGCCTATGATGCGCTGAACAAGCCGGAACTCTTTACTTCAGGAAAACAGGGAGAGAATGCCTTTGTGCCGGATGACGCCGTGGAAGTGGAAGGAGTGCTTTTCCCGGAAATTGATTCTGCCTGTGAGATGGGAAATGTGCGCGGGCAGGAAAGGCTTGTAAGGGCTTTGCAGGTTGCGGCGGCTGGCGGTCATAATGTGCTGGCTTTTGGACCTCCCGGCTGCGGAAAGACTCTGGCAATGCAGCGGTTTCCTTCGCTTTTGCCGCTTCTGACGGTGGAGGAGGCTCAGACTGTAACCCGCATTCACAGTCTTGTCGGCCTACTGCCACCTCATCAGCCGCTTATCCGTCAGGCTCCTTTCAGGCAGCCCCATCAGACTTCCAGTGTGGAAGGAATGTGCGGAGGGGGAGTGCAGTGCCGCCCCGGGGAAATTTCCCTCGCCCACAATGGCGTTCTTTTTCTGGATGAGGCGGCGGAATTCAGGACTTCGGTTTTGCAGATGCTGCGGGTGCCTATAGAGAATGGCTGTATTTCCATTTCCCGTGCCGGAAGGGTGACGACCTATCCTGCTCAGTTTCAGCTGCTGATGGCGTCAAATCCCTGTCCCTGTGGCAATTACGGCGTGGAAGGAAAAATATGTCTCTGCAGCGGAAAAGCGGTTACCCAGTACTGGCGGAAATTCAGCGGGCCTCTTCTGGACAGAATGGATATTCGTGTACCGGTGCGCAGTGCGGAAGAGTCTGATTCTGCTTCTCAGCATCGCGCTTCTTCGGGTGACCTGCGGCTGGATATAGCCCGTGCGGTGGCAGTACAACGGCGCAGACAGGGAAAGAGAAATGCCCGGCTTACGCCTCCTGAAATTCTGCAATGGTGCATTCTGGGAAAAGAAGAGATGGCTTTTCTGGATGCCGCCGCCTGTAACAACGATTTTTCTCAGCGTGCGGTGAGCAGCTGTCTGAAGGTTGCCAGAACTCTGGCAGATATGGATGCGAGTGAAAAAATAACGGTTGGGCATTTGAAGGAGGCTGTCTCTTTCCGGCAGTCTGACGGTCCATTTTCACTTTTGGGCAGCGAAGGATAAGACTGGGTAAAAAAAATACGCGCAGTAAATGCGCGTAGTCGTTACTACCGGCTCTGAGACTTGAACTCAGACGCTTTTAGGGGCAATGGATTTTGAGTCCATCGTGTCTACCATTCCACCAAGCCGGCGTGTTATTCACTATAACAGAAAAATCGGGGGTGTGGCAAGAGGGCGGAAAGGGAAATAAAAGATGAAAATGGAAAAATATCTTTTTAACAATTTGTCACGGGAGTAATTGTAATGAGTTTTTATATATGATAATTTCAAGTCAAAACAAAGGGTGCAGGCGGAAATGAATCAATCTGATTTTATTGGTGCGACTCCCGAAAGTGTGCTGAAAAGCGTCTTCGGGTATGACTCCTTCAGGCTTTTGCAAAAAGACATTATTTCTCATGTTCTTGCCGGGCACGATACGCTTGCGGTGATGCCTACAGGCGGCGGAAAATCCATCTGCTATCAGATACCGGCCCTCATTTTTGACGGACTTACCGTGGTTGTTTCTCCCCTTATTTCCCTTATGCAGGATCAGGTTGCAAGTCTGAATGCAGCCGGAATAAGTGCGGTCTTTTTGAACAGCACGCTGGAATGGGAAGATTACCGGGATGCTATGAACGCTATCCGCCGCGGAGAAATTAAAATTGTCTATGTTTCCCCAGAAGGGCTTGCAACCGCCCGGATCCGTGATTTGCTTCATGACGAGCGGGTTACGGTTCGCTGCATTACTATTGATGAAGCTCATTGTGTGAGCGAGTGGGGGCATGATTTCCGGCCTGATTATCTGGAGATTTCTTCCATACGAAAACAGTTTCCCCGGGCGGTTTGTCTTGCACTGACGGCAACGGCAACAAAACAGGTACGAGAGGATATTGTGCGGAATCTTGGCCTGAAAAATCCTGCCATACTCATTTCCAGTTTTGACCGGGCAAACATTTATCTGAATGTCCTTCCCAAACAAAATGCCCTGTCGCAGATTGTGGACTGCATCCGGCGTCACTGGGGAGAAAGCGGTATTATCTATTGTTTTTCCCGCCGGCAGGTGGATTCTATTACGGAGCAGCTGGAAAAGCTCGGTTACTCGGTGCTGAACTATCATGCGGGTTTGAGTGATGAAGAACGTGCCAGCCACCAGAATAAATTTATTCGGGATGAAGTGCAGATAATGGTAGCAACTCTTGCCTTTGGCATGGGAATCGACAAGCCCAATGTCCGTTTTGTGATTCATCATGAGATTCCCAAGTCTCTGGAGCAGTATTATCAGGAAATCGGTCGTGCGGGGCGGGATGGTCTTGCGAGCGAGGCTCTGCTTTTGTACAGCGCGGGAGATATTCATAAAATCCGCTACTTCTTTGACGAGGCTGCTGACCGGGAAAAATCCGAAAAACTTCTGCAGGGCATGATAGATTACGCAGTTAAGCCTGTCTGCCGGAGAAAGACTCTGCTTGGCTATTTTGGCGAAAAATATAATCCCAAAGAAGAAAATCGGCCGTCTGCTTCCTGCTGTGATGTCTGCGATCTGGGGGAAATCCCGCTGACGGATGTAACTGTTCCCGTGCAGAAACTTCTCAGCTGTATTATCCGTACAAATTCCCGTTACGGAGCCGCTTATGTGATTGATGTGCTTTTGGGGTCAAGGCAAAAACGCATTCTGGAAAATCATCATGATGAGCTTTCTACCTACGGAATCGGGCGGGAACTGGACCGGGAAGAATGGTTTGAAGTGGTGAATGCCCTTTTAGACCAGGAATATCTTACAAAGACTGAAGATTACGGTGTGCTTCAAATTACGGTAAAAGGTTCTGCAGCCCTTCGTGCCCGGGATGAATTCAGGCTGCCCCTTGTCTTTGCCCGCCAGTCACATTCTGCGGAAGAATCTCTTGCGGCAACATCTGCCTTTGTGCCAAAGTCGAGAGGACTTTCCGGGGCTAACGGGGGAATGATGTTTCCCAAGCCGGCCGGCAAAAAATCCCGCTCAAAAAAGCAGCTTTCTGCTGACTACACCAGACTGATGGCGGATGCCCTTACAGAGAATGGCACCGGGAAGGGAGCGGAAAATGCAGCCCTGATTGATGCGCTAAAAAAATGGCGGCGCAAACAGGCATCTGAGCTGAATGTGCCGCCTTATGTTATTTTTGGTGATAAAACCCTCTATGAACTGGTCGCGCTCAAGCCCCGCAGCCGGGAAGACCTGCTTATGGTGACAGGCATTGGCGAAAACAAGGCAGACCGCTTTGGCCGGGAGATTCTGCGGGTTATCGAAAAACTAGAATAGGCGTCTTGCTTCCACGTAGAATCTTTTTTCGCTTGCCTCACCCATGCTGAAAGATTTTCTGGGCAGAGGTCCGCGGCTGTTAATCGTGGCAAAGAAACTGTCTTTTGCAATCGGCGGCAGAAGAATGCCCATCTGGCCTTCTCTGCTTCCCAGTTCTACTGTTTCATCCGTGCCGTGGATGTAGTCAATTTCTACACCGGGGTTTTCTTTGATGAAATCATCCAGTGCGGGCTGCAGGGATGCAATTGCCAAATCGGTTATGCCTGTCTGCAAGAGCGTATAGCTTGTTTTTCCCTTTTCCGTGATGATAAAACCGTAGCGCGCTCCGGAAGCATTTTTGTCTGCTACGAGTTTTTCCAGTTCTGCGGAACTTTCTGCAGTTTTGACTTCGCCGTCCAGTTTTTGCGCGATGAATGCAAGCAGGGCTGCATTATCTGCTTTAAAAACAACACGGTGAATTGGTTCAAAAGTGAGCCCGGCATCGTAAATGTTTACAATTTCTACAAGAGCGTACTTTACGGGGCTTGCATTGATTTCCGCCTGACTGGCCCCTTTTGCCAGCAGTTCTTTTTTGTGCTCATCCCAGACTGCCTTTGCGGTAGCAAGGCTGTGGTTTCCGTCGCCTACGGCAAAGAGGAATGTATTTCCGTCTTTATCCCTGCCTTTTTCTGCAATAGCTTTGAGTGCGTCTGCTACATGGGCAAAAGCCTTTTCGTCGCGCACGGCCCAGCCGGTAATGTGTCCGCTCTTTTGCTGCAGGTCTCCGTCGTAAAGGGCTTTTCCTCCTTTAACCAGTTCTCCTGTTTTTCCTACCAGTTCATCCTGCGGGTCGTCAGCCAGCAGCATGATGTGGGGAAGTTCAAGAGGTGCGCCGGTACGGATTTTCATTCTTGGGGGAATGCGCTCCGGTACGGTTGCTTCTGTTGCACGGATCATGGCCTTGCTGAAAGGTTTCCATTCGTAGCTGTCCAGATCTACGGCAAGAACGAGTCCCTTGCGGGTGCGTCCGTATGCAGTCTTTCTTTCTATATATATGAATTCTTTTTCTGCCTCTGCGAAGACTTTGTTCTGGAGGTAGGCATTCATGGTCTTCTTGATATTCTGAATGCGTTCTTCCCTGTCGCTGTCAGAAAGATATACTTCGGGGAAAATTACATTGAGCGTAGACGGCTTTCCGTCTGCTATATCTGCTGCTTTCTTCCAGTAGTCTCTGTCCTGAGTGTACTGGTCACAGGCAATTACTGCCCATTTTTCCAAATCAATATTCTCTGGCAGTAAGATTTCCGGCACTGCCACGCCGTACTGTGAAAAATCTGTCATGATGTCATTCTATCACAGCGCAGGGGAATTTTCTACTTTTTTAATTTCCCGAAGTGAAGATTTTATGCTATATTTAAAATATGTCCGATTCATTTGCCCCGGGAATGAAACTTTCAGCCCGCGCCCTGCAGGTTCAGCAGCAGCGCATGAGTCAGCAGCAGATTATGTCTCTCAAACTGCTGGCAATGGGCAGTCTTGATTTGCGCGACGAAGTATACAAAAAGGCGGCAGAAAATCCGGCTCTGGAGATAACCGGAGACAGTCTGGAACAGGGGGCAAAAAATGTCCGGGAAAATCCCAGCCGTTTTTCGGACAATACCCGCTACGGTTCTGCTACAGCCGCAGGCCAGCTTGCCAGTGATAATTTTCAGGCTGCTCTGGAAAGTCATGTAGACGACAGGGAAACCCTGCAGGAACATCTGGAAAGTCAGTTCAACAGCATGCGTCATACGCCTGAGGAAGAGGCTCTTGGACTGCGCCTCATTCACAATCTTGATGCCAGCGGTTTTCATCTTCTGGCACCTGTTTCACTTCTTGATAAAAATAACCCTGTTCACACGCCAGCCTTTCTTCAGAAGTGCATGGAAAAAATTCAGGCTCTGGATCCGGCGGGAACCTGCTGCAGCGGAACGGAAGAAAGTCTCCTTGTGCAGGCAAAACTGCGGGGAGATGCGCCGGATGCAGTGCTTTTTATTCTTGACGGTCATCTTGATTTCTTAAATCCGCCTCAGAGTGCAAAAGTCCTCAAAAAAATAGAGGCTTTTATCAAAGACAGGGCTTCTCTTGCCTTTACGGATGAAAGGGAGACGGCTCTGCTTTCCCGTGCAGAAAAAGAACCTTTTACCGAAGCCGATATTGATGAGGCGATTTCTTATATCCGGACTCTGGATCCCTATCCTGCCCGTAATTTTTCTGCTGAGCAGGCACATTATATTTCGCCGGATGTCTATGTGGAGCGTATTCCGGAAACGGAAGAGGATGAAAAAAACGGAGTTGTTGAATCCGGCGGTTATTCATTCAAACTTACTCTGGCCCGGGAAAGTCTTCCGAAAATCGGCATCTCAAAAAATTATGCAGCGCTAGCAGAAAATGAGGAAAAATCTGCTGATGAAAGGCAGAAGGCAGAAAAACGATTTGCACAGGATGCCATCCGGGATGCAAAAGTGTTTATTGAAAGCCTTCATTTTCGGGAAGCGACCATTGCAAAAGCCTGTGCAGAAATTGTACGCCGTCAGGCACGATTTTTTGCGGAAGGTCCCAGGTATCTTGTCCCCCTGCGGCAGAAAGATATTGCAGAGTCGGTGGGCGTACATGAGGCAACTATTTCCCGTATGGCAGGCGGAAAATATCTGCAGTGTGACCAGGGCCTTTTTGAAATCGGCTATTTCTTTACCAATGCAGTTGGCGGCGAAAAGGATTCTTCTGACGGTGGAATAAATTCAAAGGAATCTGTAAAATATGAAATCGCACAAATTCTGGAAGCCCACAAGAATGACAAAAAAGCGCTGAGTGACCAGAAGCTTGCGGATGCCCTTGCCGAAAAGGGGATAAAAGTCGCACGGCGTACGGTTGCAAAGTATCGTGCAGAATTGCACATAAATTCGTCATATGAACGATAGAAGATATTGACATGATTTTCTTCTTTTTATAAACTATGAAAACTCACGTAGAATCTTTTAAGGTAGGTATAGATATGTCAAGAAGCTGTGATGTTTGCGGAAAAGGCTCAATGAGCGGAAACAAAGTCAGTAAGTCATATAACCACACACGCCGCACCTGGAGACCGAATCTTTTGAAGGTAAAGACAGAATTCGGTGGCACAACTGCTACAATCAATGTGTGCACACGCTGTCTGCGCAGTGGTTTTGTTACAAAGAAAATCAATGTAACTCCGGCTAATGCTGGCGCACCCAAAGCAAACTAAATCGTTTTTATTTTGCAGAGAAAAGCTGACCTGTAACGGTCGGCTTTTTATTTGAGGCTGGGAAGTATTTTTCAGCCACATTTTATATATAAAGTGAGGAAAAAAATGAAGAAGAGCGTATTGGTTCTTTTTGCGGTGGCTGCTGTTGCTTTGGCAACTGGTTGTTCAAAGAAAAATGCTGCGGGTTCAACTGGTGATGCATCAAAAAACAGCAAATTGAAGATTGGTATCATTCAGCTTGTGGAACATCCCGCACTGGATGCCGCTTACAAAGGTTTTGTTGATGGTCTGGCAGATGCAGGTTATAAAGACGGTGAAAACATCGCTATTGACTATCAGAACGCACAGGGCGAGCAGGCAAACTGCGTTACCATCGCTAACAAACTGGTAAATGATAAAGATGATTTGATTCTTGCTATTGCAACTCCGGCTGCACAGGCTGTTGCTCAGCTGACAAAGGATATTCCCCTTCTTATTACTGCTGTTACAGATCCTGAATCTGCAAAATTGGTTGAAACAAATGCCCATCCCGGCAACAATGTAACGGGTACCAGCGATTTGACTCCTGTTTCTGCACAGATTGACCTTCTGAAACGCATTGTTCCGGAAGCAAAAACTGTTGGCCTTATGTTCTGCTCAAGCGAACAGAACAGCATCTTCCAGATTGGACTTGCAAAGGCTGCCTGCGAACGCACTGGCCTGAGCTATGTTGAAGGTTCAGTTTCAAACAGCAATGAAATTCAGCAGGTTACTCAGAGTCTGGTAGGCAAGGTTGATGCAATCTACATCCCGACAGACAATATGCTTGCTGCCGGTATGCCTCTGGTTGCACAGGTTGCAAACGAAAACAAGATTCCGACAGTCGTTGGTGAAGACGGAATGGTTCAGAGTGGCGGAGCTGTAACATACGGTATCAACTACTACGAACTTGGCAAGCAGACTGCAGTTCAGGCTGTTGCAGTCCTCAAGGGTGAAAAGAAGCCCGCTGACATGCCCATTGAATATCTGAAAAAATGCGATTTGAGCTACAATGAGGAATCTCTCAAGGCTCTTGGCATTACTCTTCCGAAACTGTAATTACAAGTCAAAAAACTATTGATTTTTTGAAAATCGGGCGGCATTCTTGCCGCCTTATTTTTTGACTTATAGACATAAAATAAAATCTGTCTTATAATATCAAAAATAAGGAAAGGATTATGGGATTGCTTGGAGTTTACGATTACACTGTTGTTCTTACGTATATTGGAACTGTAGTTGCATTTTTAGGAATGGGCTACGCTGTTGACGGCGGAAAAATGCACATCTTTACGGCTCTTGTCTGCCTTATGATTTCCGGTTTCTGTGATATGTTTGACGGAAAAATCGCTTCAACAAAAAAGAACCGTACGCCTCAGCAGAAAAAATTTGGCGTGCAGATTGACTCTTTGAGCGATCTCGTCTGCTTTGGCGTTTTGCCCGCAATTATTGTCTATCAGCTCAAGGTTGGCAGCAAGCTTGAATTTGCTATTTCTGCTTTCTATATGATGTGCGGTCTTATCCGCCTTGCATATTTTAACGTTGAGGAAGAGGAACGCACCAGTCAGACTGATGCACGCCGTACAGAATTCAGGGGTATGCCCATTACAAGTGCAGCTCTCTGGTTCCCGGGATTTTATGCCCTCGCTGTTCTTCTGCAGACCTATGCAAACAGCGCTCTTGACCCCAGCGTAATCATTTCAATTCTGGCCTTTCTGGTTGGTATTGCATTCATTACTCCTTTCAAATTGACCAAGCCGGGTTTTGTCGGAAAAATCGTTATGATTTTAATCGGTGTGGTTGATGTTGCCCTTATGGTTTGGGCTGCAATTTCTATCGGCTGGTTTGAGTAAGGCGCATGAGCGACAATAACGATTCATCCGTTGCTTTCTTATACACAACGACTTTTGGACGCTGCATTCTCTGGTTTTTGCTCCACTGCAATTATTCAGGTCTGGCAGCCTTCCTTTTTCGTACCAGACTTTCTTCATTATTCATAAAATCATTTGCAAAAAAGCACGGCATTGACCTGACTCCCTGGCAGGGACAGAAGTTCAAGTCTTTTGCCGATTTTTTTATCCGCAAGAAGGATATTTCTTTTGACGGAGAGGCAGAGCATCTTATCAGTCCCTGTGACTCCTGGCTGAGTGTCTATCCTGTAGATGAAAATTCAATCTTTGCCATTAAGGGCTCTCACTACAAGGTAGCGGATTTAATTGCTGGTGATACAGAAAATCTGGCTGCCCGGTTTAACGGCGGTCTCTGTCTGATTTTCCGCCTCTGTCCTACTGATTATCACCGCTATCTCTACATTGATGACGGTTTTCAGGGTAAAAATCATTTTATAAAGGGTATGCTTCATTCCGTACAGCCAATTTGTGCAGAAAAGTACCCCATTTATACGCTGAACCGCCGTATGTGGACTCCGCTTGATACTGCGCATTTTGGAAAGGTCATTCAGACAGAAATCGGTGCACTGGTAGTTGGTGGCATCAATAATTATTACGAAGATGTGCCGATGAAAAAAGGCGATGAAATGGGTCGCTTTGAATTTGCCGGTTCAACGATAACCATGCTCTTTCAAAAAGATAAAATTTCGCTGCTTCCGCAGATTGCCGAGGCGACCAGAGATGGCGTTGAATACAAGGTGAGTGCGGGTCAGCAAATAGGCACTTCCTTCCATGCATAAGCGTTTTCTGCTCATTTTATTCTGTCTTTTTATACTTTTTCCGCTTTCTGCAAAAAAAATGTCTGTACCGGGGCTTTATCATTACAGACTGGAAAACGGACTTAATCTTTTTGTAATGGAAAATAATTCTGCTCCTCTGACTTTTATCATGATAACGGTGCGGGCGGGAGCTGTAACCCAAAGTTCAGAAAATGCCGGTCTCTTTCATCTGTATGAGCACATGATGTTCAAGGGAAATGCAAAGTATCCGGATCAGAAGGCAACTATGGCGGCCCTGAACGAAATGGGCATAAGCGACTGGAATGGTTTTACAGCAACTGATGAAGTGAGTTACTATTTTACTGTGCCCGCAAAGATGCTTCGTAACGGGCTTGAGTTCTGGTCCTATGCAATCCGTACACCCCGCATGGAAGAAGCAGAACTGAAGAATGAAAAAGAAGTCGTTGTTTCTGAAATCACCGGAAATATGACTGATCCTTCGCGAATCATGTATGCGGCGGTGGGAAAACATCTTTTTCCGCAAAAGCCATGGCGGCGTGAT
>ODAI012838789.1_pt1 | contig 13112 bp, 6 predicted proteins | sample 1539321 | NCBI WGS metagenome assembly ODAI01 (sample SAMN02144231, study PRJEB22623) | gut metagenome | biome: sheep rumen | host: Ovis aries | place: New Zealand | reverse complement strand
TTAAGGCTCATGCGCAGGGCTTCCATCATGCTTATGTCACCGTGGTATTTTTCCATCTCTTTTAAAAGCAAGTTCAGCCGCTCGTGGTCAACTTCAACCCACTTGCCTTTTATGAGCGAAAGGCCTTCGTCCATGGCAAGCAGCTTTTTGATTTCTGCCTTGGTAAGTTTTTCGCCGTCAACTTCAAGGTAGCCTTCCATTCCAAGGATTGTGTCCAAGCCCAGAAGTGATTTTTTCTTTGTGAGCGAGACTGAGACTCTTGCCTTTTGCCGTGATTTTTTCCACCAGTCGGGAATGCGGCAGACGATTCCGCTTTCTTCTATCTTTGGAATGTCGCGCAAGATTTGCCATGCCTCATTTGTCGTAAGGCGCAGGGGATGGAACATTTCTCCGCTTGAAGTAAATTCCCCGATTAGTTTTGAAACTTCCGCTGCCCGGTTAAGGCAGGAAAGAAGCTCCAGGATTTTATCCCGGTCATTTTTGTATTCGGTAAGGGCATATTTTAAGGGAGCGTGTTTTATGCCACCCTTTTCGTCTTTTGTGGAATAGGTTGCAAGAAATGAAAATGGATATTTATCGTCATTTTTGTTTTCCACAAGATGAAAGAAAATTCTCTCCGCCAATTTTAAGTGCTCATCTTTTTCCGCAAGATAAAGGGCTACTGTTCCTGAATACTTTTTAATCTCGTAGGAAAAGCAGCCGTTCAGTTTTGCCCAAAGAGCCTGTATCCATTCTGAGTTTACGTTTTCAGAGCCAGGTGCAAAGGGTAGGGATGAAAGAAGAGATTCCGTCAAATCATCAGTCAGCGAAACCGCCGTGTTTTCCCTGCTAAGCTCAAGGCCTTCCGTTCTGGAAAGCTCGGTTAAAAATGAATCTGCAATCTGCCAGAGAAAAAGTCCCGCATCGTCAAGGCTTGCCACAGGTCGCACGTCAAAGCCAAGGTTGTACAAGGCATTGATTGGCTCATCTTTAAAAATGCCGGTGTAAGTTGCATCGTCTATCGCAAAGAGTGTGGGCAGAAATCTAAAGCGCAGGGGGCCAGTTGCATTTTGTTTTTTCATCTAATAATCTCCAATAATCTCCAAAGGCATAATAGCATAAAAAATCAACGCACCCCGCAGCAAGCTACGGGGTATTCAACCCTTCCGCGCGAATAACGTGAAGCCTACGCCCGATTGGAAGGGTTGCCGAAGGCAAGACCGCCGCAAGGCGGGCCGGAGCGGTAGCGTAGCCCTGGAAAGCGGGTGACGCAGAGGCATGGGCGGTCGGATTAGCCAAAGAGCAAGGTGGTAGAGCTGAGAAAGGCCTCGTCCAAAAAGAAAAAAAAGAGATGAGAAATTTTCCCTTAATTTCCCCTAAGTTCTGAAAGAATGCCGTCAAAGTCCGGGGCGCGGGTGTAGCCGACCAGCCTTTTGTTTACCGGAATGGTCTGCAAAAGTCCAAGTTCCACAAGGCCTGCAAGGTCTGAGCGGATGGTTTTTACGTTTACGTTAAAGCGCACAACCAGTTCCTTGCAGACGAAGAGCGATGAGGGTTTTTGCATGCAGAGCTTGATGATTTGGGCCTGGCGCTCGTTTATGCCGTGGATTTTTAGTTCCACCAGGGAGTTTTCTTCTTTGGACTTTCGTTCAAGGTAGAGTTTTAGCTCTTCGTAGGATTCCTTTAGCACCCTAAGGTTGAATGTTACAAAGTAGCCCAGGTCCAGGTTGTCGTGTTCGGTGTAGAGGAAGGCCTTTTCGTACTGGGATTTTTTCTTGTAGATGATTCTTGATATGGAAAGGAATTCCGTCATCCAGTAGCCTTTTTTTAGCATGTACCAGTAGAAGAGGGAGCGGGCGGTTCTTCCGTTTCCGTCTACGAAGGGGTGCAGGAAGGAAATCATAAAGTGGATGATTATTGCCTTTAGCACGGGATGTATAAAGAATTTGTCTTGGTTTGCAAAGTCGCAGATTTGTTTTAGGATTGTGTAGAGCAGGGTGCAGGGCGGCGGTTCGTGGGCAACTTCGCCTGTGATTCCGTTTGCTACTATTATATTGTCTTCTGTTCTAAAGCGGCCTTCGTCCTGGGGGTTGTCCAGCGTTTTTTCTGTTATTTTTTTGTGGATGTCCAATAGCAGTTCTATGGAAAGGTCTTCGTTCTGGTGCTCGGAAAGGTAGCGGATTGTGTTGTAGTTGTTTACAATCATCTGCTGGCTTTTGTCTTTGGGTTTGGCCTGTTTGCGCAGCATTTCCTTTGCAACCTTGCGGGTTGTGTTGGCGCCTTCCATCTGGCTTGAGGCAATGGCTTCTTCCATGATGGAGCTTAGCAGGTAGTACTGACGGTTTTTTTCGGAGATTACGGCGGAGGAGGTGAGGGTTCCGCCAAAGTTCATGTCAAATTCATGGAGCAACTGCTGCATGTAGTTTGTCTGCTCCAGCTGGAAAGTGTAGGGGGCAAAGGCAATCTGTTCGCCGCGGCGGGAATATTTTACTGCTGCCCAAAAATTTTTTGAATCCAGGTCTTCGGGGGTTCTGTACTTTACCTTGTCCCAATAGAGGTATTCCTGATTTATCCTGTTTATTGCATCCTGGTACTTGGGATTAAGCAGGATAGGGATAGCCTGGTCCAGAAAGTTTTCGTATTTTGGCGCTTCTTCTATCATACAGAAAATGATAATGCAGTTTTTTTGCCATGACAAGGAAATTAAGGGAAATGAGCGGAAAATTTCCTTTTTTTTTGGGTTGCGGTAGGTCTATGGCATGGCTTTTCAGACAGATTTTCCTGGTAGTGAAGCCCAAAACTGATTTCCGGTGTCTTCTGGACGGTGCTTTTGTTTGCTCTACCATTTTGTTTTTTGGCTAATTCGACTGTTCATGCCTTTGCGCCACCGCCGTCGCTTGAAACTTCGTTGCGAGAACCGCCCTTCGCCTGTTCGGCTCATACCGCTTCGCGGTACTAAAGGGGCTCCATGGCGGCGTAGGTCTTTTGGGTTTTATTGTGATAAAATTCACACAAATTGCAAATTCAGCCCGGTTTTTGCCAAATTCCTGTGAAATTTGCCCGGAAAAGCAAATTTTGGCAAATTTTTACTGGATAAATACTTTTCAAATCAGTAAAATACATAAAACTTGCTAAAAAAGCAGGCAGTTTTTTGTGAAAACATTCACAGTTCGGGTGTTAAAGTAATGAAAACCATTCCCGGCCCTTCAAAGAGAAGGCTTGTTTTACTGGAGCGGCTTCTTGCGGGCCTAAAAGAAAAAACAATTACTTCTCAAAGGATAGAAGAGCTTACCGGATGGTCGGCTGCCGTTGTGCGCAGGGACATTTCGCTTTTGGAAGTGAAGTGCGGTGCCAGCAACGGTTACAAGACGGAAGAGCTAAAGGAAGCTTTGTGCCGTGCCTTTAACATTTCCAAGGAGCTGCAAAAGTGCTGCATAGTGGGGCTTGGCCGTATGGGTCAGGTTCTTTTGGACAACATGGAAATTGAAGGTTCGCCCTTCAAGATTGTGGCCGGTTTTGACAGCAACGTTAACAGGACGGAAGTGCTCCGTTCGGTTTTTCCCCTGCATCCTACCACGATGCTGGAGAGCGTTATAAAAAGCGAGGGCATTGCATTTGCAATTCTTACGGTTAACCCGGAGGAGGCGCAGAGTACGGCAGCCCGCCTTGCCGCTTGCGGAATAAAGGGAATCGTAAACTACACGCCTTGTGTTCTTTCGGTTCCAAGTTCAACAAACGTGGAAAACGTTTCGCTTTTGACCGCCCTGGAAACCCTGAGCGCCTGGCAAAACGGTTAGTGCAAGTTTGTGTTTTTGGTGTAAACAATTAAGGTTACTGGGGAAGCCCGGTAAAGACAAATCTATATGCAATGGAGTAAAGCGATGAGCAGAGTGTACAATTTTAGCGCAGGACCAAGCTGCCTGCCGGAAGAAGTGTTGAAGGAATGTGCCGCCGAGATGTTGGACTATAACGGAACAGGTCAGTCCGTTATGGAGATGAGCCACCGCTCAAAGGCTTATGAGCCAATCATTCAGGATGCAGAAGCCATGATCCGCAAGCTTATGAAGGTGCCGGACAACTACAAGGTTCTTTTTGTACAGGGCGGAGGTTCAACACAGTTTGCAATGGTTGCACAGAACCTTGGCATTCACACTGGAAAGGCTGCTTACATCGAAACAGGTGTCTGGGCAAAGAAAGCCGCTGCAGAAGCAAAAAAACTCGGCGTTGAAGTTGACGTTATCGCTTCCTCCAAGGACAAGAACTACTCTTACATTCCAAAGGTAGAAAAGATTTCCGGCGACTACGACTATGCATACATCTGCTTTAACAACACAATCATGGGAACCCACTACGAGTACATCCCTGACACAGGAAAGATTCCTCTCGTGGCAGACATTTCTTCCTGCGTGCTCAGCGAACCACTTGATGTTAGCAAGTTTGGCCTTCTCTTTGCAGGTGCACAGAAAAACCTTGCTCCGGCTGGTGTTACACTCGTAATCATCCGCGAGGACCTTATCCCGGAAGTTGAAAACTGCCGCGCTGGCACTCCAACAATGCTTGCATACAAGACCCACGCAGACAACGGCAGCATGTACAACACACCGCCATGCTACACAATCTACGTCTTGGACAAGGTGCTCCACTGGATAGAAAAGAACGGTGGTGCAGAGGGAATGCTCAAGCGCAACAAGGAAAAGGCTGAATACCTTTACAATTACTTGGACGGCAACGAGGGCAACTTCTACCATGCAACTACAGAGGTTGGAAGCCGCTCATTGATGAACGTTCCTTTCCTTACAAAGTATTCAACTGGTGCAGAAGACGAAGCTTCTAAGGCAAAAGAAAAGGAAATCAACGACAAGTTCGTAAAAGAAGCCGCCGCTGCAGGACTTGTAAACCTTAAGGGCCACCGCTTGGTTGGCGGAATGCGCGCCTCCATCTACAACGCAATGACCCTTGACGGAGTAAAAGCCCTTGTAGACTTTATGAAGAAGTTTGCAAAGGAAAATAAGTAGCTGTAGTTCATTCGGTCCCTGAGGCTCTCGAAGGGTGGTCCCTGAGGCTCTCGAAGGGCCGGATGAATATAAAGGCAGGCGGTTTTATGGCTTTTGTATACATACTAAAATGTTCTGATAATTCTTATTATGTTGGAAGTACTATAAATCTAACGCAAAGAATCGAAGAACATAATAATGGTATGGGCGCAAATTATACAAAAAAAGACTGCCTGTGGAGTTGGTTTATTTTGAGGAATGCCAAAGTATAGAAACTGCTTTTGAACGTGAAAGGCAAATTCACGGATGGAGCCGTAAGAAAAAGGAAGCATTAATCAATAATTTGCATGATAAACTACCTAGTTTGTCAAAGCGCTATACGTAAAATAGGCTCTTGTGCTTCGAGAGCCTCAGCAACCGAGCCTGATGCTTTCAGCAACCGTGCTTCGAGAGCCTCAGCAACCGTGCTTCGAGGGCTTCTGTAACCGGGATTTAGAGCTTTTACAAATAGGAAAACAAAATCTATTTTCGGAGGACACTTATATGTATAAAATTCAGACATTGGACAGAATAAGCGCAAAGGGACTGGACAACTTTCCCCGTGATGACTATGAGATTGCAAGCGAAATTGTAAAGCCGGACGCAATCCTTGTCCGCAGCCACGACATGCTTTCCATGGAACTTGACCCAAGCGTAAAGGCTATTGCAAGGGCAGGTGCCGGTGTTAACAACATTCCATTCAAGGAACTTGGCCAGAAGGGCGTTGTTGTATTCAACACACCTGGAGCAAACGCAAATGCCGTAAAGGAACTTGTAATGCTTTCCCTTCTTTTGGCAAGCCGCCCTGTTATTGCCGCCAACAAGTGGACAAACACACTTGCCGGTAAGGGTGCAGAAATTGCAGGCCTTGCAGAAAAGGGCAAGAAGAACTTCATCGGTCAGGAACTTAAGGGAAAGACTCTTGGTGTTATAGGTCTTGGCGCAATCGGTGCAATGGTTGCAAACCTTGGAATTGAATTTGGCATGAACGTAATTGGCTACGACCCATTCCTTTCCGTAGATGCCGCTTGGAAGCTTAACAGCGCAATCAAGCACGCAGAGACAATGGACCCCCTCTTTGCAAAGGCAGACTACATCACGGTTCACGTTCCCGAAACTCCCGACACAAAGGGAACAATCAGCGCAAACACAATCAAGAACATGAAGAACGGTGTGCGCATCATCAACATTGCCCGCGGTGGTCTTGTAAACAACGAAGATGTTCTTGCCGCAATCAAGAGCGGAAAGATTGCCTGCATGGTAACAGACTTTGCCGCAGAAGAGCTTTTGAACAACGACAACGTAATCTGTATGCCTCACCTTGGAGCTTCTACTCCAGAAGCAGAAGACAACTGCGCTGTAATGGCCGTTCAGCAGCTGCGCGACTTCTTGGAAACAGGTGCAATCAAGAACAGCGTAAACTTCCCAAAGTGCAAGATGGATTCAGAAATCCCTGCAAACGGAACCCGCCTCTGCATTGCCCACAAAAACGTTCCCAACATGATTGCCCAGTTTACATCCGTATTGGGCGAGGCAAAGCTCAACATCAGCGGAATGGTTGACCAGAACCGCAACGACATTGCCTACTGCCTTATCGACGTGGACGGAAAAGTGGACGAAGCCACGCTGGAAGCCCTTAACAAAAAAGAAGGCGTAATTAACGTACGCCCAATCTACGCATAAAAAAATCTGATGACCGGATTGCTCTTTGCGGCGCTTTTGTTTGCAAGGGGCTTTCCGGGGTTCCGGGGGCCCCAATCCCCCTTCATTCGCGGACAAGCCGCGAACGCTTCGCGCCCCTACAATCCCTGCCGTGCTTTTGTTTTTTTACCCTCTGTTCCTTTGCTAACCGCTGCTTGTAACGTCCGCTCAAATGGATTGGCAAGTTCGCATGTAATAAGGGGCTTAAGCCCCTTGATGTATCGAAAACCGCAAGTCCCACCCCTCGTTCCCTGCCGATGGGGAGCGAAACCATTACCTTGAATATGCTTGTGCGCTATTTGTCCCTGCCGTAATGCCCGCCACTTTTATTGTTCCGGTTATGAGGTTCTCCCCAGGTACAGTATTTGAGTTATCCCAAGTATAAGAATTATTATTCAGAAAGGATGATTCATGTTTTACAGTCCATGTGTCGTCGGCGTTGTGGATTTGATTTTTAAAACTGTACGACATCCCCCAATTAGTTGGAATATTCTTATTGGTCAAGTTAGTACAGCTGATATCTGTGTCTGCAACAATTTTACTCGTAGCGCCAGTCATTTCTATCTCGGTACTCAATATTGACATCGTGATATTAGCTGCATTGTTGGAAACAGTATTATATCCAAATCCATGGAATCCAACATAGGAAGAAACTGTGCCTACTGTCATGGCTAATACCTGCACGTTTGTCAGTGTAGAATTGCCATTGCCAGCGGGAGGTAGAAGGATGTAGCCGTCATACTCTGCATTGTTGTCGAGAGTCACCTCCTTGTAGTAGTTGGCATAGGCTGCTGTGTCGGAAATTATCCAGATTCGTACGGGTTTATTCTTGCAATGTGTCTTTACAAAATTGGCCGTCTCGCCAAAAGAACAGTTATAGGGTGTTATCTTTACCTTATAAGCAGGCTTGAATGTTGGGGTTATTGTAATTGGATAATCCGGCATCGTGAACTTAACGTAGACTTGGGTTCCACCGTTTTCAGTAATTGTAATATCACCTGTGTTTAATTCTCTGCTGCCGCCTGTTTCCTTTACCGTTACGGAAGAAAGACCGTATCCAGTGTTGCCTTCGAACTTCATTGTGACTTTGGCTCCGTAAGCTATTTTTCCACTATCTATGTTAATGGTTGCTGTTATTGTTTTTAATGAGCCATTTGTCACACTATACTCATAGGCATGATAGTTCAGCTTCCAGTGGGCGTAAAGGGTCTGTGTGCTTGTAATCTGGACTATTGTAGTGGTAATTACTTGGCTTCCGCCCGTTGCCGCAGTAAACCATCCGTCAAACGTGTAGCCTGTTCTTGTTGGGGCGGACGGCAAATTGGAATAGGTTCCATCATAAGTGACAGTTATATTACTAGGTGCGGTTCCTGCTCCGGTATAATTCAAATTAAATTTCACCGTGTAGGTTTTTGCCTGCCACTTTGCGTATAGCGTGTGGTTTGACGCATTTGCTACCGTTGTGGCTTCGTTTGTGCATGTCTGTTCCGTGTACCATCCGGCAAATGTGTAGCCTGTCCTTGTTGGTGCGGTTGGGAGTGTGTAGTTTGAGCCGAAGGTTTCTGTTTTGGTCTGGGAATATGTGCTTCCTGTATAATTTGCGTTGAACGTTACGGTGCAGGTTTTTGCAGTCCAGTGGGCATAGAGCGTGCTGTTGCTGGCGGTTTGGTATGTTGTGCTGGAAGTTACCTTGCTTCCGCCGGTCTGTGCAGTGTCCCAGCCGTTAAACGTATAGCCGTATCTTGAGGGGGAGCTTGTTGGTAGCTGGCTACCGTAAGTGCTGTCGTATGTTATATTTATATCACCAGGTGCGGTTCCTGTTGCTCCGGTATAATTCAAGTTAAAGCTGACCGTATATGTTTTAGCTTGCCAAAGAGCATAGAGGTTTGTGTTGCTTTGAAGAGTTACATTTTCCGCGTCATCATACACTTTTCCTCCATCTGCGGAACTTGCCCAGCCTGTAAATTCATAACCGGTCTTTGTTACGACATTGCTTGCCTGCATCAATTGGGTTGGCACATTCTTTTGTATTTCCTGTGGGTTTTGCCCGCCCGATACCAGACTTCCACCGTTTGCGTAGAAGCGGACTTTTAGCGGCGGCACATTTATGGTGTATGTCTTTGTCTCGCTCGTAAGATAGCCTGCTGCCGTTGCCCAAACTTTCAGAGTGTATGTGCCAGTGTTTTCTAACGTAAGAATCTTGTTGCCGTTTGAATTTGTAGGTGTCAAAGAAACGACTGTTCCATTTTTTTTCAATTCATAATTTATTTGCGCACTGGAAATTGGGTCTCCATTGGTTGCCTGCGTTGGCTTAGTGATTTTTATCTGTGCGTTGGAGTTTTCGTCCAGTGCCAATGTTGTTGTGCCTGATAAACTTAAGACTGCGTTGTTAACATTATCGTTTAGTATTGGAGCCTTAACCTGCTTTGAGGCTGTGGAAATTACAGCAGAGCTAGAAAGCCCTCCTTGGTCCACAAGGGTGATTTTGAATGTCTGCACCTTATTTGGATTGGCTGTTATTCCGCTGTTGTAGTATAAATTGTTTCTTGCGCCTGGAGTAAAAGTTGCTCCATCGGGCAGAGGATCCAGTGATCCGGGGTTTGTGGTGGTAAGAATGCATGGACTGGGAAGCTGAATGTTGCAAGATGCATCTACGTCGAATTCCACGGTCTGTTTGGTATTGCCATCGTCGATGATGATTTTCTTTAAATCTTTGTGGATGTCGCTAACAGGAATGTTTAGGCACAGGTAGTATGTGTTTTCTCTCAGCATTACCGCGCCGTTGTTTATTGCTGGCGGTGCCGAGTTGCACCTTAGGCTAAAGGAGTAGGAGTCAAAGCTGCGCTGGGTTTCATGCTCGCGGAGGGTGATTGTTCCCCCTATGGAGCCTCCGCCCTCGTTTTCCTGCAGAAAGGATTGCGGGTATGTGATGCGCACTACGGTTTTGTCTTCTGCATCCTGCTCTAGTAATATGGGAGCGTCAATCAGGTCTATGCCAAGGTCAAGGTCGTACTTGCGCGGGTTTCTTAAATAAAAGGTTACGGTTTTGTCGTCGCCGCTTGGGATGCAGGTTGTGCCGGAGCTGTCTTTTAAGGTTTGAGAACCGATTTCCTGCTTTTCTATTGCAGCAGTGTTGGTATATTTGTCAAAGTAGTCGTAGACAGGTTCTTCCCATGAAGAGGATGCATTTGAACAGCTAAAAAAGCCAAAAAGGAGCGGAACGATTGTTGCAAGTGCGGAAAGCGGTTTTAGTACCCCCCCCATCCATACTTTTGTGTAGTTGAATCTTTCATCTTGCCTTCCTCCTCGGTTGGTGGGTTATGCGTCTGAATGACACCTACACTTATTATCGCGCATTTTGTTGCAGATTTCAACTTGTTGGCGTGTTTTTTATATGCGAAAGCTTTCTTGCTTTTACATCCACAGATTCCGGGTCGGAGCCCAGAATGACGGCTGTTACCTGGAATGATGACCGTCACCCTGAACTGCTACGCCATATTCGCACGCACTTGCTACGAATATGGATTCAGGGTCTGTCCAAAACAAAATCTACAGGAACTTTGCGTAAGGGATTGTAGGGGCGGCGCAGCCGTTGCGATAGCAATGGAGCCGGAAGGCGGAACCCCGGAAAGCCCGACCCGCCTTTAGGCGGGGAACGCCCAGAGAATCTTCCAGGTACGTCCAGCGCAGCTTCAAGGTACGCCCAGAGAATCTTCGAGGTGTTCAAATTCGGCAAAAGCAATATGCAAGCTTAAAAAAATCTGATAACATAGGAGTGTTTTAGGAGACAAGAGAATTGGAATTTCTAAGGCAAAATCAGCTTAGCATCATGCTTTTTTTGAGTGGCAGCTGCTGTATTCTTGCAATTTTGAGTTTTCTGACAAAATCCATGCCCAAAAAGAGGAGGCTGTACTTAATTTCTATACAGCTGGGGGCGGCAATTTTGCTGATTATGGACCGCTATGCCTATATTTTCCGCGGAGACCTTTCGCAGTTTGGCTGGTGGGCGGTTAGAATTTCCAACTTTATGGTCTTTTTTCTTTCCCTTTTCCTTATATATTTTTTTGATTTGTACCTTATTGATTTGTACTTGCGCGAGGGAAATCTTCCTAAAGCTCCAAAAAGGCTTTATGCCGTGGGGATTTTTCTTGCCCTTGGGGCAGTCCTTTTGGTTGTTAACCAGTTTACCGGCCTTTACTATGCCTTTGACGAATGCAACCGCTATTACCGCAACAAGTGGTTTCCTGTCTGCTACATAATTCCATATATATGCCTTCTGATGCAGTTTTCCGTTATTGTGCAGTACCGAGGCAGGCTTAGGCCGCTTGTATGGATTCCGATTATTTTGTTTGACCTTGGGCCAATCCTTTCCATTGTAGTTCAGTTTTTTGCATACGGAATTTCTTTGCAGAACCTTACGATTGTAGGCCTTGTAATTTTGCTCTACATTTTTGTGATTGTAGACATGAACAAGACCGTGGAGCAGGCCAACAAGCTCAAATTTGAGCTTATGGAGCAGGAACAGCACAAGATGCACACCTTGTTTGAGCAGACTGCGGAAGCCCTTGCCACTGCAATCGATGCAAAGGACAAGTATACCCACGGACACTCTACCCGCGTGGCAGAGTATTCCAAGCAGATAGCAATTCTTGCGGGAAAGTCAAAGGAAGAGTGCGACGAGATTTACTATGCAGGCCTTCTTCACGACATAGGAAAAATCGGTGTTCCAAGGAACATAATCAACAAGGAAGGAAGGCTTACCGACGAGGAATTTGCCGAGATAAAGAAGCACCCGGTTATGGGCAACCAGATTCTTTCCAGCATTGGGGAGTCTCCCTACCTTAGCATTGGTGCCCACTACCACCATGAGCGCTACGACGGACGCGGCTATCCGGAAGGGCTAAAGGGTACGGACATTCCAGACATTGCGCGCATTATAGCCGTTGCCGATGCCTACGACGCAATGACTTCCAAGCGCAGCTACCGCGACCCAATTCCCCAGCAGAAGGTTAGGGAAGAAATTGTAAAGGGAATAGACAGCCAGTTTGACCCCCAGTATGCAAAGCTAATGCTTCACCTGATTGACCTGGACTCCGAATACAAGATGAAGGAGCAGCAGGAAGTGCGCGAGCTTGCGGGTAAGAATGAACTCAACTGCACTGGATTCCGGCAGGAAAAGTCTGAGGGTATTGTTGTTTCCGACTCCATTACAAGGATACACCTTAGGAGCAGGGCAACAGTGGAAGAGCCTTCTGAAAATTCAATTCCAACGCTTATCCTCTTTGACTCTCTTGATGCCAGGGTTCACGAGTCGGAATTTAAGCGCAAGGATTTGCTCTACCTTGAATACGCTACAATCCGCCTGGACGGAAAGACTGAATGTGTAACAGCGCGCAAGATAGAAACGGATATAAAGAAGCTTTTTACGGAATGGCCTGACTGGCTTACGGAATACAAAAAGGGTATAGACTGGGACATTGAGGCTGTGCGTCAGGGAGACCACGTTATGATTACCCTTGCAAACAAGTTCCAGGTTGTAAAAACCGTCATAGCCCTCCAGTACATTGCCCGCTGGACCTATCTTTCTATTACCGGGGAAAACTGCTTTATTTCCGATGTCCAGATAGAAAGCAAGGCTGCCCCCGCAAATGAAGGGCTTATTCCCCGCATTGCACCGGAAATTTCCTATATAAATGGGCCTGAAGGAGACATTCCCAATGTCCAGATTAACGGCTGGCGTACTGCCGCAAGCGAAGCCTTCCCGGTAAAAGACGGAATGAAGATTAGCTTCCACTCCCAGAGCTTTGACACCGCAAGGCTTATCTGGCACTGTCCCTTTGTTTCCCTCTTCTATTCCGATGACAAAAAGGTTAGGGGAAAGAATTTCCATGAATTTGTACTTGTGCGTCTTGACGGCGAAACATGGGATTCAGATGCCAATGCAACGAATACAATTGTCATAAATAAGAGTGACCGTTTTGAAGGTTGGAATGAATGGAAAGAGGCAAACCGCAGGGGCATTGACTGTACGGTAAGCCTGAGACGTGCAGGAAGAAAAATTACCCTTGTTACAGAAAATTCTGGAATCTTTATAAGGAGCGACACCGTCCTAAAGGAAGACTTCCCGGAGGTTTATGTAGCCCTAACCGGCGACCAGTGCGCACTTACCAATATTAGGGTTTCCAAATAGATATGGGCAGGAATACCGTTATGTAAACCAGTGCCCCGCCCGTGATTCGCGTGGAAGAGTTGCATACCCCGTAGCTTGCTGCGGGGTGCGTTGATTGCAAATCCCCCGATAATATTGTACAATCATGCCATGAAAGAACTTGAATTAAAGTACGGATGCAACCCCAACCAGAAGCCTGCGCGGGTTTTTATGGAAGAAGGCGATTTGCC
>ODAI013506720.1_pt1 | contig 13115 bp, 8 predicted proteins | sample 1539321 | NCBI WGS metagenome assembly ODAI01 (sample SAMN02144231, study PRJEB22623) | gut metagenome | biome: sheep rumen | host: Ovis aries | place: New Zealand | reverse complement strand
GAGAAGTACCCCGGCCTGACGAACCACGTACTGCGCTACCGCCAGCCCTATGTCGATCTCATTATGAACCCCGAGGTCAAGGATACCTTCGTCAAGCGTTCGCAGATCATGCACGAACTGCGCGCCTTCCTCGACGGCCGCGGTTTTACCGAGGTCGACACCCCGATCCTAACCCCGTTTGAAATCGGCGCCACGGCCCGCCCGTTCTATACGCACCACAACACGCTCGACATGGACATGGTGCTGCGCATTGAGACCGAACTCTACTTAAAGCGCCTGATCGTCGGCGGCATGGAGCGCGTCTACGAGGTCGGCCGTATCTTCCGCAACGAGGGTATGGACACCACGCACAATCCCGAGTTCACCTCCATCGAGCTCTACCAGGCCTATACCGATTTCCATGGCATTATGGATCTCGTCGAGGACATGATGAAGACCGTCACCGAGAAGGTCTGCGGCAGCCTTGTGATCCCGTACCAGGGCCAGCAGATCGACATCGGCCACTGGGAGAAGCTGACGATGGTCGAGGCTGTGAAAAAGTATGCCGGTGTCGACTTCTATGACTGGAAGAGCGACGAGGACGCGATCGCCGCGGCCAAGGCCAACAACGTGAAGCTGCCCGAGATCCCCACGAAGGGCGCGATCCTGGCCGAATTCTTCGACGCCTTTGTCGAAGAGAAGCTGATCCAGCCCACGTTTATCTACGATTACCCGGTCGAGATCAGCCCGCTCGCCAAGCGCAAGCCCGACGACCCGGCCTTCACCGAGCGCTTTGAGTATTTCATCAATGCCACCGAGTTCGGCAACGCCTTCTCCGAACTGAACGACCCGATCGACCAGCGCGACCGCTTCGAGCGCCAGGTTGCCGATCGCCGCAAACTCGACCCGGCGACGCGCGCCCAGGTCGACTATGACTATGTCAACGCGCTTGAGATCGGCATGCCCCCCACGGGCGGCCTCGGCTTCGGCGTCGACCGTCTGGTCATGCTGCTGACGGACAGCGCTTCGATCCGCGACGTGCTGCTGTTCCCGACCATGAAGCCGGAGAACAACGGATAAAGGAATGCACCCCGTTATAGTACGGGGTGCATTTTCTTTATTCACGCGCGCTTGACGGTCAGGCGCAGCCGGTTGGGCAGCGGATCGCCCTCCTGCCAGGTATACTCGATCGCGTCCGTCACGCCCCTGAGCACGGTGAGGGCCAGGTCGTCGCCGGAGGCGGCCAAGTTATAGCGTTCTCCACCGTAGCAAAGCGTCCACTCCGCCTGCTCGGTCTGCTCGGAATACTCGCAGACCGCATGGACACGCGGCGTTTTCAGCGTCGGCATCAGCTGCTCCATGGTCTCCTCAAAGACCAGCTGGACACGGTTTTTCAGCTTCGGCGTGAGCTGGTTTTTATTGCAGTAGGTCTCGATCTCGCCCGCCATGCCCAGGAAGTCATAGTCGCGGCTCTCGATGTTCAGCTCCAGTACCTTCAACCTGCGTACAAAGCGGCGGGTGTTCTCCCGCTGCGGATGATCGAAGATCTGCTCCGGCGAGCCGTCCTCGTAAACGCCGCCCTCGTCCATATAGAACACGCGGTTGGAGATGGCTTTGGCGAAGTTCATCTCGTGCGTGACGATCATCATGGTCTTGCCGGTTTTGGCCAGGTCACGGATGACCGCCTGCACCTCGCCCACCATTGTGGGGTCGAGAGCGCTGGTGGGCTCGTCCAGCAGGATCACGTCCGGGTCCATAGCCAGCGTCCGCGCGATGGCGATACGCTGCTTCTGGCCGCCGGACAGCTGATCCGGGTAGTTCAGCGCCTTTTCTGCCAGACCCACCGTGCGCAGCAGCCGCATACCGGTGTCGTAGGCCTGCTGCTTCGGCACGCCCAGCAGATCCATTGGGGCCAGCATGATGTTCTCAATCACGGTTTTGTGTCCGAACAAGTTGAAGCTCTGGAACACCATGCCCATCTTCTGGCGCACCTTGTTTATATCGCACTTTGGGTCGGTAATCTCCACGCCGTCCACCCAGATTTTGCCCGACGTGGGCTTTTCCAGCTGGTTGATGCAGCGCAGCAGCGTGCTCTTGCCCGTGCCGGAGGGGCCGATAACCGAGATCACGTCGCCGTCGTGGATCTCCACATTCACGTCCTTGAGCGGCGTGACGTTCGGGTATTGCTTTTTCAGATGCTCGATCTTAATCATCGGTCTTTACTCCCTTCAGAATGTCGGCGCCCCTGCGGCGCTTCGGGTCAAAGCTGACGCTGATCCGGCTGACGAGGAACCCGATCAGGCCCTCCAGCACAAAGTAGATGACTGTCACCGCGATCAGCGGGAAGAACGCCTCGTAGGTGCGGCTGCGCACGATATCGCCCATCTTGGTCAGATCCTGCACCGCGATATAGCCCACGATGGCCGTGGCCTTGATCAGACCCACGATCTCGCCCTTGTAGGCGGGCAGCACATGCGGCAGCGCCTGCGGCAGAATGATCCGGAAGAAGGTCCGGCGGTTGGAGTAGCCCAGCGCGTAGGCGGCCTCGTACTGGCCGTTGTCCACCGCGCCGACGCCCATCTTCAACAAGCCGAACACCGACGCGCCGAAGGTGAGCGTGAAGCCGATCACCGCCACGGCGACACCGCTGATGGCCACCGAGCCGAAGATGATGTAATAGAGAATCATCAGCAGCACGACCATCGGCATGCCCTGCACCAGCCACAGGCAGAAGCGGGTGACAAGGTTTGCCGCGCTATTGCCGTTGCGGCACAGCATGAACACGCCAAAGCCCAGCAGCGTGCCGAACAGGATCGTCAGCAGCGTGATGAGCAGCGTGGTCACAACGCCCTCGGCAAACAGCTTCCAGCGGGCTTCCCGGATAAAGGTCTTGTTGAAGCTGGACGCGATGCCGTCCAGGAAGGAACTGTCCTCCGCATTGCCCCCGGCTTCCACAGCGGCAGGCTCCTCCGCCTTCAGCACCGCCAATACGGTACCGCCGGAGAAGTTCGGCTCGGAGAAGAGCACGCTCTCCTTCCTTTCCTCGGTGATCGTGATACCCGAGCCGCCGAAATCGCACTTGCCGGACTGCACCGAGGGCAGCACGGCATCGAAGCTCATGTCCACGATCTCCAGTCCGTAGCCGTAAGTCTCGCAGAAGCGCACGGCGATGTCGATATCATAGCCCACGATACGGTTGTTCAGGATGTAGGTAAAGGGCTCGTACAGGGCCTCGGTGGCCATACGCAGCTTGCCGTTTGTCGCGGAGAAGCCCGTGTAGTCGGCGATCGTCTTCTGGCTGTCGTCCTCGCTGAACCATTTTGCCTCGATCTCCGCCATCGTGCCGTTCTCGCGGATCGTGCGCAGGTATTCGCTGAACTGATCGCACAGCGCCTGCCCCGCCTCGGTCTTGGGGAACACATAGGCAAAATCAAAGCTCTCCATATATTCGGGGATGTAGGTCAGCCGGTCATCCTGCTGCATCTCCGCCTTGATGACCGGTTCATCCACGGTGTAGGCGTCGATCTTATTTGTCTTCAGCGCGCTGATCAGGTCGGCCTTGGTGTTGAAGTAGGACACCTCGGCCTCCGGCAACTGCTCGAACACAGCTTTATCAAAGCTGGTGCCTGTCTGCACGCCGATGCGCTTGCCGTTGAGCTGGGAGAGCGAAGTGAACACGCCTGTCTGCGTGACGGTCGGCTGTTCCTTTTTCAGAACCGCCATGGTAGTGCCGCTGTTGTACGTGGGAGAGGAGAACAGCATGGTTTCCGCCCGCTCCTCGGTTATGGTAATGCCGCAGGCCGCAAAATCTGCTTTACCGGATTGCAGGGAAGGCAGAACGCCCGCAAAATCCATAGGCGTAATTTTCAGTCTGTATCCATTGGCCTGGCAGAATCGGGCGGCGATATCCACATCATAGCCCACAATATGCCCATCCTTCACAAATGCGAAGGGGAGAATGGACGTATCTAGTACCATGTGCAGCGTGCCGTTGGTATCGGGCAGCGCTTCATAATCCAGCACGGAATACCGGCTGTCATCGCCGCTGAACCAGATGCCGTCGATCTCTTGCATGGTGCCGTCTGACCAAAGCTGATCCACGAAGTCACTGTATTGATCCCGCAGGGCCTGGCCCGCTTCGGTTTTGGGAAATACCGCTGCCAGGTAGCTGGAATCCAGCATGCCGTCCAGCAACTGCAGATCACGGTTCTCGATCGCCGCAAAGCGAAGGATCGGCTCGTCGCTGCACCAGGCGTCAATTTTATTTGCCCGCAGCGCTGCCAGGACATCTGTCTGCAGATTATAGTAGCTCAGCTGAATATCCGGTATTACAGACTGCGCCACCTCGCCGCTGATCGTGCCCGTCTGCACGCCGATGCGCTTGCCGTTGAACTCAGCCGGCGAGGGAAGAACGTCCTCACTCTCTGTCGCCGGCGCCTCTCCGGTCGCCTCGCTGCCGGAAACATCCTCGCTCCGAACGGCCAGCGCGATGCCGCCGTGATAGAAGGGCTCGGAGAAATTGACACTCTCCCTGCGCTCCTCGGTGATGGTCATGCAGGAGGCACACATATCGAATTTCCCGCTGACGATGCCCGGAATACGGGCATTGAAGTCCACATCGTTAATGACAGGCGTATAGCCGTAGCGGCGGCAGAACAGCTCCACGATCTCCATACACACGCCGACATTCTTGTTGTCCTTCACATAGGAGAAGGGCAGATCGGTCGCGGTGGTCACAACGTTCAGCATGCCGTTTTCGCCGGAGTACCCGGTCTCCAGATCCACAAACTTTACGCTCTCATCGTCGCCGAACCATTTGGCGCAGATCTCATCCAGACCGCCATTGGACAGCAGCTCCGCCAGCAGCTCGTTGAACTGGCCGCGTATCTTATCCGCGCGCTCACTGTTCTTGCCGAAGGCAAAGGCATAGTCGTCTTGCGTCAGCAGCTCCGGCAGAATGGTCATAGCGGGGATCTCAGCGACCATCACCTTCAGCGTCGGCTCGTCACCCAGGAAACCGTCGATCTTGTTGTTCGTCAGGGCGGCCGCCACGTCGGTATAGCTGTTATAATAGAAATACTCGCTGTTCGGGAATAATTCCAATGTCGGTGCTTCAAAGTTTGTTCCGGTGATAATGCCCATGCGCTTGCCGTCGTAATCGGTCACATCGGCTTTGGCACTGGCGGAGCCGATCAGCAGGAACAGCGCCGCCAGGCAGATGAATAGTTTTTTCATGATCTTCCTTTCTCGTTATTCAATCGTCAGGATGTCGGCAAAGCCGGTCACTTCGAACACCTCATTCACGACCTCATTGACGTTTACGACCTTCATGCCGCCCTTCTTCGCCATGGACTTCTGGGCGCTCAGCAGTACGCGCAATCCGGCGGAGGAGATATAGTCGAGCTTCGAAAAATCCAGCGTCAGGTCGTTGGCGCTCTCCAGGCTCTCCTTCAGCGACTGCTCCAGCTCAGGAGCAGTGGTGGTGTCCAGCCGGCCCTCCAGAGCGACGTTCAGGCTGGTTCCGTTCAGGTTCTTGGTGATTTTCATGATGATTTTCTCCTTATAATAGATGTGTCAGGCGATTGCAAAAGTCGCCAGCAAACTTGTTTATCGAGCTGAATCGCCGGTCTTTACTCCCTTCAGAATGTCGGCGCTCTTGCGGCGCTTCGGGTCGAAGCTGACGCTGATCCGGCTGACGAGGAAGCCGATCAGGCCCTCCAGCACAAAGTAGATGACCGTCACCGCAATCAGCGGGAAGAATGCCTCGTAGGTGCGGCTGCGCACGATATCGCCCATCTTGGTCAGATCCTGCACCGCGATATAGCCCACGATGGCCGTGGCCTTGATCAGACCCACGATCTCGCCCTTGTAGGCCGGCAGCACATGCGGCAGCGCCTGCGGCAGGATGATCCGGAAGAAGGTCCGGCGGTTGGAGTAGCCCAGCGCATAGGCGGCCTCATACTGGCCGTTGTCCACCGCGCCGACGCCCATCTTCAAAAGGCCGAACACTGCCGCGCCGAAGGTGAGCGTGAAGCCGATCACCGCCACGGCAACGCCGCTGATGGCGACCGAGCCGAAGATGACGTAATAGAGGATCATCAGCAGCACGACCATCGGCATGCCCTGCACCAGCCACAGGCAGAAGCGGGTGACGAGGTTTGCCGCGCTATTGCCGTTGCGGCACAGCATGAACACGCCAAAGCCCAGCAGCGTGCCGAACAGGATCGTCAGCAGCGTGATGAGCAGCGTGGTAAGAACGCCCTCGGCAAACAGCTTCCAGCGCGCTTCACGGAGGAAGGTCTTGTTGAAGCTGGACGCGATGCCTTCCAAGGGGGAGCTATCCTTTGCACTGCCCGCCGCGTTGTCCAAGGCTTGGGCGGCGGCAGGCGCGCTCTCCGCCTTCAGCACCGCCAATACGATGCCACCCTTGCTGGTCGGATCGGAGAACAGCACCTGCTCCTCGCGCTCGGGTGTCACGTTCATATCGGTGGTGAAGTCGTACTTGCCGGATTCGATAGCCGGGATGCGCCCCGCAAAGTCCACATCTCCGAGCTCCAGGGCATAGCCCCTGTCGCGGCAGAAGCGCACGACAAGGTCGATGTCATAGCCGACGTTCTTCCCGTCCTTGATATAGGAGAAGGGCGCGTCCGTGGATGTGGTCACGACCCGGATTTTGCCGTTCTCGCCGGTCAGGTCGGACATGTCCACGACCTTTCTGGCCTCGTCCACACCGAACCAGATGTCGTCCAGCTCCTGCATGGTGCCGTCTGCCCAGCATCTCGCGAGGAAGGCATTCAGTTCCTCGCACAGCGCGGCGCTCTCGGGATCGTTCTTGCGGAAGGCAAAGCTGTAATTGTTTTCGGTGATGCGCTCGTGGATATAGTCGATCTCCGGCTGCGCCGCGTGGACGGTTTTCAGTCCCGGCTCGTCACCCAGGTAGGCGTCGATCTTCCCGGACACGAGCGCTGTGATGCAGTCCGGATAGCTGTTGAACAGCAGATATTCGCTGTCGGGGAAATACTCGTGGGCCGTATCCTCCATCAGAGGGCCGGTCAGCACGCCGATGCGCTTGCCGTTGTAGGCGGCATAGGCGGGCTCGTTTTCACTTTTGGAATCCCCGGCCTCTGCTTGAGCCCATCCCATCAGACTGCTCAGCGTAACATCGCTGTCACCCCGCACCAGAATACCCAGCTTCTCTTCATAAAGGATATCCGAGAAGGGCATACTCTCGGCGCGCTCGGGCAGGTATTGCAGGTTGGACATGACGACATCGACCTTGCCGGACTGCACAGCCGCGACGACCCCGTCAAAATCAATGATCTGGAAGGACAGCTCGGCGCCCAGCCACGCGGCGAAGCGCTGCGCCAGTTCGATGTCGTAGCCGGTCAGTCCGTTGCCCTCGTAATAGCTGTAGGGCGGTACGTTGCCCGTGGTGCCCACAGTCAGGCGGAACTGCAGTTTTTCGGGCTTGGGGATTTCAGGCATGACGCTGTCTTTCTCTATCACCCAGCGCCGGTACATGTTATCCAGAGTGCCGTCCGCTTTCAACTCCGCGATAAAGCGGTTGAGCCTGTCGCCGAGCTCCGGTATGGCGCTGACATTGCTGTAGCCGACGGCAATCTGTACTTTTTTATCCATGACCTCCGGCAGCAGATGCACGCCTGTCAGACCGCTGTCGATCGTCAGCTGCATCTGTACCAGATCGTACACATAGGCGTCCAGCTTGCCCTGCGCCAAGGCGGTATAGCCCAGCAGCTTGTCGGTGTAATAGACGATGGTTGCCTCGGGAAACTCGGATATAACGGCAGCCTCGGCGGCGCTGCCCTGGTTGACGCCGATCGTGCGTCCCGCTTGGTTCAACTCGGCCTTGGCGCTTATATCGCCCTCGGCCAGGCTCACAGTCGGCGATATGCCAAGCAACAGGAGCAGCGCCGCCAGCCATATAATCATTTTCTTCATGATAGACATTCTTCCTTATTCGATCCCCTTCGACCTGACGATTCAGCTGCCAATGTCATTCGACGACAGTGGTTCAGTCCCTATCAAGGGGGCTGAACTTTTGTTCTATATACGCCTGCTATGGGTTAAGCTATGTCAGTGGATCGTTCTTCGCGCCCTGATTACCTTGCAATTCGTCAGTTTTCCATGATCCCATCCTTTGCCGGTCAGGAGCACAGCGGGAGGTGTTCAGTTCTTAACCATCAGCACGTATTTCGGTTTCTCCGGAAGATACTTCACACGCAGCTTCGTTCCTTCCGTGATAAAGCGCGGGGGATTACCCAACCTGGCTTCAACGGCTTCGCCGGATTCGTTCTTGTACTTGACAAAATACTCATACTCGGTCTCGTGGCTGCCGTCGTCGTTGACTCTCTCCATCTCCTTGATGCGGGAGAGAACCGCATCGACCTCGATCCCGTTTTCGTTGATGGCCTTGTTGCGCCTGTAGCTGTAGATGAAGCCGATAATAACAGCGATAGCGACGACTGCGATTATTACATACGTCATTTTAGCTTTTCTCCTTCCTCGAGTGGTCACACCTGATTGTCAAAATGTATGAAAACCTTTGAATGCAAAGAATTCGAACGAAAGAGTGCTGTTATTCCCGCCCAAAGCTCTTGTAGACGACCATTTCCACTTCACGTCCGCGGATCGAAATCCTGACCTCGTCCGCAAGATTGGCGATGATGGACTTTTCCAGCTCGTCCCATTCCTGCATGGCCGCCTCGTCAGTCTCTTTCTCTGCCGCAACGGTAGTCTTATATTTCTGCATAGACCACGAAACCACGCTTGCGCTGAACGAACAGGTCATGGGATTGATTTCTTCCGGGCCGGCCGTGAGCATCAGGCCCCTCGAATAGTAGTCTGAGACATCCCTGACATCTGTAACGTCATAGGCACGCTCAAAGATGTCCCGGAGCTTTCCCATCACGCCCACTGCGGCGGCATTTCTCCCACTTGAAGAAACCGACAGCAGTTCCTCGCGCATCCGTCCGGTGATGATCGGATGGGCAAGCAGATGCAGTTCAAACTGTTTTCCCTCAGATTCCACCCAGAACTTTGCCTCGGTCTCTCCTGTGATCTCCCTGAGCATACCAAGCATCTCCTCCGTAAGGAGCCGAAGCCGCAGGCTTTCCCTGTTATCGAGCGCTTTGAAGCGCGCGGTCAGTGCCGTTTGCTCCAGCGCGGCCTGAAAGCCGATGCCCTGATTGTCGATTTGGATGATGTCAGATTTCATGTTTGTTTTCTCCATTTCCTTTATTTACGATCTTTTTTTCGTACCTACGGTGTATAATCACACAGCCGATTACGGACAAAATCCACGGCCTGCGACGGCTTCGTAAAGCCGAAAATCTTTGCACCGGGCAGGGGCTGGCGCAAAACGGGCAGCCCTCCCTCAACTGCTGCTGAGACAGTCCTCTTTCCATCCGAAGACGGCACAGCGTCTCACCAAACGGCGTTGACAAGGGGCATCGACCTTCGTATAATATAAGAACAGTATAGTCAATTCCGAGTCAAAGGGCAAGAGGCGGCGCGAAAAAAAGGGGATTTCATTCTGAAATTTCCCCGTTTCATTGTCACGTTCATTCTTTTATAATGCAAACTGAAATAGATTGGGTTTATTTCAGCTTTGAAGCAAACGAATTGGAACAAGAGAGAATTCAATCTGTTTTTCACCTGCGGGCGACAGGACTTTGACAGAAAGGATCCTGTGGAGATTTACCGGGAAGCACATCGTCCATCCCAATTTGCGTGGAGTATAAGAGGCTTTGAAACGCAGGGGAAGAGCTGACGGTGCCATCAGTGCGTAAAGAAGAAACTCCCATTTTTACAAGGAGGTCGAGAATCATGATCCGCAATGACCCTATCCTGCGTCGAAACGATATGATCCGCTGTGTCCTATGCGCCGCTGCGCGCTGTGACGCGGCCTGCAACGCTCTGGCCCCCTCCGGCCTGCTGCGCAGTATATGGTTTCGCAACGAGCAGGGCGCGGCCCTGCGGCTGCCGGAGGAGAACCCCTGCCTGGCTTGCGACGCGCCCTGTGAGCGCGAGTGCGTAAGGTGCGGCGAGGTGCCGATCCGAAATCTCGTCAAGCGGCTGTATGACGAGGTAAAGCCGGAGGCGGAGACACCTGTGCCCACGGACGAGGAGCGGCTAAAGTGCGAGTTGTGCGGTATTCCGCTTGAAAACCCGTTTCTGCTCTCCTCCTCGGTGGTCGCCAGCACCTACGATATGTGCGAGCGCGCCTTCGAGGCGGGCTGGGCCGGGGTCTGCTTCAAGACCATCTGCTCCATGGACATCCACGAGGCATCGCCCCGCTTTTCCGCCATCACCGGCGAGGGTGGAAGCATCGTGGGCTTTAAGAATATCGAGCAGCTTTCCGACCACAGCGTGGCCGAGAACATGGAGATATTCCGCAGCTTGAAGACAAAGTATCCGGGCAAGTTCATTCTCGCCTCCATCATGGGCCAGAACGAGGCGGAATGGGGCGAACTGGCGCACCTGTGCGAGGAAAACGGCGCGGACGCGGTGGAGCTGAACTTTTCCTGCCCGAACATGGCCGAGGGCGGCCTGGGGTCGGATATCGGCCAGGTGCCGGAGCTGGTGGAGAAATTCACCGCGGCAGCCAAACGGGCCTGCCATATTCCGGTGCTGGCGAAGCTGACGCCAAACGTTTCCAGCATGAGTCCCGCCGCCGAGGCGGCAAAACGCGGCGGCGCGGACGGCATTGCCGCCATTAACACCATCAAATCGATCACCGGCGTCAACCTGCACACCTTCGTCTCGGCGCCGGCCGTGCACGGTCAGAGCGCCGTGGGCGGCTACAGCGGGAACGCCGTTCGGCCCATCGCCCTGCGCTTTATCGCCGAACTGGGGCAGAACCCGGCGCTGCGCGGGATGCACCTTTCCGCCATGGGCGGCGTAGAGACCTGGCAGGATGCCCTGGAATTCATCCTGTTGGGCGGCGGGTCGATCCAGGTGACCACCGCCGTGATGCAATACGGCTACCGGATCATTGACGATTTGAAGGAAGGCCTGAACCTGTACCTGGCGGAGAAGGGCTTTTCCAGTGTCAAGGAGGCTATCGGCCTGGGACTGGATTCCCTGAGCAGTACGACGGATGTACTGGAGCGGGATACGGTGATCTTTCCCCGCTTTGACAGGCAGAAGTGCATCGGCTGCGGCCGCTGTGAAATCTCCTGCTCGGACGGCGGCCACCAGGCCATCCGCCTGAACGATGCATGCCGCCCGGTGCTGGACGGGAGAAAATGCGTGGGCTGTCACCTGTGCGTGCTGGTCTGCCCCGAGCGAGCCATAACGCCCGGAAGCAAGCGCGTCATGCCCAAGGCAAGGCAATAAGTTCTATAAAACAAAAACGGATAGAATACATAATCGGAGGTAAAACAATGAAAAAGAACAAACTGTTGGCTGCTCTGCTGTGTGTGGCGCTGGTAGTCATGTCCATGGCCGGCTGCGCCTTTGCGGAGCAGACGACCGAGGAGGAAGTCTTTGCCCAGTGGAACGAGGACGCCCCGGCGCTGAACGCGCTGATCGAGTACGTAGAGGCCGTGACTGATCCCGAGTCCCCGGATTACATCCCGGAGATGGACCGCATCGCCGTGTTCGACATGGACGGCACGCTGATGGGCGAGCTGTACCCCACCTATCTCGAGTATTATATGCTGGCCTGGCGCATCCTGAAGGATCCGACCTGCCAGCCCGACGCTGAGATGCTGGAGGTAGGGCGGCTGCTGCGCGACTGTGCGCTGGACAACTCCTTCCCGTCGGACATGGCCATGCGCCATGCCGTACAGGCGGCGCGCGCATACGCGGGCATGACGCTGCGCGAGTTTGAAGATTATGTGACGCAGATCCTGGTTCGCAATGTGGACGGATTTGAGAATATGACCTATGCCACCTGCTTTTATCTGCCGATGGTGGAGGTCGTGGAGTATTTGCAGGACAACGGCTTCACCTGCTATGTCTGCTCCGGCTCTGACCGTTTCATCTGCCGCGTGTTCATCGAGGGAATGCTGGACATCCCCTATAACAACATTATCGGCATGGACGTGCAACTCGAGACCACCGGACAGGGCGACGATACCGCTCTGGATCACACCTTCTCCGTCGGTGAGGACGTGGTGCGCACCGACAAGCTGCTCATCAAGAACCTGAAGACCAACAAGGTGCTGCAGATCGCCCAGGAGATCGGCCAGCAGCCGGTGCTGAGCTTCGGCAACTCCAGCGGTGACACCAGTATGCATAACTACGTCATTGGAAACAACGTTTACCGGAGCGCCGCCTTCATGCTGGTGGCGGACGACGACGTGCGCGACTACGGCAACCCCGAAAAGGCCGAGGGCCTCAAGGAGAAGTGGGCCGCCGCGGGCTACAATGTGATCTCCATGCGCGACGACTGGAAGACCATCTACGGCGAGGACGTAGTAAAGACCGGCGAGTTCCACTGGATGGAGGAGCTCTCCGAGGATCGCGTGCCGGTTGACAGCGAAGCTGCTGGAGAGGCGGACGAGGATGTCCAGTATGTCATGTACCTGGGCACCAACGATAAGGATACCAATAAGCCGGTGTTCACCCAGCAGGAGGCCATGAAGAAGGCGCGCGAGATCCTGATGAAGCACTTCGGCGGCTATACGATCCAGGAGGCCTTCGGCGGCTGGATCGGCGACGACAACACGGAGTATCAGGAATACACGCTGGTGCTCTACCTGTCGGACACCAATGAGGACGCCGTGCACGCCGCGGCGGACGAGCTGATCGCTGCCTTCAACCAGAGCTCCGTGCTGATCCAGAAAAACCCGACTTCGACGGAATTCTATTCCACGAATTAAGAGATAATACATAGAATCATCCTTTGGCTCCTGCGCTTTTGGGCAGTAGCACGAATAATGTCTATAATGATTATCGGATGGCGAAATCAATCGAGGATTCGATTGATTTCGCTGCCAAACGACACGTTTGGCAGCGAATGATTCCTTGAATCATTCGCCCGATGCTCATTGCAATGAATATACGCCAAAACAGCTGTGCTGTTTTGCTGCGCCACAAAGTGGCGCGGCGAAAAGCTTTTTGGCTTTTCGCCATCCTATATTCATTATACCGAATATCAAAAGTGGAGT
>ODAI013683475.1_pt1 | contig 13116 bp, 11 predicted proteins | sample 1539321 | NCBI WGS metagenome assembly ODAI01 (sample SAMN02144231, study PRJEB22623) | gut metagenome | biome: sheep rumen | host: Ovis aries | place: New Zealand | reverse complement strand
TGGGACGACGCAGAGTGCGCCGCGTTCGCCGCGGAGCTCGCCGAATGGCACGGCGGCGGCAGGGAGGATGTAGAGGCGAGGCGCGCGCTATGCTTTAGCTTCAATGCCGCGAACGATCCGGGAGAAGGGGCGTTTTCGCTTTCGTGCCCTCGGCCGAAGGGCCGCGCCCAGTATCGCGCGCTTGGGCAGGCAGTCAGCGTGTGGGGTGCGCTGCGCGGACTAAGGAGTGCCGGCGCGTCGCTTGAGGCGCGGCTTTCAAAGGGCGAGGCAGAGGATTTCATCCGGCGCGGTGCGCGAGAGCTCGCGGACGCGGGCTACTCCGTGGCGGGCGTGGATCTCGCGGCGGCTGTCGCGGCTGCGGCTGAGATAGACGGCTCCGCGGCAGATGTGACGCGCGGCGACAAAAAGGGCGTCCGCCTAAAGATCAAGGTCGCAGGCGAGGAAGTTAGCGCGGAGGAGATACGCTTTCTCCTTGAGCAGAATTCGACGCTCGTCTTCTTCCGCGACCGCTGGATAGAGGTTGACCGCGGAATTCTGCGCGAAGCGCTGCGCGCGCTCGAGAAGGCCGACAAGACGAAGGCGAACCCGCTTTCCTTCGCTCTCGGAATCGGTGCCGTCGGGAGGATGGAAGTCGGCGAGGTGCTTGCGGACGGCGGCATTCTCGGGCTCCTGAACCGGCTTCGCCAGTCGCACGACGGCGCGGCAAATGCGACGCGCGGCGGAGTCGCCGCCGAGATCCCGGGGTTCGAGGGGGCGCTCCGCGACTACCAGGCGCGCGGCGTCGAGTGGATTTCGTTTCTGACCGACAACGGCTTCGGCGCTCTGCTTGCCGACGACATGGGCCTCGGCAAGACGATCCAGACGATTGCGTGGATTCTCCGCGCCCTCGCCGCGAAAGCGACAGGCGCGGCACAGCCCGTTCTTGTCGTTGCGCCTCTTACGCTGCTTTCGAACTGGCGGCACGAGTTTGCGAAGTTCGCGCCGTCCCTGCGCGTCTATGTCCACCAGGGAGACATGCGCCATGTCGGAAGCGGCTTCAAGAAGGCGGCTGCGGAAGCCGATGTCGTGGTGACGAGCTATGCGCTCATCGTCCGCGACCACCGCGAGTTCGCGGAGGTGGAATGGGGTGGAATCGTCATTGACGAGGCGCAGGCGATAAAGAACCCCGACACCCATGCGGCGAGGGCGATTCGCGCACTTGGAGTCCGCCGCCGCCTCGCGCTCACCGGAACGCCGATAGAGAACTCGGTCGCGGACATCTGGAGTCTCGAGGAGTTCCTCAACCCGGGGCTTCTCGGCGACAGGAAGTCGTTCGCCGACCGCTTTGTGAAGCCCCTTGCGACAGACCCGAGTTCCGCGCAGGGAAAGAAGCTGCGCCGCGCTCTCGAGCCGTTCGTCCTGCGCCGGCTCAAGAGCGATCCCGCTGTGGCGGGAGAGCTCGGGGAGAAGCGCGAAGTGCGCGAATACTGCGCGCTTGCGCCGGCGGAGCGCGCGGAATACGAGGGCGCGCTTGCCGACTACCGCGCGGGAGAGAGGCGGCAGGGCGACATCTTCGCGCTTTTGACGCGGCTCAAGCTCGCCTGCGACGGCTTTGACGGCGAGACAGTCTCGGGCGGCAAGGCAGATCGTCTCGTCGAGCTTGTCGAGACGATTTTCGAGAACGGCGAATCGGTTCTCGTCTTTACGCAGTATGCGAAGGTGGGAGAGGCGCTGAAAAAGATGCTTGAGCGGCGCTTCGCGCAGCCGATCGCGTTTTTGCATGGCGGGCTTTCCGCCGCGCAGCGCGAGGAGCAGATCGCGCTTTTCGGCGGCACTGCGGGGCCGGCGGCGTTTGTGCTGAGCCTGAGGGCGGGCGGTTTTGGCCTCAATCTCACGAAGGCGACGCATGTCATTCACTACGACAGGTGGTGGAACCCCGCAGTGGAGGGGCAGGCGACTGACCGCGCTCACCGCATCGGGCAGGAGAAGACCGTGTTCGTGCATGTCTTCGTCACGGAGGGGACGGTCGAAGAGCGCGTGGAGGAAATCCTCGACAGGAAGGAGTCGCTTGCCGGTCTTCTCAAGGACGGCGAGAAGCTTTGGAGCGCCATCGGTCTTGCCGATGCCTGATTACAATGCGTTAGTCTTCAACCGCATCGAGAAAACCGCGTTCGCAGCACCCTGATCCGCCGCGCCTCCGCCGAGGCGTCCTGGCTTCAATAAATCGCTCTCCCGCTTTGGAAGTGCTTTTGGTATAATACAGGCATGAAAGGCGGCGGCAAATGAATTCCTCACCGCAAAGGCAATCCATTCTTATCGCGAGCATCGGCACTTCTCCCGGGGTGCTGACGAACGCCGTATGGGCGCTTGCGCATCAGGCTGTTCCAGTCATCCCCGACGAAGTGGTGGTTTTGATGACGAAGGATGGCAAGGAGCCTTTGCGTCGTGCGCTTTTCGAGGAAGGTGTGTGGGAAGAGATGCTTTTCGATATGCGGCGCGAAAAATTCGACATCGGCGGGAAGCTTGTGTTCGGCGAGGCATCGATCCACATGATTCCAGACAGTAAGGGGAACGAGATAGACGATCTGCGCACGGGTGACGACAATCTCCGCGCTGCGGACTTCATGCTTGGCGAACTGCGCAAATACACCGAGGACAACGGAACGGAGCTGCACGTCTCCATCGCGGGCGGGCGTAAGACGATGAGCGCGCTTCTCTTTTCGTGCATGTCGCTTCTCGGACGCGAACAGGACAAGGTTTATCATGTGCTACTTCCGCCTGCGCTGGAAGGGGGCGTGACGCCGACATTCTACTACCCGAAGCGCGGCACGACATACACGGCGCGGATCACGGGGGAGAAGCACAAGGCGAAAGACCTTCAATGCGAACTCTTCGAGGTCCCGTTCGTGCGTATGCGCGGCTGGTACCAGGAGAAGTTCAAAAACATTCCGCCGTCCTACCGTACGCTCATCTCCAAGGTCCAGACCGTCGCCCCTCCCGCTGTCGCCTATCCCGAGATAGAAATCGACGCATGGAATGGCTGGGTGACTCTCAACGGCCGACAGGTTGCCATGAGCCGTCCGTGCTTTGCCATGTTGCTCTTGCTTGCAAGCGGCGTTGACGCAAAGGAACATCACAGGCGACTTCTTGAGGCGCACAAAGCACCCAACACGGCAGCATGTGATTGGCTTGCGTCGTTCCAGGAAGGCTCGCTCTTCTCAAATGGATCTGACATTGAAGACATCTACAAGACCATGTCCAACCTTCGCGGCAAATTGAAGAAAGCAGGATTCGCCGATGCTGAGTCGCTTGTGCCACAACGCGGTCGCGCCGTCATGTTCCCGCTCTCGCGCATCAAGTGGCGAAATGTTTCTAAACTTGTGGATATCTGCGGATGTCTTTCTATGTGAAAGGAAAATCAAAATGAGGTATAATGTGCGCTGTCAAGGGAAAACCAGGTGTGATGATATTCTCAATGGAGGACACGGTCATGCCTGATATGTTAAGGGTTCAGATGTTAATGGATCAAGTGCAGGTCTTTTTTGCTAAGTGGTTGCAAAATCACTTAAGCAAAGTTTACCCCAATGGGCTCTGGGAGACCGGAGTCCTTGGAGCCCTGTCGCCTGAACAGCGAGATAATGCACTTGAAGATGGGGCCAAGGAAATCGAAGACCTTGATTTTGCGTCACTTGTAGCTGTATTTCTGGGGAATTTTCGGCTGTTACGCCGTGAGGCCCATATTGATGCCGAGTTGTCGGATCTGGCAAAGCATGTAAAGAAGATTCGAAATCTTTGTGCACATAAAAATGCACGGATGATAGCTAATGGTGATAAACGAAAGATGCAGTATCATGTTGACACTCTTCACCAGTTTCTTCTTGGGCTTGGTGCGGATGGCTCTCTTTTGAGTGACGTTGAGTCTTTGTCGCAGCCTGAATTGAAAACGCTCCAGACGAAGCCGGGAGGGCTGTCGACAGCTCAAAAGGGGATTGTCATGAAAGTATCGCCACTTGATATTGGCAAGAAGAATGTGTCTGTGCGCATCGAGGAAGCTATGCCGATTCAAGTCGCACGACCTGTTACTCTAGATGAGGGGTCGGAATCTGATTCATATATGCACCAAGCTTCGTCATCCTGCTCTCAGGCGGCTGTTTCTCATTGTAAAGATAATGTGAACTTTGCTCGCACAATGTGGGAGGATGTGTTCTCGTCAGATGCAATCATACTTGATGGTGCAAAGAGAGCGTTGTCGCCCGTAAAGGGAAAAGGGTTGTGGGATTATTTGGTGGTTCTTCCGTTTATTGGATCCCCCGATAAAGCACTGAAGGCCGCGTCAGATATGTGGCATTGTCCAGATACTGATCCGTATGTGCAGGGTTCGCACATTGTGTGGGAGTTTCCGCAATTTAGAGAATCGTGTGCAGCAGCAGAAGAGGAGTCTGTGGCGAACATATATCCTGCCGGTTATTTCCCGCTCAGATTTGACAGTTATATTCTTGCTCAACCGGGGACGGACTATAAGCCAGATCTTGGTCGTGTATCCAATAACCTGAATTCCAAAACTCCTGATGCCTTTTGGTATTTGGGTAATTATTTCCCGCGGAGTTTTGTTGAAAGCTTTTGTATCTATGATTACATCTTTTCCTTTGGATTTGATGCTGTTCGCGGGAAGAAGTCTGAGTTGACGATTTGTGATGTCGGTATCGGTTCTGGTGGTGCTACATATGGACTGATATGGGCCTTACGAAAGCGACTTTTCGGAGATGGTACTTTCAAGAAAATTCGTGTGATTGGCTTTGATGGAAATCAAAACGCCTTGAATATATTTACGGATTTGAAGAATGTTATTGAATGCGAATGGCCTATTGATTTTGAGTATGTAACCGAACAGGTGCGATTCTCGTCAGCATCGATCATTCCGATGGACAAGGTCGCATCCAAGGCCGATTTTGTCATTACTTCGAAGTGTCTGCAGGAGCTTGGCCATACTCGGCAAGACATTCAGGCGTTATATGAAAGGTACTTTTCTGAGGCACAAGCAATTGTGTCTGATGATGGTTTGATTTCAGTTCTTGAAATTGACAACTTGAACAGGAGTACGGCGCTGGAAAAAGCTTTGCGGACATTGAGCGGTGGTCGCGTTGTTGTTGCCCCGCGCGGCGACGAATGCGGCTGCGTTGGATTTGAAAGAATTGATTTGTATTCAACGCGCATTAAGAGTGTCGTGGGCGAGAACGTGCTGTTTACCGTTGTCGGGCCTTCCTCGTTTGCTGAGAGGTTTCCCAGATGGGTCCCTGCGGCACGGCCAGCGTTAAACACTCAGGACATAGACTCCGAATCAGAAGAATCTTCAAGGGAAAGGGAATAAACCATGAATCCTATCTACGTAGATGCGGGTAAGCTTGATATCAATCAGAGAGGGATCTATAACTTGAAGCTTGATGCAAAATTCATAGTCAAGGGCTGCGCTGGCAGCGGTAAGACTTCGCTTGCATTGTTGCGCATGAAGCAACTGCTTGCCAGTGAATCGGCGGAAGGCGAGACCCCGTTTTACTACGTTGCATTTGTTCGCGAACTTGTTGAGTGTATGCGCAAGGAAATTGATGGCCTTCCGGATATTGAGACGCAGTTTAATGATTATGCTATCACCTATGAAAATTGGCAGAATGGGGAAATTACAGACTGGGTACGATCAGAATACGGAATCAACGCGCGAGAGTCGATGCGTGTTGAAACAAAGAAACACGGGCGCTTTCGTGATTTCACGAACATTTCGATTCGTGTGAATAAGAGGCCAGATTATCTGTTCGTCGATGAGTGCCAGGATCTGGAGATCGATGCCATAGAATCCTTTGTTCGGGGTGCGCAAAAAGGGATTGGATTTTACGGTGACGATGATCAGCACATCATGGCTTGGCGAGGCCGCTGCCCGGTGACCTTGAAGACGATTCATGATCGTTTTAACCTGCCGGTTCATGATTTGATATTCAATTATCGTCTTCCAAAAGAAATCGCTATGTTCGCCGAACAGATTGGTGGTCGCTCTGATCTTTCGAGGCATTGCAAGAGTCCGTTTCATGAAAAGCCATTCGTGATCTCGGTGAAGGATCGCGAGGAGGCCAATGCTTTTATAATGAAGCGGATCTCGAATCTTGGTCTTCAAGATGTCGGCATTGCTTACACGGAGAATGAGCAGGTCCGTGCTGCATATCAATCGCTTGCAACGGGACTCGGGCGCAGCAAGGTGTCAGCGTCATGGAATATCAATGGGGTTGATCCGGCAGAGGCACGACGTGAGGGTGAGCATTGGAGTCACTTGACCGATACGCCAGTTAAAATCATGACCTATGAGAAGATCAAGGGCCAGCAGTTCGAGACCGTGTTTCTGTTTGTTTCTGGCGAACTGAACCCTGAGATGGTTAAGCGTTTCTACGTGGGGGTTACTCGAGCGGAGCGCTTTCTGTATATCCTGCACACGGAACCAATGCCTGCAGTTCTTCGGCAGGTTCCTTCGCAATTCTATAGTACGAGTGACGATGCTGGGAACTTTACGGATCTTTATCAAGGTGCCGCAAGGGTAAAGACGCAGAACGAGAATCTCGATGAGATGGGCGGGGGAAATCATGAAATTGATATTGGCTTCTGAATGAAGAGAGTGATGCTTTATGAAATACTATTTTCCTACAACAACGCTTAATTTCGACAGTATCTTGTCGTCACAGTTGATTTCGCCTGCGGGCATGTATCGACCCGATACGCTCTGGTGGAATAGATTTGAGCAGGTTGTTGGGCAGCGTAAAGATTCGATTGTCCTGTATAACAAGATACCGACTTGGACTATAAACGATCCGGATCGGGACAATTATCCCCTTGTTGTCGAGATCGATAAATCGTTTTCAAATGGGCAGAAGCAAGAGTATACTCTGGGAAAGGCTATTAAGGCAGTCGTCGTGACAACCTCGATCTCATTCACGGCGCTTGAGCTTGAACAAGGGAAGGTTCGGTTTCTGTTTCGCAATGTAGAAGAAATGGAACGGATGCTCATAAAGGCATCTACGAGTGTTGCCGAGTGCAAAGTGGTGAACTCGATTCGGCTTGACTTTCCGAATACATTTTCCATCTTGCCCAAAGGAAAGACGATTTCGTTAGAGGCGGCGGCTGATAAACTCGCAAAAGCTCTTGCTGAAACACCAGAAGCAGAGACTCCAGTGTATCCGGGTGGGCTTGTAAGGGAAGAACGTGAGCGAGGGGCGGAGCTGGGATATAAAGTCGGAAGGTATGCCAAATCGCTACGCTCAGGATCGTTTGTAGATGCGTTCCGAGTGCCTTTGTCATATGCCGAGTGGAAGGCGAAGATCCTGCCCGAGCCGTTCGCGGCGATTTTGGACTACTTTTGTTCTTTGCCCATTCAGCCCTGGGATCCTAATCGGATTGCTATAGTGGCGTTCTGTCGGGAGCGATGGGGTGATTGTTTTAAGGGGAAGAAAGTTGCAGGGAAAGAAGTTCTGGAGGGAACTTCTCTTCATGCTTCTTTACAGGCAATCGCAAGGCATTGGGCAAGCCCCGAAGAAGTGTATCGGATCTCGGGTGAAAAAGATCCGTACATGCAGGCTTTTGCCGCATTTCTCGAATGCGGAACGCAGGCAGGAAGGTATCCGCGATTTGCAAGGGAGGCTTTACTCAAGAGTCCTGAATATTTGCTTTCGCTTTATGGGGCGCTTGTTGGTTACACATCTTTTTCAAGGGTTCTACTTGACAATAAGATGTATCTTCCCTCGCCGCCGCAACCTAAAGTCGTTGAGTCGTCCAGCGAACATGCGCATCAGCGAGATGGTGGTGCTAATCGGAGTGATTGTATCGAAGCGTGTCAAAAGGGTGGCGATACTCAAAAGGTAAAGAAGCAACCTGTTGATGTGTCGCAGCCGGGGTCCGGCGGGCTTCTTGGAAATCAGACGAAAAAGGCTGATGGACAAATGTCCTTGTTCGACTATGCAGATAACAAACAAACGGAAGAGTTGGTGAAGGATAAGCAACTTCTTGTTTGCGACGAGAATCTTTGCGCTGACGTGGCCAAGGAGTTTGCAATAATGGGCGAGCAACGCCTGCGGAAATTGACATATGCTATTCAGTCTTTTTGTGGTGAATATACGAGCGGGTATTATGGCCAAAATCCCCAGAAATATAGTCAGACGAATCCTGATCTTATTGATCACATGATGCGTTGTTTTAAGTCCGTCAAGACGCCTGCCGTGAACTTTGAGTGGCTTAACGAAGATGAGGAAAATAAGTTTGTAATGTATCTGGAGAATCGGTACGAGTGCCGTAGGAAGTCGCATAATAAACAATGAAGCCGCCCGAAACAAAGAATACGCTTGAGCCGGTGGTCGTGTCCGTCAGTCGCTCGACGGATATTCCTGCTTTTTATGCTGATTGGTTTTTAAAACGGTTAAAGGCAGGATATTCCGTCTGGGTGAATCCGTTTAATCAAGAGCGATATCGCGTATCCTTTGCTGATACGCGGATGATTGTGTTTTGGTCGAAGAATCCGAAACCGATGTTGGATAAGTTGAGCGAGATAGAGGCATTGGGCTTCAGACAGTATTACTTTCAGTTTACGCTGAATGATTACGTTGTAGAAGGGTTGGAGCCGAATGTGCCGCCGGTTGCGGAGCGGATTGACACATTCAAGCGGCTTGCCGGCCGAATTGGCAAGAGTCGAGTTATTTGGCGCTTTGACCCATTGCTCCTTTCAGATTCATTGACAGTTGAGGTATTGATAGATAAGATTGCCGCAATTGGATATGAGCTACAAGGTTTTACGGAGAAACTTGTCTTTAGCTTTGCGGACATTCAGGCGTATCGTAAAGTGAGCAAGAATCTCTCAGGTACTAATTGCCGTGAGTTTTCTTCTGATGAGAAGATTGGATTTGCTAAGGGGTTGCATGATGTCAGTCTTTCTCTTGGCTTGGAGATGGCGACTTGCGCCGAAGACATTGATCTTTCCGAATACGGCATAAGGCATAACAAGTGTGTTGACGACGATTTGATGGTTCGCTTGTTTCATGATGATGCGAAGCTTATGGATTTCATCGGTGCAGAATATGATATGATTGATGGTTGGACTATTAAGAAATCAAAGAAAGACAAAGGGCAGCGCAGGGCTTGTGGATGCATAGTCAGTAAAGATATAGGAATGTATAATACATGCCCGCATCTTTGTAAGTATTGCTATGCCAACAGTAGTGAATCGATAGTTCGACGTAATTACACGAAACACTTTCAGAATCTGTTTTCTGATAGCTTGATTGTGCAATGATTTCTATGGGGGAGGCATGAGTGTATGAGCTATGATTTTGATGCGCTTAAGACGATGATTGAAGATGCAATATCGGAGTTGTATAGTGGTAATTGGTTTTTCTTTGAGCACAGTGTTGGGGAGTGGTCTATATCATCAGAATTCCATAGTATAATGAAGACGAAATACGGAGAGTGTTTCAAGGAATATGATATGGATGCTGAGTATAATTTAATGAAGAAAACAGATTGCGCATATGCCGCGAAAGTTATTGTCGATGCTAATGGCAAGACGATGTATATCCGGCCAGATTTTATAGTTCACAAGCGGGATAGTTATAAAAGAAATCTCTTGTGTGTTGAACTTAAGCGCAAGGGCGGCAAATGGTTAAAGCATGATTATTATAAACTATCATTCCTAACACAAATGTGTAGTAGTGAGGCGGGAAGATATGTCCGCAATTATTCATTCGGGGTTAGCGTGTTGATGCTGAAGCGGCGCGTTGAATGCCGCTGGTATAAACGTGGCGAGATTGTTGAAACTCGGCATGCATCGGTTGATGTTAAGCATAATGTTCCTTTCCTCATCTGGCAGTAATTAGATAGTCGTATAGCATGGATATCCGCAGATATCCAAAATCGCATATTGCCGATGAGGATATGCGATAATACCCTCGCATTCGCCAAGGAGGGCGATGTCGTGGGTGTTGGCACGGGACGTGCTAACTATGTGGCGTGAGCCGAGAGGGTCGGCTAAAAAAACAAAAACGGAGGTAAAAGAAAATGCGAATGGAGCCAGAGTCAAGGGTTATGAGGCGGCTCAACGGAGAGCAGCTGAAGGTGATCGCCGGTGACGGGACCATCTTCAAGGGGGCTGCGCAGAGGGAGATTACCAGACGGGACAGGAAGTCCGACAAGAGGGAAGCGAAAGGAGACGGCAGAAAGTGATTTCAGGAGTTGGCGCCGGCGAAGGGCTTGCCGCGGTGCGCGGCTATCAGTGCGGGGTTAAAGGTGCGGCGGTTGTTGATGCCGACGCTCTCCCGCGAGATTGAAACGGTGATCGTGGTTTCTTTCCGCTTCCCGACGCCAGCTCCGCTTTTGTCAAAACCTTTGTCAGATTTCGCCTTTGGCGGCGAATATGAGGTAGAAAGGGATGTCGCCGATAGTGAAATGCCTCGCGATGGCTTTGACTCTGCTTGCGGTGGGTGGATGCGCCTACCGCGATGCGCTTGTGCTTGAAAACGGCGAGAAAGTCGACTCGCTCTATTACCACGAAAGCCGCATGCCAGATGAGGTGATGGTGGAGATGTGGATCGATTTCAATGCGCGGCGGTTTCGGTTCAAGTGTGGATTGCATGACGCCATGGGCTGGGAATCCTGCCGGTTTGACGGGATGCGGTTGGATCTTGCCCTTGAAGGGCGTGAGTGGCGAAGACTCGTACATAATGTCGAACAGGCACATGTCGAGGCCTGGCCGGGCATCAACGATGGGCAGGCCGCGTCGCCGCTTGATGCGACGGCATATTATCTGCGATTGCGAGCGGGCGACAAGACCATAGAGAGATTTGCCGTTGGCACTGCGCCAAAGAAATTCGAGGGAATCCAGTCCGTAATCCAGTTTGCGCTGTCGCACAAAGACCTTTAATGTTGCCAGGGGATCGAAGGGCCAAGTGCGGGAGGGATAGACCCTTGTGATACGGTCGAATGCTACGGGGGCAGACCGGAATTTTGGGGGGACAAGCCCCGCAAAAGGGCTGAAAAATAAGGGTTTCTTGGGGCCTTGTCCCCACCGGATACCCACCGGATATATGTTGCTCCCTGCGCCTGACCGCCTTGCGCACTACCACCGCATTTATATAAATGCGGTGGTATGTCATATCCACCGGCCGAAGGTCGCTTCGCCAAGCGAAGTTGATAGAGTGGTGACACCTCGAGCAAAGTTTATGGTATAATATTCTCGTTCATCTGAAGGTAGAGGGGCCTAAGAAGCCCAGTAGGGGAACCATCGGAAATGATGCTGATTACTTGCGGGCAACTTGCGCTGGGTAACCGCCGAAAAAGCGAAGCTTTTGAGGGCCGAGGCCGATAGGCCGAGGGGATAGCCGAAGGTCGAGCTAAGGCGATGAAGGCGTGAATCCGCTTGGCCGTCGGGCAGACGTGGCAGGGTCAATTCAACCAGCGGGTGTCACCGCGAGGGGTTACTGCTGAAGACAGTAAAACTGTACCCGGAGGTCAACATGAAGAATCAGCAATCAAGCATCGTCAACATCGACATCAACGCCGTCAAATCGCGCATGCTGCAAGTTCGCGGCCAGCAAGTTCTGCTGGACCGCGACGTTGCGGCGCTGTATGGTGTTGAGACGCGCATAATCAATCAGGCAGTCAAAAACAATCCCGGGAAGTTTCCGGCAGGATATGTCGTGGAGCTGACGCAGGAAGAGATCAAGGTTTTAAGATCAAAAATTTTGACCTTAGAGACCAATCCTGGTAAAGGACATCATTCCAAACACGGCTACAAGGTCTTCACCGAAAAGGGCCTGTATATGCTTGCAACGATTCTGAAGGGCGAACAGGCGGTGCGCACGACGCTTTCCATCATCGAGACCTATGCCGAGGTCAGGGCGATGAAGCGTGAGCTGCTGGCGTTGCACGCGGAACCAGACGCTCAGAAGCGCAACTCCATGATGCGGCATTTCGGCGAGGCGCTGACGGACATCGTCATGCCCGATCTCACCACGGCGGAAACCGAATCGTCGCTGGAGATCAACTTTCTCATCGGAAAGCTCAAGCACACCGTTCGAAGGGTTAAGAAAGCGGGCGGCGATTCCCTCCATGAGATCGTTAAGGAGGTGAAGTAAAATGGGCTACAATACGAAATTCTCGGGTGTGTTTACGCTCAACAAGAGGATCGACGATCGGACATTCGAAATCATTGAGGAGATCCGCGACTCTCGGCATGATGATCGTGTGATGCCTAGTATCTGGTGCCAATGGCGAGTCGGTGGTGATGGCCGCAGCATCGAGTGGGATGAAGGTGAGAAGTTCTACGGTTACATTGGGTGGATTAAGTACCTGAATGACAAGGTGTTGCGTCCGCGCAAATATCGGTTGTCCGGAACTGTCTGCTTTCAGGGTGAATCGCCGGAAGACGGCGGGCGGCTCATTGCAAATGGCAACGAAGTGCGCGTGCGGTGGAATTACACAGATGATGTGTTGGCGAATTTCAAGTTTCCCTCGCATGCGGGCATTGATTGGATTGATGACTCCGGTTGCGTATATTGTGATGTGATGAATACCATGTATATGGAGTCCGAAGAAGAAGATTCCGAGTACAACAAGTTGCTTGGCATCACAATCGGGAACCCGAAAGCCAGAGTGTACCTGGTAGATACTGAATTGCCGCCGGGGAGCAATCGTGGCTTTTGGCGGAGTGATGACGCGGATCAATCAATGCCCCGTAGGGTTTCGGTTGACGCTTTTACGAATATCGTTGACTACCAACGCGGAGCAAAGGAGATTGTCGAGATGATGGCTGCTGCTGCAGGGAAGATGAAGGGCGATGACTGGCGCGGAGAATTTGAGAAGCTGCGAAGTGCCCAATTCGGCAAAAAGCGAACTCGCAGTAAGTGAGGGTGACCGGATGCGGTGAAGGTGTGAATTTCGTGGGACGACGGCCATCGAGGGAAACACGCTGACCGAGGAGCAGATCACAGCCCTGCTGGATGGGAAGCGCGTGGTGGCAACGCGGCGCGAAATTGACGAAGTGAAAGGTGCCCATCGCGCCTATGCGAAGATTGAGTCGTTTAATGCGTATTCGGTTAAGGATCTCTTAAAGGCGCACGC
>ODAI013355876.1_pt1 | contig 13117 bp, 12 predicted proteins | sample 1539321 | NCBI WGS metagenome assembly ODAI01 (sample SAMN02144231, study PRJEB22623) | gut metagenome | biome: sheep rumen | host: Ovis aries | place: New Zealand | reverse complement strand
CCGTATGCTCCACCAATAACAAAAGACCACCTCTTGGTGGTCTTTTGTTATTCCGTGATTGATATATACGGGGCGAGAACCCGAAAGGGACTCGGCGTCGGGAGCAAGCCCGGTGGGCTTTCGAGCAGCCGATTGTCCAAGCGAGCCGCGGAGGGCTCGCGCAGGACGGCAAATCGCGAAGCGATTTGTGTAAGCCCCGTATGCTCCACCAATAACAAAAGACCACCTCTTGGTGGTCTTTTGTTATTCCGTGAAACGATTGGGGCTCGGGCCCGTGAAACGGGTTGAGAGGCCTATCCCGGTGATGGCGAGCTTTGCGAAGCCTGAACCGCGGAAGGCCCTCTGCCAGGACCGCAGCGCTTTAGTGCGTGGCGGTCTACGGCCGAGCCCCGCCAACAGATCCGAATGACGCATTGATACAATGGGGCGTTTTCCCTCTACTGTTGCATCTCTGATTCATATTTTTTGAAACTGCAACAACACAAGCTGTCATGCCCTCAATCGGCCCTTCAAAGGCTGCTATCACAGCTGCCGTTATAAATAAATTTTAAAATAATAAGAAACTGCATCAAATACAGGTGAATCGTTGCGGTTTCCGAAAATCCGTGAGAGGTTCTGCAACCGAAGCGGTTTGGGCCTTGAAAATGTTCTGATTTTCCTCCTGGAATGCCCCTGCGTTGCAGATTGTCGATTTTTCGGGAAAACGTTGCAACATACTCTTCGTCAATCTCCGGTCTGATCGAGGAAAGGAACACCTGCGCCGATTATGTCCGAATAGATTTCACACCACATTCAGGCCTTAAATAAACCTGCTGATGTAGCCGTTCATCTTCTCGTCCCACTGCCGGTCCATCGGTGCCGCAACCGCCTCCCGCAGCTGCCCCATCTCCGCCTCCGAAAGCCGCTTCATATCATCCAGATCGTATGCCCTGAGCGTCCTTCGCAAAAGCTGGAACACTCTGCGGTCCGTTTCCGGAAGTTCCATATACTCGTCGATCCGTCCCAGCATCCGGCGCCGGTCCCTTTCCAGACCCAGGCACCCTTCTATATCCTGCAGAAGATTGACCATGTGATCGCTGACAAGGCGGGTCCCAGCTTTTGGGGTAAGCTCGATCACTCGGCGGATCTCCCGGACTTTGTCGTCGTCACTGCAAAGGCTGAACCGTCCCTGCAGATAGTCGTCATATAATTCCGTCCCCGGCTTCACCGCCCCGGTCCGGATCCGAATGAAGTCAGGCTCCGCCTCGTTCAGCACGCGGGCGGTACCTTCGGCGTTCTCCTCAGACAATTCCTTGCCCCCGATCCCCGGCATGAAGTAGATGCTCAGTTCGATACCGCCGGCCCGGATATTTTTGCCTGCCCTGATCTCGTGGTCCGAAGTCGTTCCCTTGTGGATCAATTCCAGGACCCGGTCGGAGCCTGTCTCGAAACCTGAATGGATGCGGTCAAGGCCCGCCTCCTTCAGCTCAGCGAAATAATCCGCGTCATGACGGGAAAGCTCCTCCGCCCGACCGTAAGAAGTGATCCTGCGGATCTGGGGAAAAGTCTTCTTCAGGTAGATCAGAACATCCGACAGCCGGCCGCTGCTGAGCGCTGTCGTATTGCCGTCCTGCAGGAATACAGTCTCCCCTCCCCCAAGCAGCCACCGGGCGACCATATAGAAGCACTGCCGCTGCTCATCGTCGGGGATCGAGGCCAGCCGTTCATTCAGCCCGTCCAGATCCCATTGCAGCCCGTGCAGATATCCCCGGATCTCCTCCGCGTAGGAAGCGATCACATCGATATCCCGCTTCACTTCATCAGCGCTGTAGGCCTTGAACCGGGTATCCCGGTAAAGATTGCAGAACCTGCATTTGTTCCAGGTGCATCCCCTTGTCACCTGCAGGAGAAGGCTCTCCGCCTCACTTGGCGGGCGGATCGGTCCAATGTGAAAGGTCCTCTCTTCGCTCATCTGATTTCCTCCCGTCCCGTCTGCTCCGGCTCAGCATCCTCCCGATACACCCAGCGGCTCTGGCCGTCTGCCAGTTCCGACGGATCCGGCAGGTCAGGGGGACGGCCCACCTTCTGAGTCAGCTCGCCCAGGCGGCCTTTGCGGGCGGCCAGGACCAGGCAGGCGATGCCCAGAACGGCGTCCGCCAGGACAGCAGGCACGGCTCCTTCCACGCCGAAAGCAACGTTATACACAACCGAATCGGTGGCGCTGGCCGCGTCCATACCGAAGACGGAAGCCTCCGAGACCAGCCCGCTGTTGGGAAGGCCGAAAAGGAAATTCTGGGTGAAGTTCCAGGCCGTATGGATCCCCATGGGGAACCAGATGCTCCCGGTGTACCACTTGGCCAGCGAGAAAGAAACACCACAGATGCAGATGTCCAGGATGGGCAGGAAGCCGACCCCGTCATTGAATATATGGAGGAATCCGAAGAAGACCCCGTTGACCAGGATGGCCACCCACAGAGGATAGCGCACATTGATCCGTTCATACATGAAGCCCCGGGTCCAGAGCTCCTCCGCAGAGCTTTGGACGAATACGCAGACCAGAGCGAACAGATAGAAGGGGATCTGGGACAGGCCGAAGTTGAGGAAAAGCTTGATGTCCCCGTGGATCAGGGCGCAGAGGATGCAGGCGAAATTCATGAGAAAACCGACCGCAAGCCCCAGCAGCAGGATGCCGGCAGTGTTCCCCGGATGGGAAGGCAGGAAGGTCCGGAAGATGAACCGGTTCCGTTTGGGGATCCCGGTGTAGAGGAAGGCCCCGATAAATGCCGGCAGGGTGGCCAGATACATGGTGATGGTGAACCGGTTGGCGTCGGGCATATAATGGATCTTCTGCATCAGGCCGTGAAAGGGAGCGAAACTGTTGGAGAACAGGATCTCCCCTACCAGCGAGAAGCCAAATACATACCAGACGATCGTGACCGCGATGATCCAGACGATCAGATCGTGCCGGTCAAACTTCAGCTTTTGATTATCTCTATCCATACTACCCTCCTATGCTCCGGTGGATCCACCGGCCCTTGTTGTAGCGCACCAGGAAACAGATGGACCGGACGATCCAGTCCAGGATCATCGCCATCCACACCCCCATCAGCCCCATCTGCAGATGGGCCGCCAGGAAGTAGGCCGCCATGATCCGGAATACCCACATGGATCCCACGCCTACCACCATCGTGTACATGACATCTCCCGCCGCCCTCAGCACATTGGGGAAGGTGAAGGACAGGGGCCAGATGGCGATGCTGCAGACGAAGTTCAGCAGCAGGACCTTCGTCGCCAGATCCGAGGTCGCCTCGGAAAGGCTGTACACATCCATGATCCAGGGAAGAAGGACGCTCCCCAGCGCGTTAGTGACCCCCATGGCGATGTAGGCCCAGAGGATCAGCTTTTTCGTATAATAACGGACCTGGCCGTAATCCCCTGCCCCGACGCACTGGCTGATGACCGACACTGCCCCCATGCCGACCGCCATTCCCGGAAGGATGGCCAGACCCGCGACCGTGTTGCCCACCGCATTGGCCGCGATGGAGACGGTCCCCAGGGAGGAGATCAGACTGAGCAGGATCAGCTTGCCCAGCTGGAACATGCTGTTCTCCACAGCGTTTGGAATGCCGATGGTCAGGATCTGGCGGATCAGCCGCAGATCCGGGCGGACCAGGGGCCCCCTTCCCAGGTGGACTTTCAGCCGGGGATTGCGCAGGAAGACATAGACCATGACCGCCGAGAAGACCCGGGCGGCCAGGGTCGGGATCGCCACCCCGCTGACCCCCATGTGGAAGACATGGAGGAGGATATAGTTTCCCGGGATGTTGATCACGTTCATGAAGAAACAGATGATCATGCTGATCCGGGAATTGCCCGCGCTGCGAAAGAGTGCCGACCCTGAGTTATAGATGGCGATAAAGGGGATCGACGCCACGGTGATCATGTAATAGGTGTCGCAGTATTCCATGACATCTTCTTCGATATCGCCGAAGATCAGGGGCAGCAGGACCCCCTTCAGGGCATACAGCAGTCCCGTGATGATGAGGGCGATCGCCAGGACCGCCAGGATCAGCTGGTCCGCCGTCTTTCTCACCTGGGTCAGCCGCCGCTGGCCAAGATACTGGCCTACCACCACCGCTCCGCCGGTCGAAAGGGCCGCCATCAGAGCCAGGATCAGCATCATGATGGAATCCACCAGGGATACCGCCGACACCGCCGACTCTCCGACGGAAGCCACCATGACCGAGTCGGTCACTCCCACGGCAAAGGCAAAAAGCTGCTCAACGAGCAGCGGGGCGAGAAGCCAGAACAGGTACCTGTTATCAAACAAGTACCCGCCGGCCTTCAGTTTTGTTTTTTTCCTGTCTTCCTTCTCTGTCATACTCCTCCGCTGTCAGTGATTAAGCTCTGTTGAATTTATCCTTGGACTGTCTGCAGCGGGGGCAGGTCCAGTCTTCCGGCAGATCTTCGAAGGCGACTCCCTCGTGCTCCGCCGGATCGTAAACGTAGCCGCAGATGGAGCAGACATACTTACCGCTTGCCTCCACCGCTGAAAAATCTACCTCGGCAAAGATCGTTTCCACCGGATGCTCCAGATCCATCACCCTCTTGGCCTCCAGGTTCTCGTAGCCCTGGGGAGTATGGGTCCCGCAGTAGACCGTCGGATGCTCGCTGATGAACGCCCTGATCCGGTCCTGAGCTGGAGCCCCTCTTTTTTATCTTTTCCGGCATATTTCCGTCCACCTTCCCCCGTTCTGCCAGCTGCTGACGCAGGCCTCAACGAAGGCGACCGAATCGATCCCCTCGCCGATCCCAGGATAGTTCCGCGCAAAAGGCTGGCCCGCCTTTTTGCTGATCAGAGCGCTCATGAAAGCCCTGTAGATATTGGCGAAGGCCAGGACCCATCCCTCGCTCTGTCCTGCCGGAAGCCTGAAGGGGGCGCCCGCCCGGCTGCCGCCGCTTTTTCCCACCCGGCAGCGGACCGTCTGGCCGTTCTTCCCGCTCATGGTGACGAAATCCGGTTCCTCAAGAGACCAGGCCATGCTCCCCTTTGTCCCGTAAACGGCGATGTTCAGATCGTTGTACTTTCCCGCCGCGACATTGGAGCACCACATATGGCCCTTGGCTCCGCTGTCAAAGCGCAGGCTGGCCGTAAAATCCGTATCCAGCTGTCTTCCCTCTCCGACCACCGTCATATCGGCCGACAGCTCCCGGATGGAAAGCCCGGTCACATAGGAGATCAGCTGCTGGCAGTGGACACCGATGTCGGCGCAGCAGGTGGACTTCCCAGCCTTTGCGGGATCGATCCTCCACAGCATGCCCCCGTCCAGGTCCTCATTGGGCGCCAGCAGGTTGTCCGAAAGATACTCTCCTTTGACCCGGATGATCTCACCGATCCGTCCCGCCGCGATCTCTTCCTTCATGAACCAGGCCGCCGGCATGGCCGAATAGACGAAGGTCACCCCGAAGAGCAGGTCCTTCTCCTCAGCCAGGGCCTTCAGGTCTCTGGCCTGCTCCAGTTCATTGGTCAGGGGCTTGTCGCAGACCACGTGGATCCCCTTCTCGAGGAAGGCCCTGCAGCAGTCGTAGTGGATGTGATTGGGGGCGGCCACGATGACGAAATCGATGGGGTCCGGCCGTCCGGCCTCGGCCTCGGCCATCTCCTCATAGGTCCGGTAGATCCGGTCCTCGTCCAGTCCCGCCCGGCGGCCGTAGTCCAGAGATTTCCCGTAATCTCTCGAAAAACAGCCGGCGGCAAGCTGACCCAGCCCGTCCAGCTGGGCTCCCATGCGATGGATATCGCCGATAAAAGAGCCCTCTCCTCCTCCGATCATGCCGAAACTGAGTTTTGCCATCGTCCTCTCCCCCTGTCTTCAGTATTCCGCCCGCTTGCCGGTAAGGTCGTTGATCACTTCCCCGGCGATGATGAGCCCGCACACCGACGGCACAAAGGCTGTGGAGCCGGGAATGGACCGCCGATTGGGATCCTTCTCCTCCGATTCCATGGGCGTGATGGCCTTCTCCTTCGAATAGACCACCTTGAGGGAATCGATCCCTCTTTTCCGGCACTCCCGCCGGATCACCTTGGCCAGCGGGCAGACCGACGTCTTATAGATATCCGCCACTTCAAAGGCTGACGGGTCCACTTTATTGCCCGCCCCCATGGAAGATATGACCGGAACGCCTGCCCTGTCGGCATTCTCGATGATGACCAGTTTGCCTGCCACCGTATCGATGGCGTCGACCACATAGTCGTACTGGCGGAAGTCGAACTGGTCCTGGGTCTCGGGCAGATAAAAGGTCTTATAGGTCCGGATCTGACAGCCGGGGGCGATCTCCTTTGCCCTCTCCTCAGCCACATCGACCTTGTAGCGGCCGATGGTCTTCGTTGTGGCGATGATCTGCCGGTTGAGATTGGTCAGGCTGACCCGGTCGCTGTCGATCAGGTCCAGGGCTCCTACCCCGGAACGGACCAGGGCCTCGACCGTATAGCCGCCTACCCCGCCGATGCCGAAGACGGCGACCCGGCTGGCTGCCAGCTTGTCCAGGGCTTCTCTTCCATACAGCAGTTCTGTTCTTGAGAACTGATCAAGCATATCCTACCGCCTCCTTAACGTTTCCCGGTCCAGAAGAGCGATCCTGTCCGCCTGCAGGACCAGGTCCATCTGAAGAGCTGTCTGATTGGCCGCGGCGGCGAAGATCCCGTAGAGCAGGTCGAAGTTCATGGCCCCGATCAGTGCGATGTTGGGGATGCCCAGCAGGTCGAAGATCATGATGTAGGCCAGCAGGCTGGAACCCGGCACCGGAGGCGCGGCGACCACCATGACTACCGACAGGGGGCCGGCGATTATCAGCCATCCAAGAGACAGGCTGTCCTGATACTGGCAGGCCGCGAAAATAGTGAACAGAAGGGTGCCGATGATGCTGAAGGGCATATAAAGAAGCAGGCCGTGGGTCAGGCTGACTTCGGTATAATGCTTTTCGATGCCCAGCTTATTGCTGCAGCAGTGCTCCGTTTCGCCGAATCCGTCATCCAGCCTTCCGGTCCGAATGGCCTTGATGAAGGGAGGCCAGACTTTGCGTACCAGCACCGGCAGCGGAACTCCCGTCCTGATGGAAACATACTGCACGATCACGTAGATGCAGAGGATGGAGAAAGCGATGGCCAGCAGCAGGATGGTCGCTACCTGGCCGAAATCTCCCGAATGCCCCTGCATGATCACGTAGAAGACCAGCATGGCCGCGAAATAGGGGACGCATCTGCTGATCCACTCCGCCAGGAGCAGTCCGACCATGTTGCACTGTCTTACGATCGATCTCAGCCCGTGCCCCCGGTCTCCCAGAACGACCAGGCAGTTGCCGAGGATGAAGGCGATCAGAAGGATCTGGGGGGTATTGGCCTCGATCAGGGGCGAAAGGGCGTCCTCGGGAATGATATGAAGTATCCGCTCCAGATATTCACTGGTCTTGACTCCGAAGGTCTCGCCCATTATGACCGGGATCCGGATGACCGCAAGAGCGACCAGGACCGCCGCCGCGGCGACCGCGAAACTGATCCCCATATACCTGATGCTGACCCGGAGGCTGCTGCCTCCCACTTCCTCGATGGATCCGGTATTGAGCACCGTCGTCATCACCATGAAAAAGATGACCGGTCCGGAAATAACGGACAGGATCCGGAGCCACATTTCATAAATGGGGAAGAGAATGTTATTCAGCAGAACGGCCTGGACCCCGTCAGGCATGAGTACCGTGCAGATCAGTCCCAGAAGCCCTCCGACCGCGAGAGCGATCAGGAGCTTGAGGGCCTGGTTCATGCCCCGGATGGGCAGGTTCAGCCGGAGGGTGTTCTCCCCTCTGGAATAGCTGTACTGGGGGTACATCCCGAAGGAGGTCAGCATGGCGCCGCACCAGTCCTGCAGATCCACTTCGGTCTTGCTCAGGGGATTATAGATGTCCCCCTCGTGGCGGATCTGGATGAAGGACCGTTTGAACCTGGACCCCATCTCCAGCCTTACTTTGGCGCTCTCACCGAAATGATCCCGCATGCGAAGCAGGGCTTCTTCGATGGACAGACGGATACGGAGCCGGTTGCGCCAGTCGGAGCCAAAGTCTTCGAGTGAGCTGTCCAGCTGATCCGAGATCTCATCGATGCTGGCGGGATCAAGTTGGTATTCTTTTGAAAAGGATCGGATTTTCTTATTCATTGACCAGTCTCTTCTTCAGGGTCAGGATGTTGGAACCATCCCTGTACTCATAGGCCATATCATCCATGGACTGCTTGACCATGAAAATACCCAGGCCGCCGATCTCCCGCTGGTCCGCGGGCAGGGACACGTCCGGATCCTCTTTTTTCGTGGGATCGTAGGGTCTTCCCTGGTCGATGAAGGTCAGGACCAGGGTCCTGGGATCATCCTCCACATCGACGATCATGACTGCCTCTCCCGTGTTGGGGGTGTAGGCGTAGTTGGCGATATTGATGAAGACCTCTTCGGCTGCCACCTGGATCTGCATCTTCTCTCTCACGGAGCATCCGGCCTTCTCCAGTTCCTTCTCCAGGAAATCGTTCATCAGGTGAAGGTTTTCCTTGGTCGCCTTAAGCCGGATCCGGCTCCCGGTAAAAACCAGACTGTCTACCCTATGGAGCAGCTGGATCAGCCTTTCCTTCCACAGCTCGATCTCGGCAAGACACTCCGGATCCTCCAGTCCGCCCCGGCGGATGGACCTCCGGATCAGACGGGTGTAGCCGATGACTCTGGCCTTGTCCTCCACTTCTTTGACCCGGTCCTCGTCTTCCGTTCCCAGATAGGCCTTCAGGGACCTGCGCCAGAATTCACCGGCCCGCTCCCTCTCGAATCCCATGAACTTCTGGGTCACGCTGTTGTCGTATTCCCCGAAGCCGACGAAGGCGTTGTACATAGAGGCGAACTCGAACACGGGGTGGCCGACCGCCAGGGTATCCATGTCGATCAGCAGGACCTCATCGCCGGTCAGCTCCAGATTTTTCGTATGATAATCTCCGTGGATCATGTGGGGCTCTTCGGGGACCTCCTTGACCAGGCTGACCAGCTTTTCCCCTTCTTCCTCCGGAAGATAGTCCCGCACGAACCTTGCCCAGTCCAGAGCGATCTGCCTCATGGAGGGCAGCTTCCCCTTGGGGACTCTGGTGCTGTGGATCAGTTTCAGCAGGTCCACGTACTCCTTGACGCACCAGTCCATCTTCTCCGGCTGCTGGGCCAGGATCCCGGAAAAGGACCGGGCGTTCAGCAGCTCAAAGACCGACCCGTAGCTGTCTCCCACGCGCACTACATCATATGAGATCGCCGTCGGGATCCCCAGGACCAGGGCCAGCCGGGCCAGTTCTCTTTCCCGGCGGATATCCTCCAGAGCGTCGGCATCCTTGTAGACCTTGACGACCAGCTCATCGTTGATCCGGTAGACGGTCCCGTTGGCGCCGGCGCCGATGACCTCGCAGCCCTCGATGGACACTGACCGGTAAGCCTTCTCCACATCCATCATCTCGGTGAATCCGGTCATCTCCAGGATCTCGTAGATATCCGAAGAGGCGTTGATGATCCGCAGCTTCCTGTGCTTTTTCAGCAGGCGCAGCAGGATCCGCAGTCCGGCGCTGGAGATGTACTCCAGATTCTCCACATCGACCATCAGCCGGGAGCCCATGTAGTCCCCCACTGCCGCGAACACTTCCTCTTCTATCCGCGAAGCGTTTCCCGAGTCGATCCGGCCGGAAAGCTCTATCGTCAGCTGCCCGTCCTGCTGTCTGCTTCTGACTTCGTCCATTCCTTTTCCCTCCACTACCGGATCGTCAGGATGTCAGTGAAACCGGTGACTTCAAAGATCTCCATGATCGTGCTGTTGACCCCGATGACTTCCATGGCACCCTGCTTGTTCATGATCTTCTGAGATGACAGCAGGACTCTGAGCCCTGCGGAAGAAATGTATTCCAGCTCCGAAAAGTCCATGACCAGTTCCTCGACGCCGTCAAGGGACTTCTTCAGATCATCCTCCAGCTCCGGTGCTGTTGTCGTATCAAGTCTGCCGGATACCTTTACCTTCAGTTTAGCTCCATCCTGAATCTTATCGATCGTCATTTCCTGCTCCTTATCGTTCATTGAGTTTTATACAATAATATACATAGTTATTTTACCACATACTTCCTGCGAAGTCTTGCATGTCTTCACAGCGTTTGCCCTGTTTTTCCGTACCGCTCGAAGCGGACGATGTAGGATCCGAGCACCTGCCGGCAGGGGATCCTGGCCGCGTTCTCGGCGGTCAGCTCTTCCTTCGGGTATTCCTTTCGCAAAGGCTGGAAGGCCGCGGGCAGGGTCTTGCCCTGACTTACCCCTGACCCGTCGCCATCGTGAAAGCGCCAGGCAAAACTGCAGTCGCAGAATTCCTTGTCCTGGTCGATCTTCTCTGCCGGCCGGAACTCGGTATCCTTTCCCAGGTAGTAGCAGCCCTGGTTGTCCTTCTCCGCCGGGCAGCCGCCCCGGATCCCGACACCTGTGTAGACCAGTTCCAGGAAAGGAGCGGTGATGGTCACCGTCTTCCCTTCTCTGTGGAAGCGGATATCATCTCCCCTGCTGGACTTCCAGTTTCCGATGTTGAGCCAGCCCCGCCGGCCGTCTGCCTCCACCGGGGTGTTGAGCTCCGCGTAGACGACCTCCTCGTCCCGGATCTCCGTATTGATCCGAAGGACCGGCCGAAGGGACTGGAATCCTTCCGGGAGCATGGCCCGGATCCGGTCCTGGTCAGCCTCATAGGCCATGACGAACTGCTCCACCTGCACCGGCAAAAGTCCGGCCGTCTCCGGATGATCCATCCATTCCCTCTTGAAAACGTATTTGTCCATATAGGCCATATCGTCGAAGCCCCAGTCCTCATAGATATCCGAATACTTGAGGACGAAGCCGTTCTTCCGGGCAGCCCGGGCAGAGGCCCCGTTGTCCCTCATCACATGGGCCGTGATGGTCCGCAGACCGATCTGCCGGATCAGGTAGTCTTTCAGAAGGCCGACCACCTGGCTTCCGATGCCCTGTCCCCAGACGCTGCTGTCCAGCCGGCAGCCGATGGAAGCCTTCTCTTTGTTCTCTTCATAGTGGTAGATCTCCGCGATCCCCACGAGGGGGCCCCATCCCTCCCGGTCACCGGCGGGAAGGTCCAGCCTTTGCCCGACTGGAAGGTCCTGCCTTTGCCCGGCGGAAAGGCCCGGATCCGCCTTGCAGCAGACGGCCAGGAGGATGGCTTCCTTTGTCCTGAAGCATTCCTCATCCATCCGCCGGATCACCTCGCGGGCGTCTTCATATTTCTGTTCGTAAAGGAAGGTCGGCAGGAAACGGCCGACCTCCATGTTGTCCTTGAATGCCTGCAGGGCCGGCGCGTCCTCCGGGGTCATTTCGCGCAAAAGTATCCGGTCATTTGCCAGATACGGATATTCTTCAAATAATTTCATTGTAATCACCAGCCTTTGTGCTATAATTATATCTCGGCGAGCCTGCTCGCTCAAGCAGTTCGGGTCCGATATCCTGCTTGTAAAAGATCAAAACCAAAGGAGAGACAATTTTATGAATCTTATCAAACGTGAGATGGAGGATTACCGCATCCTGCTGCGCAACATCCCCAGTCTCGTCATTTCCCTGTTCATCGTAAGCGTTATTCTGATGAACCTTCTCGCTAACAAGGAGCTTTTCTCGCTCCGCTATCTTGCACTGGACTGCGGTTTCGTGCTGAGCTGGATCAGTTTCCTGTGCATGGACATGATCTGCAAGAGGTTCGGCGCCAAGGCAGCGGCCAAGATCTCCATCCTGGCCATGTTCATCAACCTGTGCGTGGTCCTGGTCTTCAAGCTCCTGTCCCTGACTCCGGGCATGTGGGGTGAGTACTATTCCACGGGGATGGTAGAGGTCAACGACGCTCTGAACACCACCTTCGGCGGCAGCTGGTATGTGGTTCTGGGATCCAGCACGGCCATGCTCTGCGCGGCCATCTGCAATTCCATCATCAACCACTCCATCGCAAGACGTCTTCGCACCGGCGGATACAAGGCCTTCGCCCTGCGCTCCTTCGTTTCGACGGGGATCGCTCAGTTTGTAGATAATTTCGTCTTCGCGACCATCGTGTCCCTGCACTTTTTCGGCTGGACCTGGACTCAGGTCATCTTCTGTTCACTGACCGGGGCTGTGATGGAACTGCTCTGCGAAGTGGTCTTCAGTCCTATGGGCTACAAGGTCAGCGAGAACTGGGAGAAGGAAAACGTCGGTGCCCAGTATCTGCGCTATAAGGCGGAAGGCAGTCTTCAGACCGCCGGCGCCGAGGGGGCTCTGTAATGGGCTCCGCCTTCCGGACAGAAACTGCGGCGGGTTCCTCGTCGAACGGACCGGCCGTCGCTTTGATCACCGGGACCAGCGGAGGCATCGGATGCGCCGCGGCCCGCTATTTCCTGGATCAGGGGATCGACGTGATCGGCCTGGACAGCCAGCCGGCTGAATCCGGCGATCGCTACATCCATTACGTCGCCGACGTGAGGGATCCGGACACCTTCCCGAAACTTGATCCGGACCACATGCCCCATTACCTGGTGAACTGCGCCGGAGTACAGAACTGCGGTGACGACATCGATGTTAATCTGAAGGGCGTCATCAATATCACCGAGGCCTTCGCCATCGGAAATGACCGGATCAGATCCGTGGTCAACGTCGGGTCCGCCAGCGCCCATACCGGTTCTGAGTTTCCCGAGTACGCTGCCAGCAAAGGCGGGATCCTGTCCTACACCAAGAACGTGGCCCTGAGACTTGCGCCCCGCGCCATCTGCAACAGCATCGACCCCGGCGGGGTCCTGACTGATCTGAATAAATGTGTCATCGAGGATGAATCCCTGTGGCAGCAGATCATGGACCTGACCCCTCTCAAACGCTGGGCTACTCCGGAAGAGATCGCCGAGTGGATCTGGTTCGTGGGAGTCCGCAACCGCTTCATGACCGGGCAGAATCTGCTCATCGACGGAGGCGAAGCCGGAAACGCCAAGTTCATCTGGCCGGAATAGAATTTGATATCAAGCAAGCCTGCAGGGCTGGTTTTTTCTTAGGCTTTTATCACCCGCATCAGAGCCGGCGCCCCTTTT
>ODAI014800387.1_pt1 | contig 13118 bp, 9 predicted proteins | sample 1539321 | NCBI WGS metagenome assembly ODAI01 (sample SAMN02144231, study PRJEB22623) | gut metagenome | biome: sheep rumen | host: Ovis aries | place: New Zealand | reverse complement strand
TAAAACTTTCAGCGTAAAATTTCCCCTGACGGGACGCTCACGATAAGTTATCGTAGACGGCAAGTCTTGCCTGAGCGTCCCGTCAGGGGAAATTTCATGTTAAAAGTCTTTGGAAAGGGGGTGTGGGGGAAGAACCTTTCCTCAGAAAGGTTTTCCCCCACTAATAGGCAAAAGTTTCCTTATAAGTTACCATGTTCTGTTTTCCTGGACTGTTTTGTCTATCACGTTGATATTTGCGAGGTAGGCGTCGTATATCTCGTTATGGAGGGCAAGTCCGCTGTGAGAAGTCTCCTTGAAGCGAGAGACATTCCCCTGTCTGTCGGTATAGATAAGGTAATAATCCGGCGTGAAAAGCTCATAGTCCTCATGAGTCCCGTCCTTGTACAGGATACGGAGCATATATCCGCCGCCGGTGAATTCTATCTCCTCATACGTATCGCTGAGGGTAAAACTGCTGACATATCCGAGCCAGCGGTCAGCCTGTTCTTTGGTGCAGTTGAGCCAGATATTATCCCTTTCAGCGAGCAGCCGTGAGCCGTACTGGACACCGGATATCTCCTCATTGCCGGGATAGGAATAATTTTCTGCCGGATCAAATATATCGATGCTCTCCGACGGACGGTCGGGCGGATACGTGGAAGTCTGCACACTATTTTCATCAGCAGGAGGAGTTATTTCCTCATGCGGCGGTTCAGTCAAAGTCTGAGTCTGCTCCGGAGACGGAGAGGTCACAGCTATGGCTTTATCTGCCGGAGCTGTCGTAGTTTCGGCAAGTTTTGCGGAAGAAGAAACAGCCGTCGTATCAGTCCGGACGGATATCTCATGAGCCGGAGAAGTCTGCGTGCCGGGGCTTTTCTCTGCCGTGCCTGACTTTTCGGTATATATCTCGGCAGCAAGACCGTCGCCCCTGTTTTCGGATATTTCCTCCGGAGAGGGAACATCATGCAGGTGCATGAACAGCACCACAGCCGCAGCTCCGGCAGCAGCGGCGGCGATAGTCAGAGTCCTTTTCAGCCTGAACGATATTTTCGGCCGCCGTCCCGAAGGAGTCTTTGCAGCCTCGGAGATAAGTTTATCGTCCACTGAACCTATCCCTTTTATAAGATCATCTTTTTTCATTCTACAGCCCCTCTTTCTCAAGGTATTCTTTAAGCTTGCGGCGTAAGCGGAACAACATCTGCCGGACGCTCTCCTCGCTCATGGAATATTTTTCAGCTATAGTGCTTACCGAGTCATAGTACCAGTATCTGCGAAGAAAGATGCTCCGTTTCTTTCTGCCCTGTTTTCTGAGAAAAGCACTTATGATACGTCCGAGTTCAGCCGCATCGACGCTGGATTCCACATTATCCGGAGAGGGTATGGTATCATCAAGTTCGTCAAGAGAGAGTGCCACCTCCGGATTACGCTTCTGTGCCGTATTGTATTCACAGCGTTTGAGTGCGAAGTTCCTGATTATCCTGCAAAGGAACGCAGGAAGATACTTCGGCCTCTGTGACGGCATAGCCTTCCATGCAGCAAGATACGTATCGCTGAGACATTCCTCCGAGTCGGAATGGTCGAGCAGGATATTGTCCGCTACGTGCATACAAAGTTTTTTATATTTGATATCAGTCTGTGCGATCGCTTCTTCAGAACGTTCCCAGTAAAGATCGATTATAGATGGATCGTCCATTGCTTTCCTCCTTTCTGAGGCCCTCACAGATATAGTACGGAAAAGGCTTGCGGACGTTATGGGTTTGTTGAAATTTTTGTACAGATGCACAATTTTTGTTTATCAGAATTGTATATATGCTACGATTATTTTATCACAGGCAGATTTTATATTCAAGTACCGCTTGACAAACTCCTCCCGTTGTGCTAAGATATATTTATCGGATATATATTTAAATCGATGACGAGGAAGGCTCTTTCCGTCAGTATCGCTTTCAGAGAGCTGCCGTTTGGTGCGAGGCAGCAGCGTTCAGGTCTGAGCATACCCCCTCCGAGTGCGTCCAATAATCGCCGGCTGCTCCCGTTACAGAGCCAATGAGATACGGAGAGAATCATCTCCGTGTGAATCAGGGTGGAATCACGGTAATTTGTCGTCCCTTGTGCCTCTGTCGAGGTATGAGGGGCTTTTTGTTTTCAAGGAGATGATATCATGGCATACACTGTAAGTATTTTCAGGGAAGATGCCCCGATCACCGCAGACGAACTCCTCGCTGTGGACGGTGCGGAAAAATTCACTTTCCCCGGCATCACCAACCCGAAGACCGGCATGACTCTCAGTATGGGAAATAATGATATGTTCTCCTATAACGGTGCGGTCTTCACGCTCCGCAAAGGCAGGCTCGAAGCAGAATGCCGCCATGAAGATACCCCCGATATCCTCCGCCCCCTTGCAGAAGCACTCGGTGCTGTCATACAGGGCGAAGAGGGCGAGTATTACTGATACACCGCATATTATCTCTGACAGGCAGGAGGTGGATAAATGAGCAATATCGTTTACAACGAAAAGGAAGAAGCATTTGAACTTCCCTACAAGCTGTGGGACAGTCCTGCGACCGTCCGCTTCTATGTCGAGTCTGAATCGGATATCATGGACAATATCCCGAAGATAGCCAAAAAACTCGCCAAACTCGACGGCAGCCGCAAAACTATCGCCTCCATGCTTATAGACGAGGGATACTACGAGGGCGGCGACCACGAAGCTCTCGCAAAGATACTCACACTCGAAAACGTCTATATCGACCTCGATGACGATGATATGATCGTCTGCTTCGATACAGGCACATCAGACGGATATATGAAGGCATTCGCCCACGCCGAACTGTTCGGTGACCTGTTCGAGATAACCGGCTGGGTGGAATAATGGATCATCAGTCAACAATAATCAATATAAATAAAACAAAGGAGAGATCACCATGATCAATTTATCACTTCCGGACGGCAGCGTCCGTCAGATCGAGGCTGCACAGTCAGCCGCTGAGATCATCAAAGGCATAGGAATGGGACTTTACAAGGCTGCCTGCTGCGTAAAGATCAACGGCGAGGTAAAAGACCTCCGCACAGTTATCGACAGTGATTGTCAGTTCGAGGTATGCACATTCGATTCGATCGACGGAAAGAAGACTTTCTGGCACACAGCTTCACATATCCTTGCACAGGCAGTAAAGAGACTCTACCCTGCTGCAAAGCTTGCTATCGGCCCGGCTATCGACAACGGATTCTACTATGACTTCGACCTCGAAAAGCCTTTCACTCCCGAAGAGCTTGAAAAGATCGAGGCTGAGATGAAGAAGATCGTCAAAGAGGGACTCGCTCTTGAACAGTTCGAGCTTTCACCCGAAGAAGCCGTTGCAAAGCTCAAGGAAATGGACGAACCCTACAAAGTTGAACTCTGTGAAGAACACGCCGATAAGGGCGAGCCTATCTCATTCTACAAGCAGGGCGAATTCGTTGACCTCTGTGCAGGCCCGCACCTCATGACAACTGCTCCCGTCAAGGCTTTCAAGCTCATTTCATGTACAGGTGCTTACTGGAGAGGCAGCGAAAAGAACAAGATGCTCACCCGTGTATACGCCGTAGCTTATCCCAAGGCTGCCGATCTTGAAGCTGATATCAAGCAGCGTGAGGAAGCAAAGCTCCGTGACCACAACAAGCTCGGCCGTGAACTTGAATATTTCACAACTGTTGACGTTATCGGACAGGGACTTCCTGTTATACTTCCAAAGGGTGCAAGAGTTATCCAGACTCTCCAGCGTTGGGTTGAGGACGTTGAACAGAAACACGGCTACCTCCTCACAAAGACTCCTTACTTCGCAAAGAGAGAATTTTTCAAGATATCAGGTCACTGGGATCACTACCTTGACGGTATGTTCGTTATGGGTGATCCATACGACGAAGAAAAGGAATGCTTCGCACTCCGTCCGATGACTTGTCCTTTCCAGTATCAGGTATTCCTCAACAGACAGCGTTCATACCGTGATCTTCCCATGAGACTGGGCGAGACTTCAACACTTTTCCGTAAGGAAGATTCAGGCGAGATGCACGGACTTATCCGTCTGCGTCAGTTCACTATCTCAGAGGGACATCTTATACTCCGTCCTGAACAGCTTGAAGATGAATTTGCAGACTGTCTCGCACTTGCTAAGGAAATGCTCGGCACTGTAGGACTTCTTGAAGACTGTACTTTCCGCTTCTCACAGTGGGATCCTGCAAACCCGAAGAACAAGTATGAAGGTACTAAGGAACAGTGGGACTATGCACAGGAAGTTATCGGCAAAATACTTGACGACCTCGGACTTGAATACACAATAGGTATTGATGAAGCTGCTTTCTATGGCCCTAAGCTTGATATCCAGTATAAGAACGTTTACGGCAAGGAAGATACTCTTGTAACTATCCAGATAGATATGCTTCTCGCACAGCGTTTCGGTATGGAATATGTTGATGTTGACGGCACAAAGAAAACTCCTTACATCATTCATAGAACATCACTCGGCTGCTATGAGAGAACTCTTGCATACATGATAGAGAAGTATGCAGGTGCAATGCCTCTGTGGTTAGCACCTGAACAGGTACGTATAGTACCCGTTGCAGACCGTCACCTTGATTACTGCAATGAGCTGAAGGCAAAGCTTGAAGCTGCCGGAATCCGCAGCACTATCGACGACAGAGCTGAAAAGGTCGGCAAGAAAGTCCGTGACGCAAGACTCGAAAAGCTCCCTGTATGGGTAACTGTCGGAGATAAGGAAGTTGAGGGCAATACAGTTTCCGTAACTTCAAGACGTGAGGGCGACCTCGGTTCTATGTCTCAGAACGACCTCCTCGCAAAACTCATCGACGATATCGCCAAGAAAGTAAGATAAGCTTATATAAAAGAGGGAAGCTCTTCCGCAAAAGAGCTTCCCTCATATTTTTTTACCCAGTAAGCACAAAAACTAAAGGGACGGAATAATTCCGTCCCTTTGCATATCATGTTATTATCAGAGTTTTCTCTTTTCTTCGTCGATGAGCTTTATGAGGTCATCAACTGACATTGAAGAAGCGTGCTTCTTTCTCTCATTAGTAGCTGAACGTCCGAGGATATCGGAGATATCGGGCGAGCTGCTTGCTCTCTTAGGCTCGTACTTTGATACGTCCTTTCTTGTGGAAACAGGCGGTGTCTGGAGAGAATCGCCTCTTGCGATATCTGCTACCTGTGAAGCGGATATAACTGCTGTATCATCGGGGGTAACTGCCGGCTGAGGCGAGCTTGTTGTTCTTGTAGAGAATGTGCCTGTTTTTTCAGCCTCGGCAGTCTTGCGGAGCATCTCTTCACGGAGGGCATCTGCTGTAGGAGCGGCAGATATCTGACCTGTTCTTGCGAGAGCCTCACGCTGTGCCTTGAACTGCATGGTGCGTTCTTTTTCCTTCTGATACGGAGAATCAGGATTTACCTTCTTCTGGCTGAAATTCTCAGCGATAGACATCTTCTTGCGTTCAAGCTCGTCGCTCGGCTGTATCTCCTGTGAATGTTCAAAGAGCGGAGCGTTCGGCTGTTTTGCATGAGAAGGCTTCTTTCCGGCATCTTTTGCCTTTTCGTTCTCGTCGTACTCATAGAAGTCGAAATCGTCGTCCTCCTCTTCCTCGGTAGATTTGGAAGAAGTGATGCCGTTGATGAGGAATATGAGGAGTATCAGGAGCGGTATAACGAGTTCGCACACGATACCGGGGATAGTTCTTGTGAAAGTGATGAAGCTTCCGAGTTCTGCACTTTCGGTGTAGCCTGTACATACGGCAGCGATCTTGTCCTTGGTGATGAGGTCGGCAGTATCCTGTCTGCCCTCATAGAATGTCTGATATCTCTCAGTGCCGTCCTCTGACGTTACGATATCCGATATACCGCAAAGGCGGAGGGTATAAGGATCGCCGGCAGGGTAGCACAGCACGATATCCTTCGGAGCGATGCTCACATCGGCAGCGTCCTTTGCAACGAGAGCAGCACCCTCGGTCACGTCGGAAAGTCCGATCGTATCACGCTGCTGAACGATGTAGATGTATCTTCCCAGGAGCTTGGGAGTCTTGTTCTCTGCAAAAGCAACATTGATATAAACAGCCGCCGCAATAAAGATGATACAGATGAGTCCTATCAGGAATTTCAGAATTGAGAAACGTTTCTTTTTAGTAGCCATAACCTTCATACCTTTCAATTTTTATTATCCGGTACGTCTTTGTTCTACGCCGGTATCCACGCATCGCCGGTACATAGTAAAATTGCCGATCAGTGATAATATCCGAAAGCAGATGCGTAAAATATACTTCTCTGCATATTATAACACATATCCGCTGAAATTTCAAACTATTATTTTTTAAAAATATCATTATTTGACATACTTCGTCGATTTTAATGAATTTTGTCTCTCAAAAATTAAATTTCAGGCAATTTGCACAAAAGGAATTTCTCAGTTTTGAGCATATAATACTGTTTTTAAAGCTGTTTTTCGCAAAGTGTAAATTCCGTTGACAAATATTTGTTGAAATAATCAATTGCAAAATAAGAGAAAACATGGTACAATATGTGTATATACTAACTGTAATGAGTTTTCGCCCTTTTATTGCGGAAAGCAGTTTGTAAAACATCAGATATTTTATACTGATAGTATTAGCCGAAGCTAATCGGCAGATAGGAGATAACTATGGCATCAAAGAAAATCAATCCTCTTATGACTAAGATCAAACAGGAATTTCCCAGGAAACTTCAGGACCTTTACAGTGTTTCGCCGGAGGAGGCATCCGACAAGCAGGTATATCATGTACTTTCCTCTATAATCGTAGAAATACTCGGAGCAAAGAGGCAGAGCTTCGTAAACCACACACACTCTGTCGGCGGCAAGCAGGTATACTACCTCTCAATGGAGTTCCTCATGGGACGTTCGCTCAAAACGAGCATCTATAACCTCGAACTCGCAGACGATATCACAGCTTTCCTCAAGGAATATGATATCAACCTCGAAAAGATATATGAGTATGAGCCTGATGCAGGCCTCGGAAACGGCGGTCTCGGAAGACTTGCAGCCTGTTACCTCGACGGACTCGCAACAGAGGGCTTCCCTGCTATGGGATATTCGCTCTGCTATGAGTACGGCATCTTCCAGCAGAAGCTCGAAGACGGCTGGCAGACAGAGCTTCCCGACAACTGGCTCCCCGGCGGAAGCGTATGGCTCGTTCCCAAGCCGGAGCTTGCTATAGACGTACACTTCGAGGGCGACCTCCAGGAATACTGGGACAATCAGTATCACTACATCTCCCATGTGAACTACAGCACCGTTGTCGCTACACCTTATGATATGTACGTATCAGGCTACGGCTCTGAGGGCGTATCCGTTCTCCGTCTGTGGTCTGCAAAAGCTCCGAGCTTCGATATGAATATGTTCAACAAGGGCGACTACGCAAGTGCCCTCGCTCAGAACTCTATCGCAAACGCTATCTCAAAGATACTCTATCCTAACGACAATCACCTCGAAGGAAAGAGCCTGCGTCTTCGTCAGCAGTACTTCCTCTGTGCAGCATCAGTAGGCGATATCGTAAATACTCACATGAACGTTTACGGCACACTGGAGAACCTCGCTGACAAGGTAGCTATCCACATCAACGACACTCACCCGACTCTCGCTATCCCTGAACTCATGAGGATACTCCTCGACGACTGCGGATACGGCTGGGATAAGGCATGGGATATCGTTACAAAGACTTTCGCCTACACCAACCACACTGTCATGGCTGAGGCTCTCGAAAAGTGGGACGTAAACCTCGTCAAGACAGTTATACCGAGAATCTTCTCTATCATAGTTGAGATAAACAACCGCTACTGCCAGTCTCTCATGGAGCGTAACGGCGGCGACAGTGCAAAGACGACACGTATGTCTATCATCAAGGATAACCAGATACACATGGCTACCCTCTGCGTTGCTGCTTCACACAGCGTAAACGGCGTTTCAAAGCTCCACTCTGAGATCATTAAGCAGTCCGTATTCCACGATGAGTACGAGAACACTCCTGAGAAGTTCAAGAACGTCACAAACGGCATCGCTTACAGAAGATGGCTCTACCAGTCCAACAAGGGACTCACAGATCTCCTCTCCGAGACTATCGGCACAAAGTTCATCAAGGACGCTTCCGAGCTTGAAAAGTTCAGAGCATTCCAGGACGACAAGAGCGTTCTCGAAAAGCTCTCCGCTGTAAAGGCTGAGAACAAGCAGAAATTCGCCAAGTATGTAAAGAACAACTCCGGTATAATCCTCAACACCGACAGCATCTTCGACGTTCAGGTAAAGCGTCTGCACGAGTACAAGAGACAGCATCTCAATGTCATGAACATACTCACCGATTACGCTTACCTCCTCAACAACCCCGATGCTCCTTTCACTCCCAAGACTTATATCTTCGCTGCAAAGGCTGCTCCGGGCTACTACCTCGCAAAGCAGATCATCAAGATGATATGGGCTATCTCCGAGGAGATCAGAAAGAACCCGAAGATCAACCAGAAGCTCCAGGTAGTATTCCTCGAAAACTACTGCGTAACGCTCTCTGAGCATCTCATGCCGGCTTCCGATATCTCCGAGCAGATCTCTCTCGCAGGCACAGAGGCTTCCGGTACAGGCAACATGAAGCTCATGCTCAACGGTGCTATCACTCTCGGTACTCTTGACGGTGCCAACATCGAGATCAAGGAAGCTGCCGGCGACGACAATATCGTCATCTTCGGCATGACGACTCCCGAAGTGAACGAACTCAAAGCAAGAGGCTACTATCCCAACGATTACTTCAACAGGGATCAGCGTATACACGAGGCTATCGACCGTATGTACCACGGCATCAACGGCTGCACATTCAACGATGTTGCAAACTCGCTCAAAGACCGTGATCCTTACATGGTGCTTGCTGACTTCGACAGCTACAGGAACGCTCAGAACTATATAACAGAGTGCTACAACGACAAGCTCAAATGGGCTAAGATGTCACTCAACAATATCGCCGGTGCAGGCATATTCTCAGCCGACAGAGCTGTTTCTGAATACGCTGACAATATCTGGCATTTAAGATAATATAACAGGACGGATATTATCTGTTATCAAGGGAGTCACCCATACACATGACAGTTTCATGGAGGGTGACTCCATGCTATGCAGTGAGATATCCGGCTGATGACGACTTTTCATAAATAATGATACGGAGTGGATACCTATGAAACCTATTTACGACACCTGGAATCTTCACTACAAATCAATATTCGGTGCTGTCAGACAGTACGAGACGTGCCGCTTCTCGATAATGCTGCCTGAAGATATCGTACCGGATTTTCCCCCTGTGCTTGTCCTTTTCAGAACAGGCTTCAAGGAAAGGTTTTTGAATATGTACCCCGACGGAGAAGAAGACGGCTATAAGGTCTATTCTACCGAATATGTAGCAAGATACACCGATGTTCACTATTACTATTTCTCATACACACAGGGCGGTATACGCCATTATATCAAGAAAGTGAACTGCCATGAGGCTGCCGTCGATCAAGGCGACCTCTTCCAGCTTACAGTTTACAGCAACACCTATGAAACTCCGAAATTCCTCAAAGGCGGAGTAATGTACCAGATCTTCCCCGACCGTTTCTGCAAGAGCGGAAAAGTCCACGAGAATATCCCCGAAGGCAGAGTCCTCCGTGAAGACTGGGGCGGCACTCCGTATTACAAACCTGACCATAACGGCCATGTGTGGAACAACGACTACTTCGGCGGTGATCTTGCCGGAATACAGTCAAAGCTCCCGTATCTGCACGGCCTCGGAGTTACGTGCATCTACCTCAACCCGATATTTGAATCCCACGAGAACCACAGGTACAATACAGCCGACTATATGAAAGTCGATCCCCTCCTCGGCACGAACGAGGACTTCGCAGAACTCTGCAAGGAAGCCGAAAAGTACGGTATATCCGTGATACTCGACGGAGTATTCTCCCACACCGGTGCTGACAGCGTATACTTCAATAAGTACGGCAGATATCCGGAAAAAGGTGCTTTCCAGTCAAAGGACAGCAAATACTATGAATGGTACAGCTTCATCGATTATCCGAATTCATACGAATCATGGTGGGGAATAGACACTCTCCCGAATGTCTGGGAGAACAACGACAGCTACACCGAATTCATCTGCGGCGACGAGGGAGTCCTCCACTACTGGCTCGGACTCGGTGCAGCCGGATTCAGGCTCGACGTTGCCGACGAACTCCCCGACCAGTTCCTCAATAATCTCCGCAAGAGCGTAAAGAGCTTCGACAAAGACAAGATCGTCATAGGCGAAGTCTGGGAGGACGCTTCCAACAAGGAGAGCTACGGGGTCAAGAGAAGATACCTCCTCGGTGACCAGCTCGACTCTGTAATGAACTATCCGTTCAGAGAAGCTATAATCAGCTTCATCAAGGGCGGCAATGTGACCGATTTCATCAATTCGATAATGACTATACTCGAAAATTATCCCAAGCCGACTATCGATGTGCTTATGAACTTCGTATCCACACACGATATCGAGCGTGCCATAAACCGTCTCGGCGGCGAAAACTGCGATAACAAGAGCAAAGACTGGATGGCAGAGAGATATCTCACTCCCGAACAGTACAGCAAGGGCAAGGCTCTGCTCAAAGCAGCCATGGCTCTCCAGTTCTTCCTTCCGGGCGTACCGAGCATCTACTACGGCGATGAAGCCGGCTTGCAGGGATATAAAGATCCTTTCAACCGCCGCTGCTACCCGTGGGGAAATGAAGATCAGGATCTGATAGCCTATGTATCAGAACTCAGCCGCATCAGACGCTCTATCCCGAATATGGCATCAGGCAACACATATTTCGTATTCAACGATACAAAGGTGATAGACGACCGTGTCATCGGCTTCACACGAGAAGGCGATCTTGATTATATCTTCTTCATTAACAGAAGCGGCGATACAGTCGAGATACCAAATATGTCGCAGCATCTTTCAAGATTCAAGGATCTCAGCTCCTGCATAGGAAAATTCGAGAACGACACTCTCACCGTCGAGCCTTACGGATATTCGATAATCAACGCCGTTTTCGTAGACTGAAAAATATTTTCAGAGGGGAAGGAGATTTTAAGATTAATTTAAGCTAATGGGCATATAATAATATCAAGATCAAGGAACGAACCTGATCACCCATTCCCCCCTCTGAATTTATTTATATACAACTCTCTCTTACGCCTGCTGAAAAGCAGGCAATTATTTTTTATGGAAACAAACGCAAAGGATTGCTTCTCCGCATTTTTTGTTTCAAAAACTGTCCGTCACTGGCGTACAAGCGTATTCACCAAAAATACATTTGCTATCGCCTTTAATTTTGGCTTTCTGTCAATTGATTTCGGAGGGATAATCGTCTATAATTATTATTGTGACAAAATTGTCAATTTCGATCTATTATAGAAAGTATGGTATTTTATTATGGCTGATAAAGTTGTTAAATTTGGCGGCAGTTCACTTGCCGATGCTGCACAGTTCAGAAAAGTTGCCGCTATCATAAAGAGCGACGCTAAGAGAAAATTCGTCGTTCCCTCTGCCCCCGGAAAGAGATTCTCCGACGATATCAAGGTAACTGATATGCTCTACAAATGCTGTGACCTCGCAGGAAGCGGCGTTGATTTCTCTGAGGATTTCCAGAAGATACGTGACAGATACAACGGCATAATCTCCGACCTCGGCGTTGATATCTCCCTCGATGAAGAATTTGAAAACATCATCAAAGAGCTGAAAAACCGCCCTGCAAAGGATTTCGCTGCAAGCCGTGGCGAATATCTCAACGGCAAAGTCCTCGCTGCATATCTCGGCTTCAATTTCGTTGATGCTGCCGATGTTATCATTTTCGATACAAAGGGCATACTCATGCTCGACGAGACAGTAAAGGCTGTCCGCTCAAAGCTCAGCGGCCTTGACAATGCCGTTATCCCCGGATTCTACGGCAGAACAACAGAAGGCTACATCAAGACATTCTCAAGAGGCGGCTCTGACGTTACAGGTTCTATCATAGCAAATGCAGTCAAGGCTGATATCTACGAGAACTGGACAGACGTTTCCGGCTTCCTCGTTGCCGATCCGAGAATAGTTGAAAAGCCTGATGTTATCGAAGTTATCACATACCGTGAACTTCGTGAGCTTGCATACATGGGAGCATCTGTTCTCCACGAGGACGCAATTTTCCCTGTACGTTCAGCAGGCATTCCGATAAATATAAGGAATACGAACCGTCCGGAAGATGCCGGAACGATGATCGTTTCCGACGATTACAATTTCAGCCGTGAGAGCCTCAATCATACTATCACAGGTATCGCCGGCAAGAAGGGATTCAGCACTATCAATATCGAAAAAGCCATGATGAACAACGAAAAAGGCTTCGGTATGAAGGTACTCAAAGTCCTCTACGAGAACGGCGTATCATTCGAGCATATGCCGTCGGGCATCGATACAATGAGCATCACCGTTGACAGCTCTGAGCTTGATGCAGTACGTGACAAAGTCATCGCAGGCATACGCAAGGAAGTTTCTCCCGATCATATTGAAATTGAAGACGGCATCGCACTTCTCGCAGTAGTCGGCAGAAGAATGAAGAACACAAGAGGAACTGTTGCAAGGATATTTGCAGCAATGGCACACGCAAGGATAAACGTAAAGATGATAGATCAGGGTTCAAGCGAGCTTAATGTTATCATCGGTGTAAGCGAGAGCGACCTCCCGGAAGCTATCCGCCGCATCTACGATATGTTCATCAACTCCGAAAAATGAGAAGCTGAAGCCAGCTTCACCGCTTTGTCCGTTGTTAGTCTTTACAGGCGGCGGAGTCTGCTTTCGCTCGATCCTTAGTTTGCTTGTATTAGGATTTGCATGGATTCCTGAAAAGGGGCAGAAATGATTCTGCCCTTTTTTATTATGTTAAATGAACTTGTTGTGGAACGCCCGCATAAAAAAATTCCCGTCAGGGAAAATTTCATGTTAAAAGTCTTTGGAAGGGGGTTTGGGGGAGAAACTTTCCTCAGAAAGGTTTCCCCCAATTAAAGCAGGGACAGCACACAAGCCGCACCAAAGGAGCATTATTTTATGATACT
>ODAI013062464.1_pt1 | contig 13120 bp, 6 predicted proteins | sample 1539321 | NCBI WGS metagenome assembly ODAI01 (sample SAMN02144231, study PRJEB22623) | gut metagenome | biome: sheep rumen | host: Ovis aries | place: New Zealand | reverse complement strand
TTCAGTAAACTTATCTTCATATATTCGTATTTTTAGGTTTGCCTCTACTAAATCACTCGTAATATGGCTGCAAAATTACTCATTTTTAGTAGATTATGCAAGAATTTTGCTAATTTTTTCTTCTATTTTACCTCTATATATCCTCTACTTTTCATCTACCTTACCTCTACCTATCCTCAACCTTAATAGAACTTCGCACCTCCTATTAATACAACTATGCACCCTTCAAGCTGATGCCCCACCCCAACCTTTCGTTACCCCAGACGCCCTCTCTCTTTGAAATTCTCTAGAGAATTTACCGTTAAAGCGGCACCTTAGCGAGACTTTACCGTAAGCAAACCTGTAAATTCTCTAGAGAATTTAGCAGCCATAAGGCTTCCGATATCTAGGAAACCGGCTGTAGCGATGGAGTTTGAACGCTTGTCCTTGGCGATTTGGCTACTATCCAGCGAGACAGACATTATGTAGAGGCAGAGTAGAGGTAATGTAGAAGAAAAGTAGAGGTAAAATAGATACAATATTTCGTCTAAACTAATAATATTCAATAATATAATGTTCTTTTAGTAGAAGCATAAACAAAATAGTTATTTCACAACAATAATTCACATCTCTGAGCTAGACGCTCGAAGCGACTGGGGCCTGATGAAACTCGAGATAGAGAGCGACAAGGTAGACAACCTCAAGGACTTCCGTGCCAAGAAACACATCCGTGGTGTCCGCCTCCACTTCATCCCCGAGAGCAGCGATGGCTCCCCGGCCCTCTACGACGGAATCACCTTCGAGAAGGAGCGCATATAAGACAAGCCCTATACATATAAAAATGTTAAGAATTGCCGCCCGATTTGGTGTTTTCGCAAATAATCACTACTTTTGTAGTCAGAAACTTAAAACAATATAGTAATCACTATTAACATGATGAGTATAGAAAAAGAATGTAAATGGCATTTTGGGCGAGAAACTGGCAGAGTTTGCTATCCTATGGGATTTCTTCTATAATACTGTTGAATCTCTTTTAGACGAGACAACCTAAGTGACCGACTCTGGCAAAGAGACCATCATTGACACTCGTACGGAGAAAGAGAGACAATTGGATAGTGATTGGCAAAACGAACAAGAATAATAAAACAATATGGCAAAACGTTTTTTTACAAATCGAGAGGGCAATACGCTGATGAAAGAGTTCGAGGGGTTACTTGAACACAATTCATCTATTAAATGTTTGGATTCTGTCGTAGGCTTCCTGCGGGCATCTGGGTATTTTACGCTTCGCCCATTTCTCAACAGTATCAATAAAGTACGAATTCTCATTGGTATAGATGTAGATAAGTACATCGCCAATGCCCACAACAAGGGACAATTATTCTTTGGTGCAGAGGAGGAAGTCAAGCAAGACTATCTTTCACAGCTTCGGAAAGATATTGAGCACTCAAATTATTCTAAAAATGTTGAGGAAGGTATCTTTCAATTAGTAGAAGACCTTGTTAATGGTAAATTGGAACTTCGAGCTCATCCCAGCAAGAAAATCCATGCAAAGATATACCTCCTATATCCTGAAGACTACAATGAATATACATTTGGTGCAGCTATCACTGGTTCAAGCAATCTAAGCGGTAATGGTTTAGGCATTAGCCAAGAAAAGCAATACGAGTTTAACGTTAAGCTTACGGATTATGAGGATGTAAAGTTTGCCAAAGATGAATTTGAAGAACTTTGGAAGGAAGCTGAAGGCTGTCCTATTACGGCAGAGGACATAAAAGCAGGTCCTATTCAGCAAACCTATTTGAATGGTGATGTTACTCCATACGAACTTTACATAAAGATGCTCATGGAGTACTTCTCAGATAGAGTTCTTGCAACGGATGCTCATGATGCCTTTGACATGCCAGAGGGTTATGACAAATATGAATACCAGACGGATGCTGTTGTTGAAGGCTATAAGAAATTGTTAAAGTATGATGGTTTCTTCCTTGCTGATGTTGTGGGTCTTGGTAAAACTGTAATCGCTACAATGATAGCAAAGCAGTTCTGTATCGACAATGGTTATGAGAACACAAAGATTCTTGTTGTATATCCTCCTGCTGTTGAGCAAAACTGGAAACAGACATTCAAGGATTTTGAGCTTGACAAATATACACGCTTCATTAGTAACGGCAGCCTAAAGAAGGTGCTTGATGAAGACAACTATGATTATTGGAATGCTGATGAATATGACCTTGTCCTTGTTGACGAGGCACATAAATTCCGCACACATACCAATTCGACATTTACAGAGTTACAGGAAATTTGTAAAATGCCTAGAGTTGAAACTGGAAACATTCCAGGATTCAAGAAGAAGGTTATGCTCATTTCAGCAACTCCAATGAATAATACACCAGCAGATCTTTATAACGAGATCCTACTTTTCCAAGACCCACGATGTTGTACAATTGATGGAGTACCAAATTTGACTTCCTTCTTTAGCCCACTGATTGTTGAGTTCAAGAAATTGCGTCGTGACCCCAATTACGACCTAAAAAAATTCAAGGATCTTGCAGAGAAAGTCCGTGACCGCGTAATCAAACCGATTACCGTTCGCCGTACACGTACAGACATTGAGGCCATTCCTCGTTATTACAAAGATGTTCAGGGATTCCCAAAGGTTGCTCCCCCAGAGATGAAAACCTATGAGATGAATGATCGTATAGCCGATATGTTTGAAGCTTCAATGAATACCTTGGTAAAGGATTTGACTTATGCACGTTATCAGGCTATTGCATACTTGCTACCAGAAAAGAGCGAAGGACTCTATGATAATGCGGAATTGATTTCTCGCAGCTTGGCAAGTATTCGCAAGAATGGATTGGTAAAACGATTAGAAAGCAGTTTCTATGCCTTTAAGACTTCCATCGGCAGATTCCGCGATGCTAATATGAACATGATACGAATGTTCGAAAACGACCGTGTATTTATCGCTCCAGATCTTGACATCAACCATCTTTATGACCTTGGTCTTGATGATGACGAAATTGAAGAACGTCTGAATCAGAAGGCTGAGGAAAATCCGAAAAATGCAGTTTTCAAGGCAGAGGATTTTGAACCAGAGTTTATTGAAATGCTGCAAGCTGACCAACGTGTTCTCGAAGCATTGTGCGCTGATTGGGATACCGTTGACGTAGAAGGAGCTGATGATTCCAAGTTTGACAAGTTCAACGACATCCTGAAACATGAACTTTTCAAAAAAGACCGCAATCCAGGGCAGAAATTAGTAATCTTCTCTGAATCTGTTGATACTGTTGAATATCTTGAACGTAGAATTAACCGAAAAGATGTTTTGGCTATCTCCTCTGGGAATCGAAATAAACTCTTCCAGACAATTCAAGAGAACTTCGATGCTAACTACAAGAAAAGTGCTCGCAAAAATGATTATAACATCATTATAACAACAGATGTCTTGGCTGAAGGTGTGAACTTGCATCGTTCAAATATCATCATCAACTATGATACACCTTGGAACTCTACCAAACTTATGCAGCGTATCGGTCGTGTGAACCGTATTGGTTCTGAGGGCAAGAACATATACAACTTTGTATTTTATCCTTCTCGCCAAGGTAACCAGATTATCAAATTGAACCAGATAGCACTTTCAAAGATTCAAACATTCCACTCTACATTTGGAGAGGACAATCAGATTTATTCACAGGAGGAAATCATTGACCGCAATCTGGAGAAGTTGTTTACAGAAGGAATGAAGTCTGAGGAAGGAGAGTTTAATGAGGAAATTCCTTTCTATGAGGAACTTCGCTCACTCTATCTCAATGACCGTCGAGAATATAACCGTATAGCAAAGATGTCACTTCGTAGCCGTACTGGTCGTGAACCTCGTGAAATTGATGGTGTACAATTGTCACAAGATACACTGGTCTTTCTCAAGACGAATATGAGAAAGAGTTTCTTCCGTTCTAGTGATGAGTCAATAGAGGAATTGTCAGTTGTCGATGCTCTCAAATATTTCAAAGCAGATACTGCCGAAGAGAAGGTTGAACGAATAGAACATCATCATGACCACGTACTGAAAGCACTCGAAAAGTTCCGTCAATTGCGTAATCAGGAGCAAGTTGAGGAAGAGACAATGACACAACAGACTGGTTCCGCCATGGGTGCTCAGGTCGGTATGGCTGTTAACTTGCTGAATCTGTTCTTGCCAGAGATTCAAGACCAAGCCATTTATCAGCAAGTAGTTCAACTTCGTGTCCTTGCAGAACGAGGCGTTATTACTGTCATTGCTAAGCGCTTACAACGTATGCAAAAAGAAATGACTCGTGGAAACCTAAAACATGATGATGCCCTTTCTCAAATCATTGATATGGCAAAGAAGTACAATGCTTACTACCTTAGCAATGAAGAGTTAAAGCATGAAACTGAGACTGAAGCAGATATTATTTTAAGTGAATCATTTATATAAAACAAGATATGGATTACCGTTCAGTTATTGAATCAAAATATAACCGTCAGAATTGGCAAGCTCTTCTCTATGATATTTTTCGTAATAAAGTCCAATTCTGGCAACAGCCACAGCCAGTTCCCGTTGACAAGGATATGGCTAAAAAAGCCCTTTATACAGGTAAGATTACTTTACCTGATGGTCATGTTATTGCCATCTACGAAGTAGAACTTAGCGATAGCGTCATCATTGAAAGAAATCGAGCAGGCATAAGAAATCTACTATTGAGCAGTTGGCGAGGAATGGGGTGTTCAGGTGCCTTTATGTTCTGTTTCCGCCAGAATGAGGCAGTATTACGATTCTCTTACGTCAGTGAATCATTTGCTTTCGCTGAAGATGGTTCTTTGACCAAGGAAAGCACTGATACCAAACGATTCACCTATCTTTTGGGTGAAGGCCATCGTAGCCGTACTGCCATCCAGCAATTTGAGGATTTGAAAAAGAGTTCTCTCGACCTAAAGGCAATCACCAAGGCATTCTCTGTAGAAGCACTTTCTGACCTATTCTTCAAGGAATACAAGAAGCAATACGAGGATATAATAGAGTTCATCACTGGTAAGCGCATGGTCAAAGTGGCAAATAAGTGGGAAGAACAGGTTACTGGTCAACCATGTCGTGAGATTATGCAGGAGTTCAGTCAGTTTGCTGACTCAGAAAAGGCTGTACGTGATTATGTAAAGAAACTCATGGGTAGATTAGTATTCATCCAGTTCCTACAAAAAAAGGGATGGATGGGATGCTCCGCTGGTGAGTCGTGGAATGATGGCGATAAGGAGTTCGTTCAGAACCTTTTCGCCAATACAGCACACAAGAATACCTTTGTAGACGATGTTCTCGAACCACTTTTCAATGACATTAATACCAAGCGAACAGACGATATTGCAAGCAGTCCAAATGTTGGTTCAGGTATCAAGATTCCATATCTCAATGGAGGACTCTTTGAGAAGGATGACTATGACAAGACGAACTTCCAATTACCTGCCAAGTATATGAAGAACTTGCTCGATTTCTTTGCATCATACAACTTCACCATTGATGAAAACGATCCTGATGATGCAGAGATTGGGGTTGACCCAGAAATGCTTGGCCGTATTTTCGAGAACCTTCTTGAAGACAATAAAGATAAGGGCGCATTCTATACTCCAAAGGAGATAGTTCAGTATATGTGCCGTGAGTCTCTGATTGCTTATCTTCAGACGGATGTCAATGATGAACAAACAAAGGATGCTATCCGTCAGTTTGTTACTACATACGATGCTTCAATACTATCAGAAGAGCTGAAAGAGTCTGTTGACCAGAAGCTTAAAGACGTTAAGATCTGTGACCCAGCCATCGGATCGGGTGCATTCCCAATGGGCTTGCTCCGTGAACTCTATGCTTGTCGTAAGGCTATCGAAGGCATTGATGAAGAAACAGCCGTAAGTATTAAAACACATATCATCCAGAACAATATCTATGGTGTGGATATTGAGAAAGGTGCTGTGGATATTGCTCGTCTTCGTTTTTGGCTTGCTCTTATTGTAGACGAAAAGAATCCCCATGCTTTGCCTAATATGGACTTCAAGATTATGCAGGGTAACTCTCTTCTCGAACAATATGAAGGAGTTGAATTATCTGGTATGTCGCTTGATGAGCAGAATAAAAAGAAAACAAAAAAGGGACAATCATGGCAAGCAACATTGGCATTCGATGAACAAATTGCTCTCGATAATATTCAGCATGCCATAAAGGAGTATTATTTGACAGATGATTACAAAGCTAAACTAAATCTGCGTAGCATTATTAATGAAAATGTCCGCAGTTACATAATCAATCTTAAGGGCTGTACGCCTGACATTCAACGCAAAATAGAAGAAATGCCTATTCCTAACGACAAATTCTTTCTTTGGCACATTTATTTCAAAGAGGTGTTCGACAAGGGTGGCTTCGATATTGTGATTGGTAATCCGCCGTATGTGTTTGCTCGCAACAGCGAGGAAAAGGGTATGACAGACGAGGCTAAAGCATACTATTATAAGAACTTTAAGTTAGCACAATATCAAGTTAATCTTTATCACATATTTGTTGAGCAAGGAACAAACCTATTGACAGAAAGTGGCGTATTTGCATTCATAATTCCTAACAATTGGATGACCATAAACACTAATAAAGAGTTCCGTAAATACATACTAACGAAGTCTGATGTTCAAATAATAAACTTCTATCAGCGTGTATTTGAATCGGCAGAAGTAGATAGTAGTATTATAATCTATAGGAATGACAATGTGGAATCAAATATCAAGTTATCAGAATCCGTGTCAAAAGAAAAGTTTAACTTGATTAAGACAATTCCAGCATCTGTACTTCTTTCTGAAAAAGACTATGTTATTAACATTGATAGATACAAGAATGATTCCTTTAGCGATGTTATGCTTAAGATTGAATCAAAAGCAGTTCAACTCAACAAAAACCTTTCTTCTGTTAAGGCAGGATTGCAGGCTTATGAAGTAGGCAAGGGAACTCCAGTTCAAACAAAGGACATGAAACTTAACCGCGTGTATCATTCAAAAGAAAAACGAGGTGAGGATTATTATAAGTATATTGATGGAGTTGATGTAAAGAGATATTGCTTAACATGGGAAAACGGTGAGTACCTAAAGTATGGAAAGAATTTGGCAGCGCCTCGTACAAATTGGGCTCTGTATTCATCTCCAAGAATCCTTGTGCGACAAATTCCTTCAAAGCCTCCATATTGTATTCAGGCATGTTTCACGGATGAGGTTTTATTGAATGATCGAAATTCAATGAACATTATAAACATTCGTTGCAATCCTCTGTATTTGCTTGGTGTTCTTAACTCACGGCCTATCTCATTTTGGTTTGAGCATAAGTTTGGAAAGTTACAAAGAGGTTTGTTCCCACAGTTTAAGATTAATGAGTTGGCAATTTTCCCAATTCCTCAAGCAGAAAAGGCACAAGAGGAGCAGATTGCTACAATTGTCAATAACATCCTCTCCGCCAAAAAAGTGACCCATCTCGCCGATACCACCGCCGAAGAGCGTGAAATCGATCGCCTTGTCTATCAGCTCTACGGCCTAACAGAAGAGGAAATCGCAATAGTGGAAGGAACTAAATAATGTATCACAACTATGGCTACACTTAAAGAGTTATATACCACTTTAAAGTCACTTCGGGATATGAACCTTCCTGTAGATGACAAGTTATTGAAGGCGGCAGATAATCTCGAAGAGAAAATTATCAAAGAGGAGATTCTACCAGCACTCAGCCAGAATATTGAGCCACAACTGAGCGAGATTCAACGTGATCTTGTTCTTGTGGTTGAATACCACCCAGGCGAGCCTCTTAGCGTTGCACTCTCACGTAAAACAAAGATTAGTGAGATTATTGACGCAAAGACTTTAACACCAAGAAGCAGTACTCCTGTGAAGAGCAATTTGCAGGCAGAAGAGGAAGAACCGCATGAGCCAACAAAGCATGTAGAAAATGCGACGAAAGGCTTGAAGGTAACATTCCCTGATGGCACTGTTATATGGCATAAACAGGCCATAGATACCTTTATCAGCACACTAAGGAAGATTGGATTGAATCGAGTTGCTGAAATGGGTATCAAGCATGGTGGGGGGTATGATCTTGTCAGTAAAGACAAGCGGCCAACGGTTCCTGGGCGTATTTGGCAGCACGAATGTGATGGATGGTACATTTATTCGAATATGAGCAATTCCACAAAAGTTGATGATTTGAAGCTAATATCAGAGCATTATAAGCTCGGACTAATCATTGAAGAAGGGAAACCAACAGGCGATTCCAACACTCAAGTTTCAACCATTGCTCAAGACGTGTCGTCACCTTCTGGAGCTATACTGATTACTTCCCAGAACGTCCAAGAGGTACAAGGCCGAGATATGCGCATCACCGTGAACGGAAAGGTGTTTCAAGAACGGAATGCTATCCAGACTTTCATTGAAACCCTAAAGTTTATCGGTCTTGACGAGGTTGCAAAAGTTGGTATCATGTGCTCTGGCTATAATCTGGTAGACACACGGCAACGACTGGATGGTGGAAGACGCTGGCAACAACAGGAAGGCAACAAATGGGTTTACGTCTATTTCTCCAATCCGACTAAAGCCCAATATCTCTTCCAAATTGCTGAAACGCTTGGTGTAAACATTAAAATAGAAGCCATTTAAAGTCACAACATTTATACAAAAATAACAGTTTAAATTATGCCAATACGAGAAAGAAACTGTAAATGGTGTTTTGGTCCACAAGATGACGTAAATGTAAAGGGACCAAATAACCCATCAATGATTACTTTTAAAGATGAAGATTTTCATTCTTTAGTTAGGGAGTCTATCCAGAATTCATTAGATGCCGTTGATGACAAATCGAGACCTGTAGAAGTTTCATTTGCCGTCAGGTCGTTTGATGGAATGGAATATCCTTCTTTTTTTGAATTAAAGAAACACATAGAAGGCTGCCTTGAAAAATTCCCTGTTCAAGGAGCGCCTCTTTATGAGCCAATGCTTGAATATTTTGATGATGATAGATTTAAGCAACAAATAAACTATCTCAAGATAGTAGATTCAAATACTATTGGCATGCCTTATGATGCCAATGATGGCAACTCCCGCTTTTATAAATTCATTGCAGAAGGAGTGGCTCAGGATCAAGCAGGAGCAGGAGGAGCATTTGGCTTCGGAAAGAATGCCTTTTGGTCCTTGTCTCCCATAAATACGGTTTTTGTTTCTTCACAGACGAAAAACAATGAGGTGCATTTCGCAGGGATTGCTAAGCTGTGTACACATATTATAGATGGTAATGAACTGGTCTCATATGGGAAATACACATCCAACGGAAAAGCAGTTTTGAGCAATAAAGAAGATATTCCTGAAACATTCCTGCCAAAAGGAACTGGTACGTCTGTCTTTGTACTTGGCATTAATAACATTGATGAGAATGCACTAATAAAAGCTGTTCTTAGAAATTTCTGGATGGCCATTTATAAGAAAAAACTAGTTGTAAAAGTTGAGCAAAAGACTATTAATGATGCTCAACTTGACGAACTAATGTCTGAATATTTTAGTGATGAAAATAACAATCAGAAAGAAAATTACGAATATAATCCTAAAGTATTTTATGAGATAGTCAAAAGGGCTGAAAATAATGAGGATGATTACAAGATAATAAAGCAACCCGTATTGATGAATGGAAAAGACTGCATCTCAACATTATACATCCATCTGAAAGACGATGCCTTAGGACAATTCGTTTTCATGAGGAGCCAGATGATGACAATCTATACAGAGCTTAGAAAATGTAAAAGGGCAGAAGGTGTCTTTGTCTGTGATGATGCGAAAGGGAATGAATTCCTCAGAAGGCTGGAAGACTATACGCACAGTTCATGGTTAAGAAAGAATTATATATCCAACAATTTTACAAACCCTATTGTCGCATCGCGAGCATTAAAAGCTATTGATAGTTATATCATTGACTCTGTAAACAACGAGTTACAGTTGGGTGCTCAGGATCAAGAGCAAATCGCTGGTCTGGAAGATATACTAACGATTACAACACCGAAAGGAGAAAACGATGCTTCGAAGAAAGATGATGTCATCGATTTGGAAAATGTTAAAGATAAGTCTAAGCCGAAAAAAGAAAAAACTGCAAAGCCAAAGACTATTAGACAACCAAGACAGATCAAGGCTAAATTTGATAATAAGGGAAGATTGCTTTCTAACAGTGGAGGAAAAAGGAAAAAACGCCCTATAAAACCTGGTCCTGTAAAACCCGGTACACTCAAAAACAAATCTATAGAATCCGAAGATGGAAAGAAAGGTATATATGCTGTGCCTGTTACAGTGAGCTATCGGACTTGGAGTCAGGAAGATAGTGACGGAAATGTGTGGCACATCGTTCGAATCTTCTCCGATAAAGATATAAATAATGCCATCATTCACCTGTTTGCAGTTGATGAAGAAGGCAAGAAAATGGGGTTGAATATAGAAGAGGCAGAAGGATACGACATTAGGGAAGGTGAGGAATTTGTGGATAGCACAGATTTCGACGATGCTGATGATTATTCTGAATCATCTACGAAACAAGTAAAGAATGCTATATCTGGTGTCGACATCCAGGCAAATATAGCCAAAACTCTTAAGGTTAGGTTTAACTCAAACCTGAAATATTCGCTTAGCATAGATTCAGACCAAATAGAAGAAATCAATGAATAATAATAGTTCTTTCCCACATCCTGTACTTGGGATTAATCATGGTGTCATGCCCGATCTTGAGGATGATGCCCTGCAGTTAGTTTCAGTAGATGAGACTGATGACACCTATGTATATACATTTGCTTTAAAACAGTATAATACGCAGATAGCTCGCTATATTGAGGAAAAACGTGCAGAATATATTTGCGAAGTGGATTGTGTCAGAACATTTTATAAAGATACGATTCGCTCGTTTGATCCGGAGCTCAAAGTCGAACTGAAAAAATCTAGTGTGGTAGGTCACGTTGATTTTTATTTCTACGTTGTGACTAAATGCGCCTTTCCCAAATATATAAACAGGTTTAATGATGATTACCGCAATTTGGAAACGGGCGAAATGCCATCGTTCAAGTTGGATACAGGTGCTGTATTGGTAGCCTTTGGTAAGCATAGTGATGATATTACTACTCGTTTCAACAACAAACCCGATTTACGATCATTCATCCAAGTCGTAAAAAGACAAGATAACGAGAAAAATGTAGAAATCACTTTAACAAACGACACGATTAACATAGAGTTGCCTGTAGATATGTTCACACTTTTTCTTTCTTACAATCAAAAAGATTATCGTGGAATCTTTTATACGTCTTTGGTGTTTAATGCATTAGTTAAGGGTATATTAAATATTGAGAAAAAGGATGGTGCTACCTGGGCAGACAGCATTAAGGCCTTGATGGAATTATCCCCTGACAAATATAAAGGATTGTCATTAGAAGAACCAGCGGATGCTGTTGACATAGCCACTCAAATGTTGACTAATAATGCCTATGGTTCTCCTTATGACCTATTGTTTGACAGTATTAACAACCTTTAAAAGACAATCGTTATGGCATTACAAAGAATATTTACTCCAGAATATGTAAATCAACTTGTCAACGATATTCACCCCGAGAATTATCAAGGTGACAATATTGTATATAATGAAAACGAGGTGCGCAGATTAAAAGGTGTAGAACAACCAGAAGGCCTCCTTGATAGGATGCTGAATGCTTCTGATGAGTTCGAAGCTGCGATTGAGTTGTATGAAGCTTATAAGGATATTACACCTTTAATAGCGTCAAATCGTGCATTCTGGATATATCTTACTCATGTGGATTTGGCAAAATACGTCAAACGTGAATGGCCTGATTTGGAAAAATACGATGCCGACAATTCCAAGAGAAAGCAGAAAAAAGGTGCTCCACGTTCTGAAACTGATAAGAAAAAGTATATACTTGATCATTGGATGATGTCTCCCAACGGTTTGATGCGTACTTCGCTAATGAATCTTTGGTGGTCAGTTTATTTAACTGTTGATGAGTCATTGGGTGATGATCATAAATATGACCTTACTAAATTATTCTTCAGTAACAGTGGTATGAGAACCCGTCGTTTAGGCACTGGTCATTTAGGTAGAAACAGAGCTGCTCTCAAGGGAATTCTTTTGTTCATAAAAGAGAATTCGGACATATTTGAAAATGGAATTGAGAATCGTATGATTTGGATAACTCGCCATTTCAATCTGATTGGGGGCACAAAACCTCTTGCAAACATGCCTTATACATTCTTCAAGCGAGAATTAGAGAAATTTAAAGACCATCTAAGTAGGATTAGTAGACGCGAGGATGTTACTGGGCCAAATGCGTTCATTTAAGAAAAAGAGTTTGCTATGGTAAACATAGTGAAAACAGGGGAATATCTGAACTTGAACATTAAGATTGAGGCAATTTAAACTATATTATATGAACTACGAAGTTGGTAAACAATATGAAATGACAGTGGTGGATATTCGTAAGGACTCCGCTGGTTATAATTATATCGCCCTTCACGACGATGACCCGAGCAAAGAATATCGGGTATATAACATTCTGAAGTGCCAGTACGACAGTCTGCCTGACACTCTATATGTGACAGTAAAAAGCATCGACGTGTTTGGAAAGATCAAGTTCCAGCAGGATGAGGCGCGCCTGAACAGGGAGCACTATCAGGAAGGGAAACTGTATGCTTTCGAAGTGGCTGACGTGAAGGAGGATTTCCGCACGAAGGCTACTTTCTATGTGCTGGAGGACGACTTTACGACACATAGGATGTTCTTTAAGGGTGAACAGAAATATCAGGTAGGCGATTCGTGCGTTCTTGAGGTGGCTGGCTTCAACGAGAGAGGCAACTTGAAACTGAAAGAGGTGACTCATGCAGATAAGAAACCTGTGGAAAAAGCTGTAAAGGATGTGGTGGACAATACGGAAGACAAGCTGGCTGTACTATGGAAAAGTCTGCCTGTACTCAACGTCGGCGATGAAAGTCAGACTCTGGAACTAAAAACATCAATCGTATTCCCTCCAGGAGAAGGCAAAGCCAATATAGGGAAGCAGTTATATACTGTCTTGAAGGA
>ODAI014142847.1_pt1 | contig 13121 bp, 17 predicted proteins | sample 1539321 | NCBI WGS metagenome assembly ODAI01 (sample SAMN02144231, study PRJEB22623) | gut metagenome | biome: sheep rumen | host: Ovis aries | place: New Zealand | reverse complement strand
CTGCGTCTGCCCGTTCTGCGTTTCGCTGTTCTGATCGTTGCATCCGGATTTCCTTTTTTCGGTTCCGGTCTTGTGACCCACGTACGTTCAGTCTGCACTCTTCACTGCAATATCTGTTTAGGATCCTGTGAGCCGTGAAGGATTTCCCGCAAATCGGACATGTATAACTGTATTGTTTCGGTGTTTTGCTCATGGTCTTGAACCCTCCGACATGTAGAGCTGTTGATTTATGTACAGTGGCGGGGGATGGATTGCCACTAGCATGGGGCTAGGTTCCCTCCCCGGCATGTCTCCGGGATGCTGTCCGGATCGGATACTGATGCTTCATGAAATATCATTGTGTTCGTTTGAGATCTTAAAAACGAGACAAGTCCTCATGCTCCACTGCTGCCCGACTGGATGAGTGCATCCCCGTCCGGGTCTGCCTTCGCTCCGCCTTCGATGCCGTCAAAAAGAAAGTTCCTGCCGGGTCGGGAAGGTTTTCTTTTTGGTGGCATTGATGGTTTTATGGTAGCAGAACGTCCGAGAGTGTCAACGAATCGGACTCTGCTAACTATAGTCTTATAGTCCTATAGTATTAGAGGACGGGGCGGGTCTTCGTTTTTGGCTTAAATCCTTGTCAAATCGCAGATCCCGGGGCGGGAAAATTAACACCTTAGCGAACTTTTTTAACACCTTAGCGAACTTTTCATAACACCTTAGCGAACTTTTTTAACACCTTAGCGAACTTTTTACCTCGCTGTGTTATGTAAACTTGCATTGTTTTTCGCAGGTTTCTTCCCTTTGTGTCGGAAGTGAAACACCATGTTGTTGATGTTCTTTGCCGTCGGTATGTCTGCCGGATTGTCGGGGCTTGGAAGCGTGATGTCCTTGTATGCCGTCCGCAGGTCGGTTTTAGTTTCCAGTAGTCTCCAAGTAGCTGTGAAGCAACGCTTCAAGGTCTGTGTTGCGTTTCCGCCGTTCTCTATTTGGTTTTTCAGAATCGGGTTTGATTCAATCAAATTGAGAAGACTTATGCTGTATTCGTAGATAATGTCATTGCCGTCTTTATCCTTGTCCGGACTTCCGCCGCGTCTTTCGATGCCTTGCACAATCTTAAAAACATTTTGGACTGCCGCTTTATTTCGTTCCTTCATGATGTCCGTATGGATCAGATAAGAATTAACGGCTTTGGTCTTTGGCGAATTGTCTTTATTGAATTGCGGGACTCTCTTCGTCTCTTTGCCTTCCTTGACGTTCTTATATAAAACAGATGCCTTGTATATTTCTTCCACGACGTGGAGCAGGTACTCACTTGTAACCGTGATCGTGTTCGTCGGTGCTTCGTACTTCGTGGCAACAAGAACTCTGTACATGCTCGGTTCCCGATAGTCTTTGTGCTTCAGAATCCCTACTATACTATCAAACGCATTCAATTCTTCTTGAATTGCCGCAATACTTGCAGATCCTGCCTGCCGGGATAGTCCCCGCGCTTCCGCTAATGTCGGAAGATATAACGACACTGAAGCATTCATCTTTCCGGGTTTACCTAACACGTACTTGTCGTAAATGAGAGATTCATATTTCTTGAACATGATGGAGTAATAGAACTGAAGCAACGGAAGATTGATATTTGTTATCCCTTCCTTCGTGTGCATGTTCCGCAATTCCATTTCGGAAACTGCTTTCGACTGTCCGGCAATGTATATCTTTCCGTCTTCAAACTCTAGCCCCGTCATGTCCCGTATGTTGTTCATGTACGCATTGCCTTGTTCGTTGAAGTTAAGCGCGTTCAAATAATCGGATGCCGTGATTGTTGCAAGACGATCTATTCCGATAGGCTCCACCGCTCCGGCCTTCGCCTGTGTCCGCAATGTTTTTCCTGCGCGGGTCTTGCGTTCTCCGGTCTCCGCATCGTGACTTTCTTCCCATAACTCCCGCAGAAACTTATAGAGGAGCGGGTCTTCGCCCTGCCCTTCGTCCGCGGTCTCTGCTTCAGTCATTTTGACAAACGTCAACTTCTCACCATGTTCTTGCTCATACTGCTTTATCTTCCGTTTCAATCCCGGTATGTCGCGAACGATAAAGACGGACAATCCTCTGATGAAAAGATCCGGTGCATCTTCGTTTGTTACGTCATCTGGAAGCGCGGACTTCACTTTCTTCCATTTGTCAGACTCCCAAAAGTCTGCAATCTGCGATTCTCGCCGGTCAAGGTCTGCGCGGGTTTCTTCCAGAATCTCCCGACGGAAGGTTAAAGCGGCATTTGAAAAGCATTTTGATACATTCGCAGAGAATGCCGCTCTTGCCTGTTCTACTGTGCTTCGGTTCCGCTTCACTCCCCTGTTCGCGTCGGAAGATGTCATGTCTGCGGCCTGTGCAATGATGTTTATTGATAATACTGAAGCAAACTCTTTCGGATCGCCTGTTGTCATTGTGATGTATCTCCCGTTTCGGTATATGGTCTGTAGTTGTTGCTCCGCCTGGGCAAGGCGGAAAGTTTCTTTTTTGGTGGCATTTCCTCGGAAGAATACCCGGCAAAAAAGAATTTATAAGCTGTTCCGGAACTCCTATGCCTTCAAGTATATCTCTTTGTTATCTTCCATTGATTTCCTTACGATATGGTCAACGAACGTGGTCATGCTCTGCCCGCGCACCTGTGCCATTGTTTGAATATATTCATAGGTATCCGGTGCGAACGCTAAATTAATTCTAGGAAGTTTGACCCCTTTGTGTCCGCTTGTCCGGAACTGACTCATCAAGTCCGCCGTTTCCTGTTCGGAGTATGTCCGCCGATGCTTTTTCTGCGGAAGTAGTTTCTCGGCTTCTTCCGGCGGCAGTGTGTCCGGGATCTCCACCGGCTCCGCAGTAGCTTCCCGGATCGTGTCATAAATCCTGCTTGTATCCATTCCCGCAAAATCTTTTTCCGTCATGTCCTTTAACTTCCTTCCATGATGTTATCTAACACTCTCAAATAATCCCCGGCGGCAGTAGACCGCGAAGCGTATGCATAAAGCGATTTCTGAAGCGTTGTTGCTTCCTGCACTGCTATACATTGTCGGATCTCTCCTAGATACGGGATGTCTTCCGCCTGTACCTGCTTCCGGATAATGTCCCGGACTTGCCGGGAATGCTTTGTCCGTCCGTCAAACCTGGTCATAATAGCCCCGGAGATCGTCAGATCTGGATTCGTTCTCTTGAATTGCTTTGCGATGTCTGTTATCTGGTAAAAACTCTGAAGGTTAAATGCGTCAGCTTGTAGCGGTATCAATAGCCCTGTAGACGCTTGCAGGGCGTTGTACTGTAGTTCTCCGCTAGATGGAGTATCAATAATAATCAAATCATAATTGTCCCGTATTGGCTCCAATGCGGCAGACAAACGACGCGCAGATCCGGCGGACTGCTTCAGCGTCGATAGATCCCACGCCGCCGGGATAACGTCCATCCCTTGCGGGGACTTCATCGGGATCTGTTCCGCAGGTCGCGTCCGTCGAAGAAATACAGATGCATTCTGCCCGACGTTTCCCCGGACGTTCAAGGCTTGTGAAAAATTTCCTTGCGGGTCAAGGTCTACTGCAAGCACTCGGAACCCTCGGAAGATCGCGGCCTGCGCAAGGACTGCCGCCGTCGTGGTCTTTGCGACTCCGCCCTTCTGGATCGTCACTGTTATTATTTTACTGTTCATCGGTTCCGTCCCTCTGTCGCAGGACAACATATATCCCGCCCGCTTCTTCATTCATCCGGATAACATCATAACTTTGCTTCCATCTGTCTAACTCCCGCAGACAATCGGCCTTCGTTGTCTGTCCGGGATGTTCTCCCCGGAAAAGATACGGGTTACTTTTGTCTTTGAATTCGATGTGTAAATACATGCTTTCGCCCTTCTGGTAAACAAAACCGTAATATATATAGTGTTTATAGGAAATTGACCCCGGTCATGCGTCGTATATCAGTGTCATTTTTATAAATAACTCGTCATCGTCTCCGCTCGGGTATCCGCATTGATTCAACATGGAGTGTAGCATTTCATGCCGCACAGCTTCCCGTAGCTTTGCGGGCTTCTTTGCTGTGTATCCGAAAATTTCAATATCTTCGCCGTCGTTATAAGTTCCGCCGGCAATGAAAGAAATAAGACCGGGATTCTTTCTTGCCGCCTGTATGATAGTGCGCTTCGATTTTGCGTTATCTGGTAGCGCAAATATTTCGCCGGTCTCTTGAAATAGAACTGGAATAACATGCTTGCAGTGAATGCACGGCATTTTTGCCCCGTCCAACGCTCCGTGTGCATCCTCTTTCACCATGCGCATAAAATCTGCGGCATATTTCTTTATAGCTCGTTTTCGCTTTCTCTCTAACATGTTGCCCCCTTCATGGTCTGCCGCCGGTCGGATAGATTTCTTTTTTGGCGGCAGTGTATGCCGTGCATGATGCACAAGTGTTTTCATACATTTCCTTGTTCAGCTAATCAATATTATTTGATGTAGAAGTCCATGTCCTTCCATGCCTTCAAAAGAAAAGTCCTCCGCCTGTCTACTACTCTCCCACCGGAGCAGAACCGGAAAACATGCATCCCGCATCTGATTCCGGCTCTGCCCGCTGTATTTCGCCCTGTAAGCGTCGTTTTTGATTCCGGCATGATTCCATCTGATTCCACCTTGAACCACCTCTGAACCACCGCGAACCGGTCTTGAGCCAGTCTGAACCACCCGTGAACCACTGTGAACCACTTCTGAACCACCGCGAACCAAAAGATGAATCATGCATATTTTGCGTAGATCGCATCTCCTGCCGCTTCGATCTCTTCCCGGCTTGCTCCTGCTGTCCGCAATCTGCGGATCTCCTGCAAGTATTCCGCCGCCGCCGTGATAACCTTTTCCTTCCGGTCTGCCGGTACCCTGTCCAATGCGTTGAATAAATTTGTGAACGCCTTTGCCTGTTCGCTCATGTCTTGACCTCTCTTTCAAAAATCACTGTGAATTAGTGTGTCATGTAATAGGCTTCTGCCTGATCCGCTGTCACTGTATCAAATAAAAAGCGGATTTCCCGCATTATGGCCGCGCGCTCTTCCTCTTCTATCCTGGCGTTGTCTAATGCCATTAGAAAATAGCCCCTTACGATGTAATTAAAGCCGCCACTGTTGAAAAGTTCGTATTGTGTTTCGCGGTCTGTGCTTGCCATAAAGTCAAGCGCTTTTATTTTCCTCTCAACGCCTGCCCGGATTTTCCCGGGCGGGTTTTCCTCTGCTAAATAGTCTCTATAGGCGTCTGCGCTCATTTTGTAGCCGTTCATACTCTGTTCCCTCCTGGTTAAAAAAGGTTTCAGCCCTTATCTCGTCGCGCCGCATCTCCCATCACAAAACCATAATTAAAAGCCGTTGTGAGCGCGTCATACAAACTGGTTTTTGCAATCTCTCGCAGTTCGTCAAGTTGGCTTGCCTTAATGTCGTAACGCTCATCGATGGCGGCAGTGGCCGCCGTGGTCTTTAAATCCTTGCTCATCGTGTTTCATTTCCTCACTTTCTTAATATGAATGATAGTAACTATATAGTTTCCGCGCCGCTTCAGCATCTGTCCGCTCTGTGTCGTTGTGCAGATAGATCTCTGTAGTTGCCGGACTACTATGCCGCATGTACTTTTGTGTGATGTACAGATCCCCGGTTATTTCCTGCACCGCGGTTCCTGCCGTGTGTCGAAGGCTGTGCGCAGTAATGCGTTCCGAATCATAACCGGCATTCTGCATTGACCGCTTTAGAATCTTTGAAATTGTAGTCGGAGCAATCGCCCGCCCGCCGGATCGGTTCCCTGTGGAGACGAAAAGAGGACTGTTCGCCGTCGGCCTGTCTCTCCGGGACTTCAGATAATCCCGCAGAACTTCATACACTTCCGGGGCAATCGGCTTTCGTGCATCCGGTTCCGCGCACCCCTTGCCCCACACATAAAGCACCGCATCCCCGTTCCTTGTTTCCAGATCCCGGACTCTTGCCCGTGACAGCTCCACGCAACGAAGACCGGCATTGACTGCAAGCACGTACATGGCATAATCCCGTTTACCTTGCTCTGTAGCCCTCTGGAAGCGTCCTGCGGTATCTTTCGGAGATTCCTTCGCCGCCCGGGCTTTCCGTTCTGCCGCTGCCCGGATGCTTTCTTCGATGTTCCGCACGTCCGCGGCGGTCAATGCGTCTTTCCGATGGATGCCCTGTTTCACCTTCGGGGGATGGATGTTTTCCGCAATGTTCGGATAAAGTCCGCTTGCATCCGTCCATTTGAAGAACTGCCGGACAGATTGCAGGTATTGTTTCACCGTGTTCGGCTTGCAAGTCATCCGGATGCGGTCTCCGTTCCCGTCGGTTCTGTACTTCCATCCGGTCGTGATGTCGTAGCGGATCGCATCGTGTTCCGATGTCAAAAAGTCCTTGTATTTGAGGATGTCCGCCCGGATTGGTCGACAAATGTCGCTGTACTGCATCCATGCCGCAAACTGCTTTAAATTGGTTATGTATGTTCGTGCGGTCTGCGGCTCCCGGTCTACGAACTCCACGAACTCCGAAAAGAGGAGCGGCGGCAGGTCTTGAACCGGGATAGCCGCCGTTTGATTGGTTCCCACTGTATTCATGTTTTACCCTCATGTGTTACGCTTCTAGTTCTATTTCTATAATATCAAACTGCTGTACGCTTTACAAGTACGATTTTAGCCATGCGCAAATACAAAAACTCTTGTGCAACGTGTGCATCTGTCCGCAGTCTTCCGCAGACCAGACCGCCGGGAACTTCTTTTTTGTAGGCACTGCAACGCCCTTTCCCTGCCCTCAAAAAGAAAGTCCTTGCCGTTCTCCGTCCACGCACAAAAGTCCGCTGTATGGCTCTCCTACGGCCTTACAGACACAAAAAAAGACGCCGCGGCTTATGGCCGTGACGCCTCCCAATATTGCATCAATTCTTCAATCCGTTCGCGCTGTTGCCGTTCTAGCTCCTGCAAGCGTTCCTTCCTGGACACTCTGCGCGCTCTTTCCTTCGCGTCTATGATTGCCAATGCCGCGCGTTCTGTTGGGCTTGTACCTGTTCGGAGATAGTCCGACGCGCTGCCCCGGTATGCTCTGCTCATGACAATTTGACACGCCTCCGCGTAATGCTTTAGCGCTTTGGACCTTGCAAGCGTTTTCAATGCCGCCCGACTTAACCACGACGCCCTGTCTTTGGACATGTGCAAGCGTTTCGCGGCCGCGCTGATCGTTTCGCCGTCCTCATACCGTCCGCGGATTATTGCGGCCTGATCCGCCCCTAACGCATCGACCTCCGCCCATATTGCGGCCCGCAACTGGTCATTATAGACCGCATCGACCGCCGCCGCGATCCCGTCCGAATCATCCGGTATAGTGTCCGCTAGTGTCAAATCTTCCCCTATTGGAGTTGATAGGCTTTTAACGTCCATGCCCTCCAGCTGGAGAAGTTCGGCCGTCTGTGCGCGACTGATTCCCATACGCGCCGCGATCTCGTCCGCGCCAATGTCCGGGTTCCTCTCGCGTAACTTCCTCAGCTTTAGAAGTTGCTCCCGCCGGTATGCCGGGACTTTTACGGCGTTTCCTGTCCTCGACCGGTTTAGGATGCCGTTTTTTATGTACGTGGCCGCAAAATTGGCAAAATTCGCGCCTTTTTCCGGTCGGTAATCCTGCGCCGCGTGTATCAGCTCTATAAACCCTTCCTGCATAAGGTCCGCGGATTCTGTGACCGCCGCCGTTTTTGCACTCTCTTCCGCGTAAATCCAACGCAATTTTTTTATTATGTGCCCAATAAGCCCTTTGTTCAACCGGCATAATTCATCTAATGCGGCCGGGTCCCGTGTCTCCTGGTATCGCTTAACAAGTTCTTCATTGTTTTTCATTTGCTCACAAAAGGACAGTTCCTGCCGCTGTCATGGTTAATTATTCATAATGAAAAAATCCGCCTTCTTTTCCTGGTTTCCATCGGTTCATCAATTCCGGGAAAAGGCTGTGGTTTATGGTGTCCCGTTCTTTCCGGTCTAGTTCATGCCTGTGGTAGACTTCCACCCCCTGCAAACATTCAACCTCGCTGATCGGGTACCATGTCGGAGATTTATCCGAATTGTCCGAACATGATACAATGATAAAGTTTCCGTTTGCCGCACAATCCCGCCGGACTAAAACTTGTCCAGATTTAAAAACGATCCTCCAAACAAAAAACGGCTCTCCGTCATGTACTACCATATTATTAACCCTCCTGGGCTTCCTGCGTATTATCGGCAGTAGCGAATAAATTTCCGTCGATTCCTGCCGCGTAAAGGCTCGCCGTAAACTCCGGAGAGTGTTCCGGGTTGCTGATCGTTTCGTAAGTATAATCTTTATTGCATCTTTCAAACGCGCTGATTGCATCCAATGCGGCCCGCGTCGGATGATCTTCGATATAATGCCCGTTCTTCGCGGCCGTCTCCTGTAAGACTGCATAACATGCAAAATTGCGGCCGTAAGTATTCCTGGCAAATTCGATTTCGTACGGACTTACATTTTCCCGCCGGGATAACATAGTAATATAATTGACCGCCTCACTGCTTGGCGCTTCCGTAACGTCTGCCGCGATCTGGTTCTTTACGTTCTCAATGATAGCGTCAGCGCGCTTCCGGTAAACATTAACGCGGAGTTTAAAGGCTTTTATCTCCTGATCCGTAAGCCCGCGCCCCGGCGCCGGTTCTCCCGGCTGTGTGTTTGCTACCTTCTTACGATATGACGCCTCCAGATCGTTCTTATATTCTGTCGCAAATGCCCTGTAATTGTCCTTTAACTGGTCTTTTACGTGATTAAGGTTAATCTCCATTCTTGCCTCCTTTGTTTGCTGTCAATTGAATTTTAAAGGTACCCATAGTGCGCGGTCGTCGTTCGGTGCGGAATAACTCCGCCCGACGTGACGCAACTTTTCTTCAGCTTCCGCGAACGCCTGCGCAAATTGATGATAGTTTCCGGACTGTGAAGGGCTTGTATAATCGCCGTCATAACTTCCAAGCGGCGCCGGCCGATTAACTGCCGCCTCTGCCTGTCGGACGCTCTCCGCGTACGCCTCAAGCTCTAATCTCACATCAAACGCGCACTTCAAACAATCCAAAAACGTGGCCCCCTCCGGATATTTGTCCTTTACCTCGAACTCTTCCAAATCCTCACCGAATCGCCGCGGGATTTTCGTTAGTTCGGCGGCCTGCACTCCTCTTGCCGGTACCTTATAAACCGCATCCGGGACCGTATATTTAAAAATCAGATCTCCGTTATTATCCTCTATCATTCGCGCCCCCTGGGACCTCTTCGCCCTGGTCTTGCTCCTCCGCCTCCATCTGGGCCGCCTTCCTCGCCCAATAACGATCTTGCGCGGCTTTTACCTTGTCCCGGTTCTTCCGGTTCCACTCTCTTTTATAAGCCCTTCTCGCCTCTCTTGCCTTTTCATCCATGTTTTACCCTCCGCCCGTATAAACGGCCCTTCTGCGGCCTTGTGCATCTGTCTCCGTCCGGATTTCGCCCGCGTTCCTCGTCAGATGTTCGATGCCGTCCGGGTCTTTTACTGCATAGATTTCGCGGCCGCCCGAATCCGTCAGAACGTGTAAATTATGCGGCCGCTGTACCGCTGCTAACGGTTTTATATATTGCTTTGAAACGCACTGTAAACCCATATTCACCTTTTTAAACTCTTGTGTATGGTGCATTTATGATTGTCATACTTGTTCTATTACTATTATAACAAATGATGTTTATGAAAACAATAGTGCATAATAAAGGCGACGGATCTTTTTCCCGCCGCCCTTTTGAGTATCAGAATAAATCCGGTTCGATTTCGTCAATGCCTACTGATATAGATTCTTCGCCGGTCGGAGTGTCCGGAACCGGGTCACCGTCTCCCGGCGTTACCTTAACGAATCCATCCCATTCAATCGCCGTATCAAGTCCTGCCGGATCGATGCGTTCCCCGTTCACCGTCGCGCCGCCGAATTCCTTTATCCATCCTTTGACGGTGCTAGTCGTGACTCCCGCCGCTTCCGCCATTGCCTGCAACGTCACATTCCCGCGAGTATTGATTAGTGCTATCTGGTAAGCGTCTTCGTACTTCTGCTGTGTCGATTCCCGCCGGGACAGCTTGCGTTTTCCGGTCTTTGCCTTCTCCACGCTTACTACTTGCGGGTCTTCCCTGTACGTCAACGATTTTGGAGGATTTGACAAAACAAACTCCCCAATGCCGCCGTGTCGGTTCTTTGTGAGGATGATTCGTTTCCGCTTGATTGCCGCATCCCACCACAAAAACATAATAAGTGTCGCGTCGTTCTCCCAGCTGCCCGATTCCTTCAAACTGCTATTCCTCGGACGTTCGTCACCGTCCTTCTTGCCTTCCCGGTTCTGCTGTAAGAGGATGAATAGGATAATATTGTTTAACTTGGATAAACGTCGAAGTCCTTCGCTAATGTCCGTAAAACGGCTGTAGCGGTCGCTGTTCGCGCTCTGCACAAGAAGACTATGGTCAATGAAAACCATTGTAGGCTCTTCCCGGCCTTGTATCGACTTCAAGACAAGCTTTTCGATTTCGCGAAGTTCATATACATCCTCTATCACCTGCAACGGCTTGCGGCTTGTGAGTGCCTTCAAAAAAGAATTTACCGCTTCTCGCGTCCGTTCGTCCCGCTTGTAACCTTCCACCCGGTCAGGCTCCATCCCCGAATTGATGCATACAAGACGTTGAAGGACTTCTACTGTATCCATTTCCAGATTGATATAAATGCACGGGTATCTGTCGTTAAGATCGTTCAAGAAATTAAGGGCAAGCATGGATTTTCCGACGCCGGTATCCGCCGCTATCACGACGCTGTCATGCACTCTAATCTTTGCCATTTTGGAAAATTCCGGAAAAGACTTCAGTTCAAGTGTTCTATCATCGGCATTCTGGAAGATGCTTACGGCTCCGCCATACGTCAATAACCCCTGTAGTGGTTCCGGTTCCTGCGGCTTCTCCGGGGCTTCCGTGGCAAGCTGTAAAGCGTCTTCAATAGCCTTCTTCACGCTCCGGGCAAGACCGTCCCTGTCCCGGATCAGAACGTCGTTCGGGTCTTCACCTTCGCCGCATATACTGCGGGATGCGTCTATGTACTTCACGCCCATCTGGTCAAGTTCCGGAAGTAGTCCCGCGGTCGATTTCCTTCCCGGTTCGTCATTGTCAAAACAGAGAACTAATACAGCTGTAGAAGATCCCAAAAAGGGAAGCAATACTTTAATATTGTTCTTGCTGTTCAGCGCACAGACTCCCGCGCCCGCATCCTGTTCCATCACTTCCGCAATAGAGACCGCAGACAATGCTCCTTCTGTAACGAATATGACTTTATTCTCATTCCCCTTAAATGCGATGCTATGAAACAACGCGGGGCTTCCGCAGTTCATTTTTTCATACTTTGGTTCCCCGTCCACTATCCTGCGAGTAGCATAATACGCCCGGCTTCCCGGATAGATCAGACGCGGAGCCGGGTAACTGTAATTCTTCTTACGAACGCCGCCCGGAGCGTTTGCCGGGTCAGCTTGCGGGTCGAACCCTATCCAGTATTTGTATGCTGTGCTGTAGCTGATTCCCCTTGATTCCAGATAGCGGACTGCCGCCGGATCGCGGAGCTGTTCGCGGCATTTCTTATAATATTCCTCATAATCCGCCTTAGCTTTGACCGCATCCCCGTCCGGGACGCTTGCATCTTCCGTTTTAGGCTTGTTTTCGGTGTCAACGTCCGTTTCCTTGCCCTCGTAAGGTTTCGCAGTCTGTGCGGCTTCCTGCGCTTTCTGCGGAGCCGGTGCAGGATATTCCCGTTCACCTGCGCGATTATATGGAAGCAATGTAATATTGCAGATTTTGGCAAGTTCCTGCAATGCTTCAGCATATTCGACGTTGTACTTCTTCATGTAAATATCAAACACGTCGTAAGTCTTACACTGCTTTCCAGTAGGAGCGCACTTCGCAAAACACCCGCAGACGTTTTCTTCTTCAAAGTATTTCAACGCCCCGGTCTTGTGTTTCCCCTTACCGCTTCCGCAGAACGGGCAGCAGTACATTCCTTTTTCCGATGTCTCCAAGAAGTCCGTGCAAGGTCCCCGCCGTTTGATGTATCCGTTTGCGCTCTCTCTGTCCATGACGTTCATAAAAAATACCTGTCCTTCCTGCCCGTCCGTGCTATAATACGAACAAGGGCAATATTATTTATTGTTCTGGTATCGTAGAAGGCGGTTCCGACTCATAGGCCATAACCGGAGCCGTCTTCGTTTGTTATATCTGCCTGTGCCTTCAAAAAGAAAGTCCTTCCCAGTTCCTCACCTGCCTTTCAATCAATCCTGCCCGTTCTGGTCAAAATCCCTGTGTGTAAATCGGCGCTGGGCTAGGTTGATGAGTCGCCCACCCCCTCCCCGGGGGGACAGATGCCACCGTCTTGGAGCCGTCCGCCGTCCGGATCGTGACGCTGTTCGTCTGATTTCCAATGAACAAACAAATGCCGCTTGCATGTGGTAAAAGGTATTCACTCCGTGCGGCGCTGGGCGAAGGATGGCTCGCCGGTACCCCGTCCCGGGGATCTCCCCTATCCTATGGACGCTGTTCTAGTGTAGATGCATCCGGATTCTTTAATACTCTGCACTACTTTTTCCGCGAATCCATCTTCATAAACAGACACGCCATTGACAAGTATTTCAGAGACCGTCCCCGCGTCCTCTGCATTCTGTATCGCAGACTGTGCGAACAACTCCCAGTATCTCAACGTGCTGTTACCGCCGGCGGCCTTCTCCCGGATCAGTAGAGCGGAGAGATCCCCGTCTTCACATCTCCGCGCAAAATCTTCTTTTACCTGCCGACTCCGCACTTCAAGTTGTTCTGCCCGCTTCCGGTCTGCGTCTGCCCGTTCTGCGTTTCGCTGTTCTGATCGTTGCATCCGGATTTCCTTTTTTCGGTTCCGGTCTTGTGCCCGACGTGCGTTCAGTCTGCACTCCTCACTGCAATATCTGTTTAATACTCTGTGAGCTGTGAAGGATTTCCCGCAAATAGGGCATATATAACTGTATTGTTTCGGTGTTTTGCTCATGGTCTTGAACCCTCCGACATGTAGAGCTGTTGATTTATGTACAGTGGCGGGGG
>ODAI013882485.1_pt1 | contig 13121 bp, 18 predicted proteins | sample 1539321 | NCBI WGS metagenome assembly ODAI01 (sample SAMN02144231, study PRJEB22623) | gut metagenome | biome: sheep rumen | host: Ovis aries | place: New Zealand | reverse complement strand
TCCGCACTGAAGGCGGTGTTGATGAGGCGGTAAGACAGATAATCCGAATAACCGGGGAAACAGATCTTAGAAAACAGTTCAGATGATTCAAGATTTAATCAAATTCCTAATTGACGGCTATCATCATTACAAGTAAAAATATAAGTAGTCTTACCATATTCAATGCGATCTGCCGTCACTTTATCCGGCTTCTCTTCGCACTTCATACTCCATCCGGAAAAAGTATTCATAAACCAATCTGCGATTTCCTTTTGAGGTAAATCTTCAAACTTTTTTCGGAATTCTTCTCCATATTTCCCCGTACATGAATCAGCCGTAAGCACAACTGACCATATACATCGCGCAATAGTATGGTCCGCCTGCCCTTAACTGAATATCCCAGTCATTGGTATAACAATTGAAATATTCCATGCAGAAATCCACAGTGACGTCATGCCCGAAAGCAGAATAAATGGCATCTATGAACTGTCCCAATTCAGGCCATGTCATGTTGCCGAATACAGGACACCGCCAATCCTCAGGTGCATATCCTTTTCCTGCTGAAGCAGAATACTTACCGCCACTTACGTGTTCAAGATCATCAAGGCTCAGTTCTCTGCTTTTCGGGTTGTTGATCAACTCATTGATCTTGGACTTGATCTCGGGTGTTAACTTGCTGCCCATTTATACATCCTCCTTCAGACCACTGCTTTAAGTTGTTTTCTGATGTTTATCTATACTTACAGTGCTACAGTAACTCTTATATCAGGATTGGGATGGTCAAGATATTTGAGCAGAGCACTGACCTTTTGCTTTTTTCCAAGCTTGATTATCTTATCTTTCAAAGCATCATCACGTGCCATAAGCTAATCGTTCCTATCTAATCATTTCTATAATGATTATAGCATGCCTAATAATTGTGATGTATTTCTAGATTTGTGATGGTTTTGAAGTCACAGATGAACTCAAGATATGATTTCAAGCTCCTACTTTTTAAAACTTGGACGCCCAAAGTTCCAATCAATCTTCAGATCACATACCATACGATTTTTCTGGAGTTGATAAGCTATTTCCCACAACTTTACAGCTAGTTCGAATACCTTAATTGTTTCTTTCGCAAATTCCAATAAATAAACCCCTATTTGTTTTGATTGAATTATACTTGCATTCATTCAAAAATCAATCGTAAAATTTTACGACCGAATTTGCGATTGGATCAATGCACAATGATAGGAAGTAGCATCGATGACAATAACTCGATCTCTACTTCAAATGACTTAATGTAGCTAAGGATTTAATCCTTCTGCTTTTATGTTGACTTGAGTTTTCAATGCGCAGATCTGCGCTTTAACTGTTATCCAATTGTTATCCGCAGGATAACGTAAATTATTAGTGCAAAACAGCAGGTGCTTATTTTTCACCTGTTGCAACATGTTAAGTAATGTAGTGGAAAGCCACTGGCGACTATTCAAGCTCAGTAATGGCCACTAAATGTAGAAGCGGTGATATCTAAAAACCACAACATGTAGTGGTGTAAAACTGTCTATTCCTTTCATTATTTCGTGTTTTTTATGCTCTTGGGAACATTTTGGGAACATATAATATTCCTTGTGTTCCGCATCATCAAAGGGATTCAAGACAGTCTTATTGAATAGAATAAACCTTGAGCACCAATTTGTGTGTGACAAGGTGTCTATTCAATTATCAAGGTCCACTGCTGTTATTATACTCCCGATTCTACGCTTTAACTATGATGGTATCGTCAGAATCAAGCATAATCAAATTTCTTCTCAGCAACATTACTTCTTGTCATCTGATTCTTTGCGAATCCGATAATACCATCACATAACAACATCTTCACCATTCATATTATGTTAGAATCAAGAAGGCATAAGTCATATTAAGCAACCATAGTTCTGTATTCAACGCAATGAGGATTAGAAAATGAGCGATGGGAGAACAGTCAACATAAAAAAGCCTTGATTGGTATGCTGATAATTACTATTGAATTGATAGCATTAATTCTAGTCAATGTAACTGCTTATTATGACTTGTTAAATATATCTCATGACAGCATGAAGGATAAGAATGGATATTGTAGAGATTAAACAGCAACAAACCTCTTCCGGTTATCTGCATGATTATTTCTGTATTAACGGGAAACCATTATATGAGTATCTTAATGAATGGCTGGCAGGGATATCAGGGCCTTTACAGTTTATTCTACCAACTGATGATCTGGCAATTTGCTGGAAAAACAGTTTCGACTTCGAATGTGATGCCCGGTTCATGAAATATGTCTTAGAACAGAAGCAGGGAATTATGCCAATACTAAGTTGCCCTGATGATATGGATTATTCTTGTATTGTACTTGTGGCGGATATTGTAAGACAGGATAATGTGGTTGCATGGAAACGAATCGGTATGATTGATCACTCTAAAGAAGATAAAAAAGCTGAAGAACTATCAGGATTGGCACAATATGAAAAGTATACCGATGAAGACTGGGAGCTCTATGGAGATGGTGTAATAAATTTCACAATCGGGAGTGATGAATGGAACAAATGGCTGTGGAGTAACCATTGGCGAGAAGAATCTTATCGACGAAGAATAAACTATACATTCCCTTTCTATCAGGATCCCAATAACACAATTTGGTTTGCCGATTGTAATTTTACTTTTGATATTAATGCTTATGATATGCTTATAGAAAGCTGTCTTCGTACTTTTGAATGATGGCGAGACGATCATCCTGTGCTAGTATTTTAATTAGCTTAAAGTAATCACTAAAGCAGGAAGTAATCCATGCTTTTTGCTATCATAAGACCATAACAACCACCATATACTGTTAACAAAGTGTCTCGAGGAAAAAACTTGAAATATAAACGTTGTTTATCGTTAATATCTGCGGTTCTGATACTAATATCCTTATGTTCTTGCGGTAATTCTAAATACACGGACATGAAGCGCTATTTAGATTCCCACGCTGGTGTGAAAATCCGTTCGATTAGTGAGTTGGAATATAACGAAGAGAATAAAGAAGTATATTTGCGCATAGAATTACCGCTTGACACTGATCCTTCATTACAAGAATTGAACGAATTAAGAAAAGCACTGAACGAATATATGCAGCAAGATGGGGGATTTCTAGAACAAGGTTGGTATGTAAGTATATATGTTGATGAACAAATGAATGGAAGTGCTATAGGCGATACCTATGCTGCAATGGCTAACTATGAGCAGTGCGTAAAGGTAAAAGCGGGAAGCGATAGATCTGAATGCCTTAATACTTTTTGGGTTTGCATAGATTCTGACGACATTTCGTACATATCGGAATTAACTGATGTGGAAAATCTGCGGATATCCGGTACTTATAGCGCAACTGACGCGAGCTTGCTCAATAAGACTATAGATGAAATCCGGGGATTAGATAATCTTAAATCTTTGCGCGTGTTCCCATATTGGTATGAAGCCGTTAATAATGCGGGATTGGAATGTGAGGTAATTGAAGTATCATCTGATTGGTTTGGGTTATAACAACAAATCATGTTACCAGACTGGATTTTAAGGTGTTTGGGTGAAAAATATGTATTCTGAAACTTATCAAGTAACAGTAGCTGATCTTGGAAATTACGAGAAAGAAAAGCAGATTGAAATTCTTGTAAATGATCATGGTGATCATTTTGAATTAAAGACTGTGGTTGACACAGTAGAGTTTGAAGCTCAGGCAGATGATATGTTTTCCGCGTTCCAATTGCTTAGGGACAAGATGCTGAAAATGGCCTGGGGAATTATGTGCAACGCAGCCAGGATAAATGCTGTCCAATCGGGAATGATGCGCGATCTTGATGTTGTTTATCTGGTGGAATTGGGTAAACAGGCAAGAAATGAAGATGTACATGGTTTCTGGGACTATTGTGAGATGGAAGAATATGTATACACTGAAGAACAAGAGGCATTCAGGAAGAAGTGGTTTGATAGCCTGAAGAATCAATAATCAAAAGTGAGGGGTATAGGTAATGAGTGTAATCGGTTTTCATAATCCGGATGAACCCTATGGCTTTTTAAGCAACTGGTATTTGTCGGAGTTTACTATAGGCGGAATCACATTTTCATCCATGGAACAGTACATGATGTACCAGAAGGCTGTCGTTTTCGAAGATGCTGAAATAGCAAAACAGATATTGGATACGGATGATGTTGGTACCATAAAAGAACTTGGCAGAAAGGTTTCCGGCTACGTCGACTCTATTTGGAATGGTATGAGACAGGTCATTATCTATAAGGGCTTGCTCGAGAAATTCAGACAAAATGAAGACCTGAAAAAGGCATTATTAGATACCGGCAGCAATACCCTTGCCGAGTGCGCAGTAAATGACCGTATCTGGGGTGTTGGTTTATCCATGACGGATGATTGCAGGAATGACATTTATGCATGGAAGGGTCAGAATCTGCTGGGATATTCGTTAATGCTCGTGCGTGATGAATTGCGCAATCAGGCTAAGTAGTGAATAAGATAATCAGGAATTAGTCGCGCTAATAAAGAGCAAACACGACTTATTAGCGGAGCATATAGCTCCACATTTCTGTTATTATAAGCTTACAAAAAGTATCAACAGCAATTTCGATTGGCAAACTGAGTGTTAAATATGAGAATCAAGAGAATCTTTGTAATTTTAATTACTTTGTGTTTGTTGTTTTCTGTTTGTTCTTGTAGCGATTTTGAGTTTCGTGATATGGAATCATATTTGAAATCAAATTCTGATGTGAAAGTGAAATCAATTAACGAATGGATTTATAATGCAGATAGTAAGTCCATAGCTATACAGATTTCACTATCTTCTGGTTCAGAACCATCGTTGGAAGAACTTGATGAATTGAGAAAGCTTTTGAATGAGTATATGCAAAAGGAAGATGGCTATCTGAGTCAGGGATGGCAAGTAAGTGTACTTGTTGATGAATATACGATAGGCACTCAAGAACCACGAAAATATGCTGTATTTGCTAATTTCAAAGAAGGATATATTGCCGGTGATGGTGAATACCGATTTGAAACATCAGATTATTTGAATACCTTTTGGTTTTGTTTTGAACCTGATGATATTTCGTATATATCGTCCTTAACTGATGTGGAGTATATTCTATTAGGTGGTAAATACAGCGACACTGATTCGGATTTAATCTATAACACAATAGAAGAAGTTCGTGAATTGGATAACTTGAAATCAATAAGCCTTTACCCGTATTGGTATGATTCATTTGTTAGTGCAGGTTTAGAATGTGAGATTGTTGAGGTTCAAGATAGTCATCATGGCTTACTTATTCCGTAATGGAATATAATCTAGAGCAAAGGTATCATTTGATTATCTGTGGCGAGATTATATTTGTGAAAGGTAAATAAACAGTTCAATTCTCCACAGAATGGGAAATGCATCCCAAACAGAGCAGTTAGGTATTAACATAATTCACAATACTTCTTAACTATCTGCTTCTGAGACCTTGTTCTTTGTATATTGTTTTGCGGAAAAACCATTTCAATATAATCTGTATAGTAATTTAAAATCCCATCCGAGTGTAACTCTTTTTCGCCGCAGTCCACTATTAAACTAAATCTGCAATTTCACTTGGAACAGGTTCTGTATTATCAACGCACCAATATTTGTTACCATCTGTATATTTGTGTTCAACTGCTGACCTCAAGTCCCTCATATAATATCCGTATAGTGTCGCAACCACTACCAATCCACTCAGTACTAAAGCAATAATCGAACTCATAATAATCAATGAGTTACTGGCTTTAAACAAGCATTTATCTATAGTTAAAACTATTATTGCTCCTACAAAGGGAATCAACATTACCCACCAAGGAAAACCTTCTAAAGTGTTAATAGGAATGGTATTACTTGAAAACCCGGTTCCTTGTTTGTATATATCGCGTGCAATTGCAAATGATAATTCTTCATGAGCATGTATTCCACAACAACTAATAATACAGCTCGCAACAAGTATTACCACGACCAGCAATACAATGGGCAAAACACTTGTTACAATTCGCTCTGCAATGAAATTATTTCTATCCTCTTTGTATTCCATCTCAATTCACTCCAATACTGGATCAAAATAGCCACTATTCTCAACATTAGTCGCGTAACGCGTTATAGTATTAATCTGAAGAAATGTTTCGTTGTCTAGATCGTTTTGGGTAGAAGCATAGATTTGAATATATTCGATATCCATATTTCCAGGATATAAAACCAAATCAACATAATACCAAGCAACTGTATATGCCATATCCACACCAAATAGTTACCGTAAATTATTATGATGGGGTCTGACCCTGTAGACTTTTCTTCTTTTCTTTCAAATACAATTTCAAAGAAACAATGTAGCAAATAAAAGATACTATCGTGATTCCTCCCCCCAATATAATTGAAGGAACATCAGGTCCATTCATATATTTGATTCTATTCCTGCTCAACATGTAGTTTTTCTGATGATTATTGTAATCCATAACAATACTATGATACTCCTCATCATTAAGAGGTTTAATATAACCCTCAATGCAAAACTCACGTTGTGTGAGCTGGGTCCCCTTGGAATAAATCAGATTTGTATATATATAATCATTTTCTATAGTTTCTACTAAAAGATAGTTTTTCTCTGGAAATTCAACTATAAAATACACATATCCCATGGATTTTATGTAATCAATTACTCTATATTCATCTAAATAAACATGGGAGTATTCATTTTCATATTGTTTTTCTGCAATTAAATCTATTGGTTCCTTATAATATATAATTGTATAAAATATACCATGAGCTAAAATAAACAAACCAACCAGCAAAAACACGATTGAATAGATTACTTGATGAAGAATAAACCTCTTTACAGTATGTATCCTATTCATAGTTTTGTTCACCGATCATTATGCAACAATTGAAACATCATTAGAAAAACCATCTACTGTATAAATTGGGCTTGGAATATGTTCTTTAGTCTATCATAAACCAGCCGGAGAATTATATCTCCGGCTATTATTATCTGAGGTTTTTCTATCACATCTGCATATAGAATCCCTGCCCTTCATCCTCGTCATCATCGACATCTGGCTCTTCCTCCTCGGTAAGTTTGGAGTATTCCTTCAGTATTTCATGCCTTGCTTTGGAGATTTCCTGTATCAAAAGAAGCATTCCGATCGATCCGCCTATCGCTGCACCGAGGTTATCAAGATCATATCTGGCCTCTATCTCGCGCTCGATCTCTTCCGGATCCTCTTCGTCACTATAAGGAACAAAAGAAGCAACGAATCCTGCAAGTTCTGATGCAATCCCAAGTGACTCCCATTCGTTCAGTTTCATCTTCATGAGCTGGCCTCTCAGCTTCTCCCAACCTGTAACAGGGAGCGGGAACGGTATGTTCTCCTGCCTGATCTTCAGTTCCATCTCCATGTTTTCCTTAAGAAACATCTCTTTCCCGAGCCTGTTGTCACGACACTTTTTGCCTGACGGACAAGTATAGGTTATATATTTCCTGTCCGGAGTCCACGTCACCTGATACCCGTATAACTCCATAGCACGGATGAAATCCTCTTTAGTTCTTGCCCGGGACATTGCACTGCAGATCGTTGACCTGAGCATATCCTTCCAACTTTTCCATCGTTTGGATGCCCGGTACTCCCTCGCCGATCGTCTCTTCAACTTGGTTTCCTCATATGGAAGAAGCACTGACAGACCGTGATTCTTGCAGATCTCGTCACTCAGATTGCGTAATTCCTTCAAAGTATTCGGGCTCTGTCTAAGCTTCAAACCGGTCTCGAAGCTCACCGAGTTGATAACAAAATGCGAGTGCGGATGCTCCGCATCAAGATGTGTTGCTACCAAAACTTCGTGACCGGGCCATGCTTTCTCTGCAAACTCCCGCGCTATCTCATGTACTTGCTCGGGTGTTACATTCTCATCGGGATCAAAGGCCTGATCGTAGTGATAAAACTGTGTTCCGAGACTCTTTTTGAAGATATCTTTTGTGTTGTTGAAATCGTTATAAGCATCATTCGGATCACAGTTTATGCCGCTCAGATATCTGATTCCCGTCTCAGGATCGACCGTTTTCTTCTCCTGTGAACAGTAATCGATCACTCTTTTCATGACAGATTTGGTCTGGATTCTCTCCGGAATATAGTTAATTGTTGCCATAGATCCTCCTTGCTATCGCAGCCAATTGCCTGCTGATATCTGAAAGCTCCTGCCTCGTTTCTGTCAGTTCGACCGCGCTGACAGCCCCGCTGTTGACCTTAAATGCGATCTGATTTACGTTGTTTCCTATCCTTTTTAACTCCGTGAACAGCGGTGTAAGGTCCTCACACACGACGATTCTTTCTTCTTTTACCGCGCTGATTATGAAGTCCGTTATAGTCATGTGCGCGCTTTCTGCCTTCGATAAGATCATGTCTTTCTCCTGCGGAGTGACATGAATTGCTATGTTCGCACTCCTCCTCCGGGGGTACTTTTTCCCCCGGATTTGAAGTGGGTTCGGGCTTCCGCCCGATGTCTTTAAGGTGTCTGGCATGCCAGACGCTCTGCTTGCCTTCACATACCCCTGCCCATCAAGATCTATATCCTTCAGGAGGGGGTAATCGTATTTGTACTCGTTTTGGATGTCTGACATTGCCGTCACCTCCGTATAAGTCATCAAGGATCTCGAGGATCATCTTCAGCGATTCGACCTGTTCCTTTGATAACGCTCTGAGGTCGGGTTCTTCGGTCAACTTGTCGTTGATCTCTCTTACCATCTCCTTGATCTCGTCGAACGATTTGATGTTCCCCATTACCAAGACTCTCTGGTGCATACATGCTTGTCTGTAGTAGTCCTGCTTCTTCTTTCCGGTCATCTCTCTTCTGGCATCGATTACCTTCTTCTCTTGTTCCGATACTCTGAAGTTGATAATGATGTTCCTATTCCGGTTGTGTTCGTTCTTTTTCTTCTTGGGTTTAGAGTTCTTTTCTTTTACTTTTCCAAAAATCTTTCCCATGGTCTTATGCCTCCTGTGCATCAATGAATGTCTGGTTAAGTTTGTCGGCCATCTTTCTCTGAACCGACGGATACAGATGTGAGTATCTCTCTGTGATCGTGCTGCTTTCATGACCGAGCCTGTCTGCAATCTGTATCGGTGCGTATCCGAGTTCGATCAGAAGAGCACAGCTCGAATGTCTGAGGTCGTGAATCCTGATCCGCTTCACTCCTGCTTTTTCCGAACCCCTCTTCATTTCCTTGAAGAGATAATGCTTACTGATTGGAAATATCCGACTCTCGTTATCGAGTTTGTAGATCGATTCGAAGTAGTCCTGCATCTCATCACAGAGGAATTCCGGAAGCTCGATCGTGCGATTGCTCTTCTCGGTCTTCGGTGATGTTGTCATCTCTTCGCCGTTTACTATCTGATAAGTCTTGTTTATCCTGAGTGTCCTCTTCTCAAGATCAAAGTCTCCTCTTGTGAGTGCGAGAAGTTCTCCGCATCTGATGCCGGTCCAGTACAGAATCTGAAATGCGTAGTATGACATCGGCTTGTCTTTCATCACTTCAGAGAACTTGAGATATTCATCCTTGGTCCAGAAGAGCATCTCGGGGGCTCTCGACTTGCCTATTTTCTTAAATGCGTAACAGGGATTCTTCGGAAGATCGTAATACTTTACCGCGTGATTGAATATTGCCGTGATCTGATTGTTGATGGTTCTAAGGTAAGTATCCGTATAGCCTTTTCCGTCGGCATCCCTCTTCCGTAGCAGTTCATTCTGCCATTGAAGAATATGCGTTGATGTTATTTCTGAGAGAGTTAAGTTTTTAAAGAATGGCCTAATGTGCTTCTCGATCATGTTTACTTTTGTAGCAAAGGTACTCTTCTTGATCTGCGGTTTGATGTCTTCCAAGTAGATATCTATAAATGACCCGAATCCCATATTGATGTCTTTGGAAGTTTTGGCGAGGAAGATACTCTCGTACTCGAGAGCCTCCCTCCTTGTTTCAAAGCCTCTCTTGATGTGTCTTTTACGCTCTCCTGTCCAGTCGGTGTAATAGCAGGATACTTTCCATTTCTTTCCCTCGTACTGTTTCCCGTTATCTTTGTAAACTGCCATTTACCTCACCCCCTTTAGGCAGGCTTCCTCGTACCAAATGCGGTTTACTTTGCCGGCAACAACGATAGCCTTGGGGTATTCTTTCTTAAGCTCTTCATTAAGCTGTCTGATTATGTCGTATGCCTTAGCCTTGGATACGCCGAAGTCATACATTACTGTGTCTGCTCCAATGAACAGTGGTTCTCTTTCCTTATCCATAAGTCTCTCCTTTCTGTCTGCTGTAAAACAGACATATTTTTGTATCGGTTGTGTGGATAATACACCCTTGATAATTGCCTGTCAATAGTTTTAGTCATAAATTTGTGTCTGTTTTTGCCGTTTTGGTCTTTCAATTTAGGTCTGCGATGTTATAATGGGGATACTGTTTTACACACAAATGAGGTGCTATGGATATGAAATTAGGTAGTAAGATCAGAAAATACAGGCTTCTCAATGATATGTCCCAGAAGGAATTGGGAATGATGGTTGGATTCTCTGAGGCCACAGCGGATTCAAGAATGAGGAAGTACGAGAGCGATGCTATGGCTCCTAAAGCAGAGATCCGAACCAAGATAGCCGAAGCACTCAATATTGATATGGAAGCAATCTCGGATATAGAAGTCTCTTCCTTTGCGGACATCATGTATGTTCTCTTTGAATTAGAAGAAGAATACGGTCTTAAGATAGAGAAGAAAGACGGTAAAACTGCTATCGTCTTCGATGACTCCGACAAAGACTTAGAACCCCTTATCAGTTTCTTGACCGCATGGAAAGACAAAAAGGATTCCATAACAGATGACTCTGACGAAGAAGCTCAACATGATTACGATGTGTGGAAGTCTCACTTCGTGTCTGATCTTAAAGACTATTACGGAAAGAAAGAAAAAGAGATAACAGATAACTATAAGAAAGCCGTATCTGCTTACAAGGGCCCGTATTCTGAGACATCTTCAGATGTAGTAAAACTCTTAAGGAAGATGGTTGAATCCGGTATGACTCTTTCTACAAGGACAAAGCACATATCACACGGCATCCTGGCTAATGGATTCACGTTCAAGGTTAACGAGCTGCTTAACCCGCCTACGGACGAAGCAAAGAAACTCTTCGCTCAATTCCTTGCAGAGTTAAAGCATTGGGAGAAACTCGGCGCTAAAACATATACAGATGTACAGATGCCGGATGGTTCTTTCTCGATTACATACTATGTCGAGATTAGTTCGTTCGCTGTGATAGTGAACCAGATCAACAATTTTCTCAGGCACTATGTGAGCATGGAAGATCAGAGCGAGTATGCAATCGATGCTTTTGAGAATAGTTTTACGACCGAACTTGAGATGTACAACATCAACTTAAAAGAAGAGATCAAAAACTCTCCGCGATAATCACCCTTCCCAACCTTGGGAACATTTTGGGAACACAAAATCACGAAAGCCCCGTTTTTCGGGGCTTCCAAGGCTTATTCTATTACTCGAGTTCTATCGTAGCCGGGGGCTTACCTGTGCAGTCGTAGAAGACTCTGCTGATGCCCTTGACTTCGTTGACGATCCTGTTCGTGACCTTGCCTATGAGAGACCAGGGAAGCTCAGCGGCTTCTGCCGTCATGAAGTCGGTCGTCGTAACAGCGCGGAGGAGACATGCATAATCGTATGTTCTCTCATCGCCCATACATCCGACTGAACGGACATTGGTAAGCGCGACGAAATACTGATTTGCGTACTTGTCGAATCCTGCCAGCTGCATCTCTCTTCTGAAGATGGCATCTGCATCCTGAACGAGCTTGACCTTCTCTGCTGTGACTTCACCGATGATCCTTATCGCGAGACCCGGTCCCGGGAACGGCTGACGGAATACGAGATTCTCGGGGATGCCGAGTTCAAGACCCGCCTTCCTGACTTCGTCCTTGAACAGGAGTCTCAAAGGTTCGATTATCTCCTTAAAATCAACATAATCAGGCAGACCGCCGACGTTGTGATGTGACTTGATGACGGCGCTCTTGCCGAGACCTGATTCGATGACATCCGGATAGATCGTACCCTGTACGAGGAAGTCTACCGCGCCTACCTTCTTGGCTTCTTCTTCGAATACCCTGATGAACTCTTCGCCGATTATCTTACGCTTTGTCTCAGGATCTTCGACGCCTGCGAGCTTCGAGTAGAATCTCTCCTGCGCATTGACTCTGATGAAGTTCAGATCGTAAGGACCTTCGGGACCGAATACCGCTTCTACTTCGTCGCCTTCATTCTTACGGAGAAGACCGTGATCGACGAATACGCATGTGAGCTGCTTGCCAACTGCCTTGGACAGCAGTACTGCGGCAACGGAAGAATCTACGCCGCCTGAGAGCGCGCAGAGAACGCGGCCTGTGCCGACCTTCTCACGGATCTCCTTTATCGATGTCTCGACGAAAGAATCCATCTTCCAGTCGCACTTACACTTGCAGACATTCTTAACGAAGTTGGCGAGCATCTTTGTGCCTTCCACCGTGTGCACTACTTCCGGGTGGAACTGTACGCAGTAGAGACCTTCTTCGACGTTCTCGGCAGCGGCAACCGGGCATACTTCAGTGTGTGCCGTGATCCTGAAGCCGGGCGCGGGTGTGGCGATGTATACAGTGTGGCTCATCCAGCAGACTGTTTTCGGTGAGATGTCCTTGAAGAGCTTTGCATCTGTATCGACGAGCACATCAGTATGGCCGTACTCTCTTACGGGTGCCGCCTTGACCTCGCCGCCGAGCAGGTAGTTCATTAGCTGTGCGCCGTAGCAGATACCGAGGACCGGAATGCCGAGCTTGAACAGCTCCGGGGAGCACTTCGGTGCGTCTTCTTCGTAGACGGTGCTGGGACCGCCGGTGAGGATGATGCCCTTGGGGTTCAGTGCCTTTATCTCTTCAATGCTTGTGGTGTGAGGTCTGACTTCGCTGTAGACGTTCTGTTCTCTGACACGTCTTGCGATAAGCTGGTTGTACTGTCCGCCGAAATCGAGGACCAAGATCATTTCCTGCGCCATAGGAGCCTCCGGGAAATTAATTTT
>ODAI012828869.1_pt1 | contig 13121 bp, 17 predicted proteins | sample 1539321 | NCBI WGS metagenome assembly ODAI01 (sample SAMN02144231, study PRJEB22623) | gut metagenome | biome: sheep rumen | host: Ovis aries | place: New Zealand | reverse complement strand
TTCTTCAGTAGTTGTATTATCTTCATCTACTTGTTTATTATTTGACGTTTTAACCTTTTTTAAGACTTCTGCATACGGAATTATACGATATACTTCTTGAGTACCTTTCTTGTATAATATAGGATATTTTGATATAAATAAAGCTGTTGGTTTTTTACCTCGATAGGGCTTTCTCAAACTCATAATATCGTAGCTCTTATCAAATTTCTGAACTCCCGCCAGAAGTTCTGCAGTTTGTTGTGTTGCACCTGCATGAATTATGTAATTGTTAATTGTACCAAGAATAGCTTGAACAAAATGTTCACCTGCATTCATGGCAATTTGATTTACATCAAGAATAGAAAATACGGTTTGTATTCCTCCACTTCTACCCTTTTCAAGAAGGTCCTTAATAAGTATAGATGATTCAAGCGTACCAAATTCGTCAATACATAGAAGTAATTTATCGGGGTAATGTCTACGGGTACCTCTATCCATAATGTCTGTGTATACAAATGAACTTAATTGATTTGCCAATGCTTTATTTGAGCTTGTAAAACTAAAGCAAATTACGAATGGGTCATCACGTTCAAATGTAAAATCTGGGTCATCTCCAAACATTAGTTTAGCTTTTGAAGATAATAGTATTTCTAATGATTTATTCAGGTTATTAAAACCATCTCGTTCATTAGTTTGTGGGTGATATGTTTTAGCATAATCATAAAGACCTACAATATAATTACGTTTATCATTGTTATCTTGTCTATATGTATCATAGGACCTAATAAGATTTTGTATGGCCAACTGCATTGATGTTTTATAATGTTCATCAGCTCCATCAGTTGACCATCTTCTTGTATTCATTAAAGCCTCTACTTTACCAGTTTCATTCAGATTAACAAATGGGTCGTAAGTAAAAGTAGCATTTCTTGCACTAAATTCATAGTATGGAAGTCCAACAGCTTCAGCAAAACCTTGAATTTCATCAAGAATATCCTCTTCACCCTTATAATCAAAGAAAACTATAGGTTTACCTTCATCTATTCGCTGTTTTAGAATAGTTTTCATTGTAGTAGTTTTACCTGACCCTGTGGAACCTGTGATAAAAGTTTCTCCAGATAATATCACGTTATCAAGCTCTATAGCTTTCATATTATACTTTATTTCGTTATGATTCACTGGTAGAATTCTTCCTATCACAAGTTCCTTAGGTCTGTGTAATCTATTAAATACAGCACTAATACTAAATATTCTATCTGAATAATCTAAATCAGCACCATCATTTACATGATTTCTGTATTTAATAAACATCAGGAAAATAATTAACATTCCTGAATATATAAGAGTAAACCACCCAAATATCTTATATACGATTAAACCAAAAAAGGCTTGGTCTAACAACATAACTGGAATGGTTTTTCTTCTACATAATATTAAATTTTCTAAAGCAACTACTAATAGAACACATAAACCTATCAAAGATTTGGTAAGTAGTTGCTGTGTCATTCTTCTTGTACATCTCCTTGCTCATTATTTTCTGGATTTACATTCTCATTAGACTCTCCACTTTCAGTAGTAGAATCTGAGTCTCCATCTTCACCATTGTTTTCAATTTCTTCAGCTGGATTTACAACTTCGGCTTCATCATCTTTAATCTTGTCGCCTTTCTGTCCAGATGGGTCATAATATACACCATCATCATTAACTACGACGCTTCCGCCTTCTATCCAATGAGATATAGTTTCTCCTACATTATGAGACCAGTTAAATACAAATTTAAGTGCACCAGTCATACTGATACCACCTAAAAGAACAAAGATTATAAAAATTACAAGTAATATTGTTCCAATAGCAGACCAAGTATCACTAAAATTTGTTCTTGCCTGAGCAGTTTCATTTCTATGTTTAACGCTTTGCCAAGCCTTTGGAAGAACAACACTGGTTTTTTCTTTCTTTTTCTTTTCGCCAGCCACAGCATATCACTCCTTTCTATCGTCTTATATTATGCCTCTTTCCTTTTACTTTTGCAAAAATGTCTTTAGTGGTAAATGAACCATACTTACGAGAATCATAAGAATGTTCTCTGTTATCTCCCATAACAAAGTATTCATTCTCACCTAAGGTTACTGTAAAATCTTCTGTATCACCAACTCCATAAATATCATCTACATATTCACCATCTACCCAGAGCTGATTGTTTCTAAATTCAATGGTTTCATTTGGAAGTCCAATTACTCTCTTAATCAAAATCTTATCTTCCAGCTTTTTAGCACTAATACATACTACGTCCCAACGACTTAATTCAAAGTGTCTATCAGCTAAAACAAGATTTCCGTCCGAATAGTTAGGTTCCATTGATTCACCACTAATTAAAACAAGAGTATGATTGAAATTAAAAATCATAACAATTACGAATAATACAGCGAGAACCCTTACATACCATCTCTGAAACATGTATTTTGGCTTTTCTTTCTTCTTTTTCTCGGTTTTCTTAATTGTTTCCTCTTTAACTTCAGATTCATTCTCCGTTTCAACAGTTTCTACTGTCTCAACAGTCTCTGTTTCTTCAGTAACTTCAGTTTTTTCTAATTCATCATTCATTGTTCTCATCCTTACTTATATCTTTCATTTCTGTAGTTTTATGGGTAGAATCAAGTAATTGTCTATATGCTGCCTCTTCTTTAGCTGTATAATTAGTTATACGCTGGGCAGGAGCAGTCCAAGGAGCTACATATAATTTACAAGTACCAAGACCACCAGCATCTCTATAAGCATTTTTTACTTTTTCTACAATATTATTATTTCCACATAGGTACAAAACATAACCATAAATCATGTTATTTCTATAGCTCTGCATAATCTTATCATAACGATAACCCATTTTTGCAGATAACTCCATTTCAATAGCCCAACTTTGTGGTTGTCCATTTTTTCTAAATGCCGGAATTACTAAGTCAGGACGCTGCGTATAAATACCATTTTTACTTTTTTCATCATCTGTTGCTAAAGTAAATAATGAGTAATCCTGAAATTCAGCAGTAAATTTAGTACCACTTCTTATAGAACTAATTAGCTTATCCTGTCCTTCTCTTAATAAATCTGGTTTAATTGTACCTTTATATTCATCTTCTATAAGAATAGGAACACCACTATCATTTTGAACCTTAATATTTAAGGGGTGATAAGTAGGTAAACATTCACTCTTCTGAATGAAATACCATATTTCAGAATTAGGATTTCCCATCATCACATCAAATACTATCTGCATTTCAGCACAGGTGTGGTTTAATAAATTAAATGGTATATCCGTATAGTAGGTCTCCTTAATATCCATCATATTAAAGAGGAAATAAGTAGGTCTAATAAAGACACCGGTCGAACCCGTTTGTGCCCAAACTAATCCTACTTTTATCCATTTTTCTATTTGACTATACGCATCTAATTTATAAACCTCAAACCACTGCTGTGCTAACCAAGCTGGAACCCATCTAAAACGGGCAATTATATATAAAACAACCTCATCTATCTTTCTTAAATTGACTGAATCATCAATAGTTTTTACTTCAACATGGTCTGCATATAAATTGATGTGCGGGGTTACTTTAGGATAGCGATAATAGGTATTTTTGACAGCCTCTTCATCTTGTATTTCCAACAAGTCCAATTGACTCTCAATTTTTCTCATTTTTTACCTCTACCTTTTGTAATTTATATCTCTTTCCGTCAATAGATACTACATCATTTATGTACGCAAAGTAAATGTATGGAATTACTGGAATACATGCCCATAAAATAATCCACCAAGGATTTCTCTTATGCTGCATGGTAAACTTCCACATCAACATACACCATAATATCATTGTTATTACAGCAAATCCAATTAAAATATACTTAGAACCAATAGCAATATTTGCTACAGACTGAGGTACATTTACTTGAATTGAACTCTCTGTTATTCCATTTACGGGGATTCTTACTTCGGTTGCATAATTCTGAAATATCCAAAGTTCATAACTGAAACAGAAAATAAAGAATAACTGAAATACTACATGAGCAATACCATTTGCAATTCCAAGTTTCTTACTTCCAACTAGTTTTCCAAATTTATATTTATTATAACCTGGAATTAAAGCGGTAAAGCCTCTAATATCTCTTTTCTTAAAAATAATGAATCTGCAAAAAGCACAGATTATTGTCAGTATCAATACTAAACCAAGTGTCATTTTTCAAATTTCCTTTCTTAGCCACAAGATAAATATCTTGTGTAGGTCACGTAGTGCCATTTATTTCTTTTATAAATGTAGCTCGTTTGAATCCAGTAGCTAAAATAGGTCTCTTAAAGAGTAATTGCTTACTTGTTGGAAACCTTGTATATACGGCATGTATAAATGAATTACACTTACTACATTTATCGACTGAATAATAAGAAGCTCCAATAGATACTCTTGAATCTCCTTGTATTGTAGCTGTATATCTTAATGAAAAATCATGTTCATGTTCTGGAACACTATCATCTATCCAGCTATTTTCAGGGTTTATATATGGGTTATTTAATATTTCATTCATAGTCAACTCCTTCTAAGAGCGTATTATTATTAAATAGTCCTTAGAGGAACTTTATCATTATCCTGCATAGACCTTAATAGTTTTGCCTTCTTTTATTTTATAGGTACTAAAAGTCCAATCTACACCATCTTTCTCATATCTGCATGATACTGTTTCAATAAGGTCCTCTACTGCCTTATATACCTGATATGGCAAGAAACAATAAGCATGTTCAATCATATACTGGTTAAACCTAAGAACTGGTGTATTATCAGATAACCACATAGAATCAGATAAATCAGCTAATTCTTTAACAGGATTACCTCTAAAGTCTGTTACTCCCTTTTCAACCTTTTTATGCTGTTCTTTAATCAAATTTTTCGTTATTTTATCAATAACTTCAAACATACCCATAACATCATCAATTTCTCCGTCATAACAGCCCTCTTCATCAATTTTAATTCCTTTAGATGTTAAAAAATCTGCCCATTCAGTATAATATTCATTATTTCCAAATACCTGTATGCCATTTATACGTGTTCTATAAGACATTTTAGCTCCTTTCAGTGCTTAAGTTTATATGTTTCTTTATATAGAAAACACTTCTTAAGCCAGTGTTTTAGCCAGCTCAAGAAGTGCATCTCTATCATTTGGTACTTTTTCATCAAGAACAGCCTCAAAAAGACCATTAAGTACCTTACCAATAACAGGACCAGGCTTAATTTTGAGCAAATCAATAATATCCTTGCCATTTACAGCGAGGTCCGTTACTTTCAGAGCATTATTTTCAGCTACCACAAGCTCCAGATTTGTCTTGAAAAGCTCAAACCTATTCAAAGTATCATTCCACTTATCTTCTCTGCCAGGAGCTGCCTGGTGGTCCATAAGGTCTGCTTCTTTAAGAATAAGCCAATCTCTTACAAAGTCTTCACTTGTACTAGCCAGAAATCTCTTAATAGCCTTATGTTCAGGATTAATCTGAATATCATGCTTATCAATTAGTCCTAAAACAAGTTCTTTTTCTCTAGTAGACAGAACAAGTTCATGTGCAAATATATGTCTTGCTAAATCTACACTTACCTGAGGGTGTCCATTGAAATGGTCACAATCTACATCATGAATACGGCAAGCAGGCTTACCAATATCATGAAGTAATGCAGCCAATTTAATCTCAAATTTAGTAGTCTTACAAGTATCTACTACAAATAAGATATGTTCAAAAATGTCATGTTTATGCCATTTATTGTTATGAGGAGCGTTAATGCAAGGCTTAATTTCAGGAATAATTACAGTCAGAATATCAGAAAACTCCATGAATACATCATGAATAGGCTTGCCACATTCAAGCATCTTTCTTAACTCATCAGTAATTCTCTCCTTAGAAATGCACTCATCAAGTCTATTAAGAACTTCTCTGTCGTGCATAGCCTGTTTTGTATCTTCATCAATAACAAAACCAAACTTAATAGCAAATCTCATAGCTCTAAGAACTCTTAACGGGTCTTCCATGAAACGAGCTTTTGCGTCTCCTACACAACGAATAATACCTTTTTCAAGGTCCTTTCTACCTTCAAATGGGTCAATGAACTCTTCTGTAATAGGATTAAAAGCAATAGCATTGATTGTAAAATCACGCCTTGCTAAATCTTCTTCAAGAGAAGGGGTAAATACTACATCATTTGGGTGTCTGCCATCATCATATTTACCATCAATTCTAAATGTAGTTACCTCAAAGAACTCAGAATCCTTATTTGTACGTACAGAAACAGTACCATGTGCAAGGCCTGTATCAATATGAGACTTAAACAGACTCTGTACATCGCTAGGTAACGCATTAGTAGTAATATCAATATCCTTATTTTCTCTGTGCATTAAGGTATCTCTGACAAATCCACCTACAAAAAATGCTTCAAATCCATGTTCAATTAAAACTTTACATACTGCAATAGCATTTTCTCTCTGAAACATTAAATCACCCTCTTCTATGTTATCATTGTTTGATTATAACACACAAGAGAGTGACTTGTAAATAGTTTCAAAATTTATTTATAGATAAACTCTGCATCCTCTACTGACTTGTCCAGTTTTATTATAAAATGACAGATTTTTTCTATCTTTGGTGCTTTCATACCTATGTTCTTATCTGAAGATTCAGCTACAGATATTTCTTCATGTTTAACCGTAATTATAACTTTACTATCTTTATACTTTATATCAGTTACTTTATCTCCATTTATTCCATTATAGATAACAGTATCATCAACTATTGTATATTTATGATAATATGGGCTTTGCTTACCCATATTAGGTAAATCATAATACTTTTCTTCCTCTTCTGGACTTAATATACCCTTTATCATATAAGTACCTTCTTTTACTGTAACATGATTTTGTATATTATTTTGTTTTTCAGTGTTCTTTATAAAAATTGCTATTAAAGTTGTTATTAAGGCACTAATAATAAAAATTATAATTATTGATTTATATCTGTAAAATAATTTTGTTATATCCATCATACTATATCTCTTTCTATATTGATTACCATAATCTATATCTACCTGTACATGCTCAACTGGTTTGCGAAGTTCAATTTTAAGATATTGTTCAGTTATTGCACAACCACCAGTAGTAGCTGGATTTATATCTTTTAATATAACTACAAGAGCATCTCCTTTATAAGAAATATCTTTTATTTCAAGTTCAGTACCTAAATTATTTGTAGTAATATCATAAAAAACATAACCCTCAGTAATAAGGTATCTACGTTCACCAAAATCATTTTTATAATGAAGTTTATCCTTATATTCATCGGCTATTCTAAATTCACCTTCTACAATTTCAGCTTCACCTGTTGAATATTGATATTTAAGAGTCTCAAGAGTTTTCCATTCAAAGTGTAAGGAAAGTAATAAAATAAACCAAAATAGCATAATAATTATTAGTCTATTTTGTTTCTTGCTTAACAACCTCTTCATTATTTATACCACCTTTATTTGACTCTTTTTCTTCTATTTTCTTTTTATTATCTGGCTCAATTTGCTTTTCTACAGTCTTCATAAAAATTGTTAACACAATAATTAAAATGGTTACTATAGTTCCAATTATAATTATTGGCATATATTTAGGGTCTATTTGTACAATTGGATAATTCAGACCATAATAACTATCATATTTATGACCTTCATCTACATCTATTCTCATAGCTTTAACTGGTTTACGAAGTTTAACCATAAGATATTGATATGTTATAGCACAACCACCCATAGTATAAGGACTTATATCTTTTAATGTAACAACTAAAGTATCTCCTTCATAAGAAACATCTTTTACTCTAAGTTGTGTAGCTAAATTAGTTGTGGTAACATTAGCAAAAGCATAATCATCAAAGATAATATATTTTTCAGCATCAGTATTTATTTGGTCTTTATATTCATCAGATACAATAAAAGAACCTGGTAATATATGGGCTTCACTAATAGAACGAATATATCTTAAAGTTTGATATTCAGCACATATAGAAAGTACTAAAAGTATATAAAATAATATAAGGAACACTATTCTATTTCGTTTCTTTTTCAATGGTTTTTTCATTATCTATACCTTACTTCTACTTTCTTTATCTTATTACTTACCTCTATTACATAATGACAAGGTTCTTGTTCTCCAAAATGAATCAGATGCTTTCGTACATAGATAATAACAGTATCTCCTTTATATTTCATACCAATTATACTTTCAGTACCTTTCAAAGTATTATATACTGCCATATAATTTACATTATATGTATCTAAATCTTCTTTATCTAATCCATAATTAGCATTTTCTAAATTATTGACTATATAGGCTTTATGATACCTAGAATCGTTACGTTTATCAGAATGGTCTAGAAATTCATCTCCATTTCCAGTCCGAATAGTTGGTTTAGCGTCTTCAGCTGACCAGTTAGAAAAATAATATCCAGAATAAAAATCATCATATCTTTTTGTACGAGCTTGTGCATACGCAAATTGAATGGTAAATATAATAAGGTAAATTAAAAATAGTCCACCTAATATTTTAAGTATTAACTTTTTCTTTTTTGGTTTTTGTTGTTCTTCCATTTCCTTTTAGATTTGCCTTTCTTGTTGGTCTAGCAGCAATATGATTAAATTTAGGTTGATATGATTCAATCATAGCCTGCTCAGCGTATGTTAAAAGTTCATTATATTCAAATTCATCTTTCAATTTAGGTACCTTAAAAAGTGTCTTATAAGATAAATCAGGCAGATTATATTCCTTAGCCATTTCATAATACTTATATTCTACTTTATGAGGCATTTTACTAATTGAAATTCTTTGTTTATGTAGCTTAGTTCCATTAATCTGGAATTTAGCTTTCTTAAAATTTTCTTTATGTTGTTTAATACGGGTTGAAATATCTACACTCTGTCCAACATATAAACAGGTAGATTTATAAAAAATGCCATAAATACCAGATGTATGAGATATTCTTTGCTGATATGGTGTCTGGTATCTCTTATTGAGATGAGTTAATCTTTTCTTATAAGGATATAAGAAATGACCTTTATTTATTTTTACACCAAATCTATCTCTACCATCTTCAATTACATAAATAGCAGTTTTTAATTCTTTACATTTTTGGCATTGTCTGTTAATAAACCAGGTTTTTCCATGAATTTTACAAGTATCTTTATACTTAGTATTTCGGTGTTCCCAGCATACTACGTACTTTCCACTGTCTTGCCCACATATTTTACACTTCATCCATACTCTCCCCTTATTTATTTGATTTTATTATTGTTTCTACTTGTCCAAGATTTTCTTTACTGCAATAATAATTCGTATAAGTAGCACTTAATCCATTATCACCTAAATAAAAGGCTAAATTAAAATCATTACGTGAAGTAGAAAAGTATTGTTCAATTAAAGGCCAAACCTTTTCTCCTAATTTCTTTTCGATTAATATGCAGTTTTTCTTGTATATTTGATACCCGTGCTTTTTTACACCTCCATATTGGTCAAATAAGCCCATTGTTTAATTTCCTCTTTTCTGTCTTTATTTTTCTGATTCTTTTAATTTTTCCACACTATTATATACCTGTGGCAAGTATTCATAAGTCATACCACTGTTGTTACATACTTGAACACCTGTTGTATCACTTAGGACTTTACAGAAATTCTTTACTCGTTCTACATTTTGAGACTTATGATTAAAATCTTCATCAAAAAGCTCTTGTCTTTCTTCCCGTATATCCATTGGTTAATTACTCCTTACTTTCATTATATTTATATAGAGCATATAAATACTCTACTATTGCAGTACAAATATCATTATTTTTTCCATAAGAATATCCATACTTATATTTTTCTTCCATAAATTTTAGCATAGTAATTTTATCACTAAAAGGAACTGATAATTCCTTCGGTAATATATTATGATTTTCATCATATACAAATACTAATTCCGATACAGGTACTCCAAAAGGTCCTGAATTCGTTCGTGTTTCAAAATACCACCCATTAGGAGCAGTAAAATAATGACCTTCCCAACAATTACCCTCATCTGGGTAATGACCACATCTCCAGTTATATGTGGGTTCTATTTCTGAAAATAACTTTTCAAGGTCTTGATTTTCAAAATATTCTTCCATATAATTTTCCTTTATACAGGCAGACCTACATTACATAAGCCTGCCTGTTTTATAATTATTTTTTAAGACTTTGATGTTTCAAAATTTCAGTACGGTCGTCACTTACAGTATCAAAACCATCATCTTCAGTATCATTTTCTAGCTGGTCATCAGCTGTTTCTTCAACCGTTTCTTCAGTAGATTCTTCAACTGGTTCTTCTACTTTTTCTTCAGATTTAAGTACCTCATCAAATTTATAAGGCTTTAATCCAGTTTTATTAACTGGAGCATCATCATTTACTAATTCTACTTTCTTAGCCTTATAATAATCAGGATGTTTCTTTTGATGCTTACACATCATCTTTCTGAACATCTTATACCAGATACATACATTAAAGAATATTACATAAGCGATAACTAAGAGAACTAAAACAATCTGAATTAATTCGCCAAAGGTATCAAAGAATTGTCTAAATGCGTTTCCAATACCCATAGCAGCTTTTTCAAAGAAATTAAATTCTTTATAATAGTTCAACTTAACTGAAATATCTGCATATTTAAGACGTTTTTCTAATTCCTCTTTGGTTATTGTATCGTAATCGTAATCGTAATAGTAATCATACTTATTATTTGTAACCTTCGTACCTTCATAATTAGTAATTCTCTGAGTATAAGTAGTTACTTTAAGATTATTCTTGCTACATAAAGTATCTAATTTTTCAAGAACTTCATCAACATATTCTTTATCAATTTGAATGGTAAAAGATAATGTACCAGAAGTCTTATGGTTACCACTTGAATAATAATATCTATCTGAGTCTTTATCATACACATAATAGTTATTATTTACATTTTCAATATAACCACCATTATCTTTAACAAATGCCTGAATATCTTCATAATCCTTCAATATATCTTTCTTAGATTTAGAAGATTCACCACTTGCCTGTAAAGTATAACTATAATCAGAATAACTACTATCAATATTAGTAGAATCATAATCCATTGAGTAGTCATCGTCTAAAATACCATAGGAATAGTCATCAGTTGTTGTATTTACTGTATTTATTGATTTATTTCCTATACTGTTTGATGTGCTACGACCGCAACCGGTTACTCCTAACACTAATGTTAATAATAAGCCTGCTGCAATCCATTTTGTTCTTTTCATTTTATATCCCTCTCCTTTATTCATTATCAATACCTTGTTCTTTTAATTGTTCATAATGCTTTTTATCCCAAGGTATTCTATTTTCGTACATATATTGATATACTTTATCAATCGGGAGCGGGTCATCCTCAAAATTGCCATAGTAATTAGCTAATCTGTCAGTAGTATCATAACTACTTAAATCTTCAGAAACACCATATTCCTCATCTTCTTCCTGTTCCATTTGCATTTCTTCAAAGAAACCATCAAAGAATTCTTGGCAGTTAATAGGACAAATACCTAAACTATTCTCATAATCATTAGTATAAAGCGAATTTAATACTATTTCTTTACGTAATTTTTCTAATTGTTTAATGTCTAACATAGTTATTTACCTCCCTGTTTGTAAGTTATTAGTATATAATTTCCATTCTTACTCAGTTATAGTAATATAACTAGTAGCTGTTGCACCATCTGTAGATGTCCAATAAATTGGAAATGTTCCTATTCCTGTAATTGAACTTGCATTACAATACACTGTTCCTGAACTACTATCTACTGCACCATTAAGAGCTGCTTCAATAGCTGCTGAACCGCCACTTGCAGATGCTGATACATCATGTACATTGATATATGCCTGCTGTTTAGGTTGTTCAGTTGGCTGCTCTTGCTTAGGTTGTTCAGTAGTTTTCGGAGTTTCAGTCTTTTGTGTTTCAGTTTTCTGAGTATTATCTTTCTTTGTTTCAGCCTTATTATTATCAGCCTTAGTTTCTTCCTGTTTAGCTGCTTCTTCTTCCTGCTTTTTAGCTTCTTCAGCCTTATCAGCTTCTTCTTGAAGTTCTGCTATTCTTGCCTCAAGTTCAGCTTCAACTGTAGCTCTAGCTTCTTTTTCAGCTTTTTCATACAGTTCCTTATAAAGTTCTTCTTCTACTTCTTTACGGAGCTCTGCTTTTAATGCTTCAGTATCTACATTTGTTTCAGTCGCATCTGTTTCAGTTGCTTTAGTCTGTTGTACTGGTTGTACTGTTTTTGTACCTATATAATATCCAGTACCACCAACTAATCCTAAACATAATACAAAAGCTCCTATAAGAAGAATAAGAGTTGATTTCTTCATTCTATGCCTCCTTATATATTAGAGGTCTCCTAAATAATTAAGAGACCTCATGTTTATTCTGTTATAGTTACAGTTTGGTCACAAGATAATCCAGTAGAAGTTTCCCAATGGAATGTATAAGTTCCAGGACCTTCAAGCTGATATGTAATACCAGGACCAGATGTTATTCTAGCGTCAGCATAATCGTAGTCATAATAGTGAACATAAGCTGAAGCTACTGCAATACACATATCAATAGTTCCATCTCTTGATACGGACCAAGTAAATGAATCTGCTGAAATTGACGGATTTCTACCAGTATGAGTACCATCATCATTAGTAGGAGTATCTTGCCAGTTATCATCTCTCCAGCTATCATCAGGGTCTGTTTCATTATTTCCAGTATCTTGTTTATTATCATTTCCTGTGTCTTGCTTATTGTTATTTCCGTTATCTTGCTTATTATTTTGTTCTTTTTCTCTCTGATTTTGTTCTTGTTGTTTTCTAGCAAGTTCTTCTTCAAGTTCCTTAATTCTATCTTCTTTATCACTAGTATCATAATCATCAATATTCATAATGATTACTGAAAGTGTGATAGTAGTAGAATTACCAGATTCATCAGTAGCTGTGTAATCAATAGTTTTAACTAATGTACCGTCTTCTTTTTTACCAAAATCTGGTTTATCAGGATATTTTACTTCAATATTTTCAGAACAATTAT
>ODAI010015814.1_pt1 | contig 13122 bp, 9 predicted proteins | sample 1539321 | NCBI WGS metagenome assembly ODAI01 (sample SAMN02144231, study PRJEB22623) | gut metagenome | biome: sheep rumen | host: Ovis aries | place: New Zealand | reverse complement strand
TCCCCCCCTATTATTTGCTTAATTTTACAGAAAGGAATATGATTGCTCGCAATTATTTCAGGTATTGTATATGAAGAGAAAAAGCGTCAGCTACGCAAAATGGGGCTATATCTTTCTTATCCCTTTCTTCGCTGTATACTGTTTGTTCTCTCTTTACCCACTGATCCAGACCTTCTATTACAGCTTTATGGACTATCAGCTCAATAAGGGTGCGATCGGCGGTGGTTGGACAAGAAAAGTTGTTGAAGTTGTGCCGGAATGGTGCGGCTTCGGTAACTATTCCGAGATTTTTAAATCAGGCAGCGATTTCTTCCAGACTATCTGGAACACTATTTCTATGTGGCTCATAGGATTTATTCCACAGATCCTTGTTTCACTCTTACTCGCGGTATGGTTCACTGATCTTAACCTGAAGCTGAAGGCTCAGGGCTTCTTCAAGACAGTTATCTATCTCCCGAATGTTATCATGGCTTCAGCTATCGCGTTCCTTTTCTACAACCTGTGTTCAAAGGGCGGCGCTCTCTATGACATCTTCGGATTTGATGTTCTTGCTGAGAATGCCTGGTCAGCTCGTACAGTTGTTGGTTTCATCAACTTCATACTCTGGTATGGTAATACTACCATCCTTCTGATGGCAGCTATTATGGGTGTTGACCCATCACTTTATGAATCGGCTCAGATCGACGGCGCTACATCTACAGATATTTTCTGGAAGATCACTATGCCGCTTATCAGACCAATTCTTTCTTTTGTTCTTATTACCTCCCTTATCGGTGGTTTGCAGATGTACGACGTTCCGTCTCTGCTGACTAATGACCTCGGTAACCCGATAGTTGAAGGTAAGCCTACTCTGAAGACGATCGTTATGATCATTCAGACAAATAAAGACGGAAATATAGGTAAAGCCTCGGCTCTATCTGTTCTGATATTTATTTTCACGCTTATTATCGGCCTCGCTATGATGCTTACATCTGAGGACAACGATAAGAAGAAAAAGAAGAAGAAGGCAAGGGGGTAATTTGATTGGCAATAAAAACTGATGTAGTTGGCACTCAGGTCAGCTCAACTAATATTCTTGTCAGAAGAATTATCGCTTATACAGTGCTCGTTATTCTTGTAATACTTTCACTGTTTCCGTTCTATCTTCTGTTAATGAACGCTACAAGAGAGAAGAAGCAGACAGGTCTTCAGCTCTATCCGGGCGGACTGCTCTGGAACAACTTCAAGAAGCTCTTCAACAGCACTACTACAGTTTCGTTCGGTAGTGTATTCAAGGCTTTGAGAAACTCGCTCCTTATCTCTGCTTGTGCATCTATTCTCAGCGTTTATGTATCGGCACTTACTGCTTATGCAATTCACGTTTTTGATTTCAAACTCAGAAAAGTTGCTGATATGTTCATCCTCATAGTAATGATGGTTCCTACACAGTCTTCTGCTATCGGTTTCTACAGAATGGTAAAGGCTTGGGGTATGACTGATTCAAAGAGCATCTTTATCAACTATATCCCTCTGATCATTCCTGCAGCTGCTGCACCTGCTACATATTACTTTATGAAGCAGTACCTCAAATCAGCACTGCCGCTTGAGATAGTTGAAGCGTCGAGGATCGATGGCTGCGGCGAGTTTATGACCTTCAACAGAATAGTTACTCCTATTCTGAAGCCGGCATATGCCGTTCAGCTCATCTTTACATTCGTTGCTAACTGGAACAACTACTTTATGCCTAGACTGGTCATTACAAAGAAAGAGAACTACACAGTTCCGCTTGTATTGTCCGCGATGAGAAATGCAGGACCTCAGGAGACAGATATGGGTCTGTTCTATATGTATATACTTATAGCTGTTCTCCCTGTTGTTATTGTATACCTCATTCTCTCGAAGTTCATCATTCGTGGTGTTGCTCTCGGAAGCGTAAAGGGTTAATATTGATATCAAAGCTGTCACTTCGGTGGCAGCTTTTTTTGTATACAGATATTTACAAGATTTTCAGTTGAGTTACATCATAATGACAAAGTGGATTTTTTATTGACAAGTTATTCTGCGTTTGATATAATAAAGAAAAATAATAATACTTTTTTCAGTTGTAGATCAAGAAGGAGGTAAATTATGTTTTGCAATAAGTGCGGCGCCGAGATAAATGACGGTGCAAAGTTTTGCAGAAGCTGCGGTAATATGCTGCCGGTTCAGCAGCCGTTTGAGCAGCAGCCCTATTCAGGGCAGCAATTTGATAATGTGCCTCAGCAGTATGAGCAGCAGGCGCAGATGGGTTATGACAATGAACAGTATGACAACGGATTTGTTCCTGAGAGCTATGCTGTTGCTGACGGAGAACCGGAAAAGGCCAAGACAAATTACGCTATAATCGCTGCGGCGGCTGTATGTATGGTTTGTATTCTTGTGACGGCTGCGGTGCTGATCTTCCATAACTCGTCATCTTCAAAGGCTGCGGGCGGTGACAGCTCGTCTAAAAAGGCTAAGGCTGAGAGCAGCGTTGCTCTGGCTGATGTCAGTGATGATGAGGATAACTCTGATGATGAGCAGACGACAACCACTACTGCCCCTGAGGAGACAGAAACGACCACGACGACAACTACCGCTGAGGAGACTACCACGACCACAACGACTACTGCTGCAACTACAGATTACGGCAAGCTGGTTGTTCCTGACGATCTCGGAAGCTCGTTTACTATGTATGTCAATACTGAATCAAACAATCTGATGTGCAGGTTCGGCCCGGGATATGAGTATGACACCGTATTTGCTGACGGCTTCCCGAGAGGTATCGCGCTGACCTGCTTTGCTGAGCAGTATGATCCTGTTTCAGGTGAGACCTGGGCTTTTGTGCAGTACGGCGACCGTCAGGGCTGGTGCACAGAGAAGTATCTTTCGTCAACTGAGCCGAAGAAGGAAAATGACACATCTGATATAGTTCAGCCTGAGATGTTCAATGAAGCTGAATACAGACCGCATTTCCAGGTGATCGTTGACGGACTGAAGCTCAGAAAGGGCCCCGGCACGAATTATGACGTTATCACTACGATAAACAGCGGCACTGAGCTTGAGGAATACGGCTATAATCTCTATGACGGAAAATGGGTATATACAAACTTCAACGGTCAGTACGGCTGGCTGATGTGCTACAAGGGCGACAGCTATGACGACCCCGACTACAAGGATTATATTCAGTTCTACGGCGGAAAGGCTAAGCCTGTGATCTATCTCTATCCTGAGAAGAAGAGCGATATCAGCGTTAAGCTCGATCTGAAAAACGGTCAGCTCGGAACTACTTATCCTGAGTATGATAACGGCTGGAACGTTACTGCTTATCCTGACGGCACACTGGTGAACAAGGCTGACGGCGGTAAATACGAATATCTCTTCTGGGACAGCGTAAATGACAATACTGTTTATGATATGTCTGAGGGATTTGTTGTTAAGGGCGAGGATACCGAAAAGTTCCTCAGAGAGACGCTTGACAAGATAGGGCTTAATGAGAAGGAAAGAAACGAGTTTATAGTTTACTGGCTGCCGCTTATGGAGCACAATAAGTATAATCTTATCTCCTTCCAGACAAAGGCCTATACAGATACTGCTGAGCTTGACATCACGCCTGAGCCTGACAGCCTGCTGAGAGTGTTTATAGCATATAAGCCTATCGACAAGCCCGTTGATATCGAGCCGCAGAGCTTTGATACCTTTACCAGAAGCGGCTTTACAGCTGTTGAATGGGGCGGCACTGAGATCAGATAAGAATAAAGCTCCCGCGATAAATTCGTGGGAGCTTTTAACAGACCGGAATTTCATTAAGGAGAAGTGTATGGTATTTCATTTTGTCCTGAATCCTGCAGGCGCTTCGGGAAAGGCGCTTGAAAAATGGAAGAGGGTAAAGCCATTTTTTGACGGGTGCGAGTATAAGCTGCACAGGTCAACACCTGACAGATCGATCGGAGATATATGCAGAGAGCTTACCTCTGAAACCGGCGGGAGAGAAACAGCGCTTGTCATCATCGGCGGTGACGGAACTCTCAATGAGGCTGTGAATGGAATAGTTGATCTTGAGAGCACTCTGTTCGGGTTTATCCCCTGCGGTACCGGTAACGATATGCAGCGAGATATGGGGCTGCCGAAAAGCGAAAAGGAGCTTATCGCGCTGATAAAAGAGGGCAGAGTGAGACACTGTGCTGATATCGGTGAGCTTACATTCTGCGGTGAGGGAAAGAGCATAAAGCGCCGCTTTAATATCAGCAGCGATATCGGCTTTGGTGCGGCGACCTGCGCTTATGCTGACAAGTCAAAGCTCAAGCCTGTTCTCAACAGGTTAGGGCTCGGGAGAATGATCTACCTTATCGAAGCGGTAAAGGTTTGCTTTACGGTGAAGCCTGCGAATGTGAAGATCAGCTGCGGCGGTAAAACACGGCTTTATAAGGATTGCCTGAGCGCAATAGTTATGAACCATAAGCATGAGGGCGGCGGCTTTGAATTCTGCCCCGATGCCGATTTTACGGACGGTCAGCTTGATCTCTGTCTCGGCAGCAGGATATCGAAGATCGGTTATCTGAGGCTTCTGCCATACGCGCTGAAAGGAAAGCATCTGGGGCTCAGAGGTGTTTATACCGGCAGGGGAGATGTTATAAAAATGAGCTGCGACAAGCCAATGTGGGCACACACTGACGGTGAGGTGCTCGGCAAGGTTGACAGAGTTGAAATGAGAATAATTCCCGAAAAGCTGAGACTTATAGTATAAAAAGAAAAGCCTATGTGTACTAAAAATTGTACACATAGGCTTTGTTCTGTCTTACTCTTTTGGGAAGAGCGGCAGCTTTTCAAGAAAGATTATATCGTCTCTTTGTGCTGCATCGCCCTCGGCCAGAACGGCAGCCTTTGCAGCTGTGATACCGCCTGCGGCCTCGACGAGCTTCTCTACAGCGATCAGCGATTCACCGGTGCTGATAACGTCATCTAAGATAAGCACCTTTTTGCCGGAAAGCTTGTCAGCGTCCTCCCTTGAGAGGTGTAGCTTCTGCTCGGCAGCAGTAGTTATCGACTTTACGCTGACCGATATCGGGTCTGTCATATAGAGCTTTATCGACTTTCTTGCGACCACGTAATTTTTTCCCGATTGCCTTGCAGCCTCATAAGCCAGCGGTATTCCCTTTGATTCAGCAGTCACGATAACATCGAAATCAGGGCATTTTGCAAGAATGTCTCTTGCGCAGGCTACTGTCAGCTCAACATCAGAAAACATTATAAAGGCTGCGATATCGAGCTTGTCACTGACAGGGCAGAGGGGAAGGTCTCTCTCAAGTCCTGCTACTTTTAATGTGTAGGTCATTTAGATCACTCCGTAATTATAAGAATATGTATTTAAGCACGAACAGCACTGCAAGAACATACATCAGAGTATTTATCTTCTTAGCCTTGCCGCAGATAAGGTTGATGATAACGAAAGAGATAACGCCGATCGAAATACCCTCTGAGATGCTGTAGAAAAGAGGCATTGCGATTATGCAGAGGTATGCTGGGATAGCGTCTGTAAAGCTCTCGTCGTCAAATCTGATCTCGGTGATCGTGCTGAACATCAGGAATCCTACGAATATGAGGGCAGGAGCTGTTGCGAATGACGGGATAGCGATAAATATAGGTGCAAGCAGCATCGAAAGCAGGAACAGTACCGAAGTTGTAAGTGCAGTAAGACCTGTTCTTCCTCCGGCGCCGACACCGGCAGCAGACTCAACGAAGGTAGTGGTGGTCGAAGTTCCGAGGACCGCACCTGCAGAGGTCGCTATCGCATCAGCCATAAGGGCCGGCTTGATAGCAGGGAGCTTGCCCTCTTCGTCAAGCATACCGGCCTTTGTGCTTACGCCGATAAGTGTGCCCAGTGTATCGAACATATCAACAAAGAGGAATGCAAATATAACAACTATGAAATTGAAAATGCCAACGGAATCAAAATCTACCGAGAAGCATTTGCCGAAGGTCTTGCCGAGAGAGGTGAAATCAGTCATCTCAAAGCTTGGCATAAGTGAGAAATATGCTGTGTTGTCAGGCTTGTAAAGGCCTATGCCCTGGCAGATCATACCGAGGATCCAGGTGCCGAAAATGCCTATAAGGATAGAGCCGGGGACCTTCTTGGTGTAGAGGATCGCGATAAGAAGAGCACCGATAACTGCAAGCAGTGCGCAGATGCCCGATGTGGTAAAGTGATCCTTGAATGAAACTATCTTTACGAGAGTTGCGCTGTCCTGAACGACCAGACCGGCATTCTGCAAGCCTATAAAGGCGATAAACAAGCCGATGCCGACTGATACTGCTCTTTTGAGGGAGAGGGGTATGCAGTCGAAAATGGCCTCTCTTACCTTAGTGAGAGACAGCACGATAAAGATGATGCCCTCAATGAAAACAGCCAGCAGTGCAACGTGCCATGAATAGCCCATTGAGCCGCAGACAGTGTATGCCATATAGGCGTTAAGCCCCATTCCGGCTGAGAGAGCAAACGGAAGGTTTGCCATAAATGCCATGCAGGCGGTACCGATGAACGATGCAAGACAGGTCGCGAGAAGCACGGCCGTTCTGTCCATGCCGGTGTCACCGAGAATGTTCGGGTTTACGGCAAGTATGTAGGCCATAGTCATAAACGTGGTTATACCAGCCATAACCTCTGTTTTGAAATCAGTGTTTCGTTCTTTTAGCTTGAAAATTCTCTCCATATTTTTCACCTCTGTTTATTCAGCTGAGAATTCAGCAATGTAGGGAAGATTTCTGTAATACTCTCCGTAATCAAGGCCGTAGCCGATAACAAAATAATCCGGTATCGTAAAGAGCGACCAGTCAGCGTCTATCTTCACGATGCGTCTGTCAGGCTTGTCCAGCAGGGTCATTATTTTCAGAGACTTAGGCTCCCTTACCTTTAAAAGCTTGACGATCTCTGCCAGAGTTCTGCCCGTATCGATGATATCCTCAACGATCACAACATGATACTTGCTGATATCCTGAGCAAGATCCATAGTTATCTGAACGTTGCCCGATGATTCGGTACCCTCAAAATAACTCTTTGCAGCCATAAAGCCTATCTCACAGGGAACTGTTATCCTCTTTGTAAGGTCTGAGAGAAAGATAAATGCACCTTTCAGCACACTTACCAGCAGCAGCGGCTCTCCCTCATACTCATCAGAGAGCATTTTTCCTGCATCTTCAACGGCCTTGTTGATCTGCTCTTCGGTAATGATGACGCGCTTGATCCTATCACGGAATTCGTTTTTGTCTGTTATCTGCATAACAAACCCCTTTCCGAAACGCGAGGCCGGCTTTACCTGCGGCGCTTCAAGTTTTTGATCTGCATTGCCAAATAAAAGCCTATACTGTATTTTAACATATTTCTACAATCATGTCAATGATCAAAACGGCAATAATATGACCGCTGCCTGAGATAAGACAGCGGTCTGAGAGATCATTTAACTTTTACTGCCACGGGTGCCGAATAGTCTGAGAAGTATTTCTTGCCGTTTATAAGGGTGTAGGCTCTTACCTTGAAATACCACGTGCTGCCTGACTTTATACCGCTGTGGGTATAGGTAGTTGTGTTCTTTCCGAGGTGTCTCAGTGCCTTATAGGTGCCGTTTTTCTTGTTGCAGTAAACTATCTGATAGCCTGAACAGTCATTAAGCTTGTTCCACTTGAAGGTCACCTTTGTTCTTGCCTTTGATGACGCTGTGAGCTTTGTTACCTTGCTCTTCGTGCAGTTTTTAAAGGTGAATGCTGTTCCCGTGATATTGTTTCCGACAGGTACTATCCTGTAGGAATAGATAGTGCCGGAGGTCAGCCCCTTATCGGTATAGGTAAGCGACTTTGTGGTAGCTAACAGCTTATAGGTGCCGTTCACGTTTTTGTAGACCCTATAATTGTCTGCCCCTGCGGAGCTGTTCCAGTCTATCTTCATAGCGGTCTGTCCTCTGGTAAGGAGCTTGAATTTCAGCGCCTGTGGCTGCACCTTATAGGTAAGGGTCTTAGTTCCGGTGTATTTGCCCTTGCCCCTTATGGTGACGGAATAGTTTCCGCAGGCGGTGCCGCTGTTGTAGGTAACGGTATAATCAGTGCCTGAGACCAGCGTAGTGCTGCCGTCCTTAACGGTGACAGTGGGTCTCTGGTTGGTGCCGTTATATGTGAGCGCTGACGATGACAGCGTAGAGGTAACAGTCGATATATCTTTAAACCATACAGCGTAAAGGTCTATCGTTTCGCCGCTTGTCACTGTCAGATCGGAAACGGTCTGCTTGTCAGAATACTTTGCCGTGGTGCTGCCGCTTGAGAGAGCCCAGCCGCCAAAAGCGTAGCCCCTGCGCGTGAATTTATTGGCTGATAGAGCTGCCGCTGTGCCGTAGGTCATATTCTGGGTGCTGACTATGCCCGAACCGCCGGCAGGGTTGAACCTTACCTTATAGGATATTCCGCTGTAGGTGATCCTGCAGGTGGTGTCTGACTGGATCTTTGAAAGGTCAGTACCTGCCTTGGCGGTATAACCTGTTTTTGTGAAGAGCTCTGTTGGCAGCGCTGCGGAAGAACCCTTTGTAACATACTGCGTCACAGTGTTTGTGCCATCAGTGAAGGTGACCTTGCAAAGCTCGTCACCGTCACGTTTGAAGACTGCCTGAACGGAAGATGCGTTCTTAGGGGATACCGTGATAGTGCTGCTTGATGAGCTGACTGTGCCAGCCCAGCCGACGAAGGTATAGCCCTCCTCGGCAGCGGCGGTGAGAGTAATGTCATAGTCAGTGAAATAAACTCCGCTGAACCCATCAGAGACATCTATCGTTGATGTGTTGACAGTGACCTTTCCGCCCTGAGGATTGAGAGCCGAGATGTTTACCGTCACATAGTCTCCGAGAGAAAGGGAGCTTTGTAGCATCTTAGGCACGTAGCCGGGACGGTTTTTAAGAAAGGTGTTCATCCTTGTAAGGCACGGGTCGGCAGCGTTTGAAACGTTTGCCCAGGTCGGGAAACGGTTGAAATACTTAGTGAGCTCGGGATAATACGTATGCATATAATACTCTTTGCGTGCGTTCGCTCTGTCATATGCGAAGTTGATGTTTGCCATATCCATAATAGCATTTACGAACATTTTCTTAAACTCATTATTCCTGAGCAGAGCATTGAAGATGACCGGCATATCGTCCCAGCTGTTGTTTTTGATGTGGTTGAGATTGTTGCGGTTATACTTTGTGGAATAGTTGCCGTAATGGTCAACACCCATTTCGGTATCGTAGAAGTTCATTCTCCACCTGCCGTCGGCATAGGGGTTTGACTCGTCTACGTTCCTTGTGCGCCACATAGAATAGTTGTTGCCGGGCCAGTCCTCATTGTTTATATAGATCTCAGCTGCCATATAGTCTGCAAAGCTTTGCAGGTCAAGCATTTCCGATATCTTCTGATAATTTGCGGCCTTTGAGAGATCGTTGTTTTTGGCAAATGTTCTCAGCTGGTTGAAAAGCTCTATATCCTCTTCAAGACCCTCATCGATCTCGCCCTTTTTATAAACGACTACTTCGTCTGCATCAACGTCATAGTTTTCCTCATAATAGTGGTCGTCATAATCCTCCTGCAGAGTATAGAGCCCCCAGTATTCACCGTCGATGAACAGAACACACGGTCTGCCTTCCTGAGTGTCAAAGCTTCTGTCAGCAACGAGAGACTGCAGGTAGGTGTCCTTGAACTTAGTGTAGTTGGTGTCATTGCCGCCGTTTCTCATAACGAGCTTTTTGAACTTTGTCAGCTGCTTGCCTGAGCCGTTTTCCTGATAAGCGTCGTCAAAGAAGGTGTATTTGAAATTCTTGGGGCCGTATTCATCGCGCGCATAGAACCTGAACGACTTCTGATAGTCAGCCCTTGAATAAGCGCCCTGAGTCCTCATTCCGCAGTCCTGTGAAAGGGCGAGAGTGCCGTCGCTCTCAAAGAAATCGATATGGCAGGCTCTTTCCCATTCCTTGCCGCGCTGGTTATAGTTCGCCTCAGGATTGTTGGGGTCAGCACTGGTCTTCTTGTTGGCCTGATAAACAGCCCCCAGCCTGTTGATACCCGTTTCATAGTCAAAAAGGCTGGCAGGGTCAGTGGTAACGGACATTATCGGAAGACCGTTGTGAGAAGCATTGCTGACACCTACAAAATAGGTCTTTGTTACCGTCTCGCTGTATTCGCCCGCAGCGCTGTATGTAACGGCTCTGATGACCGTTCCCTTATCGACTGCGCTGTTGCGGGGAAGCTTTGCGCTGTTGCTGCCGGCCCAGGGAGTTATCTCGCTCGGTTTGAGCGCATTAGCAACAGTCATTGCGTCGCTGCTCCTGTTATATATGTTTATAGACGAGGTATACTCTTTTCTGGTGCTGCTTGATGAGGGGTCGGTGCCGTCAGTGGTGTAGTAGACCTTGTTGCCTGCATCTGTGCTTATGGTCAGGTCAAAGGCAGATGAGTACATTCCGCTCTCTGCACTGAACTCAGGCGCATTGCATGGGATAGCAGACTTTGAATCGTTGTTGGTCTTTGCAGGCGACGGAAGAACGACCGAAAACTCTGCCGAGCCGTCAGGCTTTCTTGCCCATACGGTATCGTCAGCCAGTGCCGGCACATCGACAGTATCGACCGCATCGGTGCCGTCAGTCAGAGAAAGTTTGACTCCGCTGCCAGACAGATTGTAGCCGGCGTTGGGCTCATCACCGATATATTTCTTAGCGCAGTAAATGACCTTGTAGCCGTTTGCCGGAACGGTAACGCCTTCAAATACATACTCGTTCTTGTCATCCTTGATAAGCTTCCAGCCAGAGATATCAACATCGCTGCCTGATGCGTTATAAAGCTCTATCCAGTCGTATTCTCCTTCAAGATTGCCGTTTGCGCCGGTGTTGCCGGTGCAGATCTCATTTATGAATATCTTAGCATCTGTCTGCGCTGAGGCCTCAAAAACAGGCGAATAAAGCCCTGCCGCAGCAAGCGCCGCCGCCGAGCATAGTGAAGTCACACGCTTCAATAGGTTACTTTGCATAAAAACCCCTCCTAATGTTTAAAACATCTATCAGAATTATACCATTATTTCAAATCAGTGTCAATATACTATCCTAGCAATTATTGATTTTTCGTATCATAATTTCATTTTTTGGGATTGACTTATCGGAGCAGAAGTGATATAATGATTCTATGCTAAAAAAAGCAAATCTGTAATGTGCGAAGAGGTGAACAAAGTGACTAACGGTGACAGTTGCGGGCCGAATTGGCGATGGTGTTGTGATATGCTTGCTCAGCGGCGATCTGTTTTCGGAAGCTGCTTGGTTCTTTATGTGCTCAGCTGCGGCTGAGAAGGTGCCTTCTGAGCTTTTATCGTGATGCTGTCCCTGTTCTGCTTGCGGAATGGGGTATTATTATGCCTTTTTGACCCTCACGGAAAAATTATGAAGGTGAGGGATAATATGTCAGAGATCATTAATGAGAATGAGCAGCCGGTGTCTGTAATGCCGGACCGTGCCAAGGAGATAGTCGGGATAATCCGTTCAAGTATATCTCCCGGGGCGGTGAAGAGCAAGCTTGAGGATTATCACGCTAACGATATTGCCGACGCGCTTGAGCTGCTGGGAGAACAGGAGAGAAAAAAGCTTTACAGGATATGTCCTGCGGATATGCTTGCCGAGATATTTGAGTACTCGGAGGAGGAGACAGCAGGAAGCTATCTGAATGAAATGGATATCTCTAAGGCTGCCGAGGTAGTATCGGAGCTTGAGACGGATACCGCTTCAAACGTTCTGCACGAGATCGAAAAGCAGAAGAGAGGTCTTATAATCGAGCTTCTGGGGCCGGAGATACGTGATGAGATAAGGCTGATGGGCGCGTTCGATGAGGACGAGATCGGAAGCCGGATGACTACTAATTTCATCTCGGTGAGAAAGACTATCGGCGTTAAGGACGCTATGAACGAGCTGGTAAGGCAGGCTGAGGACAACGATAATATCTCAACTATTTTCGTGGTCGAGGACGACGGCGATTTTTACGGTGCGATCGACCTTAAAGACCTTATTACAGCACGCAGCAGAACTCCGCTGGAGGATCTGATAATAACGTCGTTCCCGTATGTTTATGCTCACGAGAGCATTGATGACTGTATCGAAAAGCTGAAAGACTATTCCGAGAGCATGATACCTGTGCTCGATAATAAGAACAAGCTTCTCGGTGTTATCACGTCACAGAGCATCATCGAGGTAGTTGACGATGAGATGGGTGAAGACTATGCGCGTCTGGCAGGTCTTACCGCGGAGGAGGATCTTAAGGAGCCCCTGAAGGAGAGCATGAAGAAGAGACTGCCGTGGCTGCTTGCACTGCTGGCTCTTGGTATGCTCGTATCGGGAGTCGTCGGAGTGTTTGAAAAGGTGATAGCTCAGCTGACGCTTATAATGGCGTTCCAGTCGCTTATACTTGATATGGCCGGTAACGTGGGCACACAGTCGCTTGCGGTGACGATAAGGGTGCTTATGGACGAGAACCTTACCTTCAGGCAGAAGATGCAGCTTGTCGGCAAGGAGATGAGAGTTGGTGCCTGCAACGGGCTGCTGCTGGGTATAATATCGTTTGTGTTTGTAGGGCTGTACATTATGCTCTTCAAGCATAAGACGGCCGTATTCTCGTTTGCGGTGTCAGGCTGTATAGGGGTATCGCTTGTGCTTGCAATGATAATATCAAGCTCGGTCGGAACGCTCATACCGCTTTTTTTCAAGAAGATAAAGATAGACCCTGCTGTAGCGTCGGGTCCTCTGATAACGACTATCAATGACCTTGTCGCGGTGGTGACCTATTACGGAATGAGCTGGATACTGCTCCTGAACGTGCTTCATCTTGGCTGATAACGGTGCCGGTACCTGTGGGGTATCGGCACTGATAACTGCAAAAAAATAAAGAAAATTCAAAAAAATCTCTGTTCTGCTCTTGACAAGAAGAAAGATTTGTGCTATAATTTCATAGTCAAATATGCAGGTGTGGCGGAATAGGCAGACGCGCTAGCTTCAGGTGCTAGTGATCGCAAGGTCGTGTGGGTTCAAGTCCCTTCACCTGCACCAGAATACGTCAGGTCGAACACATCCGTTTGAAGCGGTT
>ODAI012231807.1_pt1 | contig 13123 bp, 12 predicted proteins | sample 1539321 | NCBI WGS metagenome assembly ODAI01 (sample SAMN02144231, study PRJEB22623) | gut metagenome | biome: sheep rumen | host: Ovis aries | place: New Zealand | reverse complement strand
TACGGAGCTCCCCTCATCACCAACGACGGTGTTACCATCGCCAAAGAGATCGAGCTTCCCGATGCATTTGAAAACATGGGAGCACAGCTTGTTAAGGAAGTTGCTACCAAGACAAATGATGTTGCCGGTGACGGTACCACAACAGCAACAGTTCTTGCACAGGCCATGATTACCGAAGGCATGAAGAACCTTGCTGCTGGTGCAAACCCCATAATCCTTCGTAAAGGTATGAAGAAAGCTACTGAGGCGGCAGTTGAAGCCATCGAAAAAATGAGCCCACCCGTGAACGGCAAGGATCACATTGCAAGAGTAGCTGCCATATCCGCAGGTGATGATGAAGTAGGCCAGCTGGTCGCAGACGCCATGGAAAAGGTTTCCAACGACGGCGTTATCACTATCGAAGAGTCCAAGACAATGCTCACCGAACTCGATCTTGTTGAAGGTATGCAGTTCGACAGAGGTTATATCTCGGCATACATGGCTACGGATATGGATAAGATGGAAGCAACTCTTGATGAGCCCCTCATCCTGATCACTGATAAGAAGATCTCGAATATCCAGGAGATCCTTCCTCTTCTTGAGCAGGTTGTTCAGTCAGGCAAGAAACTTCTGATCATCGCTGAGGATGTAGAGGGTGAAGCACTTACGACTCTGATCGTTAACAAGCTCCGCGGTACGTTCAATGTAGTAGCAGTTAAGGCTCCCGGATACGGTGACAGACGTAAGGCCATGCTCGAGGATATCGCGATCCTTACAGGCGGCCAGGTGATCTCTTCCGAACTCGGTCTTGAACTTAAGGATGCTACACTTGAGATGATGGGTCATGCTAAATCCGTTAAGGTTGCCAAGGAGAACACCATCATCGTTGACGGTGAAGGCGACAAGACAGCCATCGAAGCCCGTATCGGCCAGATCAAGAAGCAGATCGAAGAGACCACTTCCGATTTCGACAGAGAAAAGCTCCAGGAGAGACTTGCAAAGCTCGCCGGTGGCGTAGCTGTCATCAGAGTAGGTGCTGCTACCGAGACTGAGATGAAGGAAGCTAAGCTTCGTATGGAAGATGCTCTTGCAGCTACCAGAGCAGCTGTTGAAGAAGGAATCATCGCAGGCGGCGGATCAGCATACATTCATGCATCCAAGAAGGTTGCAGAGCTTGCTGAAACTCTTGACGGAGATGAGAAGACAGGTGCAAGAGTTGTTCTTAAGGCACTTGAAGCTCCTCTTTACACGATCGCAACAAATGCAGGACTTGACGGAAGCGTTATCGTTAACAAAGTTCGTGAATCCAAGAAGGGCATCGGCTTTGATGCACTTAAGGAAGAGTATGTTGATATGGTAAAGGCCGGAATCCTCGATCCCGCAAAGGTTACCCGTTCAGCACTCCAGAATGCAACATCCGTTGCTTCAACTCTTCTTACCACTGAGAGCGTCGTTTCAACCATCAAGGAGCCCCAGCCTCCTATGCCCGCAGGCGGCGGAATGGGCGGAATGATGTAATTTACAGATCACTGCCACAGACAATGAATAAAAACAGAGCCCGTACACGATTGCGTGATACGGGCTCTGTTTTTATGAAAAAATCCTCCCTAAAGTATACAGTTTTTTATTACAACTTCAGTATTATGTCATATTTTTAAACTTGTTTTACTGAATGTAATAAATAACCTTCATATTGCCAAAATATGTATTTAGACGATTTGTCACGGGTTTTTACACTTACGTTGCCACATATTACATCTATCATTATTGTAAGGTATTGCAATATACAATTGATTTAGAAGTGTTTTTTGCTTAAGCGGTCAGTATTGACCGCTGGCGACATAGGTAATGATGTGAAATTAAAAAAGCAAATAATCAAAAGGAGCGATGTCTATGAAAAACAAATTAATCGGTTTGACAAATATGATTTATGGAGTGTTGACGTGTTTATACATAATTGCCAGTAATGGCTTTATCAGAATTCCGGGAAGTGTTGACAGGGAAAAAATTGAGACAATGTGGACTGTATTGTCATTGGTTTTGCTGATACTTGGAATAACAATGATTGTTTTCAATATTATTGCAATGAAAAAAAAGGGAAAATCGGCACATAACTGCATTTTGATTTGTTTGGCTGTGGCTGTATGTAATGTTTTGGCCGGCTTGTTTATGGGCGGAGTTACTGTTTTTTCCGTTGTTAGTATCATTGTCGGTATTGTTTTGATAGTAACCAAAGATTGACTGAAACTGATTATTATTTGGGAGATATTCCGATAATTACTATTGGACCTTTGATACTGCTTTAGATAAAGTTTATAATAGGTTATCGAATATAGCCCAGATTCGAGTGCTTGGGGAGCAGGAATATTACAAATATGTTAAGGGTGATGGATGGACTGCATTTATCGTGGATTCTGTTTCGGGATTGTCGGATGTTATTGACAATGTGAATCATTCGACATTTAAAGTGAAGGAGAAGATTGACTCGTTGAGATTATTTGTTTCCTCAAAACTTGTATACTCGGTTGGATAAGAGAAGGGTAAATGCATGGGATTGTCATCAGTGTTTATTATAATTGGTGGGGTCTGCATTCTCCAAGCGATGTTTTATAAATTGTTTTATTATCAGTGTTATGGCATTTGCAGTGCCAGTCGTGGATCATATTGGGGAAATCGTCACGGCCGTAATACGTGGTATGAATACACAGTGATTGAAAATGGAGAAGAAAAAAAATTAGTTTGTTTAGGCTTTTCTTTTTTTCAGTTAAAAAAAGGAAAAGGATTTAAGATTCTTGTTAAAGAAAGTAATCATAGTAAAGTTATCAGTTACGGTTTTTATATTCGTTATTGGGTAATCGGTATTTTTTTCCTCTCGTTCGGCTTAATAACTGTTATTTTAATGATGATTTATATTTATTAAGATGACCTGACTTATGAGAATTATGAATTATCTATTATTGTTTTTACGGAATCAGGGATATGACGATGATGACATTTCAGTTGCTGCATACGGTTACAAAAAGGTTGCATTGTTTGTCGTTAATATCTTAGAAACACTTTTGATCGGATTGCTTTTTGGGTGTGTAAAGGAATTATCTTTATTCCTGGTTTTTTTTGTCCCACTCCGGATATTTGCCGGAGGCTTTCATTTTGATAAACTATGGAAGTGCGAAATTCTTTCATCTTTGATCATCGTTGTTTGTGCAATAATTATCAATAACTCAAAATCTGTAGAATTTGGTTTTTTTATATATCTGTTTATATTGCTCGTATGCTTCATTATTCATCTTTTATTTGCCCCCCAGGATAGTGATAATAAAAGATTGTTTTATGAGGAAAAGAAGAGATATAAGAAGATTGTCTATACGCTGCTGTTTTTTTATACAGTCATACTATTCGTTGCCCGACTAATGGCATCGAAACCAAATGGGATATTGATACCTTTGCTGCTTGCCATGACTGTCAGCGGACTTTCCGTTTCAGAGAATGTATTATATGAAAGAATCAGGCATAAAATCCAATAATAAATATAGAATTGCAATCTGTGATGATGAAATTTCAACATGTGAAGAACTTGAGAGACAGGTTGAAAATATATTCTTTTCTCTGGGTCTGGCGGCAAATTTTGACATTTTTTATTCGGGTGAGTCGCTTATCAAGGCACTTGAGAATAAATCGATATATGACTTTGTACTGCTGGATATAGAACTATATGAGCTCAATGGTGTGGGTGTCGGAGAATACATTCGAAATACCGCTTCCGACATGAGGACTCAGATAATTTTCATATCGTCAAAGACACTGTATGCAATGGAACTGTTTAGTATCACTCCGCTGGATTTTCTTGTAAAACCCATTGATAATGACAGACTTCGATCAGCAGTAAAAAGGGGATTATCCATCCTTTCGACGTCGGAAGAAATTTTTGAATTCACGAACGTTAAATCCCTCGTCAGGATTCCTGTATCGGAAATTATGTATTTTGAAAGTATCGGAAGGAAGATAAGACTTGTGACGCGCGTGGATGAAATGCAGTTTTACGGAAAGTTGTCCGATGTTTCGGAAAAGCTGTCCTCTGGTTTTGTAAGGATCCATAAATCATATCTTGTAAACTCCGGAGCAGTCAGAGAATATCACTCGGATCATGTTGTTTTGTATGAAATGAGCAACCTGCCGGTAAGCCGGAAGTACAGGGATGAAGTTCGTGATTATATGATGAAAAGACTGGGAATATGATCGGTTATATTATTACTGCGCTCTGCAATTTTTTTCTTTTGATCGTAATCTGGCACTTTTTTGATGATATGTTCGAAAGAAAAAAATTTTGTATCCATCTGAAGATTATCACAGGCGTTCTGTGGTTTTTATCTACATACCTGATAAGTGAATATCTTCATTCTGCGGTGGCTAATATTATAGTCAGCCTTGTCTTTTTGTATATTCTGCTCATCTGTTATGATGGTTCTGTTTTTAGAAAGATTATCGCGGTATTTCTTGTGGAATGTATTAACGGAGCCTGCGATTATTTGTCATTTATCCTGTTTTCGTATTTTTATAATGACGTCGATGTGTATTCCGTCAGCTATATAGGAACCGTTATTCTCGCGATGATCTGTGAGGTTCTCCTCAGACCGGTTTTGAAAAGAAACAAGAGAGAGTTGACTGCTGACAAAAATATGATATTTCTTCTCATTATTCCCATAAATATGCTTGTGGTTCTGGCGAGTATGATGAAAAGTGGAATGATGGGACGTTATTTTGTTATTGTCGGAATGTGTGCGCTTATCACAAGTTTTGTTACCTTCGAGTTGTATAATGTCATCATCCTGAATCATATCAGTAAAATTGAGAAGGAGTCTTTCGACAGACAGATAAATATTTATAAGCAGGAACTGGAAAGAATCGAAAAAAATGAATTGAGAATAGAAGGCATACGACATGATCTGAGACATCACATTATTGAAATGGAGAGCCTGATAAGTCACGGTGAAACCGATGAGTTGATTCATTATCTTGCGGATATAAAAAAAGATGTTTTAGCTGATGTCAGATACTCTCAGACCGGGAGGTATGAAGTGGACAGTCTGGTAAATTATCTGATAAAGGATGCGGGGGAAGCCCTTTCTTCTGTTGATGTAAAAATGACAATACCTCATGATCTGAATGTTAACAAATATCATCTCAATATAATCCTTGGGAATTTACTTGAAAATGCAATTGAAGCATCTAAAAAATCCGATGAAAAAACACTGAAGCTTTTGACAAAGGTTGAACGGAATGTTCTGTATATTGATATTGAGAATTCTTATAAAGGACATTTATATACCGATAACAAACATTATATATCCTCCAAGCAAGATGCTGTCGGAAAACATGGGCTCGGTCTTTCAAATGTAGAAAGAATAGTAAAGGAAAACGGAGGGGATATTGTTATTGATTTCACTCAGGATAAGTTCAGGGTGCGCGTTATGATTTTTATATAGTTTTTGACGGAAGCGTTTTTCCGAATGACGCACGGCATGAAACACATTAACTTTTTTCTTGACACCCTGCATACTTTTTTGTTATATTAATTGCACACAAGTAAATTGCGCAAAAGCAAACGAGGTGATCCAAAGTGAAAAAAAATCCGGGATACGAAAGTCTTAAACTCTGCAACCAGGTATGCTTTCCCCTGTATGCATGTTCCAAGGAACTGGTCAGACAGTACGGTCCCTTCCTCAAAGAACTCGGCCTTACATACACCCAGTACATAACCATGATGGTCATGTGGGAGAAGGATGAGGTTTCTTCAAAGGAGCTGTCCGAGTGTCTGCATCTTGATTACGGAACTCTGACCCCTGTCCTTAAAAGGCTGGAGCAGTCAGGCTATATCAAAAGAAAGCGCTCTGCTGAAGATGAAAGACTTCTTACCCTTTCGCTTACGGCTTCCGGAGAAAAGCTCAGAGAAAAGGCGTCCGGGATTCCCGCAAAGATGGCTAAGATCGTCGGACTTTCCGAGGATGAATTCAAAACACTTTACGCTCTTACCTACAAAGCTCTTGCGCACATGGAAAACAATGACTGATATTTAAGAAAAGGAGAAAGGACTATGGCAAACGTATATGATTTCACCGTTAAGGACAGAAAGGGAGAAAATGTAAGTCTTAAGGATTACGAAGGCAAGGTTCTTCTTATTGTAAACACGGCAACAGGCTGCGGATTTACTCCTCATTATGAGCCGCTTGAAGCTATGTACAAGGACTTCAGGGATAAGGGATTTGAGATCCTGGATTTTCCCTGCAACCAGTTTGCAAATCAGGCTCCCGGTTCGGAGGATGAGATCCATGAATTCTGCACCATGAAGTTTGGTACGGAGTTTCCTCAGTTTGCCAAGATCGATGTTAACGGAGACTCTGCAGATCCTTTGTTTGTGTATCTTGCAAAGGAGATTCCTTTTGAAGGATTCGGCAAGGGTCTTAAGGCAGGAGCTCTTAAGAAATTCACTGACATGAATAACAAGGCATTCGGTGATAAGGCTTATATCAAGTGGAATTTCACCAAGTTTCTTATTGACCGTGAGGGCAGGGTCGTTGCAAGGTTCGAGCCCACCATGGATATGGATGAAGTCAGAAATGAAGTTGAAAAGCTCCTTTAAGTAATGAAGTACAAAAACAGTAAGTCCCATGACAATAAATGAGGATACTGCTTTTGGGCACAAACTGTATACTTATAATGTATCCGCAATATCATTTAAGAAAGGAGCGGGATATGAAAAAAAGAGCGCTTTTTATCGGCGGAACAGGAACCATCAGCACTGCAATAGTCAAAAAACTTGCATCGGATCCCGTATGGGAAGTATGGGTTCTTAACAGAGGAAACAGGAGTGACGTTATCCCTGAAGGAGTTCATACAGTCACCGCTGATATAAATGACGAAGATGCGGTATCCGAAAAACTCGGAGATCTGACTTTTGACTGCGTGTGTGAATTCATCGGATTTACGGTATCACAGGTTGAAAGAGATTACAGACTTTTTAAAGGCAGGACAAAGCAGTACATATATATAAGCTCGGCTTCGGCTTACCATAAGCCTGCGTCGAATTATATCATTACCGAAGGCACTGCGCTTGCCAATCCTTACTGGCAGTATTCAAGGGACAAGATAGCGTGCGAGGAATTCCTTATGAAAAAGTATAAGGAAGAAGGATTCCCCGTTACCATAGTACGTCCCAGCCATACATATGATGAGAGGAATGTACCTCTCGGAGTTCACGGAAAGAAGGGATTTTACCAGGTCATAAAAAGAATGATGGAAGGAAAGCCCGTCATCATCCAGGGAGACGGAAGCAGCCTCTGGACTCTTACCTGGAACGGAGATTTTGCCATAGGCTATACAGGACTTATGGGTAACCGCCATGCCATAGGTGAGGCTTTCCAGATCACATCCGATGAAGTCCTTACCTGGGATCAGATATATGAGACCATAGCTGATGCGCTTTCAGTTAAGCTTAATGCTTATCATGTCTCCACTGATTTTCTGCGCGCAGCCGGTGATAAGTACGGATTTGATTTTACGGGATCCCTTCTTGGAGATAAATCAGTATCCGTTGTATTCGACAACAGTAAGATTAAACGCCTTGTTCCTGACATGACAACACATGTCAGATTTGATACGGGAGTAAGGATCGCACTTGACTATGTGCTTTCCCATCCGGAGTGTCAGACTTTAGACCCCGAATTTAATGAGTGGTGTGACAGGGTGATCGCAGCTTGTGATAAAGCACGGGAAATGGTGTGAATGCGATTTATCCTTGACACACAGCCCTTCAGGGTATAAATTATCATATGTAGTTGATCGTAAGAGTGGCCAAGCGCCACTCTTACTTGTTTGTTGGGAGGCGATTATGGGAAAGTCCGAAAACATAGCTGCTAAGGCCGAAGAGATACTTGTTCCTGTAACCGAAAGTCTTGGAGTCAGCATTTTTGATGTGGAATATGTCCTTGAAGACGGAGAGAGATATCTCAGAGCCTATATCGACAAGGACGGCGGTGTCACGATAGATGACTGCGAGAATGTAAGCAGGGCTTTTGAAAAGAGGCTGGATGAAGAGGATTTTATAAAAGACCAGTACATTCTTGAAGTTTCAAGTCCCGGACTGGGAAGAACTCTTACCAAGGACAGGCATTTGGAAAGATCTCTGGGAAAAGAGATCGAGATCCATTTTTACAAGTCCATGGTGATCTGTGAGGATGAAAGCTCCAGTGTGAAGTCCAAGGCCATTGCGGGAATACTTGAATCGTTTGATGAAAAAGCGGTCACCATAAAAGATGCTGAGACCGGAAGAGTCACTGTCTGGAACAGGGACGACATAGCACAGATAAAACTTGCACTTGATTTTTAAAACAATCTTTTATTAAGAAAGGAAAAGGAAAAAAAGAAAATGAACACCGAACTTATTGAGAGTCTTAATCTGCTTGCAAAGGAAAAAGGCATTGACAAGGAATCGATCTTCGAGGCTATAGAGAATGCCCTTGTTTCGGGATGCAGAAATATGTACGGCAGAAAAGAAAATATCAAGAACATCCGCGCCGAGGTAAATCGCGATACCGGTGACTTCAGGGTTTATGAAGAAAAGGAAGTTGTTGAGACTGCCGAAGATGTTATGGACTCTCTTTTGGAGATATCACTTGATGATGCCAGGGCCATCGCTCCCGATGCCCAGATCGGCGATGTGGTCCAGGTGGACATAAGATCAAGCGAGCTTACCCGTATCGCAGCCATGAGTGCAAAGAATGTCATTCTTCAGAAGCTTCGTGAGGAAGAAAGACATGCAATATTCGATCAGTTCTCCGGAAGCAAGAAAAATGTTGTTACAGGTGTTGTGGGTCACTACAGCGGAGGCAATGTAACCCTTAACCTCGGTAAGGCTGACGGACTTCTTGCGGAGTCTGAGATGATCCCCGGTGAGAGATACAAGAACGGAGACAGACTTAAGGTCTATGTCCTTGATGTAAAGTCAACTCCCAAGGGCCCCCGCATCAGCGTAAGCCGTACTCATCCGGAACTTGTAAGATGTCTGTTTGAAAATGAAGTTGCAGAGATTGCAGACGGAACCGTTGAGATCAGAAGCATTGCACGTGAGCCCGGAAGCAGATCCAAGATAGCTGTCTGGAGCAACAATCCTGACGTGGATCCCGTGGGTGCATGCGTAGGTATGAACGGCGACAGAGTAGGTGCTGTCGTAAGCGAATTAAATGATGAGAAGATCGATATCGTATGCTGGGATGAGAACCCCGGAAACTTTGTTCAGAACGCACTTTCTCCCGCATCTGTCCAGGCTGTTTTTGCAGATCCCTATGAGAAGACTGCCAAGGTTGTAGTTCCCGATGACCAGCTTTCACTTGCCATCGGTAAGGAAGGACAGAATGCAAGACTTGCTGCACGTCTTACCGGATACAAGATCGATATCAAGTCAGAGTCACAGGCTAAGGATGCCGTAGGATTCCGTTATGAGGACTACCAGTATTCAGAGGATGAGTACGAGGAAGGATATGACGAGAATTATGAAGGCGGTGAAATGATTGATATGGATGCTGAGGAGTATTATGAAGAAGCTCCGGAAGCTGAATTTGCTGAAGATGCATCTGCAGATGATAACGCAGATGAGACCTCTTCCGAAGGAACTGAAGAATAATGAGATCCGAAGTGCCAAGAACATGTATCGGATGTGGCTGCATACGTGATAAAAGATCCATGCTAAGGATAGTAAAAACATCTTCCGGTGAGATCCTTCCGGATGAAACAGGGCGTTTGAACGGAAGAGGAGCATATATCTGTTTTTCCGAAGAGTGTCTTGAAAATGCCATAAAAAAGCACGGGTTTGAAAGAACCCTTAAGATGAGCGTGCCGCCTGAAAGCATAAAGCTGATATCCGATCACATTAAAAGCGCTTTGGCTTAGTTTATGGGAGGACCCCACGATAGACAAGGTTTTATCATATCTTGGAATAGCCCAGAAGGGCGGACATATTGCAGGCGGTGAGACACAGGTCCTTGAAAGCATCCGCGACGGAAGCGCCATGTGTGTCATCATAGCTTCCGATGCATCCGAAGGTTCCAAGAAGATGTATAAGGATAAATGCAGGTATTATGAAGTGCCGTTTGCTGAATATGCCGACAGGGAAACTCTTGGAAGGGCTGTCGGAAAGGATCTCAGGAGTGCACTTGCTGTTAAGGATGAAGGTTTGTGCCGGGCGATAATGAAAACGGCACCGGATTTATTTGAGGAGGATTTTTAATTAATGGCAAAAGTTCGAATTTATGCAATCGCAAAAGATCTTGGAATTGAGAGCAGTGAAGTGCTCAAAGCAGCTGCGGATCTCGGTATTGAGGCCCAGACTGCATCCAATTCGGTTTCCGAAGAAGATGCGGATAAGATCAAGGCGAAAATAGGAAAGGGTGGCCAGACAGCCAAAGAAGAGACCAGGAAGGCTGCCTCCGAAAATAAAGAAGCCGGAAAAACTCCTGCGGTTTCCGCAGAAAAGAAAACCGAAAAGCCTTCTTCTGAAAAGCCTGCGGAGAAAAAAGCAGAAAAGAGTCCCGAAAAACCCGCAGACGGTAAAATGCAGGGTGCGGTAAGAAAACCAAAGCCCATCATTATCGTCAATAATACAAACGGTAAGCAGGGACAGCAGGGAAGAGCCTATACCGGCCAGACTGTTCAGCAGCCCGGAAGAGCTTCTCAGAGGCCTTCTGACGGACTCAGAGGACCTGCCCAGGGAGGAAGACCCGGTCAGACTCCTTCTTCCGGAAGACCCGAGGTAAGGAGGATCATCAAGCCCCTTACCGCTCCTTCCGATACTCCCTCCGTTAACATGGTTCAGGATCCCCAGAACGTTCAGGGAGCAAGAAAACCCAAGCCCGAACCTGAAGTAAAGAATACTCCGGTTAAGGAAAATGCCCGGACACAGACTGAAAACGTTAATCCCGCACCTTCTGCAGGAAATACAGACAGTGCAGCTGCCGATGTATCAAGAACCCAGCGCCAGATCAGTATAAATGACAGACCCGGTCAGCGTTCAAAGGGCGGATTTCAGGGTGGATCCCGCGGAGGAAACGTAAATGGACAAGGCTCGCAGCAAAATGACAAAGCACCCCAGGGCGGCTATAACAGACAGGGCCAGGGCGTGCGTCCGAACAATTACCAAAACCAGGCGCCTGCTCAGAAGGGCGGTTCTTTTGGTGCAAATACTGGCAGGGGCTTTTCTGGTGTTCCTGGAGGTCAGAGACCAAATGGAAGGCCGGGAGCCGGTTTCGGAAGTGGCAGAAATGGCGGCCCGGGCAAGATCTTTACCTCAGACGGCCCTACAAGAAATAAAGGGGGCAGGGACCAAAGACGCAGGAACGAAGAAAGAAACGTAAAGCACAAGGATATAAATTATAACGAAGAGGAAAATACCCGTGTAAAGAAGTCGGGGCGTTTCATCAAGCCCGAGAAGAAAGTGGAGGAAGTGCCTGAAGAGACCATCAAGGTCATTACACTTCCCGATACCATAACCATAGGTGATCTTGCCGCAAAGATGAAGATGAAGGCTTCGGATATCATCAAGAAGCTTTTCCTTTCAGGTAAGGTCGTTACCCTTAACCAGGAACTCTCATATGAGGATGCGGAGAACATCGCAATGGAGTATGAGATCCTCTGTGAGCATGAGGTTAAGGTCAATGTTATCGAGGAACTCTTAAAAGAGGGCGAAGAGGATGAATCCAAGCTTAAGGAAAGACCTCCCGTTGTCTGTGTAATGGGACATGTCGATCACGGTAAGACTTCACTTCTTGATGCCATAAGAGAAACACATGTAACACAGCGTGAGGCCGGAGGAATCACCCAGGCTATCGGTGCATATACGGTAGATGTAAAAGGCAAGTCCATCACTTTCCTTGATACCCCCGGACATGAGGCGTTTACCGCAATGCGTATGAGAGGTGCCAACTCTACCGATATTGCGATCCTTGTTGTTGCGGCAGATGACGGCGTAATGCCTCAGACCGTGGAAGCGATCAACCATGCCAAGGCAGCAGGAGTCGAGATCATCGTTGCGGTAAACAAGATCGATAAGCCTTCTGCAAATATCGACAGGGTAAAACAGGAGCTTTCAGAGTATGATCTTATCTCCGAGGATTGGGGAGGTTCGACGGTATTTGCTCCCGTTTCGGCAAAGACAGGAGAGGGGCTTGATAACCTTCTTGATATGATACTTCTTACTGCGGATGTGCTTGAACTTAAAGCAAATCCCGACAGAAAGGCAAGAGGTGTCGTCATCGAGGCACAGCTTGATAAGGGAAGAGGTCCCGTTGCCACAATTCTTGTACAAAAAGGTACTCTTCATATCGGAGATTTTGTCTCCGCAGGTGCAGCACACGGTAAAGTCCGTGCCATGATAAATGACAAGGGTGAGAATGTTAAGTCCGCTCTTCCCTCAACACCTGTTGAGATACTGGGACTTTCATCAGTTCCCGAGGCCGGTGAGGTATTCCTTGCACATGAATCCGATAAGGAAGCCAAGTCCTATGCAGATACATATACCGCAGAGAACAAGAAGCAGAAGCTTGCAGAAACCCAGGGCCGTATGAGTCTCGAAGATCTCTTCTCCAAGATCAAGGAAGAGAATCTCAAGGAACTGGATCTTATCATCAAAGCGGATGTACAGGGTTCTGTCGAAGCTCTCAAGGAGTCGCTGCTTAAGCTTTCCAATGAGGAAGTCATCGTTAAGGTCATCCACGGCGGTGTCGGTGCCATCAACGAGTCGGATGTTAACCTTGCGGGTGCATCCAATGCCATCATTATAGGATTTAACGTAAAACCCGATTCGCAGGCTCAGGATAAGGCTGAATCCGAGAACGTGGATGTCAGATGCTATGATGTTATTTACAAAGCCATCGAGGATATCGAGCGTGCCATGAAGGGACTTCTTGATCCCGTATTCGAAGAAAAGATAATCGGTCATGCGGAGATAAGACAGATCTTCAAGGCATCTGCCATCGGTAATATCGCAGGTTCATACGTTCTTGACGGTATTATGCAGAGAGGATGCAAGGTACGTATCACAAGAGGCGATGAGCAGGTATACGAAGGTGAGCTTTCAAGCCTTAAGAGATTTAAGGAT
>ODAI011057453.1_pt1 | contig 13123 bp, 15 predicted proteins | sample 1539321 | NCBI WGS metagenome assembly ODAI01 (sample SAMN02144231, study PRJEB22623) | gut metagenome | biome: sheep rumen | host: Ovis aries | place: New Zealand | reverse complement strand
CTTTTTTACGATATTAATCATACCACATCACACCCTTTCTTTGCAATAGCAACAAAAAAATCAACTTGCGTTGATTTAATCATTAACATCGCTTGGTGCGACGATTTTATCTTTTGGAGCAGATGAGGGGAGTCAAACCCCCGTCTCAGCCTTGGCAAGGCCGAATTCTAATCGTTGAACCACATCTGCAAGATGTGTGCTATGCCTTGACAAGGCATTAATCCCTACAGGCAAATTACATACTATATTATAGTAAAAAAAATAATAAAAATCAACTCTTTTTATTAAAAAAATAAGAAAAATAATGTATAATAGTTTCTAGGTGATATAGATTATGTTTGAAAACTTAAGTGATAGATTACAAGATGTAATGCATAAGATCAAAGGATATGGAAAAATAACTGAAGATAATATCAGTGAAATGATGAGAGAGATTAGATTATCTCTTTTGGAAGCTGACGTTAACTATAAAGTTGTAAAAGAGTTTACTAATAATGTCAAAGAAAAAGCTTTAGGAGAAGAAGTAAATAAAAGTCTATCTCCTGGAGAAGTATTTGTTAAAATAGTAAAAGATGAATTAACTTCTTTACTAGGAGGCGAGAATTCTCCATTAAATACAAAAGGAAGTCCTGCTATATTAATGTTAGTAGGTCTTCAAGGAAGTGGTAAGACAACTACTATTGGAAAACTTGCTAATTATTTAAGAAAAAATGAAAAGAAAAAACCTTTACTAGTGGCTTGTGATGTTTATAGACCAGCAGCTATTGACCAATTAAAGCAAATAGGAAAAGAACTAAATATTGAAGTATATACAGAAGGCAAAAAAGATCCAGTGGAAATATCCAATAATGCTATAAAGTATGCTAAAGAAAATAATTATGATTATGTTTTAATTGATACAGCTGGTAGATTGCAAATAGATGAAAATTTAATGGAAGAATTAGCAAATATTTATAATAATGTAAATCCCCATGAGACTATTCTTGTAATAGATTCCATGATGGGACAGGATGCCATAAATGTTATAACTGGGTTTAATGATAAATTATCATTAACTGGAGTAATCCTAACAAAATTAGATGGTGATACTCGTGGTGGAGTAGCTCTTTCTGTAAAACACTTAACAAACTTACCAATAAAATTTATAGGTACATCAGAAAAAATGGATGGACTATCACCATTTTATCCAGATAGAATGGCATCACGTATATTAGGAATGGGGGATATATTATCCATTGTAGAAAAAGTAGAAAGTGAAATAGATGAAAAAGAGGCTGAAAAAACTGCTCGAAAGATGATGAAAGGAAACTTCGATTTAGAAGACTTTCTTTCTCAGTTAAATCAAATAAAGAAATTAGGCCCCCTTGAAAATATATTAAAACTACTTCCTGGTGCCAAAAAGATGGGATTAAATAAAGTAAATATTGATCCAAAATTAATGAAAAGAACAGAAGCAATAGTCCTTTCAATGACAAAAGATGAAAGAAGAAATCCTAGTATTCTAAAGGCGAGTAGAAAGAAGAGAATCGCCGATGGTTCAGGTACTACAGTAGCAGATGTTAATAAATTATTAAATCAATTCGAAGAAATGAAAAAAATGATGAAGATGATTGGAAATGGAAATATGAAATTACCATTCTAATTATCTTCTTTTTCTAAACTTTTTAAATATAAAATAGGGCTTCCATACTATCAACAAAATAATTATAAACATATGATATGTTAGATAGGAGGAAAAATAATGAATTATACTGAAAATTTTAATCCAGGTATGTATGATGGTGATATTGATATAAATATAACAAATAAAAATTATAACGATAACACAAATATGAATAAAAATATGAATACTATGGGAGGATGCTCATGTAGTCAAATGAATATGATGACTGACCCAGTAATGGGTACAATGTCTTGCCCAGTCGTAGAACCGATGAAAGAAAGGGTAGTATATAAAAATATATATCATACAGTACCTCATATTTGTCCAATCAATACAAAAGTAATCAATAATCACATCTATAAACATACATATCAACCAAGATATACTTGCTGTGAAGAAAACGTTGTTACTAATGAACAATGTGGTAGCTGCTGCGATTTCCAATAGAGAGCATATGCTCTTTTTCTTTTTTTTGATTATTTTACAAAATAAACTAGATTTTTTATAATTATTCGAGTAAAATTAAATTAGGAGGAATCATATATGAAAAAATATCTTTCAGAATTTGTTGGGACTTTTGTTTTAGTACTAGTAGCTTGTGGAGTAGCAGTAGTAACAAATGCTAATGTTGTTGCAACATCTTTAGCATTTGGTCTAGTAATTGTTGCTATGGCCTATTCTATAGGTAACGTATCAGGTTGTCACATTAATCCAGCAGTATCTCTTGCTATGCTATTAACAGGTAAGATGAAAGTAAAAGAGTTTTGTGGCTATGTCGTATCTCAATTACTTGGAGCCCTAGCAGGATCAGCAGTACTTTCAGTACTTTTAGATAGTTGTAAAGCCCTAGGAGCAAACTCATATGGAATGCCAGGAAATTTAGCTACTAACGTATGGATTGCCCTTTTAGTAGAAACTATTCTTACATTTATCTTTGTTACTGCTATACTAGGAGTAACTTCAAGAAAAGAACACTCAAATATAGCAGGTTTAGTAATAGGCTTAACTTTAGTTTTAGTACACCTAATAGGTATTTCATTTACTGGAACAAGTGTAAACCCTGCTAGAAGTTTAGCTCCAGCTCTATTACAAGGTGGAGAAGTGCTTAAACAAGTATGGGTCTTTATCCTAGCCCCATTAGTAGGTTCTGCCCTTGCAAGTTTATTCTATAAAGTAGTATTAAAAGAAGAAAAATAATCAAAAAATAATAAAAATTCTAACAAATTCTGATTAGACTATCTACAAAATTAACCGTAGGTAGTCATTTTTTTATAATTTTAATACTCTTGTATGCTAGTACATAAGTATCAACTTTCAATAAATATATATTAAGAAATAAGAATCTTTACTTTTCAAATAAAAAAATATCAAATATTCAATTGACTTTAAGTATCAATTTAGTATATACTTTGGCTGCAATTGCAAAAGAAGAAAAAAATTAATTTTTTGAAAGGGAGGTTTAATTGAAAAAAATACTGTATTTTATAATTTTATGTTTACTTGTTATAACTAAAGTTAATGTAAAAGCTAGCGAAGTAACTTTAGTTAAAGAAAGAATTGGTGATTTATATACTTACTATTATGATGATAACTATGGAAGATATAGGTTTCTCTATCTAAATAAATATCTATTCGGAGAAAACTATGCGTATTGCCTTGAACTAGGAAAACCAATCGAAGGTAATATCTACTCATATAGTACAACATTTAAAGATATTAATTTAAGTAATGAAGACTTAGAATATATCAAATTAGTAAGTTATTATGGTTATGATTATCCAGGACATAAAACGGATAGATACTATATGGCTGCTCAAGAGCTAATCTGGATTAGATTATCTAATGTCTATGTCAAATGGGCAGTTAGTATGAATTCTAAAGATTTAGTAGATGTTACTCCAGAAAAAGAAGTAATATCAAATTTAGTAAGTAATCATTATAATAAACCATCATTTGATAATACCACTATTGATATTGTTAAAGGAGAAAATATTACTATTACAGATACAAACAACGTTTTATCGAACTACAAATCAAATAGTAAATATGTCAAAATAGATGGAAATACTCTTACTATTAATGGGGACATTGATACAAATACAATAACCTTAACAAAAAATATAAACACTGATAAAGTATTCCTTCTCTATACCAATGGTATATCTCAAAAGATGATGTCATCTGGTCGAGTAGAAGACGTAACAAGTAAAATAAAACTAAATATCATTAATGGCTCAATAACCATTCATAAAATAGATAAAGAGAAAGGAGAAAATGCCCAAGGAGAAGGAACTTTAAAAGGCGCTAAGTATAATCTATATGATAATGCTGGCACCATAAAAGGAACCTTTATAACAGGAACAAAAGAGATAATAGAGGGCCTTTCACCAGGAGAATACTATATCAAAGAAATAGAACCAAGTAAAGGCTATAAATTAGATGATAATATTTATACAGTAATTATTACTAAAGAAAATTTAGACGTCGAAGTAACAGTATATGAAGAAGTAATAAAAAGAAAAGTTGATATCTTTAAAGTTTATTCTTCTTCTGATACTGGTCTATTAATACCAGAAGAAGGAGTAACATTCGAAGTCTATGATAAAGATAACAATCTCATAAAAAGCCTTATTACCGATAAAGATGGTTATATGAGTATAGTACTTCCTTATGGAACATATACCTTAAAACAAACAACTACCCCAGAAGGATATGAAAAAATAAAAGACTACCAAATAACTATTAATGAATACGATGAAAGACCTATCTATAAAGTATTTACTGATGCTGAGATAAAATCAAAAGTAAAAATAATAAAAAAAGACTATGATACCAAAGAAATAATTACTAATTCAGATGCTAAATTTAAAATATATAATGTTAAAACTAACGAATATGTATCATTTAAAATAACTTATCCTGAAGAAAAAATATTAGATACATTTGAAGTATCAGATGGTACTTTTATTACTCCTGAAGAATTACCATCAGGTACTTATCGCTTATTTGAAGTCGATGATAAAATGAATGGATATCTTTATAATGATGAGGGAGTTGAATTCAAAGTAGGAGAGTCCTCTAACTTTATAGAAGACGATACTTATGGAAAAATACTCGAAGTATCATTCTATAACAAACCAGTCAAAGGTAAAATAGAAGTATACAAGTATGGAGAAGATATTCTCTATCAAAATGATACATATAAATATAAAGAAAAACTTCTAAGTGGTGTAAACTTTAATTTATACTCTAAAGATAATATTTACCAAAATAATAAATTAATATATAGTAAAGATGAATTAATAAGGGAACTAACAACTGATGAAAACGGATATTCTATGATCGATGATCTCCCACTCGGAGACTATTACTTAAAAGAAATATCTTCAGTAGATGATAATGAAGTTAGTGATATATCATATGATGTAAGTCTAACATATGAAAATCAGTATACCGAAAAAGTATTAAAAAATATTGATGTTTATAACTATATCAAAAAAGGAAGCCTAATTATAAATAAATATGATAAAGATACAAATTACCCCTTACCTAATACTCTTATCGAAATCAGAAAAGAAGATAATACTGTCATATATAAAGGCTATACTGATAATAATGGACAAATAATCATAAATGATTTGAAATATGGAGACTACTATCTTGCAGAAACAGAAGCATCTACTGGATATCAACTACTTGAAGAGAAAATACCATTTACCATTGACCAAGAAGAAAAAGTAATAGATATCTACAACGAGAGAATATCTGTACCTAATACAAGTATAAACCCTAAAATATATATCATCTTTTCTATATTATCAATAATAATTAGTATAATAGTACTAATATTAATACATAGTAATAAATTAATAAATATCCTATGTATAATAATAATTCTATTTTCATTATTTATCATTTTAACATATTACTTTCAAATATATAACGATAAAGCAAAGAACACTAAAGCCATCGAAGCTTATCTAACAAATAAAATAGATAATACTTATGAAGAAAAATATCGCTATAATACTCTTCTAGAAATACCATCAATAAACTTAAAAAGAGGCGTATTAGATATTAATAATCAGTATAATAAAGCTAAGTATAATATAGAATTAGTAAAAGATACCGAAGATACTATCGTACTAGCGGCCCATAATGGAAATTATTATAATTCTTATTTTAAAAACCTATCCAAACTAGAACTAGGAGATACAATCAATTATTATAGTAATGGTAACATTTATCAATATATCTATAGTGATAGTTATGAAATAAAAAAAGATGGTTATGCTGATCTTTATCATAATACAGGTAAAAAAAGTATTATTCTAATAACATGTAAAGATAACACAGATGATGCTCAAGTAGTTCATATTGGATATTTGAAAGAATAAACTTATTTCTTCACAAGCAAAGAGTGGTGCCCTAACATCACTCTTTAATCATAATTATCATAAAATAACAATTAAAACTATTAAGAGGTATAAATGATAGAAAAAAATATAAATCAAAAAGGTTTTCCAATAAAAAATCCAAAATATATGAAAGCTTTTTATAATAAACATAAAGATGATATAAATTTATACTTTAAAAACATTAATAAATAAATATTTAAAAACAAAGAAAGGAAGTGGTTAACTATGAACGATGAATACTATAATGAATTTGTCGATATAGCAAAAATAATAAATATAATAGAAGAAAGAGAAATAGAAGAATCTGCAGAATTAGTTGATGAAATAATTAAATATAGATATAAAGATGAAAAAACAATAAGTATGGTATTTGATAAAATATTATCAATTGGTTTTGCTACAGAAGAAGAAATAAAGGACATATATTACAAATTACTTAATTATACAAAAGAATTTAATAAAAAACTCAGTGAAGATTATGAAGAAATATTTATTGAAAATTTTAAAAGTATTGATGAAGAATGATTTGAAAAATAAAGCCTTCCCAAAAACATTTTTCTAGTGTCTTGCAATTTTACCCATGTCGTGATAAAATTAAGATGGTGGTAGATAGTTAATGAAAAGAAAAATTAAAGAAGAAAAAATTCATTTGACAGACCATTTTACATATCAAATAATTGACAATATCATATATTTATATGAAGAACCAAAGGCATCGGAAGAAGAACTAAAAGTATTATTCAAAAAAGTATCCATCTTAATTGAAGATAAAGATATTTCCTACATAAACATATCATCTAAGAATCTAGAAGAAAGAAAAGAATATTATTTAGATTTAGGCTTTTCGTTATCATATTATAGTATTGATAAATTAAATAACCTATATAAAGGGTATCGAAACAAAAAAGATTATAGGTGTTATGCTGTAATGACTAAAAAAGATTTTCTAAATATAAATAATAAAGAAGATAATAAAGAAATAATAAGAACAGAAATAGTAAAAGAAAATACTTCAAATAAAGGCTTTATAAGTAGTATGTTTCTTTTATTTACTGGTATTGCCTTTCTATGCTATTTAGCGGCAGAAGGAGCAATTACATTAATAAAAATAGGAAGGTGAAATAATGAATTTAGATAGTATATTAGTAATATTACAAAAAATAATCGATATATCATTAGTATGGGTAATTATATATTTTATTTTAAAAAATATTAAAAATAATGTAAAAATGGTTCTTTTATTCAAGGGAGTAGCGGTTATTCTAATTGTTAAAGTGTTAAGTGATGTCTTAAATTTGACAACAATAGGACTACTATTAGAATATGTAATAATGTGGGGACCACTTGCTCTAGTCATAATCTTCCAACCAGAAATAAGAACAATGTTAGAGCATATCGGAAGAAAACAATTATTAGGTAGACATAAAGTATTAACACTAGATGAAAGAGAAAAATTAGTCTATGAAGTAATGAATGCTGTTGATTATTTAAGAAAATCAAGAATCGGAGCATTAATAGTACTAGAAAGAGATATCAGTCTAAACGAATATATCGAAAGAAGTAAACCAATCTATGGCGATATTTCATCAGAACTATTAATATCAATCTTCTTTCCAAGAAATCCCCTTCATGATGGGGGAGTAATAATTCAAGGAAATAAAATAACATCCGCAGGAGCAGTATTCCCAATCAGTATCAATAGTAAAATAAGTAAAAAATTAGGTACTCGTCATAGAGCCGCTATTGGAATAAGTGAAGAGTCTGATGCTATTGCCATAGTAGTTAGTGAAGAGACCGGTAAAATATCTATAGCTATCGGTGGCAATTTAAATTATAATCTTTCTTTAGATGATGCAAGAATGATTCTAGTAGAAGAACTTAAACCTAAAAAAGAAATATTACTAGATGATGAATTTGAAGATGAGGAGGAAGATCATAATGAAAACGCTTAAGAAAATAATTAAAAGTATCAAGAAATTCTTCCGAGTTTTTGCTAGAATAATAGATAAACTAATTGTTACTCCTGTAACTAAATTTGGCTTATTTATAAGTGAAAAGTTTGATAAAGGAGCAGGTAAGTTTGAAAAGTGGATAAGTAAGAGAAATACCATGATATTTGTATCCCTACTTTTAGCATTACTATTCTTTTTCTATGTTGATAATCAAGCAAGTACTATAATTGATAGTGCTGCGGAAGTATTAGAAAATCAAACTGTCGAAGCAACCTATAATAAAGAAGCCTATATTGTTGAAGGCCTTCCTGAAACGGCGGATGTTACTTTAATCGGAAGAACTGTCGACTTATATCTTGCTAAACAATTATCTACTGGTAAAGTAACAGCAGATCTATCTAATTTAAAGGCAGGAACACATAGAATAGATTTAAATTATCAAAATGCTATCAATTCAGTATCATATAAATTAAATCCATCATCAATAACTGTTAATGTATATGAAAAAGTATCTGCTACTAAAGGTGTAACTATTGATGTCATAAATAAAGATAAACTAAATAGTAGACTAGCAGTACAATCAGTAACATTAGATAAAGAAGAAGTAATAATTAAAGGAACAGATGATCCTAAATCGATCCATAATATCGATAATGTTGCTACTGTTAAAGCCCTCGTAGATGTAGGAAGCTTAAGTGATCCGACATCGGGAGTAAACACCTTAGATAATGTTAAACTACTAGCTTATGATAAATATGGTAATGCCCTTGACGTTGAAATAGTACCAGAAAAAGTAACTGCTACTATTAATATTGAGTCATATAGTGTTGATGCTAAGATTAAGATAGTACCTACTGGAGAAGTAGCCTTTGGTAAAGCCATAAGTTCCATAACAACTTCTGTAAATACTGTTACAATATATGGTGATGAAGAAACAATAAAGACATATGCTGATTCATATATACCAATTGAAGTAGATGTAACAGGATTATCTGATAGTAAAACATATACTGTTGTAGTACCTAAACATGATGGAATAAGAGAAGTATCAGAGAAAACTATAACTGTTAAGATATCAGTATCAAATGAAGAAAGTATTGAAGTAGATGATATTAAGATTGATGCTATTAATCTAGGACCTAATCTAAAAGCAGGAGCCATAGGAGAAAACTCTTCGAAAACAACTGTAATAGTAAAAGGAACAAAAGAAGTACTAGATACAATAGATAGTACTACTATTAAAGCAACCGTAGATTTATCTGGTTTGGGAGAAGGAGAACATACTGTTAATGTAGTAGTAACTGGTGATGAAGTAAAAGCAAGTTATACTCCTAAAACTACATCTATAAAGGTACGTATTACTAAGAATTAATATAGAGAAGATTAATTTCTTCTCTTTTTGTTAACCGCTATCGCTTGCGTCTTAACTAACGTTAATTCGCGGAAATACTTCTAAAAAGAAATATCCATTAATAATATAAAACACTAAATATGTCTAGTTATGTCGAAACTAATGCAAAGATACTAAAAGTATGATATCCTTTATAAAAAGGAGGATAAAGATGGGTTACATTTTAGTGGAGGATATTTTAGATGAAATGAGTAAAAACATTTCATACATTAAACTAAATAGTTATTTAAAGGGAAGAAAGAAAGTATAATTCTTCTCTTTTAGTTTATTTAATGAGCAGTAGTCTACTACAAGTATACTAAGTACATAGTTATAATTAAATATATCCACAGCATTGTTGATAGAAAAAAAGAACTATTGCTAATTCTTTTCTTTTATTAATTTTAACTTGTCATCATCTTGATAGTAATTATAAGTATTTAAATAGTTAATAAATGAATCATCATTTACATGAGTTAATAACTCTCTTAACTCGTCTTCATTTTCACTTAAATAACTAATAAAATCCTGGAGATTATCTTTATCAATAGAAGAAAAATAAGACTGTTTTAGTGAAGATATATACTTAGCTTTCATTCTCTGAAATGATGAAGTATGCTCTAATATTTTATCATATCTATTTAATATTGTTAGTATATAACTCTTTGCTAATTCACTATTATTATTAAAATTAATTCTTAAAGTAATATCTCCACATTCGATTCCATGTAGTGATTTTTCATGCCAATTAATAGCAAACCCCATACTAAAATCATTAATATCATCAAAGTTTATGAATGATATAGATTCATGGTCACTTAATATAAAATCTATTAAATTAATTATTTGAATATCATTTATATACTTATTAACATTAGCTCGTTCAATTAAACTATGTTTAAAAGAATGACTTCCAAACATAAAACTAATACGAGTTTCATTATTAATGAATGCTATCATTATTTCTAATTCTGGTGTTTTTCTAGCATCATCCATTAGAAATAATCTATCATCCGTTATTGGACAATATTTCAGTATAATATCTTTTATCCAATCAAATAAATAATTTTCTTTTATTGTTAATTCATCCATAGTACCAACTCCATAATGTGTAATTGCTTCTTATTATATCATATTTTTAAATTTTTAAATACCAATTTTAATTACTTTTTATACACAAAAGATATTTATATATAGAAAAGTCTAAACAAATATGATAAAATAATATGCAGAAGGGAGAAGATTATTCTTGAATACAATTAAAACCATAGATTTATGGACAGAACAATTTGAAAATCATATAGATTGTTTTAATGGTGCATTTGTAGATGGATTTGAAAATGGTAATATTCCATTTGATTCATATAAAGTTATCAGAAATTGTAATTGTATAATAACCACTAATTATCCTGATTTAAATATTACTAATAAACATAATGCAATTATTTTTTATAAAGATGGATTACCTGTCCGATTAATGGTAATAAATAGACTAACTGATATAGAACAATGTATTGAATCAGCCTTAAATCAGTCATTTGGTAATAAATTATTAAGAAATATTTATCAAATATTCGGTATAAAAAGAATAGATGTAGATCTAAAACAAATTCCTTTGTATAATCAAAGTAATCATCAACAAGAAATCGATGTTGGATCATGCGATAGACCTAATTTGTTAGAGAGTATGTTAGAAGGAAGTTATACGCAAAGTGATACAAACTATGGAAAAAGTAACAGTGATAGTAACTATTCATTTTTTCCAAATATTAATATACAATATGAATTGTTAACTGAAGAAGAGCATTTTATTATTCAACACTCTTGTGCCTTCTTAAATGATAATATGACTAGAATTATTCCACTTCAAGAAAATTCATTATTAAATATTGAAGAAATTAGTAGTCAATTCACACTGACAGATGGTAATAAAAAGAAAAAGTAATCAATAATTGAGAGGAGCATTTTATAATGAAAGTTGTAGGAACAATGTTTTTTAAAGATGAAAAATTATTAATAGATAAACCAAGAAAAAGACCTACTTATCAAATGATAGGAGGAAGAGTAGAAGAAGGAGAAACAGAACTTGAAGCTGCTATCAGAGAATGTCATGAAGAACTTGGAAGTAATGCTATATTTGATGAATCATTACTAGAGTTAGTAATGGAGTTTGATGAAATAGCCACTAGCGATGGTATTACTCCAATTCATTTTTATGTTTATAAATATAATGGAAAATTAACAGGAGAATTAACAACTTCAGAAGAAATTGAAAATTTTAAATGGTATGATTCTTCTTGCGGTACAGATATATTATCAAATACTCTTAAGAATGAAGTTGTACCATATTGCCTTCAAAAGAAATTAATAAAATAGATTAAGAGCAATTGCTCTTTTTATTTTAATCTACTTGAAAACAATTTATATATTTGATATATTATTAATAGAAAGGATGTAGGTATTGTGAAAGATATAACACCAAAAGAAGAAAATAAAAATAAGATAAAGAAAGGACTATATTATCTAATTGAAATAATAATTGGAATTATCTTAATATTTGCAACTGAATCATTTCTAAATAGTATTAATTATTTATTTGTTATTATCTTATCTTTAGTAGGAGTAATTCAACTAATATCTTTTATTATGGATAAAGAATATAAAAAAAGTAATTATGTTCCTTTAGTAACAAGTATAATGTGTATATGGATGGCATTATTTATCTATAAATATGGTAATTTCTTATTTGTTGAATTATTACCATCATTTGTTTCACTACTACTATTTATAGTATCAACAGGATTGTTTACAAAGTACTTTGAATTTAAGTTTATTCCTTATCTAATTGCTGGTCTTCTATCAATAGTATTAGGAATAACTCTAATATTTTCTCCAAATACAATTATGTATACACTCTTCAAAGTAACAGGAGTCTATTTAATACTAGTAACATTATTTGATTTAATAAGTACAAAAATAAAAAAATAAGGTGGTCGTATGGTAAAAATAAGAATAGAAGATTATGAAGGATACGGATTAGGGGACATATATTATGGATTAATAACTTTTATATCGAGATACACCCAAGAAAAATATAATCCAATGGAAATATTTGAAAATAATACATCAGAGTATGCAATAGCCGTTGACACATTAAAACAATCGCTTAAAGAAATACTAGACTATTTAAAAACCACAGAAGAAGTATATTTACCAAAATTAGGGAGAAATGTTAATTTACAAACTTTAAATGCTGAAGAACAAAAAGCACTAGAAGAAAGATGCAAAGAATACATGCTATTATGTTTAAATAATAAAATGGAAGCTTATCACAAAGAAGAAAATGGTAGTAAAAAAAGTAAATAATATTAATTAATACTATTTGCTAAAAAATATCTATATTATACAGAAATTAAGAGTAAATTTAATTAATTAGTTAAAAATAGATAAAATTTGATTATATTCATATTTATCTATTTTTTTCTTCTCATTTAATAGCACGACAAAAAGACCATTTTACAGGTCTAAAAATTTTTTTGTCAAATCAAGCTGAAAGTAGTGATTTCAAAGAACATTAGTGTTATAATTAATCTGTAAATCTTAACTGAAAGTTATTTTCTACTTCGTTAAGATCTATTGAGATTGAAGTAAGCATTTTTAATAAGTGGGAGCTTACTTCTTTTTTAATTGTTAATCTCAT
>ODAI013654070.1_pt1 | contig 13125 bp, 9 predicted proteins | sample 1539321 | NCBI WGS metagenome assembly ODAI01 (sample SAMN02144231, study PRJEB22623) | gut metagenome | biome: sheep rumen | host: Ovis aries | place: New Zealand | reverse complement strand
TTCCCGATATAGCCGATTATTCCGCACATATTACATCACCTCTCCTTCCGCGTAAGCGGCAGCCTGAGGAGAAATCACGAATGTGATTTCTCCGATTGGAGCAGTGCAATTGGTGCCGCAGAAGCGGCACAATTGCAAGGACGAAAAATCGAATATCAATTCGATTTTTCATCCTTCACCTCTCCTGCCGTGCCTTCTTCTCCCAGTAGGTCCTGTTCATCGTAAGCTCCCTTACCAGAGCTTCCGGCAGGCTGCGGTAATGCCTGCCCAGCTGATAGCCCGCGAGCTTGAAGATGCTGGATACGCCCAGCTCCCCGACGGAAAAAAGATCGCCCTCTCTGATCAGCCGGGGAAGAATGGTCTTCAGCATTTTCCCGCCCTCGGATTCCGAGGAGATCCCGGAAAACACCTCAGGGTGATCCGCCTGGGAGACGCCCAGATCAAAATTTCTTTTAAGATGCCCCAGGGGGGTATAGCGGTGGGAGTGATAAACCCTTGCCTCCGCCGCATAAGCCACAGCATAACCTGCCTTCATCAGCTTTGCCGCAAAGACCATATCCTCATTGAAAACAGCCGGCGCCTGAAAACCGCCCTGTTCAAGATAAACCGCCCTGTCATAGGCAGCGCAGGCATTGGAGCAGAAATAGGTCTTTATCCCCAGCCGTTCAGCATCCGCTTCCCGTTTTAAAAGCGGCTTTTCCGGGTAGTTGAACTGCCTGATCATCGCTTCCAGCCTGCCGCTTTTTTTCTTCGGCAGCTGCCTGGCATAGGCCGCGGCCGCCTCCTTCCGCAGGATCGGCGCGCAGAGCCTTTCCAGCAGAAATCTGTCCGCGGGAACCGCGTCCTGGGTCATCAGCACCACCACGGAAGCCTCCGCAGTCCGGATCGCCGCATCCCTTGTGCCGGCATGGTCAAACGCCTCCTTTTTCAGATGCCTGACCCGGATGTTGCCGTATTTTTTCATCAGCGCCGGAAAGCCCTCCAGCTTTTCAAGGCCGTCTTTTTCCGTGTTGAACAGAATAATACTGCCCGGCGCAAGGCTCTGGGCCTCAAGACGCCTGAGGACTGCCAGAAATTCCCGGCCGGGCATATAGGTTGGGATGATCACATCGGGATTCACTTTGCCAATCATGTCCACCATATTACGGATGAGGGCTTATTTCACATATTTCGAGGAATCCGCCTTCACCTTGTCGCTGTACTGCTTCACCTCAGAGGAGGGCACATAATCCTCTTCTCCGTAAAGGAAGCTGTGGAGCCAGACCACATTATCGTAAAGATCCATCGGAATGACCGCGTCCCCGACTGCGCCGCCCATTTTCGCCGTGGTCCTGAGATCAGCCATGGGGAAACCGTCATCCCCGACGATCTTGTAGTTTGCCATGTGCTGGAGCACATCCATGATCTCCTCCAGCCCGAGGGAGGTGTAAATGATATTCTCCGAGAAGATCGCGTCCGCGGTCTTCGTCAGCGTGAGGGTATCGGCAGTCCTCGCCTTGTTCACCGCAGCCGTGAGTACCTCCCGCTGCCTTTCCGCGCGCTTGAAATCATCGCCCGCAGTGTAACGGATCCGGCAGTAGGCCGTCGCCTGAAGGCCGTTCAGCGTCTGGAGCCCGGTCTTCGTGACCTCCTTATAGGTCGTCTTCATATCCTCAGCCATCGTATACTGATAATTATTGATGTGAGCCAGCTCCGCGGAATCCACATCGATCTCCACGCCGCCCAGCGCATCGATGGCCCTCGTCAGCCCGGCGAAGCCCACCGTCACAAAGTCCGTGATATCCAGATCCAGGTTCATGTTCAGCATGTTGATCGCCTGTTCCGGCCCGCCCTGGGCATAGGCGGAATTGCACTTGTTGTAGGTATCGTTGCCGCGGTTCAGATAGGTGTCGCGGTAGACCGAACAGAGCTTCACCTCACCGGTGTCCTGGTTGATCGATGCGATCATGATCACATCGGAGCGGGTGTTCCGCTTCAGATCTCCCTGAGTGGAATCCACGCCGAACAGTGCGATATTCCGGTAACCCTTTTTCTGCTCTCCCTGAATGGCCAGCTCCTGTTCCTTGCGCTCCTGAACCTGCGGGTTGATCACGATCTCCGCCTCATTCAGATTCAGCTTTTCCGTATTATCCAGGGGTTTGAAGATCGCCTGTGACACGAAGATCAACAATCCGAGGATCGCCACGATCTCCACGGCAAAGATGATGATCTTCGCATTTGAGGACTTCTTTTTTCCCTGTCTTTCCATTCGCTTTTCCCTCCATTCCAAACCGGTCAGGCTTCCCGGCTCCATTCCGCGGCATCCCGCACGCGATCGGATTCCCCGGCTGCTGATACGCTTTAATATGCATTTCTGTTAATGAAGCCCTTGAACACGGTCATGAACATGATCTTGAAATCCAGCCCCAGGCTCCAGTTCTCGATATAAAACAGATCGTATTCGATCCTTCTCAGTATTGAGGTGTCTCCGCGATAGCCGTTGACCTGGGCCCAGCCCGTGATCCCGGGCCTTACCTGATGCTTGACCATATAGCGCGGGATCTCCTCCCTGAATTTTTCCACGAACAGAGGCCTTTCCGGCCGCGGCCCCACCAGGCTCATATCCCCCTTCAGGATATTGAAAAACTGGGGGAGCTCATCGATCGAGGTGCGCCGGATAAACTTTCCCACTCCCGTGATCCGCGCGTCCCCTTTTTTTGTCCAGCTTTCCTTTTCCTCGTTCGGATCCTGGACCCGCATGCTGCGGAACTTATACATCATGAAGGGTTTGTTGTGATACCCTATCCTCTCCTGTCTGAAGATCACCGGTCCGGGCGAGGTCAGCTTGATCGCGATCGCCGTGATCAGCATGATCGGAGAGGTGATAATGATCCCCAGCAGCGCGGCCCAAAGATCAATGCAGCGTTTCAAGAACACATTAAACGCATTGCTTAAGGGCACATAACGAATATTCGCGACCAGAAGCCCTTCGATGTCCTCGGTATACGGGTTGGAGGGCATCACATTGCCGTAATCCGGCACGAACTTCGTATGAATGCCGGACTTTTCGCAAAGCTCCACGATCCGTTCCAGCTTGTCGTAATGCACAAGCGAGAGCGTGATCGCCACTTCATCCAGATCGCTGTCCGGCAGGATATACACCAGGTTCTCGATATCGCCCAGCACCTTTACCCCTTTGTAGGAAGCCCCCCGGGGAACCGTGTCGTCCAGTATCCCTCGGATATGATAGCCCCACTGAGGATTGGCCACAAGCCTGTCAATATAGGCCTCTGCGGCTCTGGAATATCCGACCAGAAGAAGCTTTTTCAGATTGTAGCCTTTTTTCCGGATATACTGAAGGATCTTCCGGATGAGCACTCTGTCCAGCTCGGAAACGGTCACATTCAGTCCCAGAAAGATCGCCAGCATCCATCTGGAAAAATCCCCGACCCTGAAGAGGAAGAACAGCATCATGATCACGCCCGCCCCGATCAGATTGGCCCGGATGATATTGAAAAATTCCAGAACGGCGCTGGTGCCCCGCTTCGGCGCATATAACCCGCATTCCGCGTAAAGGATCAGATATCCGGGAACGATAAACGCCATCAGCATGAAATAGTATTCCATGGAGAGGGCACCGGTTCCGGCTTCCTGTTCCATCAGCACAAAGCGGATCCACCAGGACAGCATATAGGCGGCAGCGATGCCAAAGGCATCCGCCACCACATGCATGCGATTAAAAAAACGCTGATTATCCTTGATCACGAAAAGACTCCAAACATTGTTATATTACATTATTGTTAACAAAAGAGCAAGGATATTGTGCCAAAGATTTAACTGAATCGCAAGATATTGAGGAAGTCTTGCGCTTTTGAATCGGATATGTCTTTTTCTGCCCGCCCTGCTCAGGCTCAGCCGGATTCCCCGGACAAGGCCGGCTCCGTAATAGCCCCCCAGTCCCCTGCAGGAAAACCAGCCCAGCTTGACGAGGCATCCCGTCACGATCAGCGGGAGATTCAGCAGGACCTGGCCGGCAGGCATGTTTTTGGAGATCAGGTAGAGATTGTTGCGGGACGAGTAAAACACCTTAAAAGGATTATGCCTTCCCCCGGTGCTGGCCGAGCCGGCATGCAGCACGGCCGCTCCGGGGCAAAGATAGTTTTTCTTCCCCGCGAGCTTTGCCCGGTAGCCAAGATCCACATCCTCAAGGTAGGCAAAATGGGCCTCGTCCATCCCGCCCAGCCGGATATACTGATTTCTCCGGTACATCGCGGCCCCGGCACAGGACGCAAAGATCTCCCGGAATCCTCCGGGCTCATCCCCCCGGGAAAGGAGCCCGGCGGATCTTTTCCCTCCCGCCGAAGTTTTTCCATTGCCTCTGTCCGCTTTCGGCCATGCCGGAAAGGCTGCTGCAGGCTTTCCCCTGCCCAAAGACCAGGAATAACCCAGCGCGCAGTATATATCGCCGGCCGAATCGATCTTATCGCCTTCCTTATTATACATTAACGCCTGCAGGGAAAAGGCCTCGGGCTTTTCTTTCATTCCCCGCTCCAGCGCCTGTATGCAGTCCGGAAGTAGCGTGGCGTCATTGTTCAGCAAAAAGACATATTCCGTCGAGGCCTTCCGCACGCCCAGATTCACGGCATGGCAGAAGCCCGTATTTTTCGGAAGCAGAAAGACTCTCGCCGAAGGGAAGACCTGTCTGAATCCCCGGCTGCGCAGATAGTCCCGGCTGCCGTCATCGGAACCATTGTCCACGATGATAAGCGCCGCTTCCGGCGCATGCCGATGAATGCTCTCCAGGCAGCCTTTCAGCTCCTCAAGCCCATTCCAGTTGGGGACGACAATGGTGGTATCCCTGCCGCGGAAATCGTCAGTCTGTGTGGTCTGTATTATTGAATCGTGGATCATACAGCAGTCTGTAGCCTCTCCTTCGTAATGACCTGCAGAATTCATCAAAGCCCTCCTCCGCGTTTTCCTCTGTCAGTTTCTCCCGAAGCGCAGTCCATTCGTTCTGCAGCTCCGGCCTGATCCTGACATTTCCCGGGTGCAGGGAAAACGCATCCTGCTGCAAGGCCGCCCTGTGGATGGGACCGGAATAGCCTTTTTTCAGTCCGGGAAACAGGGGGTGTCCGTCAGCCCGGATTCCATCCCATATGGTATTTTTCCTCCAGACCGGTCCGCCGATCATCGCGACATCCTGTCTGGCCGAAAATAAATCCTCATTATAATCGATGCGATAAAAGCCCAAATGAGGCAATTTGCTGATCGCCCTGTATTTAATGCCGTTTGATTGCATGAATTCCTGTAAAACTCGCTCTCCAGCATCATAGGCGTAAGATTTAACTTTTGCGTTATCTGCCGAAGAATTCTCGGAAATACGCCAGTGATAGAGGACTCTCGGGATATGCAGGATTTCCTGCGCATTTATTGACTGGCTCAGTCTCAAAACCAGGTCATAGTCCTGGGCGCCATCATATTCTTTTCGAAGCAGCTGTGCTTTTTCTCCCTTTTTGAACACCAGGAAGTGACAGATGTAATTGTTTGAAAGCAGTAAATCCAGATTATAGTTCTCTTTTTTATGGGGTGTATGGAACATTTTCCCGCTTTTGTCGCACTTATCTTCATCAGAAAATAACATTTGATACTGTATGCTTCTTTTCTTTCCCAGCATTATCCCCCTGGCCATTTCATAGAGGGCATCCGGGGTGAGCAGGTCGTCATGATCCAGCAGGGCAAGATAATCCCCCTTTGCCTCCCTGATCCCGGCATTGGTATTTTCCGAGATCCCCCTGTTCTCCTCCAGACGGATATAACGGATACGATCCCTCAGGGAAAGTGCCGTTTCCCTGCAGTGAGCAGGCTCCTGATCCTTTTCCTTTTCCTTTTCGCCAAGCCACTCCTCCAGCAGCTCCTTCAGCGCCTCCCCCTCTCCTGCGTCCGCCAGGATCAGCTCCCAGAAGGGAAAGGTCTGCGCTGCCACGGAATTAAGCAGCTGGAGAAAAAACAGGGGCGGTGTATTATAGCATGGCGTGATCACGGAAAAGAGCGGACGGGGAACTGTTTCTGCATTCAGCCGGGCATCGTAAATCCCGGGCTTTTTCCCGCCGCATCCTGCCCGGTCATGCGCTGTGATCCGCGCATACAAAGCGCCCGCCATCAGCCGCTGTGCTTCCAGCACGGACCGGGCGGGCGCGTCGTAGCAATATGGATGATCGCCGGAAGCCCTTTTTTTCTCCAGCTCTTCACATACGGCGCTCCAGGCGGCGGCAAAACCGTTGCGTTTCAGATAGTTTATCGTTCTGGAGAGGGCTCCCATGTGTTCAGGAAAGCTTTTTCACTTCCTCTGTCAGGGCTTCGGACTTCTTCTCCGCATCCTCGAGGCTACTTCCCTTTACACCTATGGAGAACTTTAACTTCGGTTCTTTTCCGGAAGGTCTTGCACTGCACCAGGCATCATCGGAGAGGTCAAAATAGAGCACATTCGAGGTCGGCAGGCCTGTTTTTCCTTCCTCCCCCGTCTCCATATTCAGTGTTTTATCCAGCTGATAATCCCTGAATTCCTTCACCCGGAAATCGCCAAACGCCTTCGGCGGATCCGTCCGGATCCTGTCCATGATCCCCCGGATCTGCTTTGCTCCCTCCACGCCCTTCAGCGTGATCGTGTACTGCGATTCCTTAAAGAAGCCGTATTCCTCATAAATTTTCAGCATCTGATCCCAAAGGGTCAGGCCCTGCTTTTTATAATACGCCGCGGCCTCGCAGAGGCACATCACTGCCACGATGGCGTCCTTGTCCCTCGCATGCGTTCCCGCAAGGCAGCCATAGCTTTCCTCCAGCCCGAACACATAATGATTCGATCCGGTCTGTTCGAACAGCTTGATCTGCTCGCCGATATATTTGAAGCCGGTCAGCACCTCGATATATTTCAGTCCATAGGCCTCTGCGATCTTTCTGGCCATGTTCGTGGTCACGATCGTGGTCACAAAGGCAGGATTTTCCGGCATGCTGCCCAGCTTTTTCCGCTCCCTGAGGATGTATTCGCCGATCAGCATGCCGGACATATTTCCGGTAAAGGCCACATATTCGCCGGTGGCCGTGTCCTTCGCATAGATCCCCAGCCTGTCTGCATCCGGGTCCGTGGCCAGCACGATGTCCGCATCCTTTTCCTTCGCCAGCTTAAGGGCAAGGGTGAAGGCCTTCGGATCTTCGGGATTCGGATAGGCTATCGTCGTAAAATCCGGATCCGGATCGGCCTGCTCTTCAACCACATAGACCTTCTTAAAGCCCAGCTCGCTCAGGATCCTGCGCACGGGCATATTGCCGGTGCCGTGGAAGGGCGTATAGACGATGCTGACCTTCTCGGCCATCTCCCCGATCACCTCGGGATGCAGGATCTGCTTTTTCAGCTCCGCCATATAAGCGTCATCGATCTCTTTCCCGATGACCTGATACAGGCCTGCCGCAATGGCTTTTTCCTTATCCATCGTCTTCGCATCCGCAAAGGAGCTGACTGCTTCAACCTCGGCGATGATCTCCTTATCCCTGGGGGAACAGACCTGGGCGCCGTCCTCCCAATAGGCCTTATAGCCGTTATACTCGGGCGGATTATGGGATGCGGTGATCATGACCCCGGCGGTGCAGTGAAGCGTTCGCAGGGCAAAGGAGAGCTCCGGCGTAGGCCTTAAGGACTCAAAGACATAGGCCTTTATCCCGTTTGCAGCCAGGCACAGCGCCGTCACATCCGCAAATTCCGGGCTCATCCGTCTGTTGTCAAAGGAGATCGCCACGCCCTTGTCCTGCGCGTTGTTTTTGATGATGTAATTTGCCCGACCCTGCGTGGCCTTTCTGACAGTGTATATATTCATCCGGTTTGTGCCGGCTCCGATGACCCCTCTTAAGCCTCCCGTGCCGAATTCCAGATCCTTGTAAAACCGGTCCTCGATCTCCTTTTCGTCTCCGTAAATCCCCTCAAGCTCTTTTTTGGTGTCCTGATCAAAGATCGGATCAGAAAGCCACTCATCATACTTTTCCTTATAACCCATGATTACCTCCGTTTTGCAAAAAACAAATTACGCTTTGATGTATAATTTAGTTTAGCATATATTGTAATATGATTAAAGCGTCAAAAGACTTCACGGATCGCTGCGCTTCTTTGATGCCCTTAATCCCCGCCGCTTTATAGCTTCAGGGTGTAGTCGGACCGGTCCAGGGAAAAATTCACGTTGTAATAGGGGTCCCCGCTTTCCAGCTCAGGCCGGTATCTTTCCCGGAATCTTGCGCTTTCCTCCTCATAACGCCTTGCCTTTTCCCCGTCCGTATCCGATCCTCTGGAGGCGGATTCATAGTGATACAGCTCACAGTAGGGATTCCAGACATTCAGCAGGCCCCTTCTTCTCAGCTTCATGCAAAAGTCCACATCGTTTAACGAGATCCGGAAGCCTTCATCCAGTCCCCCTGCTTCATCCCAAAGCGTCTTCTTCACCATAAGGCAGGCCCCTGTAACCGCCGATACATTCTGCGCATAACACAATCTGCCCATATAGCCAAGGTTCGTGCTGGCCACCTTATAATGGGTGTGTCCGGCGCTTCTATGAGCACCGAGACCGATCACAATTCCCGCGTGCTGAATCGTCTTATCGGGATAGTAGAGCTTCGCGCCTACCGCGCCTACATCCTCTCTCTGTGCATACATCAGGAGCTCCTCCAGCCAGTTCAGGGAGATGACCTCCGTGTCGTTATTCAGCAGGACAAGATATTCTCCGGAGGCTGCTGAAGCGCCCAAATTGTTAATTGCAGAATAATTAAATCCATTTTTAAGATTGTTTGTAAAGTCGCAAATCCGTACCTTGGGCTCTTTTTCCAGCTGTTTATAATAGTCCAGGGTGTCCGGATCAGTGGTGCCGTTTTCCAGGATCAGAAGCTCATAATTGTCATAGGAGCTTTTTTCCAGTACAGCGCTTACACATCGCTGGATGTCCCCGGGATGATCCCTGTTCGGAATCAAAATGGAGATTTTCGGATTGCCTGTGATTTGATAGCGGATCCGGAAAATCGTCTCGAAGGCTTTCGTCGGGAGTATTTCAAAATTCCTGAAGCCGCATCGATTAAGATGATCCGCAATAGCTCCTCTCGCCGCCTCGATGGCGTAACTTTTTGATTCGATATCCTTTGCCGTAGAGCCCTTATGAGATCGCCAGTAATACATCAGCTTCGGTATGTGAACAATATGCTTCGCGTGTCCTGTCAGTCTGAGGATCATATCATGATCCTGGCTGCCGTCAAACTTCGATCGGAAAAGCTCCTCACCCGCCAGGAGATCCCGATGGAAAACGGAGAAGTGACATATATAATTATTGGCTCTGAGATTGTCCGGAGAGAAATCCGGCTTGAAGTGCAGGGTGATCATCTTGTCCACCGAGGAACCATGAAAGGTACACTCATCGCAATACAAATAGTCGGCGTTTTTGTTAATTATGGATTTAACATATTCAAACAATACAGATGGATGAAGTAGGTCGTCATGGTCCAAAAGCCCGATATACTGTCCTTTTGCCATTTTGTAACATTCGTTTGTGTTTTTTGATATGCCTTCATTTTTTAATAGCTTTTGATATTTTATTCTGGAATCAAGTTTCGATCTTTCGGTGCAGATACGCTCCGGCTCCCAGTGTTCATCATCTGATCCGTCCGCCAGACATAGCTCCCAGTTGGAATAGGTCTGCGCCTGAACACTGTCCAGCAGCTCCTCCAGAAAGCGGGGCGGCGTATTATAAAGCGGCGTCAGGATACTGATCAAAGGCCCGTCCGGAAAGCTTTCCTCCTCCCGCCTTCGTCTTTCCGCATCCGGGAAGCTTTGTGTCCCATGCTGCTTTCTGGCTTTACGCTCTATGGATTTGGACTTCACCTTTGCCATAACCCCATGAAAGCTGCCATACAAACCGACCCGCTGCATATTTCGGACCACAAAATGAATTGTGCCCCTTAAGGGAGCGGAGAGCTTCCAGGGAATGCTGCCCTTGATCCTGTTCAGCTTTCCGGTGAGCTCCTCATTTTTCCTTTCTTCGTCCGCAAGCCTTGCCGCCAGATGAATGGCTTTTTCATGCTCAGCCTCGTAGGCTTTCTGAAAAAATTGGGAATCCATTTCTTTTTCCATAGTTTTGTCAAAACATCTCCTGTATTAAAGCGATATTCCGGATCGAAGAAGAATCCTCATATTTTCTGGAACCGGGATAATAAAAATCAGTAGTACCGGCGGAATTGGAGGTCGCCCAGTTTTTAAACTCCTGCATCACCTTATGCTCCTCCTTCTGGATAAACAGCGCCCTGTCGGGAATGAAGTATTTATAATGCCTCATCAGGAATACATATGGCGCTTTCCTGTCCTCGTTCAGTGGAAATTGAAAATGGGAATTTATCACCTCCGTGTCATTGCCATAAAAAAAAAGTGGCGCCTTGGAGACCCATTCATTCATGATCCCGGTCTTTCTTGGCCTTGGTCCTCCCATCAGATGGGAAACAAACTCACCCTCATCCTTCACCACATAGGAATCAGCATCAAAATAACAATAGCACTCCAGGAGCTGGGAAGGAGTCTCTGGTTTCTGTATAACATTCCCTTTTGGATACATATCCGCAAGGACGCCCTTGCCGCGAGAAAATCCCCTGGCACTGAGCCATGCCGCCGCCTCACGGATGGGATGGGCTTCACACCCGATATAGCTCACCAGCTCATCGGAATCCGCTGTAAGATACCAGTGGCCTCTTCCGATGGTTCCGATAAGCCTGCCCACCCAGGCCTCCTTTTTTGTGGCACTGTAACGTTCGTTATTGAAATACAGATTCACATCTGGCTGCTCAAGAAGGAACTCCTTCGTCCCGTCAGTGGAGCCCTGGTCCATGATCAGAAAATGTGTGACACCCAGGCTGCGGTAGTGACTCAGCAATACCTCACAGCGGAGTATGTCGTTCTGGATCACGGAGACTACCACCACCTCGGCACCTGAAACCTCCTCCGGTGAAAAGCTCCGCTTTAACAATGTGATATCGGTCTGATAATAGGTTGTAATCAGCTCCCTTGAGATGTTGAAGCGCTTTTCATCCTGAGCAAAATCCCGGATCACTGCGGTAAAATTCCTTCTTAGCCGATCTGCCTCCTCTGTATCGGGCTTTCCATCTTCACCGCGAATGGGCTTAGGCACCGTCATGGTCCCAATCAGCGACCGGCTCCAAAACGGTTTCCGTAACTTAAACAGGAGCTGCCTGGCCTTTCTTTTTATCCGGGCTTCAATCATTTGCGCCTCCCCTTTGCACCTCTATCCGAGAATTCATGTCATATACGCCCACCGTATGCTTGTCCGAAACGCAGGTAAGCTCCAGCGCGTCGTAAAGCCGGTGGTAGACCTGAAACACCTCATCGGAAAAGCCTGTCACGCCGAAGGAGATCAGATAGCTGCCTCCCTGGAGATCAAGGCGCTGGGTGAAGCTGATCTCCAGCCTGTCTCCCTTTTTTACCGGCTCCAGGAAGGCCTTTTCCACCATCGTATTGGTTCCGCAAAGCTCCGTTCCCTGCACGTTTTTGATCGTAAACGCGAAGATCGGCGAGGGCAGATCCGAAAGAATCTCAACCTCCATGATGATCGAGAATTCCTCACCCTGAAAGATCGAGGAGACCATCTCTCCATGCCGATCCCTGAGATAAACCCTCTCGATTCTTGCACTGCCGTCTCCGTAATCAAGGGTATGCACCTCCCCCGGAGCCGGAGCTTCGACCGGATCAAGTCCCACCAGCACCTGCTTATAGGCATCGATCACCGTCTTCGGATCCCCCAGCTCCAGCAGCTCACCTTCATTCAGCAGCGCCACTCGATCAGAATATTTCGCGATGCTTCCCAAATCGTGACTGACAAAGAGGATTGTTTTCCCCTGCGCCTTAAAGTCCTCGAATTTCCGATAACACTTTGCCTGAAAAAACACATCGCCTACGGAAAGGGCTTCATCCACGATCAGTATTTCCGGCTCGATATTGATTGCCAGTGCAAAGGCGAGCCGGACAAACATCCCGGAGGAATAGGTCTTTACCGGCTGATGAACATAATCCCCGATATCCGCGAAGGAAAGGATATCCTCCAGCCGCTCATCCACCTCCTGGTGGGAAAAACCCAGCATCAACCCATTTAAGTAAACATTTTCGATGCCGGTATATTCCATGTTAAAGCCCGCCCCAAGCTCCAGCAGCGCGGAGATCCTTCCGTCCACGATAACCTCACCCGAGGTCGGCGTAAGCACTCCTGTAATCAGCTTTAAAAGCGTGGATTTCCCGGAACCGTTCTTGCCGATCAGGCCCAATGTTTCCCCACGGGGAATTTCAAGATCGAGACCTTTTAAGGCATAGTGATCTCCCGCGTTTACCTTCACCCACGGAAAGAGCGCTTCCTTCAGCCTGTCCGATGGTCTGCGGTAAAGGCGGTAACGCTTTACCAACCCGTGAATACAGATAGCGGGGGAGTTTTCGCCGGATGTCTTTTTTGCTCCGAAATCTTTTTTCTCAGCTAGGTTCATAAACTGATTTACCACTGTTTACAGCACGTCCGCAAAATGCGGTCTGAGTCTTCTGAACACCCACAGGCCGAAAAGGAAAACCAGCGTTGTAAAGGTCCAGTAATAGATGGTCATCGAGGGATTCTGAAAAAACCATTCCCCGCCGTATATCGCACCGCGATAGCCGTTGATGATATAGGTCAGCGGATTCAGCGAAAAAACAAATCGCCATTGTGCCGACAGGATATTCAGATCCCAGAGGATGGGTGTCGCCCACATCCCGATCTGAAGAAGAATCGAAATGATCTGCGAAAGATCCCGAAAGAAGATTACGATTGCAGAGGTGGCATAGGAAAGACCCAGTACAAGCATAAACAGCGCAAAGGAATAATAAATCAGCTGCAGCACCGGAAGTGTGGGCGGATAACCGAAAAGCGCCGCGATGATAATCAGCACCAGCACAAAAAAGCCATGTATGACGCTGGCGCCCAGCACCTTGACCACCGGAAGATATTCTATGGGAAAGACAACCTTTTTGACCAGATAAGCATATTCCAGAAATGCCATGGTGCCCTGCGGAAGCGCCTCGGAAAAATAAAACCAGGG